>Ga0307931_1001154_pt1 | contig 17343 bp, 18 predicted proteins | sample OrgLakmetageno47_FD_201816 | JGI IMG/M metagenome (GOLD analysis project Ga0307931, IMG submission 201816) | Saline water microbial communities from Organic Lake, Antarctica - #47 | ecosystem: Environmental > Aquatic > Non-marine Saline and Alkaline > Saline | place: Antarctica: Organic Lake... | reverse complement strand
GGGCAGCCATGCTCCTTCGCCACTGCTACCGCTGCCGCCTCGCAACCGCACTGCAACTAAAAGGGGGACCCCAACCCGTCCAGCAAAAGCATCGCTGGCCGCGAAAGTGAAAGGGTGAAGCGCCGTAGCGAGGAGCATCAAATCATCGTCGGCCACCTATATAAGTATGCACCGTATTAACGCACGAGGAAATGTAAAAGAACAACATGCACAGTTGGATGACTAGGAGGCGCGAGAGGGACGAGGAAAGAGATAAAAGTTGAACTAGGTGTAAACATGTAATGAGCGCAGCATAGAGATGTGAGCGCAACTCCCTTTACCAGTTGTGGGCACGGACCAAACACACTTGGACCTAGTCCTGCTGCAGCTGCTGCGCATGCGCTACTAGAATCATCCTCGCTCGAAGGGTCGTCCAAAATTTGAGCAGCTTCAGCGGCCGCCCAATCAGCGGACAAGTCCAGCAGAGGGCTCATGCCAGCGCGCAAGAGGGCGAGGCTGACGATGGAGGGGCCGATTCCAAGGCGGTTGATCAAACCCCCGCAGGCAAAACGCCGCACCAGAGCTAGCAACGGCTCAGTATCAACGGCTCGGTCCTAATGAATAGATTTTAATAAAGAATATTAATCATAGGATTGTACGACCAAAGAACTTCGTAATAAAGGTAATGTCATCGAATGTTTCGGTGCAGTCAAGTCACTGCTTCGTAGCGCACAAACCTTCGGGCGAACACCGCGTAAATCGAGAAAGTCTAGAGAAGGCAACGGCTGCCCTACACTGCCGCCGCTGTTGGAGACCTCGTCGCCATCGGCCAAAGACCTCGGCGTGGGAGTCGCGGACACATTGGCGGAGTCGGGTGGCGCGCCGTAGTTGTCATTCACGAACTCTTCGAGTGCATCCAAGGCTGCTGCATCTAAAGCTACGCCCTTGAGGACAATCGCTGTGGGTTCATCAGCGTAGCCCGCAAAGACCTCGGTGAGAGAAGTTTTGCACTGCCGTAAGTCTAGAACTACCTCATCAGGAGGAGGTTTAGGGGCACCGGGCTCTGAGGCTGCGTCGGGCATTGTTTGATTTAGAGCCAGTGTCCGTTATTGCTGGGATTCGAGTACGGAGGATAGTCCTACTTTCAGTTTGAGTATACTGTTTGGCGCAACGAATGATCTAGACTACTTGCTAAACGTCAGCCTGTAGTACTACAGATCTGCCCATCTAGCGTGTGGCTCTTAAAGCAATTCATTCATGATCCATGCCCTCTAGCCCGATAGGTAAGCTACACTTCGAATGCCGCAGCGCCACGGTTGATCAATCTGATCTCTTGATTCGTTGGGTACAGTGCGGTACTGTATGCGGGTATACGGCATACGTGAAGACAACCATTTCTGCAGTTCATTTCGTTTCTCGCAATCGTGCTTTTAGATGAAGTACAGCTACAGTAGGCTCGACACAATACTTTTAGCTCCTCCTAGCTAACCTCCTAGCTCGCAGCCCTACAAGCACATACAAGCGTATTTTAATCATAGCATTCGTAATTTAAAGTAGAATCATTGGTTCACCTTATCACTGGGGCCACGAGCAAGCAGTGAGCAGCGAGCTACGAACACGAAGACTAAAGACTTGTACCAAGTACTCTAAACTACCCGTACCCATCCCTTGACACAGAAAAAGTTTCCGCAATCCGATAGAGGATAGTGTCGGCGTAGCAAGCTTGCTGTAGATACACTTCCGAGCCCTCTCAGAATGATCGTCGTAGTGACTCGGCTGTTGCTTCTTGCTTCCCTAGTGCATGGGCTTGAGCCCTCTCTCGAGCCGCTACTGTGGCTTCCGCTGGGTGATTCGATAACACTAGGCTGTGGCAGCCTCGAGAAGCCGCGCGACTCGACTTACGCGCATTGCTCACCATTCGCTGCAGGGTATCGCGTGCCCCTAGCTTATGCGCTAACTCAACAAGGATTTGATGTAAGCACCATGGGAACATTAACCAACGGTCCTGCTTCATGGGTATCACCGCAGTGGCTGCATCACGAGGGCCACCCAGGCTTAACGATCGCTAATGTGCTAGACGGAGGCCATTTGAACAAATCTTTCGCTCATCCTTCTGCAGATGGCAAGCTACCGGGACTCATCACGGTGCACATGGGCACCAACGACTGTGCCGTTCGATTCAAACACGGTCGGCACGGCCCCTTGACACGGAATTCGCCAACTCAAATAGCGGAAGAGGCAGATAAGCTCTTGGCTGAGCTCTACAAATTGGCGCCAAAGGCAAGAGTCTTCATAGCGTCGGTGATCCATTTCCCAAAGGAACATGGCTGCGTGGAAGGCTACAATGCGCTGCTCCCAAAAATTGTAGCGGATCACAGAGCGCTCGGGATGCAGGTGTCGTACGTTCCGCTGTCAGAAAGTGTGAAACTGTGCGCCTCTAACAGCACCGACGAAACGCCACGCATGTCAGGCCTCTGCCTTCGAGACGAAACACACCCCACAGCTGCGGGCTATCTCCACATCGCTGGGGCCTTTGCATTGGCCATCGCGGAAGCATTCTCAGGAAGATAAACCTTTCGTGCTATACTTGTTAATAGGAACTTCGCGTGCATTTCGATTTGCTATGGGAATCGGCCTGCTGTTGTTGTTGTCGGCCTGCTTTTTCCTTCTATGTTCTATCAATAAACTATTCCTCATACGAAATTCATTCTTCGATTTTGATGAAATTCTTCATGTTTTATATACAATTACGTATACTAAATACAAAAATTCCTTCGAATACAGTAACATTTTTCAGAGAAACGCACTCACACCACACAGGCCATTGAAATCATGTCGGCGCCTGGAGATATGTAAGTGCTTCTTTCTGCAGTTCGATCAAAGCCATTCGCAAAGCGCTTGCTATTATTTGTTTTAGATAGACCAAAGACCAAACGACAAGGACCAAACATACGTCAGTACGTCAAGAAATGAATTTCTAAGAAGCAGTTCCATCTTTCTATTTGTCGTATGGCATCTTAAAATAGATGGGGAACAACTTTTCTCCTCTCTCCTTCGTCAACTCGAAGTGGTTCTGGATCTCGAACTCTAAGAACTACTTCGTCGTCATCCATTTCCGCGTCGTCTTGCCATTCCTTGTCTGCGCTCAGGTCAGCAGCGCGGTGGCTCCCCCTGCTTTTCCCCACTGGCTTTCTAAAATCCTGTAGTGCAAGCAAATTTAAACCACCTTCAGTGTCGTCAATTGGTTGGCTGTTTGGACGACGCCCAGTGTTTCTCCTATCACCATCAGCACCGCCACCACTGCTGTGCATACTTCTTCTGCTTCTACTGCTTGTATCACTACTGCTGGTGCTGCCGGTGCTGCTGGCAATGATTTCAGTATTTACCTGTATGCTGCTACTGCTGCTCTCAATGGACTTGGCTTGTGATTCTACGTGAGGTATGGGTGGGAAGTAGAGCGACGCATCAAACGGATGTGCCTTTGCTGCGGCTAGATGAGCGAACAGTGCGTAATCAGCACGGTACGCCACTTTTACACGCCGCAACAATGTCGCCGTAGCCTTTGCACGCGCTGGCGACAACAGGGAGGGTGAATTCGACTCAACATTACTTTGGCGAGCTTGCTGCATGGCCATGCTTTGCACAGCATCCGTCGATAGTGCCGACGAGTACACGGCATAAGGGTCTTGTTCTTCGGCTCTTCTGGTAGCAGTAGCAGCAGCACCGGTGGGGGCAGTGCTAGCAGCAGTATCAGTAGCGGCAGCCGCCGATTCTCTTAACCGCGCTTTGCTCGTCCGAGCACTGGCACCACTACCACCTGAGGCCGTGCCCGGTGCCTTGCTCGAATATATACTGCGGTGGCGAGCGCCATTGGCACTGAACATGCGGCCGTCGCCAGGCCACCCGTGCGCCCCATGCGAAGGCCACACCCCCGCGCGGCGGAGCAGCACCTCTGCGTGCGCCTGCAAATGCTCAAAGTTGCCGTGCACGTTGTACAGGTGCCACAGAGTGCCCACCTACAACACGATTTCAAGCATTCATGACTTTATGACTTCTAAAAAATAAAAATTAAGCATGTTAAGATATGATACGATTTGAACCATTCATGACATAATGACTGGCCAAAAAGAAAGATTAAGCGTGTTAGGATATGATACGCGCTTCTAATAAGACATAAAATACATTGAACTAAGAACAAGAAACTTCAGCAGCTTACTAGTGCAAGTGGAGTTCTGCGAAGAAGGGTCTCATCAAATACTAGTACTTGTAAGGTTGAATCTAAAGCGTTGCACTACCTGGCAGATGTCAGCTTGTGGACGCCAGTGGACATTGAGTGGCACTTTGTTGGCAAGCACGCGGCCAGCAGCTGAAGCTTCCGCACCGCTGGCGACCTTGTCTAAAAACTCGTCGAAGGTAAGAGTGTGGTTTGCTCCAAACACCTGTAATATTATAATCACCATTTCACCAAACCATCAAACCAAAATTGCAATGCCATACTAACAAGCAAACCAGAAGTAGTTTCCCATATCGCCTCGTCTGCAACTATGATTAAAGATCACGTGAATTAAATTGCTCTCGGTATTTCGTCTGAGAGGACCTAATCTATAATACTGGATATTAAGTCCCTGCACAGTACATTCACCTTGACGCTGTACTTGTGCGCACGTTCTGTCCCGTTGGTGAATTTGTCGAGATAGCACGACAAAAGTCGCTTCAGAGGGTCTCGAAAGAACACGCCTTTGGTCCACGTTGGGTCAGTCATGATCTCCATCGACCGCCGCATACCCACCTAGAAAGAATAAACTGATAACTAGAATCAAGACCAATTTCTTTCTGCTCAATTTACTTTGTTGTCGTCAGCCAGAAACTACTTACCTTGTAAAGAGTTGTTAGGTTGCGCATTTTCCACCATGGCTCCTCGAGCCAGTCCGGGTCGCCTTTCAAACGCAAAAAGAGCTTCTTAAACTCTGACGAGGCCACTTTTGGAACTGCACAAACTAGAAGCTTATGCTTTTCGTCGATTATCGCGTGAGACAAGAACCGAAAGTCGAGCGCGCTCACATCAACAGGAAACAAAGATGCATGATTTTGGAGGCCTTCTGGCGCACCAAATTGTAGTTGTCCTAAGCTGGCACTTAAAACGCCTTTGGTGGTATCATAAGCTAGTTCAAATGTTGTAGGCAATTGCCTAGGCAGCACTAGTCTAACAGCTTTCGATGCTTCTCCAAGTTCCGTGGTTGACGGTTGGTGGATCCAAAGTATGGGCGACAAAGCGACCAGGAGGGCAATGACGATTAAGGCGCTGGCTAGTGACATGAAGCAGATCGAAAAGGGATAAGTAGAATGAACTTCATAACCCTTGGTTCATTCTACAACCTATAACAGTATCTATGATCTTGATGAATGTTACAGATGCCAAAGCAATTCTACAGTAGCCATTGTCGAGGAATCGACGAGGAAACCCGAAACCCGAGATACGACATTACAGGGGGAGAAAAGGTTGGATAGGTACTTACATCGGAACCTCGTCGTCCAGCACCACTCCTCGTCCAACACACAACTTTTTTGTCTTCTTCTCCATGCTGGGCTTGAGCTGATTTTGGCGGCAACGAAGAGAGGAGGAGCACGACGGTACTTGCATTCGAAACTATCTTTGAGGAACAGAGGAAGTATTCATCTTTATTTCGAAAGCGTAGGAAGCCCTCCATGTGTCCCTCGATTTGTAGGTTGAATCGGTTGACATTGCATGAGTACAGTCCATCCTTCCCAACCCCATCTCAATGTGACATAACATCAGAACGGACTCTGGTTACTATGAGCAAGCGGAACGCAGAAGATAATTTAATGGAAGATTCGAAACGAACAGCGAGTGAGGCCAGGTGAGGAATGACAAACTTATTCGAGTTGGGTACTGGTAATTACTGAGAACACGTAGTCGGCCTTTTTATCGTACTCAAGTCAAATATTCTTGCTCACATCTACAGCATTAATGGAACCGCAGCGGCGAACTTTTCGCCTGGATTAAAAAAACAAGCTCCACATTCAGCGGTAACTTTTGATCATTTTCTGCCTGGAGACTGAGGATATAAGCTTCGATCGTGCGCACTCTTTTTGCTGCATTGGTTCCCCTGCTGTCTGCTATGCCACTAACTCTCTCACAATAGACGCCTCTGTTTCTTCGTCATTTTCGCGATAGCCACAGAACTTAAATGTAGTAACATCGCAACAGCTGCAAGCTTTACTAGCTGCCAATCCTGCATCTTTCTCCGGCATGCAGGCGCCACCAGGCATTGAAGGTCTGTTCTTGCGGAACCGTGCTTGCTAATCTCGTTCTTCTTCTTGCCACTCTGCTTTAGCTGGGTCGCACGTTTATAGCCTCGCAGCATGTACAGCTTTGATCTAATTTTCTTCAGGCCATGCACCCCTTTCTCTTACCTTTTAATACCTCTTCCATCACTCATACTTTGAACCGCTGTGCGTTGCGCTTCAGCTCTGATGGCGAGTGCCGCCCAATCACAAGGCTTCGGCCTTTTACCGCACCTGCCGCAGGGCTTACCTCCGGGGGCCGGCTGGAGCAATGCGCCCCATCGTAACTGGAGTGGGGACCCAGGAGAGCCGGGCATGCCCATGCATCAGCTCTATTATGGCGGCCCTGGAGGCCCCAGTGGTGGTCCTGGTGGTGTTGGTGGTGGTCCTGGTGGTGCGCAGGACGACGGCAGCCGTGGCGGTGGCTACAAGTGCTCCAAGTGCGGCTTGCCCAAAAAAGGCCACGTGTGCGCCTACCAGCCGCGACTCCGGCTGAAAGAAGAAGACGAGCCCAAGGAAGTGCGCAGCGTGGGCTGCCAGGCTGAGATGGACCCCTTGCTGGTGGTCCGGGAGTTAGAGCTGGCTTTGCAAGGCACGCCAGAGTCCTATCAGCCCGTTGGGACTACTCCCGCGGAAAGCAGCTCGAGCACCACTAGGTTAGAGGATGCTCAAGCAACTTCTTGAGATTTTCCGAGGAGGGGGCGGGTGCCGGGCACCTGTGCTACTGTGCCGAGTGCTGAGTCTGGATACCTTTTACCAGCAAGCAACCCCAGCCGCCGTACGTTGCCCATAGCCCGGACTGGGCCTAGGCGCTATATAGGTACCCATCAACTGCAATTCCGCATGGCCATTGCGTACGTAGAACTTCAGTACAAAAGTCCGAAGTATACCACATGACACCTATTCACCTATTGACTTCTTGTACTATATTGACGTATTTATGCCATTTCGCTGACGTGTTTTTGTAAACACAGCGAGAGCCATGCCGCCATTTCGCAACACGGATTCCATTCTCTAATAGTAGTTGGCAGCTTTGCGCATTCTCGTCATTTGCCACAAATAAAGATAAAGTGTGTGTTCGGGAATCGCTAGCCAGTCACTGTAATGGTGTGTAGTTAAAGCTGGGGTATCAAAAATCATGCTCTCTGGCGACGATGAGATGATGGCTTTGTTAGGCTCGATGGAGCCTGTAAAACGTGTGCCTAGCAATAACAAGGCCAATGTGGGCGAAGTAGGCTCAAAATCAGCTTCAAAGCAGGTCTCTAAGCCGGCTGGGACCTCCGTCATGAGTGACTCTAGGCTAAGTGAACGTTCAACGTGGCCGGATGCTTGGGTTTTAGGGCCCGGTATTGCCCACTCGTGCACAGGCTACACTGCCCCATCTTATACGGTAAATTCCGATACTCATGGCCCGAAGCTATACGGGGAAAAGTTCGCAGCTGTATGTGTTCGCTGTGAGCGTGCATCTGCTACACACCGCCTTGTGCCCTCGGCGGGTGGCAGTGGGTCAGCAATCGCCACGCTTCTCTTACCCTTTTTCGCCGCACTACGCGATATTCGTTGCATCGCTGGCGAGTACGACTTATCTGATGGTTCGAGTGCCGTTAGGCATGCATTGACAAGCATGCTGCGGCAAGAACTTCCCGCTGCAGTGGACTCCATCACAGACGTGCACCGCTGTGCAGCTGTTGCAGCCCGGCCTGATATGCGCGATGCTTTGCTAGCGAAGTGCGAAATCCTGTCTAGTGCAATGGCCGCGTTGTTAGAAGAGTGTGGCGGCTCTAATATTCCTTCGAAGGTCTCTGGAAGCGCACACAGCGGCACTATCAGCAGCAGCTCGCAGAAGAAAAAGAAAAAGAAGAAACACGCCCAAGAACAGCAAGCAGCTGGTCCTCTGTCAAGTTCCAGCATTCTTCAGTCTCACTCGGGAGAAGGCAAGTTCGCGATTTTGGCACATCGGCTTGCGGTCGTGACTGCAGCTGACGCAGCATATTACCGGCTGTACTACTGGGCTACTCTCGCAGCCGATGATGAGGTGGAAGGCCATATCGGAGGTGAACACAAGCACTTTAGCGCAGGGTCGAACAGCAAGAGTGGTGGCGATGCTAGCGAGCCACTTCTTGGCTATGGAGTGCCACATCCGCCGGACTACTTTTCGTGCACTGGCCTGGCATGGGATGCAGCAGGTGCAGGCGCAGAGGCTCAGCGAGCGTTTTTTGGCAACGGCCGCAGCGACAGCAGCGATGGCGGGAACACGGGCAAAGCTTCTCCTGAAGTGGCACCTGCAGATCTTGATGAGACAACACAGCATCTGCTCTTGCATGAATGGGGGCTGAGAAATAGTCCTAGCGCAGCAATTAATCCTTTACTCCGCCTGTGGCAAGCGCGGTGGCGTGAGACTTGCCGTCACTTCTGGGCATCTGGCTGGGCACACGCCCAATCCTCCGCTGCTCTTTCGCAAAATACGGAAGCAGTCTCCACTGCATGGCACAGCCACAAACCCTCTTCGTCATCTACCAAGGGGGTGAATGACACGAGCACCTCGATCAATGAAGTGCACGCCACTGCAGCCCTGTGTCCTGCGTTGGTAGCATGGCGAGACGGGTGCCGAGATTTTGCGTGCGCGCTCTATGCCTTTGCTACACCTTCTCAAAGGGCGCTTGATACAGTAGCACGGCTCCTCGTACCAGACAACATGATCCAAAATGGTAGCAGCGAGACAGGCGACTCCGCACTTCAATCGCCGTCTCAACAGCTTACTTGCTTGCCGCTCGTAGAAGTGGGTGCTGGAACGGGGTATTGGGCAGCTCTCATTGCGCAAGCATGCAAGCGTAGGATCTCTCACCTTGCCTCTAAAACAAGCACAGCAGGTTCTGAAGGTAGCGGCAGCTCCAAGAAGCGCAGACGTTTAGCGGCGGAGGTAGCAGCTGCTAAGGCTCCTATAGTACTTGCTCTTGACGTGTCTCCACCTGCGCCATCTCGTCACCTCATGGCCTCTGAAAAGCAAGTTCCTCATCACAATGGCCAAAGCAACCACAAAAAGGGCAAGCACCACAGGAACCGCAGTAATGGGGCCCCTGTATTCAACGAATACCATGGCATGTGCCGTGCTTTCATGCGCATTGCGCCTGGCGATGCTGACGCTGCACCGTCTGCCCTCGCCTCCGCACTTGCAGCACAGCAACGTGGTGATAGCGGCAACAAAGTCAACAGCAGCAGCAGCGGCAGCAGCAATGGCACCTCTTCAGTCAATTCCGTGCTCTTGCTGTGCTACCCGCCACCAGGTTGCAACATGGCTCTCGGTGCTCTGCGGACTCACCGAGGTGAATGGGTAGTACATATAGGGGAATGGGGTGGCCTGACTGGCAATGCTCAATTTGAAGTTGAATTGCGCCAGCATTTCGAGCTCATTAATGAGGATGGACTCGCTGGACAAGGTGCAGAATGCCCCCTCCCGAGTTGGGGCACTGATGTGGCAAGCCTCACATTGTGGCGTCGCAGAACGCCTGATCAAATGGTTGCGAGCCAAGGGCCTCCTTACCTCGTGCCATGTGCTGCATGTGGTGCACGAGCAACTCTTCGGTGCCGTTTTGCTCGCCGGTTGGCATTGTGTGGCATTAATCTCTGCTCTGGTCTTGGGTCGGAGACTGCTTACTCTAGTAGCAACTACTCAACACTAAACTCCGACAGTTTACATGGTGGTGCATCCTCTGCGCCTGCCATAGCGGCACTGTCAGCGGAGGAGGTGCGGCACCGATGCGCCTCAGAGTTGGCACTTCAGATGCTCCATGTGCCCAGTCAAGGCAAATCCGTCGTATCGATTCAGCGTGGCGACTTCTTTACCTACCTTAACCAACCCACTTGATAACGAGTAGCATCAGAGGCATTCTCTTCATGAGCATATGATTCACTTTAGGACACCCCCCCTGGCTCTTGCACCTAAAATTGACGTACGTGGCTAATAATTGGGCGTTTCCTCTGCGAACAGCGACCCAGCGACCTTTATGCCCTATGTTTTCGTGCGCGTTTGTTGTTCCATCTTATTTAGGAGCCGTAGGGTAGAGCCAGTCCTGCCGGTCGGAAAATAGGGTTAGGACCGTTATGCTCCTTTACTTCCACTTCGACAAAGGCCCCGAAGGCGGAATTAGCGGAGAAGCTATGGGCTTCCATCTACTCTCTACTGTCTAACTGGCAGCTAAAGGGGAGTTACTTTCACTTTCAGCAAAAGCGGAAATATTTTCTTTTTTTTGGCCGATTGGCCTTTTCGCATCATAACTATGAATTTTTATTTTTAAGCGAAGGATAGGCCGCATGTGCCGCATGTGGCGTATCCGGCCGGGCTGCGACGTAAAGTTAAGAAAAATTTTGTCCGTTGGATATAAAAAACGTGGCTTGTGTCCGCTTTTCGCACGATGAATGCAGCTCGGCTGCATTGCGGATTTTGAGCGATTTGGGCCTATTTCAGGCTCCATTTTCTCCTTAGTATCGGGATTCCCCCTCGACGTTATCAAAATATCATCCGGCCACAGTGGCAAGGCCGTATGAGCGGGGTTAGGGGGAATCCCGTCTCGATTTGCGTATACCATGGCCATTAAGTATTTCAGAAGAGACCCTCCTTTAGCTGCCAATTGGACTTCCACAAGCACGCTTCCACTTTCACAGAAGCCCTTTCATTGGTATTCCTACTGATTCATCTAATACCTGAGGCCTCGGGGCCTCAATTGGTGCATTTCAGTGCCGAAGCTCCATGAAGGCCAAGGATTGAATTACTAAGTACGTAGTAGATAAAGTGATTATGCCGTACTCCCCAATTGCAAAGAAACATCAACAAATAGCAAAGAGCTGCGTATCGATAAATCCTCCAGAACAAGACGACGTACTGGGCTCAGTGTCCTTTTGTAAATATTATAATGTCCATCTTCGCTCTCATGAACCCTGCAGGATCAATTCTCGGAAGAAGGCGTATGCTTCGAGTACGTCCGCGATCTCCACTCCGACCCACCCTCTGCTCTAGCACACTATTCCTTGAATTGATCGGAAGCCTCTTATGACTTAGGGCCTCCTTTGATGCCCGACCCCATATCATCGCAGGACACCCGTTCGGCGAAAAGTGTGCTACTGTGCTACCCAAGCAGTAAGCAACTGCCGAACTGCCGCAGCGCCCGAGTCACAGGCATCCGAGCAACTTGGCCAGCCCAGCGAAGAATCCGATTGTAATAGTAGCTATCAAGGTTCGTGAAAATGAGCCTTTGAAAAAAAGTTGCTGAAGTAATGCTGTGATGGAAGGAATTATGAAGACTTTCACGATTCATGCTACAGACACAACTCTGATGGACGAGTTTCGGAGTCTTCGGAGTCGGTTTTATAAATCTTCTTGTAGATTGGATTAGATAAGATTAGATTAGATTAGATTAGATTAGATTAGATAATACTCTCCAATTGCAAGGAAACATAAACAAATGGCAAAAAGCAAAAAGCTGAGTGTTCTCGTAAGCACCAAAGGCCACACCTCCATAGCATATCTCTTTGGGCCGCTATAATCACTTCCATGGCAACTTGGGCATGTGCACCTGCTTCTTATATTTAGTTAGCGCTGCGTTGCTTTTTGTCGATTGTCCGGAAAGGACGTGACGCGAGCCATTAGCACCTCCATCTCTTCGAGAGCAGCAAGCGCGACCCGGAGCCGAGGCTCCGCTCTAGAAATACCCGACTTCTTCTGCTCGGCTTCAAAAATCTGGGACGTCTCCCGCTCGGCGACATGAATCCTCGGCGTCTTCTGAGCCATCCTGCGCTAAAAAGCCTGCCTGTTCCGCTCCTTGACTTGCGCTGAAGTGCACTGCCTGGTTCCCCGTCCCGGCAGTGCAATTTCTCGCCGTCCAGACGGTACATGGATCGTTCTCCACGGTTTATGCACCGAATGGCACAAAAATTGCTGCGCTTGATTTACCCATATTTAACACACAAAATAATCTCAGACTGTGACGTGAAGTCCCGTTTACTAGGGCCCACTCTGCCGATTGTCCGGAAAGGGCGTATCGCCCGCTCTCTAAGTCTAGTCTAGTTAATACTCTCCCAAATACAAAGAAAAACAAGTACACAGCAGTCACAGAGGCACATAAAGAATGCACTTGAGCTGCAAATGCGCTAGCGAATTCGCTCCAGAAGGCCAATTAAGGCTCCAACTGGCGCCTTTCCTCCGAACAAAAATCTCGTTAATACGGTTAGTCGAACCTCCCCCACAATGGAACTCGACAGGACAAGAGCTTTATGAACCTCTCACTTGAGGTGATTTGGACTAGGTTAAGGAAAGTGTATAAATGAACGCGAACTAATTAAAACCAAGAGAAGAGGTGGAGACTCCCTTGCCCTCGGTAAAACGCCAAACCTACGAGAACGAGTTAGTGTGTTCGTAGTATATCGGTGGTGCATCTTCCAGATATTCTCCTTCTTTTTTTTTTGTGCGCCTGGTAGGCTAATTAATTTTTTTTTTTTTTTTGCGCTGCTTTGCTTTTCTACCCTACCTTTGAGCCTTCTAATTCCGGCCGGTGCTCTGAGAGAGAGCTTGTCAAAAGAAGGGTTTCCGCCCGCAGAGGAGGGGATTACTTTGGTTTGGTGACGGCAGAGGTTCGTCAAGCAAGAAGCACGACGACGACGTTGGCACGTCGAGACATCTATCCCGAATCCCGAAGGTTTTGGCATCATGGCAATGGCAATCGTCAAGAATTGATATCTTGCTCCCAGGACAAGCTGGCTAAACATGGCCGATCCAGATTGCCGCGTGCTTTTAGTTGACGATTCGGCAGTGGCTCTCAAGGTTCATTTGTTCTTAGCCCCTAGCTATCCAGAGTTGTCTGGCTAGATTTCAGAAGTGAAGTCACACTCGGTGTTAGGAAGACTTCAGATAAGCAATTTGCACTTGATCTTGTTCTGAAGCTTCACATACTTTAATTCCTATTTCAGATGCACGAGCGCCTTGTCGTGGATTGTCTGCGGAGATATGGCCTGGCAACTGTCGCTGTTGATACTGCCAAAAATAGCGCAGAAGCATTGGGAAAGGTCGAGGCGTTGTCGCATCGCGGCGAGGCCTATTCTCTGTGTACGTTTTGAATTAGAAATATATTGATATAAGATTGTATAGTCCATTCATTCAGATAAATTTCATATTTCCTTCTCTCGAATGTGTTCAGGTTTCGTGGATATCTTTATCCCAGATGGCCTCACAGGCGTTGATTTGGCCCAATATTGCCGACTCAAGGCATACCGTGGTGCTACAATGCCACTCGTGGCAGTTACAGCCTGCGACAATGTGGCGGACTGGCCTTGTGCTCAGCGTGCCAATCGCGATGCGACCGTGCTTAGCGACGGTTCCTTCACAGATCCAAACAGCGCTGGTAGCATCGACAACATCGACATTGTCAACGGCCCCCGAAGGAAGCGTAGTCTCGGTAGCAATAGCGGCAACAGCACAGGATTAGTTCATGGCGAAAAAGAGCAGGAACAGCAGCAACAGCAGCAGCATCAACAGCAGCCTCGACCATCGCACTTAGACGCGCGCGAGCCCGAAGCTGCTTTGAACTTATTCGATGGCGCGCTCCTGAAGCCTCTTACGCTTGATGCTTTGGCGCCGCTTCTAGCACGGTGGATACTGCCCGTAGCGTTAGGGCCACTGAGAAGGCAAACGCCTATCACCACTTTACGAGGACGCGTTGGAGCTACTGCTTTCAAGGAACTTTGCAGCCGAGGCGGCGTGCGAGGCTTGTTTCACTCAATGGGTAGGCAAGGCTACCGAGTGCCAGCGCAGTTGCTGAGCCGCATCAACACTGATGAAGAAGAGGACGAAATTTGGCATGAAGAGACAGAGGGTGACAAACTTGAAAATTCAAGCGTATCAAGCAGCAGCAGTATCGGCAACATCAGAACCAGCGCCCGCGTTGACCCAAGCGAACTCGGTGTGACGTCATTGGGTTCATTCGACGCTCCGTCTACCCGGGCGCCTCACCTCGAAGAGTCAACCAGCAATGTGCCGAGGGAGACTCGGCGCAAACGGCAGCGGGTACACTCCAATAGTGCAGCAGAAAAGCCTTCAGATTCATCGGCATCTATCGGAGCACCACATGCCTCAGCAGCAGCAGATGTAGGCGTAGAAGCGTCACTTAGTTTGCAAGCCAAAGGAGGAGGCGCGAGGTCGCCAGCAATTCCCACAGATAGTAGGAAGCTTTGTGTTGTAGTGGCCGATGACTCACCGGTGCAACGAAAACTCTTTGCCCGGCATTTACGAGACGCTTTGTGCCACTTTGGCCTCAGTTCACCATCTGTCCGCAGTGCCAATTCGGCATCTTTCACGAAGTCTGCGGGCGCGAACTCGAGCTTTAGCACCAATTCTATCTTTACCTCTATCTCAACCCCTACTTCTAGTACCTGGCAGTACCGGCCGATTTCAGATGATCGCGGCAGCACTCGTGTTTCAGCCGATAGCAGCAGTGGTGCTGGCAATGCGTTCGATAGTAGCGGAATCAACCATCAAATTCGACGAGGGCGCCGGCTGAGATACGAAGTGAGAGTTTCAGAAGTGAGTGCTGACCCAGTGGCGTTGGAGAAACTTATGGTTAGTTCCGTAGCTGGCGCTAGAGCAGCTGCAACAGCGCGCGCGGCAACAACAACTGACAACAGCGGCAGCAGCAGCAGCACTACTTCAGACCATAGTGCAGCCTCTCTTGCAGCCGATGATGCAGCTGCTGGCAAGGAATATGCAGGAGAGTGCATCCTAGTAGTGCTGAGCACCGGCGGCAACTCCGCCCGAGCTGTAAGCGCAGCACAAGCGGTCGCAGGTGTCGAAGGCTGTGCAGCCTCCTTGGTGCTAGCTTCATCGCGCGATGACTACTCCCTGCTATGTTCGAATTCAACTCCAGCCTCACCCCCGGTACAGACCATGCATTCAAACTCAGTGGGCAGCTTAAATAGTAGCAATCCCGGTAGCGGCAGCAGCGGTACTAGCACCAGCACCAGTAGCAGTAGCAGTGGCAGTGGCAGTGGCAGTGGCAGTGGTAATAGCACCGGCCGCCGCGGCAGTAATAGTGGCAGCAGCGTTTCTTTTGAAGCTCTAGGGAGAACAGCGAGCGTGCTGCCTGCAGAAAACACGGCTGTAGGAGATGAAGTGCTCAACCTATTTCAAGACGTGATTTTCAAGCCTTTTCGGCCATCCGAAGCAGCAACTTTGGTAGCCACGTGGGTGGCCCCTCGTTGCGCCAACCACAAACGACCCGTGCTTCTCGCACCTTTCCAGAACTGGTTGAATGCCCGAAACGATTTACCGCCGATAGGTGCAGATGCGTTGCTTTTAAACGACCATGGTGACCACAATAATAAAGACGGTGGCAGAGATTCAAGTAAGCCTGAATTTGGCAGCAGCAGCGGCGGCGGCAGCGGTTGGAATGGGAGACTCAGTGGAAGGTCAGCTCTCATTAGCAATGGTGTAGTAGGCGGTGTCATATCGCATTTGTCCAAAATTCGCCACGCCGACGCCAGCAGTGTGGGTGCCTATGACGAACACCAAGAGCTCTAGAAATGTACATGGCCGTGCTGAGCAAATGCAAAATACAAGAGCAGGTTTCAATTCCTTTAAGTGGTATCTGCAATCGGCTATCCTTGTAGAGCATTAAGATGATGCATAAAGAAAATCCCGATCGTCAGCTTATCCAATTTCTCGTGGCTGAGCGGAGAGTAGAGCAGAGAGAGCAGTGAAGGGCTAGAGGGGGCGATTAGAGAAGCAATAATTTTATGCAGGGAAGTAATAATTGTATGCCTCAACTCCAAAGGAACATCATCAGTGAATAAACAAAAAAAAGCTGCGTAATGACCGCGAGACCTTCAGAACGAGTTTGACTGGGTCGGGTTTGGGTGTGGGGTGTGGGCGTCCTTTCTTTGTCGTCTGCGTCTGCGCAATATCATGTTTCCCTGGCTAGAATACAACCGGCTCTGTGGCCTATGACTTCGCGGTGCAGTAGTTCAAGAAAAAAAGGGGGTTCCATTCGGTGTTAGGGGCTGCGATGTGTGATCCCGGGCAGGTCTCGTAGTCTTGCGCTCACACTTTTCTCTCAATCTTACTCACATTCACACATGCGGCTACGGCTATGGCTTTACGGCCACCTTTTACTTCTACTCTCTCGCTCTAGATCGAAATTGAAACTGCCATGGCCATTCGGGTTAGATTAGATTAGAATATACTCCCCAATCGCACAGAACCATTCACAAATAGCAAAAAATACTGCGTATTGATGAATTCTCCAGAACAAGTCTGATTGGGCTGAGTGTCCTTTTGAGACAGGCCCCGAAGGGCCGGAATTAGCGCCCTTTTGCATAATACAATGATCATCTTTACCCCCATGAATCCTGTACAATCAGTTCTCGGAAGGAGACACTACCGCCCTCAATAGGCCACGCATCTTTTCCAGATTTCGTTGCGTTCCTCGCTTTGGCCCTTCCAACCCTATCCCTCGGGGCGAACTCGAACTCGAACTAATACAAACCCAAATGGCACAGAAGCCAATGCTGCGGGCGCGTTGCACAAACAAAGCAATTGCGGAATGATTCAGGAGGGAGAGGTGCATTGGCCAAATTCCTCGGAAAATTTGCAAAAAGCGAGGAATTTGTGGGTGTTGCGCACTCCGCTGGCTCGGGCTCGGGGCACGGGGCATTCTTATGTCTAAGAACTTCTTCGCTTTAGTATTTTCTGCTTTGCTTTTTAACTCTCTCTGTGAGCCTCCTAATTCCGGCCCCTCGGGGCCTGTCTCAAAATACTGCATGCACTTTACTACTGTGTTACATCCCTGTATTTGGCCCGTCCCGTAGTCCCGTACAGTTCAAACAGTTCGCGATGAAGTTCTTGAGTTCTTGTTGTATTCCTGTACTACATTGGTACGGGTAGCGTTCTCGTCAACTCGAACTCGAACTAATACAAACCCAAATGGCACAGAAGCCAATGCTGCGGGCAGAAGTGGGAATGCGCGTGCGTTGCGCAAACAAAGCAAGTGCGGAATGATTCAGGAGGGAGAGGGGCAT
>Ga0307931_1001152_pt1 | contig 17345 bp, 13 predicted proteins | sample OrgLakmetageno47_FD_201816 | JGI IMG/M metagenome (GOLD analysis project Ga0307931, IMG submission 201816) | Saline water microbial communities from Organic Lake, Antarctica - #47 | ecosystem: Environmental > Aquatic > Non-marine Saline and Alkaline > Saline | place: Antarctica: Organic Lake... | reverse complement strand
TATTGGTGACGGTACAACAACTATTGTTGATCTAGACGACCTGGGTATTGTGCTTACAGATCGAGATGTGCTAATAATTAGGAAAATTACAAGTGACGGTAGCATTGATCCTGATACGAACAGCTATGATCTAGCACTAAAAGGCGGCGACCTAGCATACACCACTGCTAAGGGTGTAAAACCAGAAGAAATCATAGTCGACGGCGACGGGTTTGTAACACCAACAACCAGTGGCGGTCCAGAGGAACTTGTTCCTGGACAAGTATTAGACACTCTTGATATCAGAGTATACAACAGAGAAGGTACAGGTCAGGGCGTAATCTACACACAAAGCTATATAATGGATGCTGCTATTGATACGTACAACCTTGGGATTGTTCCAGGTACTGCTGACTCTGTTATTGTTAAAGTTGACAATCGTTTGTTAGACACAAGTGAATACACCATAAACTGGAGTGATAACACAATAACTGTTAATGCACCGATAGACGATGTAGAATTTAACATCGCAAGTCGTTCTTTAGGAGGACAAGGCATTCTTGATTACGGCAACATTACTTCTGTTGCACGAAAGGTGAAGTACGTTACTGTAGTAGATTATTTGGCAAGCGCAAGCGTATTTGTAACAGTTAACGGAGTACCAAAAGACGTAATTATATTCAAGGATACTTCTGGAAAGCTAGGTGTAAGATTTAGAAGCCCGTTAGCAGCAGGACAGCAAATACAGTACTCGGTGTTTGACAACAACACTCAACTTAATTATAGTCGTGTTTCTAGAGATACGTTTGTAGGCGACAGTGTTACAACTAACTTTATTTTGAACCAAGCACCGTTGTATTCAGAGCCAACAGAACATAATATTTTAGTTAAGGTAGGAAACAGTATTCTTAACGCAGGATATAATGCACAGTTTACTGTTCCGCTAAATAACCAAAGGGAGTATGCGCTAGAAACATTCCAGCAACCAGTGGGCTCTCTTAGTACAGAGGACCTCGGTGTATTCCTCAACGGTGAAAGAATTGTAGCACCAACACAATGGCGTTTAGAGATTGCCAACAGTTCAATAATATTAACTGACGAAGTAGGAATACCTGGAGACATACTAGAAATATACGTAATTGCCAAAGGCGATTATACTATTCTAGGTGACACGATTGCGTTAAACACTGCTCCAGTAGATGGTGAATCAGTTGATGTCTACCAGTTTAGCAATCACGACATTATAGATATTGAAAGAATTAGGTACGACGTAGTTTCTCGTACTGTTCTGCGCACTAGCGAAATGCAGTACGCGACCTATAATAGATTAACAGTAGGCGAAATAAAGCTGCGCGAACCAGCCGTAGATGCACAGTACGTGTGGGTAACTAGTAATGGTGAGCTGCTAACGCCCAGTGTTGACTACTACGTTTCGGACGACAGAATGTACGTTAGGATAATAAAACGACCAGCAGCAGATGACGTTATTGAAGTAATTCACTTTGCTGCTCCAGTAAGTGTGCCAGCGTTTGCGTACCGTCAATTTAAAGACATGCTAAACAGAACGCACTTTAAGCGTTTAGATAGCGCAGCAACTACTCTTGCACAACCGTTAAATAACTACGATTTAAGAATTGAAGTCGAAAACGGCGCTGCGTTAGCGGAACCTGACAAAGGTCGAAACTTGCCAGGTATTATCTTTATTGACAAAGAGAGAATTGAGTACTTTGTTAAAGAAGATAACACCTTACGTCAATTACGTCGCGGAACACTAGGAACAGGCACAGCAGAAGTTCACAATATTAGAACAAGAGTATATGATCAGAATAGCAATAAAAATATTCCCTACAAAGATACTACGCTTGTACAGAATTACACAGCAGACGGAGTAACAGGCACAGCGCAGCAAATGGACCAAGCAGTGATTGACAACACTTTATCACTAGCTAATCAGGTTAAGATTAGGTTTGACGCCTTTGAAGTAACATCAATAAATGATGTTGAGGTTTTTGTTGGTGGAGCTAGGTTGCGTAAGCAAGCAACGCAGGTTTTTGACTCAACGGTTGCTCTGGACAGTCCAGCTGGTGATGTTAGTATACCTGCAGATTTTGAGATCTTAGATGGGGAAATTGTGCTAACTACAGTACCAGGCAAAGACGTTCGAGTAACAGTGGTTAAAAAAGTTGGTCGATTGTGGACTCAACTAGGTGAATCTCTTTCAACAGCAAATAACCCAATAGCAAGCTTCTTACGTGCAGGAACTTCAGAGCTGCCAGAATAAATACAGTATAGGAAAAACAATGAGCGGAATTATGCAAGACAATAACGGTATAAGAGTAACAGGACATATTAGAGCCTTTGACCCTGTAACTAATTACGAGTACGTAAACAAACGTAATGCTATACATTACGAAAATATGAGTATCTCGCTAGCAGAAAGCTTGTCTAACGCCGGTCAAGGTTTTGTTTACGAGATGAGTTTTGGCAATGGCGGAACGATAGTAGATCAGACAGGTATTATTACGTATCTTACTCCGAACTCTACAGGAACAAACGCAAGTCTATACAACCAGACATACACAAAAATTGTAGACGACAGAAGCGTAAACAATACAGACCCAGCCAGAAACAGAATAGAAACAAGGCATCTTAGTGGCACTAACTACACTGACTTAATTATTAGCTGTCTGTTAGATTACGGCGAACCTAACGGCCAGCAGGCATTTGACACTGCAACTAACGCTAATGATGCATTTGTATTTGATGAGCTAGGGCTGCGAGCATTTTCACCAGAAGGAACTGGACGCTTAATGACGCACGTTATATTTCACCCAGTACAAAAATCACTTAATCGCTTAATACAGATCGATTATACAGTGCGTATTCAGAGTCTAGCAGGTTAAGGAGTAAAGTATGGCATACGAAATTAGATACACTGACGAGGTTAACAAGGGATCTATATTTGTCGAAGACAGCAGATTAGATACTACGTCAACTGCGTTATCACTACCGGGAAGAAATGTAACTTCGTACGGGCAAGCAATTAGTGAAAACTTCTTGCACCTGTTAGAAAACTTTGCAAATGATACTTCTCCTGAGCGCCCTGTAGAAGGTCAACTATGGTACGACACTCGTACGGGTGTTGATCAACTTAAAGTTTACGATGGCACTTCTTGGGTCGCTAGTGGCGGCCTAAAAAAAGCAAGTTCGGAACCAGCTGTATCAAATTCAGTACCGGGCGATCTATGGGTTGACACCGAAAGTCAGCAACTATATCTTTTCACCGGCACTAGCTGGGTGTTAGTGGGGCCTAATTTTAGTGATGGGTTGCTAACAGGAGCACAATCACAACAAATTATAGGAACAGACAACAAAACCTACACTGTACTTGCGATTAAAATTGAGGATTTGCCCGCTATAATTGTTAGTTCTGAAGAATTTACGCCAAAGTCTGCTATAGCAGGGTATAGGTCAGGAATAAAGCCGGGCCTTAACGTCAGCGCAACTGCTCTTGTAGGAACTAACGTTTTAAAATACTGGGGCATATCAGAAAAAGCTGAGAATCTTATAGTATCTGGCGAGACAGTTACCGCAAGTTCATTCCTGCGAGGTGATGCACCGTCTACTACTAACTTTGATTTAAGAATTAAAAATAACGAAGGAATAAAAATAGGTGCCGGCGGCCAGCTAAACATAGCAATAGACGACGAGACAGCAATTTTCCAGCACAACACCTCAGGAGCCAGCATTGACTTTCGACTAAGAAACAGTACTACTACTCCTACTGTTTTGAGAATAGATGCCGCGGGCTTAGTAGGCATTAATAACGTAGCTCCAGAAGAATCATTAGATGTAAAAGGAAACATCAAGGTATCGCCGCTTAGTGGTGATACAACGTCAGGGCTGTTGCGTGTTGAGAGCACTCTAGACAGTACTAATACAAGTTCAGGATCGATTGTTACGCTGGGCGGCGCAGGCATAGGTAAAAATCTTAATGTTGCAGGAAATAGCAAGTTTACAGGATCAACTACTACTGCAAATATCTTGCCTGACACAAACACTGCTAGAACTATAGGTGCTCTAGGTAATCGTTATGATCAGATCCATGCACAAACGTTCTTTGGTAATCTACAAGGTAACGTAAGTGGCACTGTGTCAGGCAGAGCAGGCAGTGCCAGCAGACTAGCTAGCGCCACGACGTTTGCCGTAACAGGTGACGTCGAAAATACTAGTTTTGCGTTTGACGGGCAAACTGGCGGTACTAATAAAACATTCGAAATTAGAATATCCAATAGTTTTATATCAAACAAAGACACTATATTTGATGTAGATAATGCAGACGAGATATTAGTAAACAGAGTAACAGGTAGTACTGGTGTATTCAAGGTCACTAAACGTAATCTGCTAAGTTCGATTCCTCTTATACCTGCAGGAGCTATAATGCCTTACGGTGGCCAAGAGGCGCCAGCGGGTTGGTTGCTATGCGACGGTAGCGAAGTAAGGAGATCAGAGTTTACTTCGTTATTTGAAGTAATAGGTTTTAATTTTAAGGATTCTGCTTTATTAAGTGACCAAGGAGTAGGGTTGTTTGCATTACCTGACATGCGCGGTAGGTTCCCAATGGGACTTGACAACATGAACGGTGTAAGTTCTAACAGAGTTACAGATGCGGCAGCAGATGTTATTGGCGGCAATAACGGTTCTGAATCAGCAACGGTTGAGATGAGTAACCTACCAGAACACGAACACGACCTTCAAGGAAATTCAGGAACACAGTATTACGGATTCAGAGTGGGGTCAGGCGAACCAGTTGACGACGAAGCAATTACATTGTCGACTGAGCCCGGGCTCGGCGGCACACAAGGTCTCGCATCAAGTGGCGGAGTAAAGACAAACGACGCCCTAGGAGATCCGCTTTCAGTAATGAACCCGTTCCTGGCTATTAACTACATAATTTATACTGGAACCTAAGAATGAGCTATCAAATAAACAAAACAGACGGAACACTACTTACTAATTTAATTGACGGACAAATTGATAAAAACAGCACTAATCTTGTGCTAGTAGGTAGAAACTATACAGGTTATGGTGAGCTATTTAATGAAAATTTCGTCAAGCTGCTTGAAAATTTCTCGAATAGCGCCGCTCCTAGCAACCCGTTAGAAGGTCAAACTTGGTGGGATAGATCTGATCGTCGCCTGAAGGTGTTTGACGGCACAGTATGGAAAGCGAGTGGTGGCCCGTTTGTCCAGGATACTCGTCCTCAAATGGTAGCAGGCGACTTGTGGATTGACAACCTGAATAATCAAGTATATGCATTTGACGGAACTGATACTATTTTAATAGGGCCGCAATACACCTCGGCTGAAAGAGAGAGCGGATTTAAGATTGGCACACTACTAGATCAGCAAAGTCGTTCGCGTACAGTTGCGTACCTTTATGTAGGCGGATCAATGGTTGGTATTTTTAGCAGTCTGGAATTTATTCCGGTCTTTAGTCAGCGTATTGCTGCTCTAGTAACAAGTGACAATCCTGCTGGCACAATATTTGAAGGCTTTAATGTTATTAATAAAAGTTCGTTTAAGTTTAGAGGAATCGCAGAATCTGCAAATGCTCTTGTAACACAGGGCGGAGTAGTTAGGACAGCTGACTCTTTCTTACCAGCAAACGCTAATGGAATTACAACCGGTACTCTTACTATACAAAACTCTGGCGGACTAACCATAGGAACCTCACAAAATAACGTACAAAAAATTGTAGGGCCAAGATTTTATATAGAAAATCAGTTAAACGACCATGACATAAGTTTAAGAGTATCGTCAAGCAAGTTCGGCGCAACCACAGTTGACGGTATTTACATAGATGCAAGCGCCGGCCGAGTAGGTATTTTTAACCAGAACAGACTACCAGCATACACGTTAGATGTCGAAGGAGATCTTCGAGTTACTGGGTCTTTAATAGTACAAGGTGAAACTACTAACTTAAATATTACTACTTTGACCGTAGAAGATAAAAATATTGAACTTGCTAAAACTTCAACCGGTGCATTGCTATCCGCAATAGATGCAGACGAAGCGGGTCTTACACTTGATACATCCGACGGAGGTACTAAAACGTGGCAATGGCGGGAAGCAACTAATGCTTGGACTTCTAGCGTAAATGTAAACGTGTCCAATACAAACCGAGCTTATCGAATAGGCGGCCTAGACAAGCTTACGAACAGTAGTCTTGTTAATATACAAACAGCTCCTGATTTGGTCGAAATTGGTACACTTAATTATCTAAACGTTGATAGCATTGGAATAGCAGGATCAACAATAACTGCCAATCCGGGCAACGTATTGACTTTAGCTAGCTCAAACGGCATTAGTGTAAGTTCGCAAATAATTTCTAACTTATCTAACCCAACTAGCGATCAAGACGCAGCAACCAAGGTGTATACAGATACAGAAATTGCAGCAACACCAGTGTTTTTCTCACTAGATGTTACTGCACTGGGAACCGGAGGGACGTTACAGGATGCCGTTGCTGGCTATCTTGCTGATATGTATGCGCCTACTACGCTTACTGACGGAAAAGTTGTTAAGATTCTCACAGTGTCCTATGCAGGAGCATCTGTTAGCGGTGTGCAGTTTGTCGATGCTGATATTACCCGCAACTTCGTCGAAGTTGACAAAGCATTAGGCGGTACAGTAGACGTAATACAGGATTTTTTGTTACCTACTGCATCAGGGCAAGTGCAGCTAACGCCGTCTCGAGCATTAATGATTTATGAGTCAGACGGTACAGAGTGGATTTTTCAGACAGCAACAGACTACCTATAAATGATAAATAACATAAACGCTAGGGGTTATATTTAAAATGGCTTATCAAATTGATAGATACAATAATACTTTACTAACAGTTGTTGACGATGGCACTATTGACCAAACAACTGATCTAAAACTTATCGGAAAGAACTATGCAGGATACGGCGAAATTCAAAACGAAAACTTCCTATTCTTGCTGGAAAGTTTTTCCGGAGCAAATCAACCAGCACGTCCTGTTAGTGGTCAGGTCTGGTTTGATTCAGGCAACAGCAAGCTAAAATTCTACGACGGCGGCCAATGGCGGACTACCGGCGGGTCAGAAATAGCCCTAAACGAGCCTACCGGGCTATCAATTGGTGATTTTTGGTGGGATACATCTTCTGATCAGTTATATGCATTCAACGGCACTAGCTATGTGCTAATAGGACCACAGAACGCCGGCGATGGCGTAACGCAGATGCAGAGTCTCGAATTATTAGATACAGCGGGCGCAACTCGTAGTCTAATAGTGGCTACTATCGGCGACGAGGTTATCTATGTTATTAGTGCTGTCGAGTTTGAATTAAATGCAGCTACACCAATTATTGGCTTTGATAAGATTAAGAAAGGACTAACGCTAAAGTGGACTAAACTCGCAGACGCAGGCGTAACAAACAGTCAAGCGATAGCCGGCAACGACTTCCGATACTGGGGTACTGCTAGTAATGCTGACAAGCTGGGCGGCTTCGCAGCATCAGATTACGTTACACGGACTTCAACTACGTTTAATAGTATAGTGCGTTTTCCGGATGCAGGCATTGCAATTGGTGATTCTCAAGATCTACAGTTAAAGATTGAAAATGGCAACCAAGGCGTAATACAAAACTTAACTGGTCAGAACAGTGTTATTAAGATCAAGACTAGTGACAGCGGAGGTGTGTTGGCACATTCTTTTACTTTTAATGCAACTGGACTTATACCAGAAGTAGTGCCAGCCGGCCAAACAGGTGAAGGAGATCCGGTATTTAATATTGGGTCTACTACTAATAAATTGCAAGATATCCATGCAGTTAATTTCGTAGGTCTTGCATCTAATGCAACTGAACTACAAGTTGGGTCAGGACCCACTTTTAGAAAAGCTAGTGTGAGTGCGTTAGTAAATACCGTTGCAGTAAGAGATGCCACTGGCAACCTAGCTGCAAATTTATTTCAAGGCACCGCAACACAAGCACGTTACGCTGACCTAGCAGAAATTTACTCAACCAATAAATATTACGCAATTGGTACGGTAATGTCAGTATGTTCACACAGATTACACGAAACAGGTGCTGCAAACGCAGGCGAAATTGCAATAGGTGTAATTTCAGAAAAACCTGCTTACTTAATGAACAGTGCAGCAGAAGGACAGGCAATAGGATTAAAAGGACGAGTTCCTGTACGAGTAGTGGGTGCTGTGAAGAAAGGGCAAGCAGTATATGTTCACGGTAACGGATTAGCTTGTACTTCGCACACAGGTGCAAGTATGGTAGGTATTGCATTGGAATCTAGTGATGTTCAGGGCGAGAAGCTAGTAGAATGCGTTCTAAAGGTATAAGGATCTAACATGGCAGCAATTACAGCAGCAAGAATAACAAATTTACATGAACGGATTAAACTTATCTTAGGAACAGGTGCTGGACAAAACGGATACGGAGAACTAGTGTCGAGTTCTCCGGTCAGTAATCAAACAGGCGTTATAATTGCCGACGACATTAACAACATTTACAAAGATATGATTAGCGCACGAGTACATCAAGTTGGTTTTGGTAATCAAGCAATTGCTGAGGTAATCCAGAACTTAAATGTTGTTGCTGAGGAAGCAAGTTTTTTTGTTAACGATCAAGGGCAAACATCGGCAGACGCTGACGGTATGCTTAAAGGCATAGCTGACTTTGAATCATTAATGGACGATATCGAGACAGATAAGTTTCTAATCCATCCCTCGCAAGCAGTAATAGAGCCTGCCATTACTAATAGGATTATTACGCCGTGGAACGGCGTTAGAACCCACGAAATAAGAGTAACATTTACTGACGCAGATCAACGGCGGCATTTCTTTAACTCAGGCGGCCAAATACGATTTAGTGCGTCAAATACTGGCTCCATCGGCAGTAAAGGAAAAGACTGGGCTTTGTTATTAAATGCAATAAAAACCGTATCTTTTAACTACAACAGCACTTCTGGTACCGGAACTGGTTCGGGCACTAGTACTGGAAACTACAATCTTACTACTAGCTGGCAAGTTATATTTCAAAGAATAGGAGTCGGTTCGTTTAGCAGCATATACAACGGAAACAGATATACAATCGAAGCAAGAGTTGCTGGTCCTGAACCGTCGCAGCCTAGCTTTAACCCGTTAGCCGCAAATATTATTTCTTTTAGAATTACACTAGATGATAGAGCAGTTGACGGACGGATCGATAATAATGTCGACGGCAGCCTTACTAGCACAGTTCAGCAATTCAGAGCAGAAAGCAATGCTGTTTCAGTTGCAGCGCCGAGTTATTTTAATCAATCTTCTCTTGCATAATTTTGTTTCTGAATGTATAATTACTATAATACGAGAGATAAAATATGCCAACAACTACTCCTGTAACAGCTTCGAGATACAATGCGCTTAGAGTCTCAGTAAATAGAGTACTAGGCGAGTCCTTGGTATCTGACCCAACTTACGGCTACGGCGAGACTTTTTCTAGCAGCAGTGTAACTGGTAATTATGATGCTGTGGGAGAAGCTGCTGATAAAGTATCAGCTGAGCAGTACGAAGAACTTTACTTTGACCTAATCCGAGCTAGGATACACCAAGTGGGCACTGCTGGGGTTTCAGTGATACCTTATCCTGAAGGCGGATTTAGTACAAATCAAAATGCTGATATAATCGAAGAGAGCTACATCGAATCCTTAGAACTACTAGCAGGTAACCTCGAAACCGATAGGTTTGTTCTAGACTCGTCGCAAGCTACTGCTGAAACACTGCGCAATTCTACTGGAATTGCAATATCATCGATGTACGATCAATCTGTTAGAGGAACGTGGAATAACTCCCTTACTCATATATTTGATGTGTCTTTTCAGAGTGCAGCTAGCCGCCGACATTTTTTTAATGCAGGAGGCGAGATTCGCGTCGCGGCTAGTAACAATTACGCAGGCGCACAGTTTAAGTCTGTTGCCTGGAGAACTGCCATAAACGGAATGGGAGTTACTAGTATAACTGCCGAACGAACATTTAACAATAATAGCGTAGGAGCCGGCACATCTTCGGGTAATTATGATCTAATTGGGTCATACCGGTTACTGTATCGTTTGCCTACTGGCAGCGGCGGGACCTATTCTAGTAACTTTTACGAAATCACCGGACTAGCGCTAAACGAAAGCACTGTAAGAATACGAGTGCAGTTTATTGACGGCCGACCTGATAATACTAGGTATGGCATTGATGAAAACGTGTTTGGCGACTTTTTTAGTAACGTTTCTGTCCTTGTGCCAGACGGCACTGCTATCATTAACGGAGTGTCTACTGATACTGTGGTCTATTCTGATCCCATTATTGGCACAACAATTTCATTACTATAATCAATAAACTGATTGACACCCTTTCGAAAACGTTATATACTATAACTTAATAGGAGACTCTGTATGGACGAACGACTGGAAAAGGCTTTAAACTTTTCTAATTTCATGGTTACGTTAAATAACCAAAAACGGCTGATTAAAGAAAAATACCAAGAAGACTTGCTGTATTTCTACAAAGGAAGCCAGTTTACTGTTTCACAAGAACTAATAACTTTTGTTACTATGTTAGTAGACAAAGGTCTAACTGAAGAAGTTGTCCTTGTTGACGATAATAATATTCCGTCAATGATTGAAAATCTTGAAGACTTTTACGATAGTATTCTTGATGTTTATTTTAGTGCATCAAACCATTATTATGCACAATATGAAGCGCTAAAGAAGAATAGACGCCCGGGCAAATTAGTTAATTATGACAAATAGTAAAGGCATCCTAGTTTTTGCAAGGAACAACGGGCATATTGATTATGTCAAGCAAGCTGCATTCCTTGCCGAAAGAGTAAAAAAATACTTAGGATTGCCTACTAGTATTGTTACTGACAGTGTGCTGTATCTTAATGAGAATTTTCCTAATATTTTTGATCAGGTAATTCCACTAGAGTATCATGATGATCAAAATAACAGAGTGTACTTTGACGGCAGTCTATCGCAAACTTCTGCTAGTTTTAAGAATAGATTCAGAGCTGATGCATACGATTTAAGCCCCTACTCCCAAACGCTGTTACTGGATGTAGACGTAGTTATATGCAACGATATGTATAAACATTGTTTTGATTCAAAAAACAATTTCCTAATATATCAAGAATCAAAGGACATTAGCAATATTCGAGATGAAATTGAGTTTGAATATATAAGTGATTACAGTGTAGAATTTTACTGGGCAACTTGTATCTTTTTTAGAAAGACCGAAAATAATAAAATCTATTTTGATTTAGTAAATCACGTCCAAGACAACTGGGCGCATTACTACAGAACGTATCACTTAACAAGTAGTCTTTTCAGAAACGATTTCGCATTCAGTATTGCTATTCATATAATGAATGGGTTTCGGAAAGGTGACTTTGCATCGCCGATGCCCGGAAAGTTGTTGTATACTACTGACAGAGATATACTTTGGCAGCTAAAAGATGACAGTCTGATATTTTTAATTGAAAAACGTAATTATTTAGGTGAGTATACTCCGATTCAGACACAAGGTCAAACTATTCATGTTATGAATAAACTTAGTTTAAATAGAGTAATTGACGAGGTGCTTAATGAATGATCTAGGAATTGTAGTACTTGCGCAAAACAACGCAGTTGATGACTATGTGCAGCAAGCGTGTCTTTTAGCAATGAGTGTAAAGGTAACTAATCCGTTGTTGCCGGTTAGCATAATTACTAACGATGCAGTTCCGCCAGATTATGTTCATTTATTTGACAAGATAATTCCTATACCGTTTGGTGATGATGCCGCTAATACCGAATGGAAGATAGAAAATCGTTGGAAGATATATCACGCTACTCCGTACGAGAGAACTATAGTAATGGACACTGATATGTTAGTGTTGCAGGATATTTCAAGTTGGATCACGTTTCTCGAAAATTATGAATTGTATTTTGTTAGTAATGTGCACACTTACCGGAACGAAAAGGTCACTAGCAAATTTTACAGAAATACGTTCGTCGCAAATGACCTTCCGAATTTATACAGCGGATTTCATTACTTTAAAAAATCTGACTTTGCACATGAATTCTATAAATGGCTTGAACTAGTAACTAATAACTGGGAGTTATTTTATGGCCAGTTTGCAAAAGAAGAGTATCCAGACAGATATAGTGTAGACGTAAGTGCTGCTATTGTGTCCAAGATACTGGACTGTGATGAGTTGATTACTAATGCAGTTGCTTCGTTTCCTAGTTTTACCCATATGAAACCACAAGTTCAGAATTGGGTTAAAACGCAGCCAAGCTGGCAAGACTGCGTAGGAACTTACATTAACGACAACTGTGAAATAAAGATAGGAAATTACCAACAATTAGGAATATTGCACTACACCGAAAATAACTTTATAAGCAACAATGCAGTAATTGAAACATATAGGAGATATTTAGATGCCTAACTTTGAAGACTTTATTAAACAAATAACGTTAGACGCGTCTAGTGATGTAAAGAGTTACGTATATTATAACGAAGAAACGGGAGAAGTAATTAAAGTATCTAGTAGACCAGCTGCTGCCATGTGCTATAACGTTATAGAGGTAGCCTATAGTCAAGTAAAGGATTTAATTTTAGGCAAGCAATCCTTCAATGATTACATAGTAGAATACGATTCTGCGTTAAAACAGCTAGCTCTTAAAAAAATTAAATACGAAGACAATGTAACAAGTATTGTTGACAGATTATATAACATTCCGTCAACCAATACCAATACAAATACAAATACTGATATTACATTCTTTATTAATTCAACAAGTAATAAAGTAACTATAGTAGCTAATGAGAAATTGCGTAGTGACAAGCATCTTTATAGATTGTCGGATAATATAAGAATGAACTTTAGCATAACAGCAAAAAACGATCCAAACGTATTGTATGAAAATTTTAATATTCTATTAAAAGATCTTTTAGAAAATGAACAAATGGACGTAACAAAATTATTTCGTTACACTCCTGAGTTATCACAGTTCAGCATTTATACTACTAAATATTTCGACACATACTCACTAGAGGTAACTTAATGACAGCAGTCCTTAAAATAGTAGATTACGATATAATCTTTCTATCATACGACGAGCCAAATGCAGAAAAAAACTACGCAGATTTATGTTCGAAGATTCCTTGGGCTAAACGAGTACACGGCGTTAAGGGCAGCGACGCAGCTCACAAGGCCTGCGCAGCGTTGTCAGAGACAGAGTACTTTGTTACAGTTGATGCTGATAATATTGTTGATCCTGCTTTTCTTCAAGTACAGATAGATTTAGATAAGTTAGGGCTTACCAAAGACCACGTTTTCAGTTGGTGCGGGAAAATTTCAATTAATGGATTAATGTACGGCAACGGTGGCCTTAAATTGTGGTCTAAAAAGTTTGTGCAGGAAATGAAAACTCACGAAGCAGCAGACAATGATGATGCAGACGGAGCAGTTGATTTCTGCTTTGACCACAGATATTATCAATTCAATGAAAGTTTCAGCACCAGCTTAATTTGTTCTAGTCCCTTTCAAGCATGGCGAGCTGGTTTTCGTGAAGGAGTAAAGATGAGCTTGGACCAAGGCGCAAAATCTGAAAATATTAAGAACGTTTGGTGGCAAAATTACCAAAGATTATTAATATGGTGCAACATTGGTGCCGACGTAAAAAACGGAGAATGGGCAATGTTGGGCGCTCGAGAAGGGTGCTACTTAACGGCTTGCACAGACTGGGATCATAATCAGGTGAGAGACTTTGATTATCTAACTGAATACTGGAAAGAGAATTACATTGACTTAGATAAAGAAAGTATTAACTCTAAGCTACTAACGATAGGTAATAAACTAAAGTCTAGACTAGGTCTAGAAATAGCAGGCATAGACAACGATGCATCAAAATTCTTTAAGCAAGTCTATGTTAATTCTCCAAGGATACTTGGTGAGCGGCGATGAGTAACGAACACCGCATTGCAGCATTAGAACTTAAACGAACAAAAATAAACAACGTCAGTCGTAGTTTTTGTACTGCTAAGTGGTTACAGACTACGTTAATGTTGCAAAATGGATATAACCATAGCTGTCATCATCCTGCACCTCACAAGATTCCGATTGAAGAAATAGAAGCAGACCCTGCTGCCTTGCATAATAGTAAATTTAAGAAAGAACAGCGTACAAAGATGTTAGCTGGAGAACGGCCTGAAGAGTGCAATTATTGCTGGAAAGTCGAAGACTTAGGTAAAGACTATTTTAGTGACCGGCATTATAAAACAGCAGATACATGGGCGTGGGACAGGTTTGATGAAATTGCAGCTAGCGATCCTACTAGTGATGTGTATCCGAGTTATCTAGAGGTAAGTTTTAGTAATGCGTGTAATTTTGCCTGTGCGTATTGTTCACCTGAAATTAGCAGTAAGTGGATGGAGGATATAAAGAAGAATGGATCTTACCCTACTACACACGGCGCACATGACCTAGACTATTTAGAAAAGACAGGAAAGATTCCTTATAAAAATAGAGAGGAAAATCCTTATGTAGTTGCTTTTTGGAAATGGTTTCCGGATGCGCTAGAACATTTAAAAGTGTTGCGGATAACCGGCGGTGAACCGACAATGTCAAGAGACACATGGAAACTGTTAGATTACTTGGCAGAAAATCCTAAATTAGGACTAGATGTTGCTATAAACACAAATGCATGTGTTGATGATAGATTGATTGATAAATTAATTAAGAAAATCAATGTTCTTGAATCTGCAGGAGTGAGAGTAGATGTCTATACTAGTTTAGAAAGCACTGGCAGGCAAGCAGAGTACGCCCGTGACGGACTGAATTTTAAACAGTGGATTAAAAACGTAAATCGCATTCTCAATGAAACAAAAAGTACTGTGCCCATAATGACTACAATTAATATACTGAGTCTTCCGACTTTTGTTGATTTTATTCAAACGGTGTTAGAGCTTCGTATACAGCACAATACTAGTTTCGAAACTAACAGAATTCCACTTAGTATTAATACAATGCATTGGCCTCCACACCTGCAATGCACACTTTTAGATATAGCACATAGAAAATTAGTAGCGGACACAATTGAAGACGTCTGCAAAAAGTGGCTTAAATATTATAGTCCTGAAAAATATGCTAGGATCTATCTCGAGGAATTTGATCAAATACAACGATTCTGCGAGTATTTAAGAACAACTAACTCAGACTATTCAAGTCGGATTGACTTTGTTAGATATATACATGCATATGACACTCGTCGAAATAAGAATTTTAAGAAGACGTTTCCAGAGTATACAAATATAATAGAGGATTGGAATGCCAGCACGTCACAACGAATCATTGCAACAGTACAAAAATAGAGTTTTAGACACTAAATCCAAAAGTTTTTGTGGAGCTAAATGGTTTAACGCTACTACATGGCTTGGCAACGGTACTACGGCCAGTTGCCACCACCCACCAGCGCACCATATTCCGCTCGAAGAAGTAGAAGCGGACTTTACTGCCATACACAACACTGTTCACAAGAAAGAAATGAGACGGCAGATGCAGAATGGCGATCGTCCCAGCGAGTGTGAATATTGTTGGAAGATGGAAGATATGGAGACTAACGCAGTTAGTGATCGTACCTTTAAAAGTATTATTTACTCTGACGAAGAACTACAACAAGCATACGATGCTGACCACAACGATAGCGTAAACCTCAAGACGTTCGAGATTGCTTTTGACAGAACTTGTAACCTAGCATGTAGTTACTGTAATGCTAGTTTCAGTACTACTTGGGCTAAAGATATTAAGAAAAATGGTGCATATGAAAACTTAGTTTCTGATGGTGCAGGCGCATTTCAGCAAGACGGATCATGGACACAGCTTTACAAAGATGACGAAGATAATCCGTATATACAAGCGTTTTGGAAATGGTGGAATAATGGCCTTAGCGATAGCTTAGAAGAACTGCGTGTTACCGGCGGTGAACCTTTAATGAGTGGAAACACTTGGAAATTATTTGACTGGTTTGAAAAACAGGACAGCGACATGCGGTTTGCTATTAATAGTAACCTCATAGCGAAACCAGCAATAATTGATAAGCTAATAGCCAAGAGTCACGGTGTTAAGAAATTTGAGCTGTACACTAGTTGTGAAGCAGTTGGAAAGCAAGCTGAATACATACGCGATGGACTAGACTACAATGAGTGGTTACACAACACTAAACGTATGTTAACTGAAGCAAATTATTCAGGTATACATATAATGATGACGATTAATAGTCTTTGTTTGTTCAGTATTACAGACTTTCTTGATGAAGTGTATAAGTTAAAAGAATTAACGCAAAGCAGAACACCCACTGTTAGCTTAAATTTATTAAGATTTCCTAGCTTTCAAAGTCCTCTGGCATTACCTGTTCACATCAAGGATCACTGTAGAATACAGCTAAGCGGCTGGTGGGAATTGAACAAGGATAAAAAAGGCTGGCACGAACATGAAATAGCAGGCATTGAAAGACTAATAGATTATCTAGTGACAGTAGACGCACCTCATAGACGCACTAGCAATCCTATTACATTGTGGCGCGACTTTAAGACATTCTACGCACAGTATGATCAACGTCGAGGAAAAGATCTAGGAGTGTTTCCTAAGATACTAACAGATTGGGTAGCTAGTATTCCGGATACTGATGCAAGTATCAAAGAGCTTGCTGACAAAGAAGGTTGGGTACTTAGGCCAAGTAACAAAAATTTAATTGAGGTATTAGAGATTTATGACAAGTAAAAAAGAACTGTCAGAGTCTAAAACTTTTTGTATGGCTCCGTGGACTCACATGCACTTTATGCCCAATAAGGACGTGAACCCGTGTTGTATGTCGCCTATTGAGGAAACAATAGGCAATCTTTCCACTCAGACAATTCAGGAAGTTTGGAATAGCGAACGAATGCGTGGGTTAAGAAAAGATATGCTAGACGGTAAGCCTCGTCCGGATTTCTGTTCACGTTGTTACAAAAAAGAAGAAACTGGCCTAGGAAGTCTACGAGGCCACATGAACAACGAATATTTGGATAATCATTACGACAAGATTATTGCCACTTCTACTGATGGAAAGGTAGACGACTTAAACTTGATCCATTGGGATTTTCGATTTTCGAATATTTGCAATCAAAAGTGTCGAACTTGCGGAATCGAATTTTCAACTCCTTGGTTTGACGACTTTGTAAAACTTTGGAATACACCTAAAGAAAATCGTCCTCAACGAGTAAAGCGCATCTGGAACAACGAACTCGAGTTCGAACAAGACTTTGACAACCTT
>Ga0307931_1001151_pt1 | contig 17346 bp, 22 predicted proteins | sample OrgLakmetageno47_FD_201816 | JGI IMG/M metagenome (GOLD analysis project Ga0307931, IMG submission 201816) | Saline water microbial communities from Organic Lake, Antarctica - #47 | ecosystem: Environmental > Aquatic > Non-marine Saline and Alkaline > Saline | place: Antarctica: Organic Lake... | reverse complement strand
GTAGGTGCTGACGTAGGCGCGAAAGTGGGGTGAGGTGAGGGGGTAGGCGAGGGCACGAACGTAGGTGCTGACGTAGGCGCGAAAGTGGGGTGAGGTGAGGGGGTAGGCGAGGGCACGAACATAGGTGCTGACGTAGGCGCGAAAGTGGGGTGAGGTGAGGGGGTAGGCGAGGGCACGAACGTAGGTGCTGACGTAGGCGCGAAAGTGGGGTGAGGTGAGGGGGTACGCGAGGGCACGAACATAGGTGCTGGCGTAACGCTCGTGGTGTAAACGGTTTCGCCAATCTCGATAATACCCCCGGTAGCGACTCCTTGTTCTAGCATGTGTTGAGTGCTCACAAGCTGTCCGGAAGCGTACGCCTGCGTCGGGGCAGGCGTTGGCGCTGGCGTCAGGTCAACAACTACGTCGTCAAGCGCCATGTCGCTCGTGCTGCCCACAGTGACGCCCCAGAAGCGCACGACTGTGCTTGACGCTGTGTACGGGAAAACGGTTGCGCTATGCCATACATTGCCCTTGTCTCCAGATTTGCTCCACTCTTCCACCCATGTAGCACCGCCATCCGTAGACGTATTGAGGCCCATAGTACCCATGGTCGAGCCGTACATGTGATATGCAAAGCTAACGGACGTCACTTTGGCCGCACTGGCTTGGAGGATGAAAGGTCCTGCGTTGGGGCTGTTGGGTGCCGAAGACTCAATGTACACGTACGCACCGCTCCCGCTCGTGTGGTCTTCATTCGGCCCCGTGTCGGCCGTGTCTGTGAGCCCAGTGCCTCGAAGCCATGCCTTACTGAAATTAGCGTTCGTATACCCACAGATGTTAGAATCAAAGTTGCAGTCTAAGACGATGCTACTGAGCATGTGTCGTCCTGAGGTTTTTGGAGCCAGTGTCTTTCTGGGATTATTCGTAACACTGTCTTTTTTTGTGTATTGGTTATGTATCTTTTCTTCAGGATACGCGACCGCACACGGCAATTGATGTCCAGCCCATATCAAAATAGTATAACAAACAAACTGAAGTAAGCGTTCTCCTTTAGAGCAAAAAAAAATGGACTTGTAAAGCGAAGAAGCAAATGCGCCATTTCGAACAAAAGAAGTAGCCAGGATCATTAATACCACCGTTGTCCAATTTGCAAAGGTTAAATAGTTCTCAAGGAAACTAAACACGGACTCCTGTGAGATTTAAAAAAATACAGAAAAGATCGAAGAGCAGCGAGGGTAAATCTAAAGATGTCGGCCTTTAGATCAGCAAAATATGTAAATATGTTGCACATACCTTAGTATGGTAAGAATGGAAGAAGTAGTCATTAAATCTGCTAGTAAATGAAGAACAGCTGTAACCCACGTTCATCACAATATCTAAAGAGTCCAATACAGTAGTCTTTATCGTTCGAATGCTGACATCAAAAACAAAGTCATCGCTGTATCTCTCATCCTTCAGCGAAAAGTTGCTACCAGCAATGTTCTTACTAACTTCGCAAGTCCCAATGATAGATTCTTCGCTGAAAGTTGATTTATTACTCATCATCAATTTCTTGAGTATCGTTGATGGGCTGATGATTGATAAGGAGCACAGATAAACGCAGCTATGATCCGTCAGTGGATAAGCCACTTCAAGAATGCCAAGGCAGTCCAGGCTCGTGGCAATAAGCTCATAAATATTCTTGAAATCTGAGAAGCTCATTGTGAAATAGCTTATAAGCTCCAGGGAAGCCTAAAAGAGTGTTCAAGAAGAGAAAAGTACTGAGAAAGAGAGAAGGAAGAGTAGGAAAGGGACTGCAAGAGCGAGCCAAGAACAATAGCCTTCAACCATCAAACATAAAAGTATTTTTTTAAATAAATCGTATTAGTCGAGGAATTCGACGATTCGCTGCTCACATGTATCGCAGTTCTTATCGTTTCAAACGACTCCACGTCGCCAGGCAGAATTTGGATTCTTTCACAAAAAAAAAGGTTGCCGCAGACCTTGAAGCTCATCTCCACGTCGCCAGGCAGAATTTGGATTCTTTCACAGAAAAAAAGGCTGCCGTTGTCCTTGCCCTTGCTCTTGGCGCTCAGCCAGTCCACGGACGTGCATTTGACCATGATGAGGCTAAGTAGCGATTTATTGCACTTGATGCTTGCACCATTCGGCGATCTATTTTCGGCACTGTATATTTCTGAGGCTGCTTCACGCTTGCTGCGATACAGCGGCTGACAGCCGTGAGCGCCCCAGGAGATAAACGGCAAGAGCAGCGAAATATAATAGCACAGTTGCAGCAGCTGGTGAAAGCAAAGCAAGTATTACTACAGATAGCTAGAAAGGATATACAGTAAAACAGTGCATTTCAACGAAGGTATTATTCGAAGGAAGAAATTCCCTGGAGCTTGTGTTAACGCTGTCATCTTTTTGAAACGGACGTTGTTGGGTAGATGAGCACCGACGGTCAAGAGGAGCATTGCGGCAGCCGCAGTAGTCAAGAGCGCGTTACGCACGATGGAGCCGTATAATTTCGACATCGTGAGTGAAGTAAGGCAGGGTTGTCGCGCGAGCAACTGATTGCAAACGAGAAAAAACATGCATGCAAGGGGATATCTAAACAGCTACAGGTGTGTACAATGTAGGGTCGATCCATCGATCCAACATTACAACTATTTCATGCGTGTATTATTTGTGCAGATGTGCATTCATATCTTTTTTCCTCCCATGGCACTCATGCGACTCTAAACTGGCATCAACCGAAATCTACAGGCAAGCGCACCTAAAACACACCCGCAGTGCCTTTGAGCTTAGCGCCGCCACTACTACGTGTGGTCGCTGATTTACGCTGCAAAATGAAATCGCAAGGAGGGCACAAACATTGGCCGTTGATCGTGGGGGTACGGATGACGGATAACGGAAAACGGAATGAGGTGAACACAGTGTTAGTTAACGGAGGTAGCAAGAGGCACGCTAGGAGCGCACAGTTATGGAGAGTCAAGTCCGAGGTCCGAGGCCACGTCGAGAGCACTGCAAGCACCTAAGTACTGGACGTTGCGTTGCATGGTAACACCCGTAAACAGCACCCGTGTTGATTATTTTTTTTTAAAAGAACTACTTCCGTCCATCGTTGATTGGTGGATTATTCGATTAATTCTGTAGTCATTCGAAGCCTGCCTACAGTACTTACTGCAGTTACTGTACGTATGCCTACTGTAGTCTAGGGTCAACAGATGGGCAACTTAATACTCCAAGATGGATATTGCATAACTCAAAAGGACTCTCAGTGCAGTCAGGCTTGTTCAGGAGGTTTCGTCTATGCACTGACCTGTCAACCTGAACCTCCACTTCTCCAGTTTTTTTCAGCACATTTGGGCATAAACCTGAACCTAACCTAACCTGGGGCCTTTAGATGGGTAGCTCAGACCTGGACCTAACCTAACCTGGAAGAAAAATATAAAATATAGGCAGGAAACCTGGTAGACCTACCTTCTCTTGGGGACTTGACCGAGGTTACAGTAAAAGTGGTGCTAGGACAAAAGAGGGCCAGGGCACACCAAAGAGAGCAGTTAAACAAGCCCATTTAGCTCTCTTTGCGTTGGTGCATATGGCGCACTCATTAAATTCCTAATAGCGATATAGCTGCGAAGTAGCTTTTGGCCTAATGAAATTTATAGGGATCACTCAGGTCCCATGGACCTGAAAAACTGGACCTCCATGTTTTTTTTAGCAAATTAAGGCATTAACCTGAACCTAACCTAACCTGAGGCAGCTAAGATAATGGCGGGGACCTAACCTGACCTGAACCTGACCAACGATTAGAAAAGGAATGGCCAGGTTCAAGTTTGGGACCTGGCGCTGTCCTTGCCAGTCAGACTTGTTCTGGAAGTTCTGGAGGATTCATCAAAACGCAGCTCTATGCTATTTGTTGTTGTTTCTTTGCAATTGGGGAGTACAATCCAAATCTAATCTAATCTTTATGATTGGGGAGTAAAATTCAATTTGATCTAATCATTCATATGAGATATGAGGCTGCCAAGCCGTCAACATCGGGTGGTGAAGGTGGCGGCGTTGGACACCAAACAAACAGGCATCGCAGAGGCAAGGCCGCTGAGGCCTGTGGCCTGGCTGCGAGGACTGTGGATTTAACAGTCGCCTCCTGCATGTGTACTAAGTAGCCGGCCGTGGCCGTTTGGGCCTCATGTTTGCAGTTAAATGTTAAGGTCTATTAACACCACCGCACGAAAGACGATGGTAATCCCCTTGCCCCTTGTCCCCTTGTATGACAGAGAGTTTTTATTGCTGATCAAGAGACAGCCAAAAAGAGAGATACTAGCGCTAGAGTTCACGCGTAATTGCATGCGAAACCCGTAATTCGACACATATATCATAATTACTGTATCTTAAATTTCAAAGAAAAGCCCCCTAGCACCATAAAGTATGCGCAGTACCATTTTAGATTACAGTGGCTTTCAGCCTTCAGTCTAAAAAAAAACGAACGCCAACTCCGACAGTTAAATAAAACAAAAGGGATGTAGTGATGCTTCTCCTGTAAGAATTCCACAACAATCTGGTTCCCATCTGCCTCTGTAAATTACACCCGTTTCACTTGCATACAAGTGGCCGAATCTTGGAGGTCCGGAAATTGGTATTAAAGCAAAGTCTTCAGCTTCTCTTAGTCGCTGTCGCGCCAAATGCAGAAGCTTCGAGAATACCAACACAGGATGCAGTGGCCATCTGCATTGGAGCAACAACGAAATAGTTGGCATCAAGAGTAGTATAGTAAAAGGAAAACTTGGGTTGAAAGCACATTAGACACCTAGAAAGAACTAATAAATTCCCAAGACGCATTGATTCGATTGATTTTAAAGACAAACAAATTACTAGAATACTCCTACAGTCGTACTGTATTTCGAAGATGGAGCATTGTTTCTAACGACATATAGCCACGTCCAGTACATTATTTACCTGAATGCTTTGAACTGCAGATGCGCCTTGCTTCGATTCGCTTGTCTTCAAGAGGACTCCAAGTTTTCCTGAAGACGTCAATCGAGCTCGTGGGCCGCATGACAACCTAATGCACCAATTTGCATGCAATTAATGGCGTTGCACTGAAGTTACTTACTATACATGAATAGATTTTCTCCTGCATTCCAAAACAAGCCTGCAACTCACGGATGGAAGGCGTTTTCTTGTACGACTTGCGAGAATGACGTCAGTCCATTGGGTGCCAATCTGTAAGATTACGCGGAGCAAGCGTGAAGCAAATGCGAAAGGTACATGTGAGGAAGACAAAGAAATAGGAATACACTCTTAAATTTATCAAGGGGCGTAAAAGACTCGAAAGTAAGCTCATTTAGAAGCTCATTCAGAAGTTTTGCAATCTTACGCCTATAGTATAAAATGTACTGAATAGGCAACGCGAACATCGAAAGACGAATAAAGATACCAGGAAATCACAAAAGGAGGGGAAGAGAGGCTGAATAAATGGTCATCGCCAAAATGAACGTGATGAATACTTTCACAAGTTCTCTGCCTTGCCTCAGTGATGAGTAATGGCGCTGCATTTGCCAGGCGCATCTGTTCCATGTTGCTCGCCGTTCCCGTATATCGGCCCAAGTCGAGCTCGAATTTAACCACATTTGCATTGTCAGGCGGAGTCGGAGTGCCTTCTTGGCTTGAGCTGTCCTCGTGGGACTCCTCCTCATCTGTCTTTTGTGGTGGCTTTCTCTGTTGCTGTAAATGTTGAGTGTGAGAACGGTTGAGTGCGTGTTCGGCACCTCGCTTGAGAGCTTCTGCCACTATTGCTTTCTGTTTCGTACTCATGGACACGTGCTTTGCCCTCTGCCAACCGCACAAACAGGTAGACAAGTCAAGCGAATCATGAAGATGCTAACAGTCGAGAACAAATAAATAAACAATCAATAGAGCATAAAAGAGCGACAGAAGGAATTGTTGACTCTTTTTTTTCGCAATGACTTCTTCTTCTTCTTTTTCTTGGCCCACAAAAACATTCAAAATGTAGGTAATAATAAAAGTCTTCGTTGCTAAGTAGATCTAGAGACAAAAATCAGCCTCCTATCAGACAAGAGGCAGCTTCTTCAAGGTATTTTTTTTTGTGACTGTTAATTGGAACACAAACCTCGTGCTGTAGCGCTTGTTTCGTGCTATGAGAGCTAGTGGCTTTGCCACGAAGTTGTCGCTGGAATCTACGTAAGTTTTTTGCTGTAACATTAGGCGCCATCTCCCTTGAGACGTTTGCAGCCGAAGAGGGTAATAACGACGATGGCGGCGACAACGAGGAAGATGAGGGAGTCCGACGAAGGCGCCGGTGACCAGGGCTTTCAACATTGGTCCATAGGTTTACGTTCACACCCACGCATGAGATACCAGTGTCCATGGCGTGAGTCGCCACTGCAGCTGCATACACGTCCAACGGAACCTACCAACGAATGCGATTGGTGCCTCAAGTTCTCAAGTTTACGAAGGTGGCTTAAGAAGTAAACACGAATACAACATGCGCTTGCAATCGAAACCTCAGTGCGCCAGCAACAAAGCACGCAGCAATCTTAGCTTGCGTTTCAATCCTTTCTCGTACCGGGCTGGAGCACTTGGCTTGTCCAGCAGGCCAGTCGAAGTCCGAGGGAGATCTCACGGGCGTGCAGGTCATGTCTACTTCCACTCTGCAAAGTTCGACAACGTGCCATAAAAAAAAAAGGGCAAAGCAGAGCTTAAACGATACTGACAGAGCCCAGAAAGGTGTTTCTAGATCAAGGCACACAAAAAAATATTGAATCAACAGATGAAAGATACTATTGCCATGAGAAACTGGGAAAAGCACAAAAACACGTGAAAAAAAAACGCGCTGCACATATTCACACGCACAAGTCTTCTTTAAAAATCAACGGCCGTCGCATGAAGAGGTAGGCGCACTCAGCCGCAGCGCCCGAAGAAACATAAGGGTTGCTGTCCGAAATCGGTGCCGGCTGTAAAAAGGGGGCATGGGCCAGGGCAAGGTCGAACGACTTTCGAGAGAAGTACAGGCCGTCTGATTGAACCCTCAAAGGAAGCGGCAACTCTGCTTGTTTGATTTTTCTGAGAGCGCATGCTTTTGATGCAACATTTTTCGGGTGAAACGAGACCTCAATCAGACCAGTCGAGTCATCGACGAGATTCGTATTACTTTGGCTAGCTGTGTTTCTTCTTCTCCTCCTGGTACTGTCACTGGTGGACAAGTTGCCACGGGCTCCTAGGCCATAGACTTCTCGGAGCTCGGCTGCGGACAACTTGCCGTCTAACCACATCGGTGCGCTCACACGAACGCTGGTTTCACCAGCGGCCCAGGCGTGCCAGTTGAGGGGTATTCGACGGTCGTGCTTGGCAGCGATCTCGTCCCATTTCAAGACTTGTGGCTGGAGAAAGACAGAAAAAAAACACACACAAATGTATGAAACCACTGAATTAAACGAATGGGGACCAGAGGCACAATGAGGGGCGCAAGATGACTGCGACAAGTAAGAAGTTGAGCAAAATGAACGCAGGTACTATGCGGTCAAGCACCGTGCGCGCGGACACAGACGCGCATGGACACACACCCCCCACTCCGTCACCTGCGTGGCAACTTGAAGTGCGCAGGCGCCTTTGGGAAGAGGTGGCAACGGTTGCACGAAGGCCACCATGTGAGAGTTGGTGAAGTTGAAGACTTGGCTGAGGCTAATTTTGGCGTTTGTGGGGTTGCTGCCGCGGTCCCACTCGCCCGCGCCCACCTGTAGTGCCAGGATTACAGGGGTTCGTAAAAACATAGAGCGTTCGATTCGATAGGAGCAGCAGTACTACGTAGGTGCGCGCATTCGAGAGAGATTCAGTTTGGTAGGACAGATAGAGAAACAAGGACGAGGCGTGAGATCCTCATCATAAGTTATCTAAACGAAAGGAGCTTCATAGCCTGTTCTGAGTGAAGGTTCATGGCGCGTTACCTCAGGCACTTCTATAACCATGTGAGGGTGCGTTTGCATCTTGCTGCTCTTTGAGCCACCGTTTCCTGCTGTCGATGATGCTACTAGGCTGCGTGTGCAATCGACGCCACTTCGATGGTCGTGGCCAGGCAGCTGAGAGTAGAGGCAGACAGAAAACATCGCAGTGTGGTGGAGGAGAAAAGGCGGCAAAAAAAGAGAGGTGTGCACTGTAAGGGGGCATGCAATAAGGAGACTCGAAGCTACCGAGTGCGTTCGACCAAATATTGTAATTTGGTGCAATTGTGCATCCCACCCTTCTGGTGCTCGAGCTTATATACTATACTACCTGATGTAATTTTGCACAGATTCTCCAAGCGACGTGAGCATTAGTTTTAAAGGGCAATGATATACAGCTGTCGTAGACGTGTCCAGATTAAATTCCCCAAATGTCTCGGTAGCATTTTGAGGAGGTTGAGCTGCTGAGCTTTGGTTACTTTCAAGTGATCTTCGCACGGCCTCATTTGAAAAATCGTTTTGAAGATCTATAGGAGCAACCTGACTTCCTACATCCTCTGATTTGCTAGCATGTCTGGGCACCATCGAGGGATGATTAGACACGAGGGCTAAGATCTCATGCTCCGAAGTAGGGACAGCCCGCTGCAGCCTTTCAGAGGTTTGTGAATGCAAAGCAATTCTTGTAGATGACGGCTGGCTGACGGATGAGCCCAATTGCAGCCCTAAGAAAAGCAACCAGGCAAACCTTCTAGACATCCCGTTGAGATCTATATCAATGAAGAGCATGGCCACTAAGGTCACAGAAAGCTACAAATTAGCTCTAGTGTACCTAGCTAGTCGCTAGCTAGACAATCACCATTAGATACGTGCTGCTTAAATGCCTAAGGAGATGAGTGCTTGCTAGAGTGTGCTAGCAAGGCTATCCTCTCCTATGTTGCTGAGGTTGGGAACAGCTCAGAGGCTCGGAGCTCCAAGGAAGGCTCGGAGCTGAAAAATGATGCTTTGCTTCCTGTGTCCTGTAGTAAGTACTTTACGTAGTACAGACTGTACTGTAGTAGTGAGTGTGCTGCTAATACTTACATGCATGCTGTGCTGCTGTGCCGCGCTGTTGTGTCTCTCTGGATTCTGGTTCTTGATTCTGGACTTCCAGAATTTCAAATCCCCTAAGGAGGGAATTTCACACATCCTGTTTCCTGCAGAGTTGTTTCTGGTGTGTTGGGCCTCCGGCAACGATGGCCTCCGTAATGCGCTCCAATAGCATTTTGCGCTCGGTGATGCGGGTACCAACGTCGGGGGCAGCCTTTGCTCGCAGCATTAGTGCGGTTAGTATGAATGCTCGGTTATCGTAAACTCGGGCCGATGTTTTGCCCCATACCTCTTCAACACAGCCAGCGCCCTGTGTGCACGCTCTGGTGACGGGTTGTGCAACAGTGCAACCCAAATCCTGCATGCGATGTGCTCACATTCAATTCTTCACTTACAATTACCTTGGTCTTTCTTGGGAACTTTATAGGGTAGCGCCCTTTCGGAGTGGCCCTCACTGTGCTTGTCTTCTCATGCATATTCTATTCCTCGTTGCCTTTTCCTCCTGTGATGCAATTTTCCCTGCTACTCCCTTTACGTTTCCCTCTTCTTCCTTTTTATAACCCGGGCGTGCCCTGTCTCATTCTCGTGTTTTCATTTGGCTTTCTTAACGTATTTACTGCGGCTGTGTGGCGGTCGATTGTTCTCTGATGTGATGCCCCCGCAGGTGGGTGAGGGCGGCCGCTCCTCGGCTTCCGGCCTCAAAGTCGCGGTGTTTGGCGCTACCGGATTCCTCGGCCGGTAAAAGCGATGATTAATTACAGGGATAGTGCGAGAAAGAGCACGTGTGCGTTGTGTGTCCTCTTCTGCCTTCGCACATTCGACGATTCCTCTTTTCGAACTCCTTTCTTTCCGATGCCATTACCGGCCACTGTGCCTTCACTCACTCACTCACTCACTCACTCACTCTCTCTCTCTCCTACCCTTTTGCTCGCATGTACTTACACCTACACCCAAACCAACCAACCAACCAACCAACCAATCCCCAAGGTATGTTTGCAACGAGCTGGGGGAGTGCGGCTCCACGGCGTACATTGCGAACCGGGGCTGCGAAATGGAGACCCGCCATTTGCGCCTCATGTTCGACCTCGGGAACGCGGTGAGTGAATGATAGTGTATAATTGTGGGGGGGGGTGATAGAGACAGTAGCAATAGACAAGTGCATTATTGAAATTATGGGTGGGTAAAAGCGAAGGCTAAAGAAGAGGTGCGAAGGCCAGTAGGTGTATCTAAAACAGGACCTGAAATGAGAGAATGCGCGTGTGAGCGAAAAGCGGGCCGAACAGAAGGTGGTTTGTATAATTGTTTTCGAAACAACAGATCAATGAAGACTGCCAATCGCGGAATATAAATTGAACCCAAGGAGTTGACGTTCTCGCGTGTTGCTTGCCTTGGCATGAACTTCCTCCCCCAGGCGTACTACTTCTACGAGCCCAAAGACGAAGCGTCCATCGCGCAAGTGGTGGAAGGCGCCGACGTGGTCATCAACATGGTAAATGAATAGCACTAATATAGTAGTATACATAGTGGTGGTGGTGTTGCAGTCGTGGTGGCAGTGGTGTTGTTGTGTCACAGTTGCTTTGTGTTGATTTCATTATTGTGGGCACAGGGCTTTTCCTTCTGTTTCTTGGGCACATTTTCCCGCCTCGTGTGAGCATGAGTGTTCCAGTTCCGGGTTCCCATAAGTGATATTGCCTTGTTTTTCTAATAATTACCCTTTATATCTTTCTGTGCGATTCCCCTTTTTTTTATTCCCTCTTAAGGTGGGGAAACGCTACGCGACCAAGCACGCAGTCCCTTTTAACACCGAAACGGGCAAGGTAGGGCATGCACAAATGGAATGGACGTAGAAAAGGGCATGTGACTTTGTGCGGTGTCCTTGTGTCCATATGGTGCTCTCGTCGGATACTCACAATTTTGTTCACGTCATCATACAATCGAGGAAAGAAACGATTCCGCGACTTCTAATTATTCTTTCTCTTTGCTTCCTTCCTCTTTCATTTACTCTCTTTTCCGATTCACTCACACCTCATCACCGTCCCTTTCTCATCTCCTCCTTTTCGCCCGCCTTTTCCTTTTTGGCTACATGTGCTACATTTCTACATGTGCGCGTGCAGGTGGACTGGTTGCGGGGCTCGCGCATCAACAACACGCTGATGGACTCGAACTGCGTGACGGCAGCGACCCTGGCCAAGGTAAGAAATAAATTAGAAGAGAATGAATGAGAGGTTTATTGTATGTGTGTATAGATGATGAAAGCTATGGCCTTGTCTTTCGTGTTAACTTTTCGTAGTCTTACGTTTCTTTGCCCGTTTTCCCATAATTTTTCTTTCCTCTTCTCCCTTTCCTGATCCTTTGCAAATTGAAATCAACACCAAACAATTTCTTAGGTGGTGTCGCAGACCCCCTCTGTAAAGAAGTTCGTGCACCTCTCGTGCCTGGGCGCTTCGCCCGATGCTTCTTCCGAACTCCTGCGCTCCAAGTAAGTTTGAATAGTGGAAAATAGAACACTTGAATAAGAAAAAAAAAGTGGAAATTGAAAAGTTACTTCTCTTTGCTGTTGTTTCTTGAACATTTTTTCGTTGGATTAAAATTTGATTTCTTTTGTTGTCTTGATGGTCCGTCAAAAAAAAAGAAGCGAAAATGCTGTGTGACTCCGCTGCCTCCACTACCACTACCACTACCATAATAACCACCACCGCTGCCACCACCGCTTGTACTCAAGTTTCTTCTACATACGTACAGGTACGCGAGTGAAGAGGCCGTGAAGGCGATTCTGCCTCACGCGACCATTGTGCGGCCGTCGATCATGTTCGGGCACGAAGACAAGTTTTTGAACTGGTACGCGTGGATGAACAAGCGGTTTCGGATCCCCCTGTGCGAAGACGGCTCCGCCCTCGTGCAGGTAAAATGTGCTGTGATCATCATCAGAAGACGGCGGCGACGTACTCTTCATGTACAATGCATATGTAGTGCACACGTTTGGCAGCTTAGACATGCGCTAGTATAGCCAATTTACAAATTCAAATTATTTCAATTATATTTCCTTCCCTTGCCCCCCCTCGTTTTAACCTTTATCACTGCGTTGCTCTTTTCACGCGTGTACAGCCGGTGTGGGTGGCGGACGTGGCGCGCGCAGTGATGACCATTGCAGAAGAAGACCCCCTCGAGGAAGAGTCCAAGGTTAGTACACCAAGTCAAACCCAAGGAATTGAAAAGGAAAATAAAAACAGACCTTGGGAGAGATGAAGCAGAACAAGAAATAGTTTCGAAACGGCGTTTTCAAGAAAGCTATTCTCAATTGAGCGCTTTCAGCATGTGATTGTTCTGCCCTCCGCGCATTTTTGTTCGTCGTTCCCTTTTTCTACTCCCTTCTCTTCCTTGGACTTCTTCTTTTCATTTCTCTGTCTCATTTCAAAGCCTCTTCCTTCGTCTCCGCTCCCGCAAAAGTCCTCGCAACTCATAAGATTCGCCCTAATATATATATATATGTATATTGACACGTGCACCACAGTTTGAAGGCAAGACGGTAGAGCTCGCTGGCCCGGCGGAGTACAGCCGCGCGGAAATCGCCGAATTCGTGCAGGACATCACCAAGATCTCCAAGGGAGCGGTAAGTGTGTGCGTGTGCGTAGGTTATACGCTAAGATGGGTGCTCCTCCTATGGCAAATGTGGCATGTGCGAATTAGAAAAGATTGTTGAGAATAGATGTGCTTGAAAACAACATAGGAATAGAGGAGGATTTTCCCGTACTTTTTTGGTGTGCTGCACGATGTGTCCAATGGATATATGAATGTGATGGCGAATGAATGATGGGTGCATATTGAGTGGTGTGATGTGCACATACGAATTTGGTATGCCTATGTATGTGATGGTGTTATGTGAATGTGCACATGTTATGAGCTAATATGGTGTGACATGTGATGCTGTGAATGTGACGCCTAATCATGTGATGTAATTTGCAGGTGCCGGTCCCCAAAGCCGTCCTCAGTGCAGTAGGCGACGTGATTGACCGAACGATTGCGGAGCCGTTCTTGACCAAGGACGATGTGGAGGTATATAGAATAGAATGAAGAGGATAAAGATGATTGGATTTTGCCTTTTCGAAGCCTAACTCTCTCTCTCTCTCTCTCTGTAACCTCCTTTTTCTTCTCGCATTGGTTTTGTGTCTTCGTCTTCGACGTTCACATTTTCTCCTCCAATTTAACGACTAGGTCATGTCTACCAACTTCATTTGCGACGTGCAAGCTGCCAAAGATGCCGGCATCCTTACGATGGAAGACTTTGACATCGAGCCTACTCCGGTGAGTGCACATGTGTGCACATGTGCAGAAGTGGTTTGTGAGAGTGCGGGATAGGGTTGATGCATGGTAGGAGGCTGCGTAAGTGTATTTGTACATCGCTAGGTGCTCTTGAGACATCTTTTTTGAAACGTTTATGGGTCTCTAACCTTTCTTGTTTCTTTTTTAAAACGTTCTGCCGTACCTGGTTGTGCACTAATCTAATGTTTTTACAGGTGGAAAAAGTGGCGTTTCAGTACTTGCACCGCTACCGCCAAGGCGGCCGGTTCGTGTACGCGGCGGGTTACCACTAGAACAGATAACTATTATACAGTCCTGGTCTCCACTGTGACCTCGGTTCCTTTTTGGCGCTAGACCACTGCCACGGCCGCTTCCTTTTTAACCCACGAAGCTAATTGCAATTAGCAGTAGAAGGGCTAAGAAATGGCATGAAGGAAATAGAAGTGGAAAAGGCGAGTTAATTCTATGGATTGCTAAACGCGTTAATCGTTAATGCATATCAGTATTCAACTCGGTTCGAAGGAGTCGGAAAGGTTCGTGTGAGGTCTGAGGTGTGCGCCGTGCTTGGCATATCGAATCGCATATCGAAGTGCTAAGTATATCTCAAAGTATACAATATGTAGTCGTAGTCGCCGTGGCGACTTTCCTCGGGGACCAGTTACTAGTTGTTTCAATACACGAAATGAGATTGGGAGTCTGCGTATACCCCAAAGAGTGCAGCTTCCGCGCTAGTGATCGGCAAGATCGTACTGAAAAACATGCTCTCAAGGTGGAGGGCCTTGCGAGGGTTTCGAAAAACGCTGGAGGTCGACCACGAGTAGCGACCAGGGCGTTTGATGGAAGATTTATGGGTTTAGCTCTATGATAGGGAGGGACCGCTAGCCACAAGCGCCAAGCGGCCCGCTTGCATGTTGCTGTTTGTATTTTTGAGGGGGGGCTTTTCTATTCACTGCCACTCCGCGGACGAGGAAGGAGTTCCTGTCCCGTCAAAGCCTTTTATGGCTCAGGGGCAGAACAAAATAGGCGCCTTGCGCGCTGAAAAGCAAGGCTTTGACCTCTGCCGAGTGGACCTCGTGTTCCGCATGTCACGAGGCTTCTTTGCTCGCGCGCTCGCGCGCCTTCCTCTTTATTAATCTGCGGAGTGACGCAACACCCACAAATTCCTTAATTTCTCGCTTTTTGTAAATTTTCCGAGAAATTTGGCCAATGCCCCTCTCCCTCCTGAATCATTCCGCACTTGCATTGTTTGCGCAACGCACGCCCATTCCCACTTCTGCCCGCAGCATTGGCTTCTGCGCCATTTGGGTTTGTATCAGTTCGAGTTCGAGTTCGAGTTCGACTGGGAGTAGAAACGGGTGTAATTGCTCGGCAATTACTGGAAATTCAAATGTATTACAATGCAAACGGCTTGTGCTTATATGTCGATATGTCTCCATCACTATCACTTCGCTCTCATTACTTTTGAGCGATTGCGTATGCTCCCGAGTTCTCTAAACAGAACAAGTAGTCGAACCGGTGCTGCACTTGAGAATAAAGGATCAGAAGAAATGCATGGCGCCGCTCGTTTGACTTCCTTGTGAACCTATGATGCTCATTCGAAGACCATGAAGTCGACAAGGAAGTTCCCGGAGAGCAAAAGCAACTTTTCTTCCACGGTGGCTTCTGGTGGGTACGTTAAAGTGTACTTGTCAGCGGACGAGCAACCGCACCTGGATATCAAGGGTGATGATGATATGACGAAAAACAAGGGGAGTTAAAGCGGGGAGAAGGTGAGAGAACAAATAGAGAAACGCACAGAGAAAGGGGGATGAGAGAGGGAAGGAAGCATACTTAAAAAAATCAACGATTTCAAGAAAAAACACGTCTTGAACTACTTCGCAGCACCTCATTGCTATATGCATTGGTGTCTATTCTAATCTACTGTCCCGCTCTATTTCCATTCTGTTCTAGTTCTTCATTTCTTACCCGGTGCAGGCGCCGCACATCGCCGCGGATGCAAACCCGCTGATAGTGCTCATGCGGTACGCGTTGGTTAAGCCGCCGACGTGGTCTCCCTAATATGATATATACGCATAATGAGGAGGAGAGAGGTGTGCACAGAGATAACAAGACTTGAACTATAAAAAGAGAGTTTAAATGAACTTGAAAATATTACATAGGAGGAGAACGGCACGTGCGTATGAGGGAAAGAGAGAATAACAGCAGATACTTTGACGAGAAGTGCAAATCACACGCCCATCCTATGCCGTCTTCTCTCCTCGTGTCATCATCACATCACGCCATCACATCACGCCATCATCTCATCACATCACATTATCATCCTCCTTCCATCCCATCCCCTCCCCTCCTATCCAATCACCTTGGCGTTGTGCAGCTTCATTCGGTATTGCCCGCACCCGGGCAGGCACGACGGGGCCAGCTGCATAGGCGCTCCCATGGTGTACAAGAGCCGCTCTTCGTGGTCCCGGACCTACACGAACACGTACACATGTGCATGGGATGTAAGTACATGTAAATAGTACGTGTAGCAGTACATGCAAATAGTACATGGACATGTGCGTGTAGTGCATGCAGTGCGTGTAGTGTGTGTGTGGGTATAAAAATACAGTAGATAGAAAGAGAGAGAGCGTGCGACTCCGTTGCTTTCTTCCTCTTCTTCTTCTTTCTTTCTTTCTTTCTTTCTTTCTTTCTTTCTTTCTTTCTTTCTTTCTTTCTTTCTTTCTTTCTTTCTTTCTTTCTTTCTTTCTTTCTTTCTTTCTTTCTTTCTTTCTTCTTTCTTCTTTTTCTTCTCTCATCAAATCATCTCATTTCTTCATCTCTTTCTCTCCTCAAATCAACTCATTTCTTCATCTCCATGTTCATCTTACTTCTAGGGCTCGGTTGCAGCACACGAAGCCTCGGCGCTGTTCCACCGAGCCGAGCCCGGTCCCGTCGGCTAAAGTTACCGACACCTGATTGTTATAAGGGAGTGTTTGTGGTAGGTTGTAATTGACATTGTTCAAATGCAGAAATAGATGGAATGAAAAGGACGGAGAAAAAGCGTGGGCAATGTGCAAATTCAGAGCCACGAAAAGTAGACAGCGACGGTGGAAAGAAAATGAAAGAATGCATTTCTTCCTTTGAGGCACAAGGGCCGTGTGTCAATCCAAGACAAACAAAATGAAGAGCAAACATCAATCAAAGCATGCGTGCATGCCACACCGCACTCTCTCTCTCGAATAACCTTGTTGTCGTTGCAGAGGAAGAAAGGAGTCGAGCAGCCGATCACGCAGCCGCGCTGCATGGTGGCGATTTCGTTGTCCAGCTCGTCGAACAAACTGTTGGTTGGGTGGTGGTGGCAGTGGTTGTGTTCATTGAGTCAAGGAAAAAGGTACATAAGGAAAACATTAGTGGTGCTTTGCTTTAATTGAATCAAGGCGAGATACAGGAGGTAAAAAGAGAAACGAAGATATTATGTTCATGAAAAATGGAAAGCATTCCAAGTATCACTTTCGATGCGTTCATTATCACTTCAACAGCATGCCGAACTACCACTCGCTACTAGTACTAGTAGACTGACACTAGTGTACTGCTACTCTGTAGTAATTCTGCTGCTTTTAGTCCTATCACACGCCATTCCAAACATCAAGCCCTGTGTAAGCAAGCTTAGTAAAAGTACAACCAAGGTACCTGATGCTGAAGGCGTGTCTGGGCCAGCACAGGAGCCGCATCAGGGAGCAAGGGTGCGCGCCCTCGGCCGCAACAAACGCCACCGGCATCGCGAGTACGTCACTCTCTTTGGAGCGGTGCATGCCCCCACCTGCCGACTGCTGCGCGTGCACCTGTGTTACATGTGGTTGTTAGTTGGTTGGTTAGTGGTTACATGTGGTTGGTTGGTGGTGGATGTGGTGGTTGTTAGTTGGTTGGTTAGTTGTTACATGTGGTGGTGCCAGAGCACAGGGGAGTGGAAACGAAATGAGTCAACTGAGCAGCACAAACTATTACAGCAGCAGCAGCAGCTAGCAGCAACAGCAGAAATATCAACAGCACGAGT
>Ga0307931_1001150_pt1 | contig 17346 bp, 10 predicted proteins | sample OrgLakmetageno47_FD_201816 | JGI IMG/M metagenome (GOLD analysis project Ga0307931, IMG submission 201816) | Saline water microbial communities from Organic Lake, Antarctica - #47 | ecosystem: Environmental > Aquatic > Non-marine Saline and Alkaline > Saline | place: Antarctica: Organic Lake... | reverse complement strand
CGCACTTGTGCTCTTTTAAAGCGTTGCCTCGCTCTTTATTCGCTAATGCATTGCAACCATACGACCATTTTTCTACTCTATTCTATGACTCCATCAATTCCCCCTTCTCCCTCTTCATTGAATGACTGCTAGGCCACGCCACTACGCGCCTCCCTCGCAACCCACTCGGCCATTGGGCCCTGGCAGCACGGGCGGCAGCACGAATGGAGTACTTCCCAGCGGTGGGATTGTGATGCGCATGAGCCATGGGGATGCTTGTGTCGGAGGGCCAGACCGGTAATCGCACAGACGAACTATAATTATTGCAGCTTTACCAGTGATAGCGTGCTTCTCAAGAGATTTCCAAAGCACAATTTTTCGACGAGTACTCAGTGAACGACACTCCAAACAATATATTTCCGTTCCACTTTTATTTCCTTTCAGTTGCCCAAGGCTTTACTAGTCCTGACGAGTAAAGCACAGCACGCATGCTATCGCGTTTTACCTAAAAGAAAGATAGTTCTTGTTACGGCGTCTTAGCGTGCCTTCTGTTTTATTTTTGGTTAGGTCCGTTGCGATTAATTTCGTGTGCCGAGGAAATCGTACTACTGTTGAGACTGTTGAAGAAGACGGCATCTGCACGTGAGAACATTATATTTCAAAACATCTTCTTACTGGAAATGCTTGGCCCACTTGTGATCACATATGCTTTAATTACAAGACTTGAGCATTGGCTTACTTCCTTAAAAATCAAGGTGATTAAAAAGTAACAACTTCATTATTTTTTGTGCTCCATATATATATTTATTATAGGTACTACATGCGCTATTCAACGCCTGCTGCTTGTTCTAACGAGCGCGCCGACCAATTATTAGCGGAAGCAAACGCCTTGGAGGAAGCCATACGAAAGCATTCCACAAAATTATAGATGGTCGCGTGTTTGACAAAAAAAATTGTGACCTATTTATAGAGGATTATTTTGAAGAACTGTAAGTGTACGTCATCTGTTATATGGCGCTTTATGTTTTTCGAAAAGGACATTCCATTGCTGGTTAATTCGATGTGCCAGAGGTGCGTAATTTAGCCCATTGAGGGTATACCTATGGAAGGTCTTGCCCTTTTAGAAGAAATTTCTCATTGTCCTAAATCGCGATTTTAATTGTAATGGCCCAATTCTAAGGTCGAGCTCGTAGAAAAGTGGGAAGAAGGGACCAGTAAATAGATATCAAATGAGGAATAAAGCGCTTGCTTTTTTTCACCTATTTGGTCCTTACTTTAAAATTCAACTATACATCTAAGAAAGAAAATAATTTAGCGCATTCATTGCCAAGATATTTCCCCTTCTCTTCTGATTCTCAGCCGGTTTAAGAGAGCTTCAAACAGTTGTTCTTGTTGTGTACTTGCTGTTGACTCCACACCATCGCCGTCACCCACGAGACAAGCAGCTGCTTCATCACCACACCAGCTGCTGAGTTTCTGTCGTGAAGCTTCCAAGGTGAAGGCTTCTACCGTTAAAGGGTTAAATGCTTCCACACGCACGCCGCCGCTATCAACAAAGTCACGACTATGGTCCACAGTGGCGCTTCTTGGCAGGGCAAAGATTTTGCAAATGTGCCAAGCGCCTGAAATCATTCGTCCACTGGTGTAGCGCGGCTTCTGAGTAAGCCATAATGCGTTGTTGATATTTCCTGCGTAGTTTGCTGTTGCAAGCGGGTCAACCAAGGTTAAAAATGTGACTCCAAGCCCATCTTCAACCCAATCACCATTGCAATCATTGCTGTTGTCGTCGTCGTTATCGCCAGAGTATTCGATAGCGGCATTACTCAGCGAATCGTTTGAAAAGGAAACGTTCTGACAGACTTGACGAGCCCATTCGCTTTTGCTGGCCATGCTGAAGGTATTCCAGCCCGGAACAATGCTTCGGCCATGATAGTGCTTTTTGTTTGTCGAGTCGAGGGCACACACGAAGCAACCATCGGCACCTAAGGATATACGCCAGCACGAAAAGGAGAGATTGAAAGACTCGTGGTTCTTTTCAAAAAAGTTTCTTATGAAAGGAGAGACTACGCAAGAGATTAAAACTTACTCCTTCACAATGCAACGCCTACCTTTATCGTCGTAGGCCGAGACCACCAAGGTTGACGATGGAACATCACTGGATTGGTCTGTAGGTTCGCCTTGAAAAGGCACTTCTACTGAGGCAAGAGGCACCGCTGGTGCGCTTAAATTGCATACTTCAGGCAACACAACACGCTTTACAAGCGCCTCTTCTTCTTGATCAAGCGCAGTGGAGCCGTCTGAACCTACAGGGGCGCTAGCACGTGATACTATCAATGCAGGCAAGGTTGGTAAGCCTTGATCGTTGATTGAGAGGCACGTGCACATGCTCTTCGCAAATGCTCGACGGTCAATAGCCACAGTGCTTTGCCATCGCAGACCCCAATCCTCCTTGAAAAATGAGACAGAAGAAACAAAATTGTAAATTGGCAAGCCTAATGTGTTGCTCCTCAGAATCGATTCTATAGCAAGAGCTTCCATTTGCTAAAAAGACTTGAGTGCACATACCGGACGAATTGCAAGCATGTGAGTGGATGCTGAGTCATCATTGTAGACTTCAAGGACTAACTGTTGATCGGCTTGATCATTGTGAGCCGCCACGACCAAGAATTGGTCGCCAACAGTTACCTTTTAAAATAAATATACGAGTAAGGGTCCTTGAGTTGTCACAGACTTAATAAAATGCAAATTTTATCTCATAATATGATGCAAGGAAGCTGTATCGATTTCTATTGTTATCATGGGTGAACCCATCTACAAAAATATTCAGTTCTTGTTTTGAACTTCAAATGCGAGGAATTGTATACCGTACAGACACTTACCCCGGTTGTGTATAGCGGTGACACTGCACTGTCGATATCGCGAATTTCACCGCCAAATCTGCGTACAAGCAGGCATACAAAATCCACAGAAATTTTAGAAAAACTTGTCGGGATGGAACTCGTAAGGCCATGCCAACTTACACAGTGGATTCATCGTCTTTCTCATCTTCATCATCATCGTCATCGTCGAAGGAATCTGAGCTCAGGCCACGAAGTCTTAGCACTAGCTGCGTATTGTCCGATAATGAGTTGACTGCATGAGCATCCATGTGCTCAGCGTCAACCTCAGGATTGGAACCACCGCCTTCAGTACTCATCAACTTCCTAGAAGTAGTAAAAGCCATACAGCGCACAAGCTCGGACGCAATACGTTGATAATGCTTGCCCTGCAATAAGGATGGAGAACAGAGAAAAACGTTCGTGGAAGAAAGAGGATACAATTATGTGAGTAATATATTTGAATAGTATGTGCAGCTTCGCATTGACTTCGAAAAAAATAACGAAATAGACAGGAGCTTTATATCACCGTGTTGTATTCGGCCTCGAATGGTAGAGGAGGTAGCCGAGGCAGTACATGTGCCCATGTAGCACGCTCCACCTACACGGTGTGTACACATACGAAGGAGTCAATAAAATTTCTTTACATCTAGATAAGAATGTACGAATTGACACTGTTTCCTACACATTCTCTTATGAGACCTTAAGCTCATGAGAAGCTTCAATGATTGCAGTTTCTCACCTCAATGGTATAGCTCTTTGAGCCAGCGACAGGCGTGGCAGTGATGTGAAATATGAGGCTAGGCAAATGAAGAGTAACTGCAACCAGCAGCAATTGACCATCCACAAACTGCCCCTTGGTCAATGCTGCATACATGAACAGAAGGAAATGGTCAAACGGATGTTAACTTTAATTTTCTTCTAATTCTACGCATTAAACAGGGGCACAGACTCGAGTTGTATACAGTACTGTAAAGGAGTAAAAATGCTGTTTATTTATCTCTTTGCGTACCCGGTAGATTATGCTGCAGTGCTCGCCAAGGATGCCTAAAGACATCGATCATGACATTTTCATCACCGTCGCTGAAGCCTCCGGTGCTTGATGTACTTCTTGCGATGCTTTCGTTTTCTGCAGTAACATTTAGGTCCATTGAATCATTGAAGTCTCTTCTTGAGGTGCTCGCGTCTTCATCTGAGCCATCATCTCCGCTCCCAGATCGTGGTGTCAAGTTGAAGTCCTGGAAATTGGTCATGATGGCCTCTGTTTTGGGCTCTGTCGCTGCTAGCCCACGACTTGGGCTCAGAGATTCCAAATTTCGAAGTGAACTATTTCTTTCCATGCCACTGGCATGCATCATCTTTGCTTCGTTCATTGACTCACTCGCGGTGATCGTGTGCATGGCATCGTCCCTAAGAACTTCAACTCGATTCCTTGAACTGTGTGGCTCGTGAAAATGCAGCCCCTGCGTTTGATTTAGCCTTAACCAACCAAATAGTATACTTTCTGCGTCCGCTTTCTTTGCATCTATGTCCGACTTTGACACCGTACCAGCCGGTGATTCAACCTGCCCATAATTGCATACATTGTACCTATGTGTGCTCATTTGCTGAGCAGCTTCCCATGTCTCGAATGGCACTGAGCAAGTGTGCGTCTGCGCACTGATTGGGTCAAAGGAGTGCCCTGTATAGGAAAGGTTCTGCGGCGAGGCGCCGAATCCATACTGCAGCCACACCATCAGCCGCCTCCCGTCGACAAGCTTAGTCACACATCTATGGAATAGGGCGTCGATATTGTTACTGCTCCTTTTCCCCTTGAAATCAGGATGGCTTGGCACTTCTTCCATTTGCTCCGATGTGTTCATATGCGGAGACAGCGGCTCGGTTAGTGGCAAGATCGTGTTTTCTGGCACATTTATCGTAAGGCCCTTCGTTGCACTTACACTTAACCAGCCTAAAATTATGCGAGCTGCTATGGCCTCAGTTTCCTCACTGTCATCGACAACGTTCTGACCACAAGTGATCTTGTCAGATGCCTCATCAGAAATTAAGGCGGTAGAGAATGAGAAACAGTCCTCAGGTTTTCGCGCTTCTGTAATGGCAGCAGCCCAAGTACCCGGCGAAACTGTTGCTGCAAAGGTTTCTGAATCCAGGGGATCATACGCATGAACTGTGCGCACTGTAGATCCCGCCTTCGATTGCTCCAACCACGCTACCAGCCTTCGTCCATCATCAAACCGAACACCTTGCCTAGCTACCACTCGACTAATCGCAGCCGCCACGGTAGTCAGCTTTGTTTCCACGAGTCCTGCCGGCGCCACCGCGATCCCCGCGTCCATGCTATCACAAGAACGGGGCACAACTCCATCCACTTCTCTCTTGCCAATGCTGTGCTGCCATGCTTCGTTACCAAGCTGATCGCCACTCTGCGTGGAGCAGCCAAGCTGCTCATCCAAGGCATTATTCGTCGCCAAGAGGGCATTTGGCAGCGCATCTATAGGATGTGTTAAGAAATCCTTTACTGCTCCTGTTAATGGAACTGCTTGGCCGGTATTATGCCGAAAGCTTGCAGCTAGTCTGATTGCAGGTCGGGATACCATCAATTCTTTCTCCTCTTCCACTAAAGTATGTCCGATCGCAAGGACCGGTGTATCTATGGAGTCACTGGACTGCAACGGTGACGGAGCCTCTAGCGCAGAGGTACTTAAAGGTTCAAGTGCAGCCGTTACTTCTAACTTCGTGTCCGACGGCACTATTCCAGGACGTGCAACATTGCAAACATCCTTCTCAGCCGAATTGAGTGAATTGAAATAAGATGCCTCTCGAAGGCTCGCTGTAGCTGCTATCAGAGGTAATGGAGATATGGGCACCATCGGTGTGTCCAGCGGGCGTAATGTTGATCCTTGCAAATCGTTGGTGTCACTGGCTGATAGTGCAGCTGGCTGGCCTATGATCGCAGTGGAAGTGTCAACAGACACCACTTGCGTGTCTAGCGGTAGTAAAGCAGTTTCGAGCACCTCGTTGTCATAGGCTAATGGCGTAGCTAGCCGGCCAATTGTTCCGGTGGGAGTGTGCAGCGGTGAAACGGATGGATTAGCTGCGCCATCGCCATTGCTTTGTAATGCAAGCGGGGTGGTATCGGAGAGATTGAGGATGGGGCATTGAGGCTCATCTGTCGATTCTTCAGGTGATGTTGTTAGTGGTTGAGATCGAGGGCTCAGTAAGGTCTGAGAAGGTGCTACCCAAGCAACATCTCCAGCGGCTGGTTCACCGTAAGTTTGCCCATTTTGGCTGCCGCTCGTACTTACAACGTCAAGCATAGGGAGGGTCTGGGAATTATCAGGTGTCCTGCAGCCGTCTAAACGGGTGTCGACGGGCAACGGCAAGTGAGGTGATAGTGCATTGGATTCAGATGCAGAAAGCCTCAACGCAGGTCGAGCTCCTAAGAGGGCATTGCCCTCACTACTGTAATAATTGCCTGCTTGAGATAGGGCACTCGAGCAGTCCCAGGTGAGGGGTGGTGTGGTTACAGCAGCGCGGCCAGTTGCGCTCATTCGGTCCAAAGGGATCAAAGGGAGCTCCGGCAATGGAGGTGACAAGCGGGGCAGAGGCAAGGAGCAATGTGCTTGAGGGAGAATACAAGACAAATCTGTCGCAAAATTTAAACGCCTGAGCGATGTAGCTGCTGCTGAAGCCAAGTCGTCTTCCACGAATAAGTCCGGTGTTGATGCCCGCGGCAAACTCGTGATACTGAGAGACGTACCCGTACTGCCGCCGTCAGATGACAAGCTATCTTCGCCTTCTATTGATTCAGAAGAAATTAACGGCCACTGGTATCCTGCCTCCACTGGTAAAGGCTCAAAATCACCATTAAGAACGTCTTTTGAATCTTTAGGCATCGGGATCAACGTCAAAGTAGGATTTGTGTGATCTTCGCTAGTGGGAACTTCGCTGTCAAAAGGTATATTGGTACCGTCCTTATCATCTAGCATGTTATTTGAGGGGTTGTGAACTTCGAAGAGACCCCGGCGCCGCTCCCAGTCTTCAAGACCATCGTCACAGAGCAACTTTATGTTGGGAAGAGTTTGAAGTGCCGCCCACCAGCTCTTCGAGTGCCGCGCATGCAAGTGAAGGTCACCATATAGGGTGCACTTCTCAAGAAGTGCTCGCTGACGAGCTCCATCTTCAATTACTTTTTTGTATTGAGCTTCATATACAGCCACATCCTGTAGGCTCTTGAGGTATTGTTGATGCTCGAGGCCGCCTTTTGCCAGTACTGCCTTGAGTTTTTGAACCTCAAGATTTTGTGCTGCATATACCTCTGCGTCGCGTTCTCTGGCTTCCCGATTAGCTGCTACCTCGCGGGTAATTCTTTGCTTTTCAACATCTGCTTTTGCCTCAATGGCTCGCATTCTGGCTTTGGCTGCCACTTCCATGAGGAGTAAGTTGTTGATGTTTCGCTCTGCATCTGCAAGACGCCCCTGCGCCTGTCCAGCTTCTGCTTCAGCCAACGGTTTTTCCAAGAAATTCCAATCTTCTTCAAAAAAGAGAGCTGATGCTTTTTGTGGTACTGCTTTAGCTAATTCTGAATCACGAGTTGCGTTAGTCGCTCGAACGACACTCGAGCTACCAAGAATGGGACTTGTCACAATCTCAGTTCTCGCTTCCTTTGCAAACTTTTCGGCTTCGACCAACAATTCAACTGGAGAAGACTTCGATGTCAGCGAGCTTCGGTTCCGCTGCACTGTGGCAAGGTTACTTGCACTCGTGCTTAAGTCTGCCGCTGCACATACTTGGCTTATTTCACCTTCAGCATTCGTTGCCTTCTGTTCGAGATGCATGCCAGTACTACCACTTTCAACGGATGCCGGGATCGGCCTCTCGGAGTGTACTTCAGCCAACACTTCCATACTTTCGGCAAAAGAGTCAACTTTCTCTGAATTAGAGGTAATATTGACGAGGGCTGTTGTATGCTCAGGATGCACTGGCCATGCTGTTATATCTAAAGACAACTTCACTGCATTTTTCTCCGCTTCGTGAGGCCCTGCAGTTTTCTCCACTGTCGATTCTTTGGGTAACAACATTGAGGCTTCACCAACCAAATCAGGACTCAATTTATCACTTTTCGAAGGCCCATCTAAAGAAGGTGCAGTAGGTTTAGGGAAGCCCTTTGTACTGTTGCTCGCTTTGCCCAACATTTGCATTACTTTCATTCTCGATTTCACACGGGTAAAACGCGCACGCGCTCGCGCCGCAATTGCCTCAGTTTTAGCGACTTTTTCATCCGCCACCTCAGCTTCCCTAGCAATGCTTGCTCTTACTTCATTGGCTGCAGCTATATCCTCCGCAGCCTGTTGCGCATCACGCGTGGCACTTGCCATTTCTTGTGCCGCTAATTCGTCGATACGAGCCTTTCTCTCTTCCTCGCTTGAGCTAGGCAGTTTCTTGGGACGTTTTGCAATTCGCTTGCGGGCCAAATTTTGAATCAGAGCAGTTGCAGCATTTGCCTTTACCGCCTCCTGGTATTGGAACTGCTGTAAGAGCAGAGTCGCTAGTTTCGCACTAATGATCCCGTGAGCCGAAGTAACATCCATCGTTACCGCTGCCTGGCGCGCCCGCTCCGCTACAGCCTCGGCCTCAACCCGTACACGTTCTGCCGCCTCTGCTTCTTCTTTCAGGGCGACAGCAGCATCTCGAGTTTTCTTCTCAGCTTTAAGGGCTGCGTGTTCTGCGGCAACTTTCTGAGCTCTTTCAAGTTCAATGCGTAATTGCTCCCGCGCAGCTGTGGACTCGTAGTCAGCAATTTGCATATAATCTCGCTCTCGAGCCTGTCGACGCACTCTCAACACATGGCGCACAAGTTTCTGGATAGTTCTGGCTGCAAATTCTTCATGTTGAGCTATTTGCTTGCGGATTGCCATCAGCATAGACGAAGAAGTTTGAGAAGTATTCGTTTGAGTATGTCCTTCCTGTAAGATCATTCGCGTACTTTCAATGGCAGTCTGCGTGCTCGATTCAATCTTGGAAGACTGCATATCCTGGCAAACAGCGTAATTTTCGGGTTCAGATTTATCTTCGAAAGAGCCCTTCCTTGTAGTAGATTCGACAGGAGCGACGGCAATGAAAGCACTGCTTGGCGAAGCGGCGACTGCTTGGGTAATGGGTTTAGATGTCGTTTGAATAGGTTGTGCTGGGCTTTCGAGCATGGGGCTCGTTTTCATTGACGTCTTCAGCTTGCTTGAAAGCTTTATACCAGTGAACTCAAAATGTTTCTTTGTAACTCGGTCGTCGAAGTCCTCAAGGAAGTGCACAAACACTTTCTTCGTTTTACGCTGCCGCTTCGTCCCTAGAGCAGGCTCCTGGGCACGATGAATTAACACACCATCTTCGTACATGAACTGAAAGTCCTGCGGGAGTTCAGGCACTTGTCGAGTGATCACCGTGCGCAATTCGCTCAGAGTGAGTTGGGCCGGGTTTTTGCGGAAGCGCACCACTCCAACTTGCCTCGTTAACGTCCACACATCCCAGGCTGCTGCAACAGGGAAAGCATTAGATCGAGTGCTGCCAGGGGCCGAACCCGGTCGGCTCGTCCTCGAAGTGCTGCTGGACTGAGTAAGTGGAGGAGAGAGTGGCGCATCATTCTTTTGGCTATAAATGCTTGACAGTCCAGAGCGCATAGCTTTCTTCGCTGTGCGATGGGCTTCAGCTGCCGATGCGGATTGCCGCAACTTGAGGAACTCCTGTCAATAATCAACGGATATGAACAACCAAAATGATCAAACACAAGTTTAATTCGCAGCTATTCAACTTAATACTTTTAGATTCATGAGTGTCATGTTAATGGCCGTATACTGCTTCTCTCACTCTTCATTTATCGGAACCAAAGAGTGCATACCATTGGGTCCAGAGTGCCGTACAAATGATCGTTCAATTCCTTGGAATGAAGCTTAGGCCGATGCGTAAATGACGCTTTGTCGACATCAAGTTCAAAATGAGGGAAACCTTCACGGCGATCCTGCTTTCCTTGCTCGTTTAACCATGGTTGACGCCCCATCTGTGGCTTGAACCGCTGTGCCATATTCTTGAAGCTACTGTACTGTACTAGCTAGCTAGTACTACCTCAACGTTGGGGCCGCTTCTATACGGATAGAAATATAAGCCTGAGGGATATACTTTAGTATCATATTCTAATAGACTCTTTCAATCAGGCAGTCATGTTCGCTTTCGCCACGCTTTATTCCGGATTCCTGATGCACTCATTCTGGAAGTCGCCGTTAATTAGCTTCACCTTTCACCTTCACCCACTTGCTTTCGCCTTCTCATCTTTCTTGTGCCTTAGAGTACGTACTGTACCACATTAGTGCAGTGAAATATTGAGCGAAGCACAGCACACATGTCACATGTCACACTTTACATCAGCTCACTACTCTGACTCACACCTTTATCTAGCGTACTGTCCACAATGTAAGCAGCCCTCACTTCGCTCCTCCATTATAGCTCTTGAAGACTTTCTAATCTGACATTCCCACTGCATGCTTTAATTCAGACCGGCTTAGCTTTTTACCCGTCGACGCAAACTATGCTGAATACACTACTGAACGTTGGTAAGCATAATTCTCTGCGACAAGTAGAAGACTAGTATGCGCGCCAATTGTTTAACGTGAAGTTGCACATTAACTGTTCTATAATCACTATATTCTCCTTGGGCAGCACACAAGAGCGTCGTCGTAGGGCTTGTAGGCTTGACGGCTGTGGGATCCTACAGCATTGGCAGTGGTCTATGGGAGCTGCGCGGCAGGAGACTCGCCGCTGCTGCACCTCCTGATGCAGCTGCAAACACCAACTCAAAGTGATTTGTAGATTGAATTGTAATGCAGCCCACATCTAGTTTTATGAATATCGAGAATAGCGTTGCCTCGGCCGGAAGCATGCTCAAATGTATTACTCGTCGGTGGAACACGCGCATACTGCAGCATACTGTAATCATTGCTGGGCAGCTTTAGGGAATACACTGACAATTCATAGACGTAACCAGGGAGACCCAAAGGCAGAAAATACTCCCTTTCAGTCTACACTCGAGCAACTTGAGGATCTGATTCCGTAGTTTTAATTCAATTTAAATAGAAGATAGAAGCAGTTCCGAAACAAACAGTACCCACGTGCACCAACACCAGCACTAACAGGCCACCCACAGCGCTAACACCCACAGCTGTTAGCTATTACGCCGCAGCTTATCAGTACATAGAACTATTCGGGCGGCGATTATTCTAGGTTCAATTCAACAGCGCATACCAGGAGGCACCGTCTCCTTGATGTATAACATAGGTTCTTCGATCCTACTTCGAGATCCAATTGCAATTACGTATTATAAATTATGAACACCATTTTATTTCGATCGCATGAAGTCCGGTAGGATTGGGAAATGGGAACGGAGCACAGCACCACCGCCTACTCACATGTCCCAGTAATAAGGGATCTCCAGCCCGACGAACCTTGTTGCCCAGATGCTGCTTTCGAGCTACTTTGAGCTTATCGGTTATTGATTAATTAATATTGTTATTGGCTGCGTCGCTGAGGTGACTCGAGGTATGCCTTCAAGTTTGGCCGTTGGGCCATTGTTTGCCGCCACGCTACCAACAGAGGCATGTCAGCCAAGAGGGCTGCGCAAGAGGTAGCGCTGGCTGGGTCTGGCGCGGCCAGGGCATCAATCTGACAGGAGTTCAAAAGCCAAGGAAGTCGCGACGCAGCGCGCAGCGAAAGTATCGGAGGGGAAGCATCATAATAAGAAAATTAAGGGCATAAAGTTAAAGAAAAGAAACTCCGTGGTGCAGTAACCAAAAAGACCTTATGGCACTCTGACATCACCAAGGAAGTAAAGAAAAACTTGGTCGTTTCGCCCTTTAATACATGCCAACGCAAAGAATTGAGCGTTGTTTTTCTCATACCGTGTCGAGGAGGTCAAACATGAGGTAGTCGCCGTGAGAAGGCTCAGGTGTGCCCGCGAGGTAACGTGGGCCTCCTCCGAGTGGTCCGGAAGACCGGAAGTTCGTCTGACGAGGGAGGAAAAGAAGGCGAACATTTAGGAAATCGCCAAGATTGCGCTGTGGACGAAAAAATATAGTGTGGAATGTATGCAGAATGGAATTAAAATAGAGATGACAGTGAACGAACAAAAATACATTTAAAAAAAGCCCCAAAGTCGTGAAGCGAACCATGCTACCTTCGCGATGGCCTCATAGAAGCCAAGCCAGGTCGATCCAGCACCTTTCGAACACCAGGCGGCGTACTTCTCTGCTTTGGCTACGTCATCAAGCGCGTCGTCGTACTTGATCGCAGTGAGCTGCTTCCTAACATATTACAAGGAGATTCCAGTCCTCGCGTGAGCCATGGCAAGATTAAAACGTACTCATTCGTAAAGCATTCGCCACTTCTAGAAAGAACCAACGACACAGAGCGCCTCAAAGCCCAATGTGGCTCCATGATTCTCACCGCACATCCTCGGTGCCATCAGCGACCATGTCTACCGTGGCAAGAACAGCTTCGGAGTAACCGTCGTACCAGCCCCACCTCCGAGCCATGAAGCTGAGAACGTGCACACAACAAACGGAAAGTCGAGAATAAATCAGAAAAAATGCCCTACATAGGTGGTGCAATTTCTATTACTCTACAGGCAAATTCGGAGGGTTCTCCGCACTCGCTACAAAACGAGAGCTCACTAACGCCAGCACAACACCAACTCTAAGAGTAGTTCACCGAAAGATGGAGTGGCTTTGCACGAGCGAAAGATTGTCTGCTTCCAGAAGGGGCACTTGCCCAAACATGAGCTGGTGGCGTCTGCAAAAAGAATCATAAAAACTCGAGAGTTAGTGCACGAAACAAAGCAAACATGAATAATACTTTGTGAATTGTAGCAAAAACAGAAAGCACAGCAATTCGTGATGAGAGTAAAACTAGTCCGAAGAAAATGGCCCAATTTCGCCTTACATTTGCGCCTTCAGTCCATCAGGTCTATCGCGACCCCACTCAGATGCCGTGAAACTGCGCTCCGCGAGCTCCAGTCCGCGGTCAGCAAATGCTACGCGAATCGCTTCGCCTCGGCCACGCGCATCAAAGTACCTCGTAGGGTGAACAACATGGTGCAGCTGAGTCACGAGCAAGATGCACACATTGGTTTCGTTAGACAATGCATACAATACGGGCTAATGTATGTTTGAGCTTGATTTTAAGGTTGAAAGCGGCATTGCATTTACTTCTGGTACTAGAATTGATGTACCTACTCATAATTTACCTACCAGAGCGTGGGTGGCGGTGCCTGTGGATCGGTAGAGATCCAATTGTAGAAGCGGGCACTAAGAGAGCTGGAGCTTGGGGCACCGCACAATATGCAGCTAAGTAGGCCACCGGCTAGAAAACCTAAGCTGAAATCCAGCTTCATTTACAGCTGCACGGGAGAGTAATTGATGATTACTTCGATATCCAAGTAGCTCCCTGCGGGCCTGCGGGATACTTGTGCAAACTAGAAGCAGATGAAATACTACAGTAGCTAGCTAGAAGTATCTTCGTATTGAGTGCTTGCTCGCTTTCTCAGTCGAAAATAAGGGTTCAAGAGACAACACGTGAAGGTTGAGGTTGGAGGTGTCGAGCGCCGAGGTATCGAGGTATCATCGAATCATCGATGCTTCGTGATGACTCGAGCAGCCCTGCCTCCTCTAGCCTCGAGGCCTCAGGCCTCAGCACAAATTCAACCCTGTACGGTCGAACACCGGATCTCGGCATTTTTGTTGTCGTTGAGCAGAGAACCACCAACCTAACAAACCCGATTATTTCAAGCTCGGCTGAAGGCATCGGCACAACAGCACTGCCAAAACAGTTGCTGCCCTTACACATGCCGCAAAGCCCAGTTTTATCCAGACCGATTCCATTGCAGTCTTCAATGACATCTTCCGAAGAATTTGAGCCTATAAACCGTCCATTTGCTGCACCCAAGGTTGACGGCAAGGAATCCTTGCGGCGCGTACGTCATGATGAGAGCCACCACTCAACGCGAAGCAACGTAAGGCAGCAACGCTCCGTCAGCCTCGACGATACTTCATCTGGTAGAGATTCTCGAGCTCCACGGAGCGCGCAGTCGATACGGGCTGCTGCTGAGGGCAGCCGGCTCGGTGGAACGGGTACTTTGAACAAACGGATCCCTCCGAGTCTCACTGGTAGCGTGCACAGCCTGACTACAGAGGCAGAGGAACTGAGATCCCGTTTGGCTGAAGTAAACAAGGAAATATCCATCGCTGTGACGCGCGCACAGGGAGCGAAAGCGCTGACTCCGCGACGTAAATACATTAGCAGCTCGAAGTCGAAGACAGTGAGTATGGCGTTTAGAGGCTCCCAATCACCAGATGACTTAGAGGATGACCTTGACCGTGCAAACCGCGACTCAAGTTCAGTGGCAATGGATTCTTCGCGGGCACGAAAGATGTTTAGCCGCGGCACATCTAAATCTGGAAAGACCTCGTCTTTCTCAAGGTATCTTAATATTGCTTTGTGTCAGGTTATTTGTCTCCCTAGCACTCATGAGTTATCGAACCCCTCACTGAATTTCGAATAGTTACATGGAACTTGGACTATTTTTTTGCATTATTTTCTATCTTAACATTTATCTCGTTACATGTGCAGATCTCTGAGTGATTTTGATATGGACGACGAAGAAGTGAATGAACACGTTAGGACCATCTCCAAGTATGGCGCCCATGGACGGACTATGAGCAGTGTGCAGCAGCTCACGCTGAAAGTCGCACGAGATCAAAAAGTTCATGAAGATACTCACGAAGAAACTTTCTTTGAGTTATTTTACGATTTGATTTTAGTAGTAGTTTTCATTAAATTGAGCTATTTAAAGTACGATCTGTCCATCGAAGGCATGCTTACAGTAGCCGCCATTTTTGCCAACTTTTGGTCTTGCTGGTCGTTGATGAATTGCTACGTCACCATGGTAAGTGTTTTATTGATAATCTAGAGCACTTGATGTCTCACAGTAGAAGCCAATATTCACATCTTGATTTTTGTCGTTCTCTTCCGCAGCTCCACACTGAAGATGTGCTTCATCGGATGTATTACGTCGTTCACATTTCCTTGAGCTTCCTCATGGCAATCAGCATTCAGGATCCAGACCACGCTTTCTTTCACTACGGCACCATGGCCTTGTATCATGCCGTCTCGAGTGCAATCACACGCTCGGTCACATTAGTCATGTGGCTGTACGCGCTTCGGAATGATCTGGAAAGCTCTAAACATGCCGAGTCCATGTACGCTTGGCAGAACAATCACGCGCAAGACCAGATCATGGTTCATGCAGGAACTCTCATGATTTCTATTGCATTATTTATGACCTCAGCACTTATTGCGTGGGAATACGTTGGTTCAAAAAGTGGAACGGATGATGAAAACGCAAGCAATACGATGCTGACAGCTGGAATATGGCTTCTGGCCGTGTCGGTCGAACAGTTTGGCTCAAGCTATGGGGCCATTTACATGGATTTACCGTTTGCAGCAAGCTATGCTGGGGAAAGAATGCAAGCATGGCTTATGTTGTGCTTTGGAGAGGCAGTGATTGCGCTCTTAATTGAACCTATTTACTATGACGAAGCGCAACTCGTAGCCATTAGCACTGCCTTCTTCATGATCCTATGCATCTGTGAGTGGCTTCCTCTTTTATTACTTAGGAACTATTCATTTCATCCAATCTTTTAATCTTTTTAGAATGATTTTTCAACGTCTAATCTCCATTTGCTCTTTGACTCAGGTACGGCTTACTTCGACGTAGTAGACGCGAAAGAATTCCTTCATTTGTATTGCTTACGCGGCGAGAAGCTCAAGGGTTTTGTGTTCATGAACTTCCAGTATTTTTTCAGTTTCCTCGTGTTCTTATCTGGTGTTTCGTTGAAGACGATCATATTTGTGGAGGAAGCGCGCTACGAACTGGAGATTGAGTCTGGCTGCTCAAGCCAAAACCGCCGTCTTGAGGGCATTCTTACTGGTTGGCCTTCGAGTCCACGAAAAGCTACTACTTCTGCAAGTGTGTCGAGATGGCGGCAATTGCAGGTGGGATATGATGCGTCCTGGAAGATTGAAGAGCTTGATGGGCTGCTGAACAAATCATTCATGATGCTTACCATCTCTTGTGGCGTCACGATGGCCTCGTCAATGCTGATTGGCTACTCGATGCCGAGCGGACTCTCAGCGCAGCGTCTTCACCTCAGTCGAATTGGCTCATGCTTCGTTGCGCTTACCACGATTGTAGTTCCGAGCTATATCAAATCCATCGCTACACCTTGTCTGCTGGCAGTCGAGGCCGGTATAAGTGAATTCGAAAGCAGTAACGACGACGGTACTGGTGTGATTGGAGGTGAAAGGTCCCTCGAATTGATGCAAGCACTGGTGATCATTTCATGCTTGATCCTAGTCTCTTTCATGCTTTCCCTCGGGTCCTTAGACCCAAACCGTGATGCCACTTATGCTTTGCTTGAGGAAAGGGCTACTTATCGCAAAGCAAAAGCGCATCTTGAGCGCCAAAAGCGCGCATCAACAATGCTTGAGCAGCTCATGGGCGTGGCATCAAATGCAGCAGTTATCGCAGCAGGGGCTGCAGGAAACATGGCTCACGCTGTCCGAAATGGAACTCCGCTCCGTACACGGTGGACCAGCAACGATAACGAGGTACCTGATAATCACCAATCTTGGGCACCAGGTCAAGCTTCACCTCCGCGACGACCGAGTACACCACGCAGGATGGGCCGATCGTCTCAAAGCTCGCGCAACCTCAGGCAGCTTGGTGAGGCGCGAGCCCCACGGGAGCTTCGTTCTAAACATATGCTTAAGGTCGACGAGAAAGGCGATTCAAATGAATCTCCGTCCCGAAAGCAACATCCCCAGGCAGAAAATTCACGCGATACCAGAAATAGCGACGAAAGCGTGGTTTCAACGTCGTCGACACTTCGCCGTAACAGCAAAAATTTTGGCCTGGCGTCCTCTCTCCACGCAGCAATGGGAGAAGAAAGAAAGTCTTAGTCGTGGCTCTTGCCAATATGGCTCTTATGTTTTTTTAAAATTAATTTACAAATTTCTCCCATCTTAAATATTTTATATTTATTCGGGCCTCTCCATCTCATGACTGCGCTCATACGACCTCCACGGGTTAAAAGGCTTCAATTAATTGCTATTTCTAATCCTAAGTAGGTATAACACTTACAATTTCTCACTGCTATAATACTGGTTTGAGCGGAGTTGTCGTCGTCGTCATAGCCGCAGCGCTGGTCGTAGCAGCAGTAGTAGTAGGGGTTTGAGTTAAGGGGGTCTTAAGAGTTCAGAGAGGGCTGGGAGCTGGGAGAAGGTACACTGTGCTAAATTACAAATCACGTCCAAATACGGTGCTTCAATGGCCAATGCCAATGCGGGATGTTATAGGAGTGGGCACGCCGCCTAGAACTGCACTTTAAAAAAA
>Ga0307931_1001149_pt1 | contig 17347 bp, 21 predicted proteins | sample OrgLakmetageno47_FD_201816 | JGI IMG/M metagenome (GOLD analysis project Ga0307931, IMG submission 201816) | Saline water microbial communities from Organic Lake, Antarctica - #47 | ecosystem: Environmental > Aquatic > Non-marine Saline and Alkaline > Saline | place: Antarctica: Organic Lake... | reverse complement strand
CTGCCTCTTCGCGTCCGCGGCTGCGGCTCTCGCCTCCTTCTTCAGCCGGGCCTTCTCCGCTTTCGCAGCTTTCTTCTGCTCCTTGGCGTCCTGCGCGGCGGCCTTCTTGCGCTCCTTCTCGTCCATCACTTGCAACGCCTTCGCCGCCTTGGCCTGCTCCTTCTCCATCGCTTTGTCGTGCTTCGCCTTCGCAGCAGCCGCCTTGGCATCGGCTTTCGCTTGGTGCGCTTCCGCCGCGGCCTTCTTCTTCTCGAGCGCGGCACGTTCCTTCTCCAGAGCCGCCAGCTCCTTCGCTTCCTTCTTCTTGCGCGCGGCTGCAGCCTTTGGGTCTTCAGGTACTCCACTCGCTGCGCGCGCGTCTGCCTCTTGCTTCAGTTGCGCTGCCCGCGCCGCTTCCTTCGCCTCCAGCGCTGACGCCTCTTGCGATGCTTCCATCATCTCAGCCGCTGCCGCACTCACATCGGCGTCCGCCTCCAATGCCTCTGCACGGTCAGCCGCGGTGGCTTCAGCCAGTGCTTCAAAGCTTTGTTGAGGAGTGCTGCCATCATTGGGTGTTTCTTCCTTGGATTCCATATTTGTATCGCTGCCTAGTGCTGACTGGTTATTTTCTGCTGAATTAAGTTGTGATTGGCTCTGATTATTCGCCAGAGCTCTTGTTTCCTGGCCGTCGAGTGGGAAGGGGTCCTGCATTGTTGACGGTCTTGGTTGGGAGCTTTTTATTGCCATCGCTTTAATGAAATCTTCGCTTGCCAGATTCCTAACACAGATTGCGTGGCCATGGTAAAAGCGGACATGTTTGATCTCGTGTCAAAGAAAAAATAAGGGACTTACTTTTCTTTGGCAAATGCCAAGAGCACGTCTCCGTTTACCATAGCGCCTTGTTTGGTGACCTGCGAAACAAAACATAAAATTACTGGAGGAGCCTGACAGGACTTTGATAAGGCGAAGCAATTTTCCTTTACCTGGTCAGCTAATTCACGGGCGCTGCGCAAGTCGATCATCTCAGTTGCACCCAGGACTCCGCTGACAGCCTGTTTGATCGTTGCACGTGTGAGGGACATTCACGAAGGTTAGGGGGTGAAATAAGTTGTGACTGAAAACGGCCTAACGGGATTCGCCTCGACGCACACTCAAATGTAAACGCACAAGTACAGCCACATGCGTCAACAATACCAACTTGAATATCTATGGAGAGGAACAGGTATCCTGCGGGTGGGGAAATTTCACCTTTGATGACATGAAGAGTAAAATTGTTGATTCTTCGACGGACAAGCCTCGTTGGTCCCCTGCTAATTACAAAAGAGGAGCGAAGAGGTGACCCAATGGATTAAACGACCTAGGACTGCTGCTAGTATTATCAACACATACCACTGTTCATTCGGAATAGCTCGGCGAGTGATTGCGACTTTTCGCTTGGGTCTCCTTGGCCGGTGAGGCACATCGCCTGAACGGAGCATATGATGAAGCATATGACGAAGGTGAGAGCACGGAGTTTGCGACACAAAGCACGAGTGATTAAGTAGCTCAAACGTATTACCGCTAGCACAGTCATGACGTTGACTGAATTCTTCTTGGAATTTCGGCTCAGAGTCCTGCAAATTACGCTAGCGAGGTCTATTGGCACGTCTAGGACCTCCGCCGTTGTAGCGGCGTCCATCAGAAAGCCTCTGCCAGAATCCCTAAAAGTGCGGTTCAAAGCCAGCACCCGGGTCAGGGGCCACTCAGCTAGTGCATCACGAGTCGCCATGACATCAGGGGCGTCGCTCGCAAGCAGCGAGGCGGTCGCCCCCATTTTGCTAGGGCCAACGTCGAGGGAGCAGGTACTATACAAGTACTGCCACTGTAATGCAGCGTTGATTAGTGTTTAGAAAAACTCTGTTATATTTTATTCATATATACTATATTAGAATAGCTGTTGCTTTCTTGTTGTAAATTCTGAGAATTCAGAATGTATTACCCAGGAAGTAATCACATTTTGGGACAAAAAGGACAGAATTACCTACTGTAGGATGTGGCAGCAATCGTTGACGTTGACACGACACCTACAAGAATTTACGAATTCTTGTCATCTTTTATAGATTGCACATTATGTGCACACGTGGCATCGATGTGACAGTAATAGCATATAGATATTGCACATGTGGCATCATCGATGTGATAGTAGCAGCGGCTATTGCGTTAGATCATTTTTTGGATTCAATTATAAGTCAAAAATATTGTTTACATTAAAGTAAAAGTGGCATCAAACTTTGAAGTCGCGCTTTATATTGTTGTCACTTTCGTCTCGTCCGGTTGAAAACTGTGCAAAACGGTGTATTGCATATGCGTTACCACCTTTTGATTCGTCACCAAAAATTCCGGCCCTTCGGGGCCTGTCTCAAAAATGACGACAGTACAAACCATCGGTACAGTACCATTGAACGCGGTGCTACCTTCAACGCCTGCAAACTGGCTGTACTTAGAGTCAGATTGTGATGGTCTTAGTTCAGACCAAGTTCAGACCTTTTGTATACTTGCACATCTCATTTGACCACCGATGTCAACGTTGCAAGGTATCGATCATGCTCCGTACATCGTAGGTTCAGTGAGAAACCAAGCGCAACAATTACTGAGAAGACGAACTCCATTTACGAGGGATTCTGTCCCGGAACAGAGATCTTGTCAATTTCTTGATTTGAACAACTTAAATTGCTGGTTTGGCGAGAAATTAAGCGCAACAATTGCAAGCTCCTTGTGCGTCGCCAAGTTAATCAGGAAGCGATGCCTGTCGGTACTGATCGATGTAGCGGAGAATGACGGCTCTGCTCCTGCCGTTTACACATCCCAATGCAATTGACACCATTATGTATTCACTGGAACGAGATGATGGATTCGTTTGCAGCCTTGCATGCAATATATCATCGTTTTGAGACCGTTGCGACAATGCTGTAATTGGCAGAAAGACGTGGTCTTGAAACAACTATTTAGTCAACGGACTCCAACAGAGCACTGTTGCGAGTAGCGTGCGTTTTTTTATGTACAATCAATTGTACCGCCGTAGCACTCGTAGTATCGAAGCACCGCTCAGTCCTTTGCACAGTCCTATCACTTGTTCTTATAATATACCAATACTATTTGAATCTTCAGTCTACACACTATCCTCTCTACGATTTTGACTTGCGCGCAACGCACGCGCGTACACTTCTGCCCGCAGCATTGGCTTCTGTGTCATTTGGGTTTGTATTAGTTCGAGTTCGAGTTCAGGCACCAATTAGCGATTAGCAAGCAGTATATACAGTACTTTGGTTGTACGGACCATAGACCTGACGAGAGAGAGAGAGAACCTCGAATTGACTGTCACTCTAACCGTCAAGAAATACTCACGTGTGTATCGTGAAAGTACTCCGTTTTTGGAAGTTCTTGGAACAAAAAGCAGGCCTTAAGATTTGAACGTGGAGTGTCCACGATCTTCCGGTGCGAAACAATTTATTAATGAATGAAGCAGCTACAACTTTCGAAAAGCTAGACTATTTGTCATCGTTTATCCATTCGACGCTGAGAATACCTCGATTACTTTTCACATTTTGAACCGACAAGAGCATAGAGGCTAAATTGGGAAATGGCACAAATGATGTATTTTTGATGCATGGCCTACGAGTGATGTACCGCAAGGCAGTTACTGTACTGCACCTATCTTCGTAGCTTGGCGTATGCGTTTACATATATCTACCGTTATGGGATTTCGAAGATACTTCTGTCGCTTTAAAAAAATGTCATGCTACACCTATAAGGAATGTGGCGATTCAAGATATCTTTCTTTCTTTGGATCTTGTTTCCTTCTGATGCCATATATCGTCGATTCTCTGCGTAACAATCACCAAGAGAGTCTTTTTAATCTGCGCAAACTCCTATCTTGACACTTCTTGAGGCAACCACGAAATACGACACCAGTGCGTTCAATGAACAAGAATGCGTTTGTCAAACACATCTTATAGCTATTTACGTAGCATGAGTTCGGTTTGTCGGGACAGCCGCATTGTGAATGAGCTTTCTGCGTATGAATTTAGTACGTACGGAACAAGGCACGGAGGCTCGATACTTGCTAGCATTCATTTGAACACAATTCCAATCCTTATGTTTTTTTAACAGGTTTCCGCTCACTAGCTGTCGTTCATGTATACAGAAGGACTATTTGCAGACGACTATAGTACCTTTGATAGATCAGATAATACTGAGTACACATTTGATCCGGTAAGGAATTCTCAGAATTTGGCGTAGCCACCCCGTTAGGGGCCTGTAGTTCTTTGTTCTTTGATGCTCTCTTCTTTCTCTCCGTGCTCCTCCGTTCCCTGCAGTGTCATCAGTCCGAAGGGAGTTGCCAAAATTTACTTTAGCCCTCAGCTCCTCGTCAAGTCTGTCCGGAAAAATGCCTCCACGAGTAAAAATAGGCAATGGAGAAGGATCAACACCGCGAAAGGTAAGTTCTTGTATACTCTATGCAAGAGTTGACGGTAACTTTAGTTTCTTTCATTGAAATCGTAGATCCAAGAGAGTTGTTCCGATGCTCTCGACTTCACAATTAACAGTTGGTTTCCGATGCACATCTTTAAAGTACTCAGGACCTTTGAACGCGCTACTGCACAGATTAATTTCTAACTCTTTTTACTGTACTCCAAAAGCTGGTGTGATCTATTTTCCAGCGAATTTCATCCTGGACTGTGGTGTTTTTTTTTTTTTTCTGCCTGCACTTTGTTTAAACTCTCCTACGCAGGAAGCGTATTTCAATACAGCTAGCCCGCCTACCAGAGTAAGCCGGGCATCTCCGCGTCCTGAAGGTTTCGTTCCTCGAGCAGTATTCAAAACTCCTGGCCGACAGGCGGCTGCACTAGCGCGGCGGCAGGAGCGTTATGCCGAATTTGACGCCACAACAGATGCGTTTTCGAAGGCCGAAACGCAGGAAGACGTGAATGAGGTGTGCCGAATAATTGCCGTGCATGCTCGGCATCAATCAATCACATAAACCTATTGTTGCTCCCATTCTATCTTTTTTCTTATCATTCTCGTCGTCTTTTATATTCCGGTATTTCTTTTCACCAGCATGCTCAGAATGTGATTTCAAGAGCTTTCTTGTGTGCTTCGTACTTCACAGATCAACGCGGGCCGACCTAAAACATCTCGGCATGTGCCGAATCCGTCTCCAGAAAAGTAGGCAATAGCAATTTGGAAAGGATCTTTTCTAGATTTTAATTATTGTTTTGCTTTAGCTTTTTGACGTGCTTTTTGACGTACCACTCTGGTTGCCACTCTCTGTAAGTAGGTTCAACGATTACATCGTCCCTTCACCAACTAAAGAAGCTGTGGTGGAAGATGAGCAGTGGGACTTCACTGCTACGGCCTCTGACCATACTGACAGTGATGAGGTAAAGTTCACGAGCTTTATTCAATTATACTGGACCTCTTCATTTTTACCTGCGCAGGATTCGTTTTTTTTTTCTACTATTTCGACTCTGACTGATGAAGCCGGTTCACCGAGCTTTAATTAATTCATTTCTTTTTCAGGTGGAAACGGATTACGAAGCTCCTATAGATCTCACAGTGCGCGGCCATCGCGTGATTCTCTCACCTCCCGCTCCGCCACCTCCACCTAAGCGCCACTCGAGCAACGTGGCGAATGCCCCACCTCCAGCGCCGCCGAATTTTAGATCTGCAGCAGCAGCAGTTCAATCCACATCGCAGCCCCATTTCGCAGCACCAGTGCAGCCTACGCCCAGCAATAGCCACCAACAAACGCTAGGCGAACTCGGAAGACGCCTCCTGGGGATTGCCCTCACGGCATAAAGGGCCTTTGATGGACTGAGGAAACCGCCACATTCATATCAACGCGAATTTGAACTCGATGTGGGTGCCATGAACCATGAACTAATTTGTTCTGGCAGTTGGATATTTTGTTTGCAGAAATTCCGATTTATTCATGTCATCTTCAGAAGATCCCCAATTCTTACTTAAACTAATTCAGTAGAAGATCCACTTATACATTATACATTATACTAATGGGCTTAAAAAACGGCGATCTAGACATCTACTAGACTAGACTAGCGATTGTGGCGATAGTGCGAGGAAAGCGAACTACCACCAAGTACCAGCTATCGACTACCTGTAACCTGCTTCTAACTAAGGTAGGTAATACCTGGGCTATTTTTTTGAATTCCCCCAAGTAAATGAATTTATTCTCCTCAGTTGTAAAGAAACACTAGCAAGGAGCACTAGCAAATATAGCAAAGAGAAACTTAGAACTTAGCTTAGCAAACTATCAATACCAAAGAGCTGCGTATTGATCATTGATGGATAACCTCCAAATCAAGTCTGACTGGTGACTGGGCTGAGTGCCATCCTTACTTCTAACTCCAAAATCTTGGCAAAATTTGAATCATTTCCATTTCCAATCCAGTGAACAATTAATAAAAAATACATGCTGATGTTTGATATTTACTTCAATACTACAATTGTCTAGTCTAGTTATAACTCTCCCAAAAACAAATAAAGGCAAGTACACAGCAGTCGCAGAGGCACATAAAAAGAGAGTTTATGCGAAGTACGAAGTAAATCAATTACCAATAAAACGTGGTAACGCCTCGGGTGCACATGGAGGCTATCTGATTTCGCCATCACTGGCAACCGCACCGCACCCCTGCTGCTGTCGCTGCTGTCGCTGCTGTCGCTGCTGTCGCTGCTGTCGCTGCTGTCGCTGCTGTCGCTGCTGTCGCTGCTGTCGCTGCTGCTGGTGCTGTACTTTCTATGTGCCCGTTGGTCGGGCAGCGAGAGTTTTGGCGAGGCGGCTTCGGTGCTTGGCTGCCAATGCCTTCAGCTCCTTGGGGGCTCTTGAGACGCTGAGAACGGCGGCGTCTAGGTCACAGTGGTGCAGAGCCAGGGCTTCAACGAGCAAGGCTGCTTCCACTCCACCGCCTCCCTGTTTGAGGTGCTGCAAGGCTTTGGGGTTGCCGGTGCTCAGTTTATTGAACGCAGCGAGTACCGTGGACAGAGGCTCCATCAGTTGGGCCGCCAGAACGCTCCCCGCGCGGCGCTGCCACTCTGACTCCAAGTCATTGGCCAAGCTCCCTAAGCTTGACCGCACCATGGCGTCGCGAGAGCGCCATGCTTCGAGTTCTGCGCGCAGCAGCGACGACTCCACTTTCCAGGCGCCGTGGCTGGCGTCTATGAGCACCAGAAGCGCTTTCAACCGCTGCCTGCCAGCGGCGCTACGAACCTGAACGAAGTATGGAACAAGAGACGAACAACAGACATGAGGCAGAATGTATATTACAGCGGTGTGCGTGATGTGCTCATTGGTAGATTCGGTTGGTAGACTTGGCACAGAAGAAAGGCACAAAAATGGGCTCGTAGTTTCACAACTCACCGAAATGCCGTCGGCAAGCTCTGCCATTCTTCCCCGCTGCCAAGCGCGGTCACTGCCACCTGGCCCGCTTAAACCGCTTTGACGCCCCGAAAAACGAGCCGCGCCTGTTGCAGCTGTTGCTGCAGCGCTTGTCGCTGAAGTAGACGATGGCGGCACAGCTACTGGCCCTGCTGTCCCTCCCTCTTCTTGGGTGAAAGCTGCTGCTGCATTACCTGTAGTGGTAGAGCTGGTGTTACTGTAGTGTGCCGTAGCAGGCGAAGGCAAGAGGGGAGCTAGGCTAGAGGCTGCAGCGGCGAGCGCAGCGGTGCGGTCGGACAACCCGCGCGCAGCAGAGGAGGTTAAAGCATGCTCCCCTGTAGACGTGCCGTTGAGGTGAAGTTTGGTGGCAAAGGACTCGAGATCGTGGCTCAGGGTCTGATGGAAATTGAGGGAGAGAGACAAAGAAGAAGGCGCCATCGGCAAATAAAAACAATTCGAACACATTTAGATGAATTGATAATACTTGGAGTCTACAGAAACGAAAGAATGAGCGACTGCGATACCAAAATGGCCACCAATTGTTATTATAACGAACGAATCACCTGCGCTGCTGCTGCCAGAGCCATCACTGACGCCAGGTTCAGCGGTGACACTGCTTCTAGGCTTGCTACAGCCCTGATTCGCTGCACTTCTGCGTCTGCTTGTCCTTCACTGCTTTTGCTGGGCGATGCATTGGGCTCCGTTATAGAGACAGGTGATGATGGCAGCACTGAGCTCATGTCTACGTCGAAAGAACCGTTCTTGAGGTCTCCAGCGCGACTGTTATCTCCCACCTTCGTCGAGGCACCACCACCGCCAGCAATTGATGTTTTACCCTGAGAAAAGGCACTCTTGCTTGCTCGTTGCATCTCCTCTTCAGCCAATGCCAACAGAGCCGACTCGTCCTCTGTGGATCCATGAGTCTCGAGCAATCCGCTGTGCCCTCCCGGGGGCCACAAGCAATCTTCACCGAACCAACTCCACGCGTTATCATCATCGCCGCCGCTACTGTTGTCGTTGTTGTTGTCGGGGTTCAGTGCACTGGATTTCGATGTTGCATCTCTTCCACGCATGCATGTGTCTTGCAACTGTGATGCTTGCCGTGGCAACTCTTCCGAGTTGGACGTCATTTCACTGGCAGCAGCGCTCACCACTACATGTGGTCGTGTGGCACTGGTGGTTTCCGCAAAACGGCGCCACTCGCCGACACCTGCATTGCCACTGCTGCTGCCGCCACGGCTGGGGAGGTCGCGAGGCCTGCGTAACCGCGGTCGGAGAAAAGGCGACGCTTGCGGAGGCGCAGGAGTGCGCAGGCGGCTCGCCTAGGTGATGAAACGAGAACAACGATGGAAGGAGGCAAGCTTTAAAAGGCAATACGTATTGAAAAGGCCAACATCATGTTGTAGAATTACCGAAAGATAACCTTAGCATAGCAGCCATGATAATAACTCAAACCATTCTTCAAGAGGCTCCCCACCTCTTCTCGTCGAGCAGCCAGCGTTGCTGCTCGAAGCTCTCGCCTCAAGCCAGCCGTGTGCGCTAGGAGCCGTCCCAAGAGATGGCCCACGGCGCCGCCACCTATACTACCACCATTACCGCCGCTGGTGCCAGTGCCACCACCACCACTACCAATACTACCACTAGAGACCCCAGTCAAGGGAGATGAAGTAGCCCCAGGTGCGGGGCCTGTTCCTACACTAGATCCATGCGCCGAAGGCGGATGGCTGTATTGCCCTCCGTTGAGGCCTATCACCGTTTCTGAGAGCGCACTGTGCAATGATGCCAGCACCTGTTCAAAACAAAAGAGAGCAACAATGATATGGAGTTAGTTTCTTCAGAGTGCAAAGACTATGTGCGATGAAGGTAAAATCATACGGCCAAACACATGAGGAGGCTAGACAGTGGTTCTATAACAACAAAATGAAACACTTTCCCCCCAAAGGGCAAGAATATCCATTGCATGACAGGAAATGTAGTAACTAAGTTCACCTGGTCTGCAGCTGTCGTGACCGCACTTTGGGCTTCCGCTGCTGACGTCATCATCTCTACTTGACGGCGCAACCCTCGCACTTGCCCTCGCAACGACTCCGTCTCCAGCTCGCGCCAATACCCGCGCCCCACTCCATCAATACCCACGCTTTCGCTTTTCACAGCATCGATCACGCGTCCTGCTGCTTGCTGTTGATGTTCTGAAGCCGCCGTTTCTGCACTCAAGATAGAGAAGTTCAAACGGTTCCTGTCGGCTGCACTCCACGCAGTCTCTTCTTCTTGGTCATCATCTTCTTCTTCTCTTGCCACTGTTGCCCTCGATTGTTCGTAGACCTCATCGCGTTTCCCTCCTCCGCTGTCTCCTCCTTCCCTGCTTTTGTCGCTAGCACCGCTGTCTTGCCCTGGAAGAGCGGACATCGAGAGGCCAGGTGAAGCACTGCTGAAGGACATGTTGCTGCTGCCAGCTCCGCCGCCGCTGCTGCTGCTGCGAGGTCCTGACCTGAACGAGAGAAATGGAGAGACATCAGGTAGAGAAAGTATGCGATTTAGATGCCAGCACGCAGGCCTGAGAAATCATACAAGTTTTGCCCTGTTCAGCTCACCTAGCCGAAAGCACACTAGGGCTAGAGCCAGCATGTGTAGAATGGCGCGGCCCTCCTTCTGTTGGTGTGTCCTGTTGCCGTGATCTCGCAGAGAGCGGAGGTCGAGGAGTGCCAGGTAACGGACGAGCCACAAACGACGAAGCGTTTTTACTCCTAACATTGCTACTGCTACTGCTGCTGCAGCTGTTAGTAAGGTTTGCGGCGGCTGGACCCTTGGCATTGGCCCATGCACCTCCGCCTCCATCCAAATCGAGGCGGCTCCAACTCGCAGATGGTTGCTTCTGGGTCGTTCCTTGAGCGTCTGGCGGCGGCGGCGTAACCGGGACAGCCGGCCGAGGGCTTGATCCTACAGGGCGACGCGCACGGCACTCCGCTGCTAACCGGGCAAGAACAGAGCGGCACTTATGAGCAGCGTCTAAGCCATCAGCATTTTCGGAGTCAATGTGTTCGATGGCTAATTGAGAGGCAGGAGGTGCTTCCTCTCCAAATGCGAACAGGGCATCGGAGACGCAGCGCACCACCGCACTCCGAAAAGCAGCCGCCGAGCCTACGTCACTGCTGGCTCCGAGGCGTAAGCTTGAGGTTGGCGCGGCGAGATAGCTCTCGGCTTTGGCAGCCTTGTTAGCAGCAGCGCGGGCCTCTACGAGAGCTTTGAGCCGATGAGATTCGGAAGTGCACACTCCATGAGTGGCTAGCTCCTCAAGCAAAGCCGCAAAACACGACTGACGCACCTGCACCAAACGAATTCAAAAAGGGTGTTTCAGGGCAGACAAATGACTTGCCAATAGATGCTAATAAGTCGCCTAGTATAATGCGCAAAGGTATGTTGAGACATGAAAAATAGAGCACACGTCCTATTAGCGCTATAGGCAACCTTCCACGATAAGGCAGCCACGTGTTCCTCTTTCAACTTGCGAAGTCCTGGAACCTCTTGAAGAGATCTCAAGAGAACACTCGGTGAAGTGTTATCCTCAGACATGTCCATCGACTTTTAAGAAGGAGTATTTGCAAGCTAAGTAGAGAGCTTTGACTCTTGAACCATTTGTGCTTCAAGCGTTGCCCATTTGTACTTGTTAGGATCGAGATTGATTGTTCGTGAAGAGTTCTAAAGCCGGTAGTAGATTCTAGTTGAAAGCACGCTCTAGCTGCTGCAGCAATCACAATAATATAGCTAAGTAGAGGTAGCTGCTAGCTGCTAACTTATACTTACTGTAACTGCTGCAAGCGCATACGCTTTTTTAAGTCTAGTAGCTTTCTCTTGTGTTAATCTTTTTCTTTTCGCTTCTCTCTTCTTTTTGATCTTTTGATGACACGCAAGATATTTTCAAGATTAAAACGTAACAGATCTGTTGCACTGCGATAGCTCGATAGCTCGGTAGCATTCACGATATTATGATGCTCTAGATATTTATAAGACTCCCGATACCTAGCAATATTAATCCTGCGCGATGGGCGCCCAGGATTTCTTCTTTACTTTTCTCTTGCTATATCTCAATTGCTCTTATGCTCTTTTCTCGAGCAACACACCCTCGAGTATATCGTCAATTCGCCGCCCGAAACCTCAAAAACTTGGAACGGTGAGCGACTAGCGATAAGCATCTAGATGAGTCAGTATGGTGCGGCCGCTGAAAGGTACTTTGATCATCATCTAGTCATGGTTTGGTCAAATATTCAAGTTATATCATCAGGTGCGGCCGGTAGTCGTCAGCCCTCCACCAGCAACTTTGAGCTTAGCGCAAGCTGCCAGCCGCACCAAAGCTTTGCTGCCATCTCACCTCCGACCTTTGGCTTCGGATTCTGATATTAGATGGTTTCTCGCCGATCGGTAGGTTACGACATCGACTGAATACTTCGAAGTCATTCGTCTTTATCCTACCTTCAACGCTATTCAAAACCTAAGAAGTGCTTACAATAACAATTCGCTCATTCAGGTATTTCGATCCGGAACGGACCGCTGAAAAGCTTTCAACCATGCTGACCTGGCGGAAGCGCTTTATTGCGGACACCCGTGGTGTTGACTGTGCCCGTGAGCAACGCACGCGGAAAGGCTACCTCCATGCTCACAACGACAAACTCAACCGCCCGGTCGTTGGTGCGTGACAATTCTTGTCGGCGTAGCAATGTACTGATCTGTAGATTTCCTGGCGTTTTTTTCTTGAACGAATAATTGACAATGTAGTTGCTTCGTGCTCTTCCTTTTGATGCCTACGTTCATTCCTGGACTTTCAGTGGCAGTGGCGGGTCGGCACAATGTCTTTATGCGCAGGCTTCCCGAGTCAAAGTTGCTATGCACGGAGGTTAGATTATATAGAGACCTTTGAATGAATGTGACAGGTCACTTGTTTCAAAGTATTGGAGCGCGCTTTCTAGAATCTTACTTCAAGATGGCGCCGATGTTTGGCATCGTTCAGGTCCTCGATGCTGCTGTAGGACGCCTGCAGACTGCTCGCCCGCTGCCGTCAGAGGACGGCAGTACTAGCGCTGTAGAAACACCCGACAATGGGAGCGATAATGCTTCTCAGCTGGGTATAGAATCAGACGGCGACGATGACCTGGCTGAAAATTGGGCGGACGGAGGGGCCGCCGTGTCGCAAATTTTAGGCGTTTTCGACCTTCGGGGCCTCGGCCCACAGTCCCTGGATTTTGAGTTTGTGGCCTTCCTCATCGAAACCATTTACCGGTGCGTTTGTCGTCAAGCACCCATCTCGAAGCCCTGTGATGCTTGCTAATTTCATTTCCCCTATTTTTGCCAAAACCTTGAGCTCTCTTAAACCGTCCTCTTGCACGGAATCTCCCTCACGCACGCCACATCACTTGAATAATAGGTATTACCCGCAGCGTTTAGGGCAAGTGCTTTTGGTGGCGCCGCCACCTTTCGTCTTCGAAGCTGCTTGGAAGGTGTGTGTCCTGCTGCTTGCTATTGCTCTTTGACGTGTTGTTGTGGTAGCAAGTTCACCCGAGGGCACTCGAACGGAATACGAGAGGTCTCTACGAATCTTCATTCTTTTTCTTTTTTTTTCTCTATTTGAGTCACCGAAAGGATTACTTCTTTTCTCTCATTAGGTCATTCGACCTCAGCTGGGGCGGCACGCAGACGTTGTGCGGTTTGTGAGCCTCCGAGAGCTGCGCACGGAGTATTTTACTCCTGAGACACTACCTCCAGACTTCAGATGATCCATTCTTAAAAACGAATGGCTTTGACGACCACAGTGCATAGCTGCTGTCAAAGGCCAGTAAGATAAAGATGCGTACTGTAATATTAGGTATGTCTCTTGGTCTTATATCCATCGCAGCCGCCACGAACCAGAACCAGGCTTACAGTCACCGAAGTACGTGAGTTTGCGAATGGGGTCTCTGATTGCCCGGTGTTCAACCAAGCAAGGGAGTATAGTAAGTTTCTAAGATTTCAAGAACCAAGCACCCTCATTGGACTTAGGCATCGAGGTGTTACGAAGTGCTAGGTGATTATACACGAATTACGAAAAAAGGAAGTTAATTAAATAAAAAAAAGAACAAAGAAAGAACGAAGAACGGTTTATAAAACGCCATGCTGCTGCATATTATATTAGAAAGAGGAGCTCCCTCGCCTCGGTCATCACAGTCATCACGCAGCTCATCAATTGATCTTACAGTTACAGCAGGACAGCAGGACAGCAGGACGGCCTCAGTTACTACAGAAGCTAGCCACCGTAGGAGCGAACTTTCTACAGGCGTAGAATAGCTTGCATCTTTAGTTGGTCCTCAGGACTCCAAATTTGCTCGCGGTGTGTAGGTAGGCTAATGTCCGACCAAAAAGATTGGAGCAAGCGGCAGGAGAAGTTCAAGACTTCTTCTAGCACAAGTGCCCAGACCGCTCGGAGACGCCATGAGACCACAAGCGTTCGCAAGCAAGACCGGGGTGCAGCCATTGCAAAGCGTAGGCTCCTAGTGCCTGCAGCTAATTCTGGCTCCGCTACAGCGATGAGCGGCGGTGAGTCTGCCAGTGTAGCAGCAGCGGAGGCATTCACTGCAGAAATGGCCTTGGCAGAGGCGGCAGCGGCTGTGAAAGTGCTTCTTGCACCGCCAAACGAAGCTGAACTGCTAGGATCGGTTCGTCGCACTCGCCATGTTACCTCATCTTTTCACTCAATCGAATTACATCGAAATTGGTCACGATTACTTTTCAGAATTTTACTAAGTATTAGGATGGCCGTTTAGCTTCATAAAGAGGAAACTACCCTTTCTCTTGGAGGCATCAGCTGATAGTCCATTGTAACTAACTACGGTTCTGCACTCCATCTTCAAAATTGAACATGTGGCAATTTCGTTGCTACTCGCAGGTGCGTGCATTGAGCCGTTGCCTGTCGCACCCCTTGGAGCCTCCTACAGGTCCCGTGGTCGCAAGTGGGGCGGTAGGTGCCCTCGCGCAGCTCTTTAACAACGGTGCTAGCGGAGACGACGTGCAATTGGAAGCCCTCCGGTGCTTGACCAATATCGCTGCTGATGATCACGCACATGCCCGAACGGTGTGGACTTGGATTTGCATTCTTTTGGGCTCAGAGAAAAATTGAACGTGTCTTTGCCTTGTTCATTCTATCTGATTCACCACTTGTGAAGTACCTATAAACTATTTTTTCACAAACGCAAATTCCTGCGATACTCTCCCTGCACTTCCTCTGGACACTCACGTTCCACCGTCCTTCTTGAATGGCAGGTGCTAGTGGCATTACCAGCCCTGGTTGCGCTCGCCAGCTCTGGAGCGGGACCTCTGGCCGAGCAGTCCTTTTGGGTTCTCGGCAACATGGCGGCGGAAGCAGACGACCTCCGGTGTGCGCTTATTGCTGCGGGCGCCCTTGTACCCCTGCACAAGTGTGTGGTAGCTGCCGCGGAAGCCTACACTGCCGCAGCCTCAGCATCAGCAGCACCTAGTCCTTCGTTGGCGCTGGCGGCTGCGTCAGCTTTGAAGCCGCAGTTCGTGTGCACGGCGGTGTGGGCGCTCGGCAATTGTGCTAGGCCAGGAGCCACTCCCAGTGGCGTGTTTTTAGAGCTCGCGCCGCCTCTGCTGGCGCTGATGGGGAATACTGCAAGCGCACCGCCGGCGGTAGGTAGTGAAGCTGGGTGGGCGTTCAGTTTCTTGACGGCGCGCGAAGAGCCTCAGGTATGTAGGGGGAAAGTGGAAGGTTGATAGAGAAAAATGGGGGCTTGCATGTTTCTCGCATACTTGTCGTGTATCTTTCTCCCCCTTCTTCTTGCGCGAACCACCGTTCTTGCGCAAATTTGAAAATGTGCTAATATCATGATCTTTGTCTTCTTCCTTTCGTCTTTCCTTGTGTTCGCCTCCCGTTGTTGTTTTCATCAAGGTGCATGCCGCGGTGTTAGCCATGGGTGCTGCCCCAGTCTTAGCGTCAGCGCTCGCGGCTTCCCTAACTCGTTCGCAGGCCTCCTTCAGTAGTAGTGGTGCTGGATTAGGAGGAGGAGGGATGAGTAATGCTTCGATTGCTGCAGCTGCAGAGGATCCAGTGGCCACACCAGCGCTGCGGTGCCTCGGGAACTTGGCCTCGGTAGATGAAGCCACTGCCACGCACGTGTTGCAGGCGCCCGCCACCCTCCCTGCGCTTGTCACCATTCTCGCCGGTTCTTCGGGAGGTTAGTGAACCCAAAAAGAGAGCAAACAACACATGTATGAACGATACCCGATTATATAGGGATTCAATGCAGGGATACAGATATAACATGTCTCGTGTGAGCTGTGCGAGTTCCTGCTTGAAAAATCACCACAGCTCATGTTTGTTGTTATGGTACGACCCGCAGGTGCGACCCCAAATCGAGCTCTAGTGAAAGAAGCATGCTGGGTGGTGGCCAATCTTTCGGCTGGACCTTCGGAGCACCGCAACGCTGTTCTGCACGCAGGCTTGCTGCCTCGCCTCGTGGAACTGATGAGCACCAATCATTCGTTTGACATTCAGGTCTCAGTGTGTGCAGCGTTGTGGACACTTGAAGATATTTACTTCTGCCGTAATGATTGAAGTTTACGATTTCTCAAAACAGAATAATTAGAACCGCTTTTCGACTCGGGAGTCTCTTGATTCAGTAAGGATCAAAGCGCATCTGTAGCCACTCGAATTTATAAACGCTACTTTAGTGCTAGACCCTCATCTTTCGTTTTTTTTCTTGCTACTTGCTGTGCTGTGTGTGTAAACATCTGCAGCGCGAGGCACTCTTTGCAGTCGCCAACCTCATCGCACCTCGGCTTGACCTGGCTTCCTCCTCGTCTGACCCCACCACCACCACGACAGCAGTGAGCTCAGCCCAAGTGGCGGCTTCGGCGGTGGACCTACATGTGCTCGAAGCCTGCGCGCGCATGATGACGTCAGCCGCCGACCCCTCGGTTCTGAGCGCTTGCTTGGCCATCTTGAGCGCCTGCCTCGCCCGTGGAGGGAGTGGTAGCCCCCATGCAGTAGCACAGCGGCTCGAAGCTTGCGGAGGGCTGGAAGCTTTGGACACGCTGCACTACAGTACTACATTAGAGCCCGCTTTACAGAGGCACGCGGCGGCGATCGTAGACGAGTACTTTGGCGAAGACTACGAGGAAGGATCCGGAGGAGAGGAAGCTGAAGGTGCGACGCAATTCAGCGGTGGGTTTGGCCTAGAAGCTGGTGGCAATGGCTTTCAAGGATTTGGAGCAGGTGGAGGTTTTGGAGCAGGAGGTGGCTGGGGAGGTTTTGGGTCTTTCAGTGCTCCGCCTCTTCCAGGTGCTGCTGCTTCTTCTCAGCCCCCAGCGATGCCACCTGGCGCTGGTCGAGGCCGGCAAATGACCATGCCGGCATGGATGGCTGCCCAACAGTCGACAGGGCCTGGACCAGGGCCATGAGTGGAAGAGATGGACGCTCAAGAAGTTTATTTGCCAATACAGGCTTTAAGCGCACGCATGTGCCAATAAACTTTTCCAAAGCGAAATCTGAAGCACCTTTGGAATTGTGTCGGATATGCGCCTTGATTCTTGGTTTAGAGAAAGCGCCCATTCAACCTACCGCCCGAATTCAATCTTCAATCTTCTAGCGACTAGGTCAGTTCACTTGCGACTTCTATTATATGATTCATTATTCAGTACCCGAGTCTCAGTCTCCAGCCCCCTTCTCTAAGCGCAAAGCTATTGCAGAAGGCAGAACCGAAGGGACCCCGATCTCGATTTCCACCTCCACTACCAGCACTTGTCATCAGTCATTAGGTCGATCTCGATATCGAACTCGAACTAATACAAACCCAAATGACACAGAAGCCAATGCTGCGGGCAGAAGTGTACGCGCGTGCGTTGCGCGCAAGTCAAAATCGTAAAGAGGATAGTGTGTAGAGGGCAGGAAGCATA
>Ga0307931_1001148_pt1 | contig 17367 bp, 21 predicted proteins | sample OrgLakmetageno47_FD_201816 | JGI IMG/M metagenome (GOLD analysis project Ga0307931, IMG submission 201816) | Saline water microbial communities from Organic Lake, Antarctica - #47 | ecosystem: Environmental > Aquatic > Non-marine Saline and Alkaline > Saline | place: Antarctica: Organic Lake... | reverse complement strand
AAGCTTTAAATGGTTGCGTTCTTAGGCTTTTACGCCGCCGCGGAGCTGAGCCATTTTGTGGAAATTGTGCCGAGAGTGCCAGTGTCGGCAGTAAAATTTGTCCGTTGGTATTTAGGATATGGTCTATCGTGTGATTATCTGCGCAATGAGAACTCCTTAGTAGGTGCTCAAGCTCGGTTGACAGACTGCCTCTCCTGCTAGTGCTCTGAGCTTTACCGTTGAGAGGTTCAAACATCCATAATAATGCCGTAGTCTGAAATAGGATTCCGTTCTAAATCTGTCTAAAGATCCTTACTATAGTTCCATTCCATTATAAGTGAGGATAATATCTTCGGCAATATTTTGCTAGCTAAGTGATATTTTGAATAGAAAACAAGAGAGAGCGGCATGCCAAATCATTTCAGATGTTTTGCAAAGCTCATCTTGGCACAAGCCATTCATTAGCTCAAGCTTGAGCCCTAAGATGCTCGGCTCTATATTGACGCACACCATTAGCCACAGGAGTCTCCACGAGTGATATCGAGTTAGCATGAAATACCGCGTTGCACTGGCCTGTTTGGTAGCGAGCGCTGCCGCTCAAAGCGGATGTGACTTGTCAGTGCCGTGTGCGGCTAGCGGCCACTTGACTATGAAAGGCTGGAAGTTGAAAGACAAGCCCGTTGAACAGGTCTTTGAAGAAAATAAAAAAAACATTAATTGTGTCACTAAGTTGCTGATGAGTTTAATACATTTTTGTGATCCGATTCTGTGATGCAATTGAATTTTGGCAACATTATTCTCTAGGTGTGTGCCCCAACACCGCCGCATTGCCACCGGCCTTGCGGCGCGCACTTCCAATACTTCAAGGTGGCCTGTGGCATGGTGATGGGCAGCGGCGTGCTCGGCCCGCTCTTTCCCCAGCCCAACTTGTCGTGGGTGGACACTTACAGCGTGGCCCACGCCGGCACGGCTGCTGCACTTGAGCGTGCTGAATCCAACGGATGGCCGCGCATCACGGTGCTTCTTTTTGCATCGCGATATTACTTTTTTACCGATGATCATACTACTGTCGAAATTTAGGCCTAAGCAGCGGACGCTACTGCTGTGGAACTCATACAGGTGTTACGACACCCGATCGAACGGCTCATTGCGCAGTACTTTGCAACTGCCGAGACCACTGCCGAGTATGACAGCTTTGCTCACTGGGTGCAACTACACTCAAAACCCCCACCGCGGCGCGGCAACGACGGCGCGACCAAGCTCTGGATCGAGCTGGACAACGCCATCGTGAAAGTCATGTCAGGCTTTGACGGCCGGCGAGCGGCTACCTTGGAAACGGTGCGCCGCAAGAAGCTGGGTTTGCCCAGTTTGTCGCGCCGAGAATTGGAGCATTTTGCAACGACGCTGCAGGACCCGCAGGCGAGTTTAGCGGCCGCCAAAGCCACGCTCAGCGAGCGGTTCACCCATGTGCTCATCGCCGAGTGGCTGACGTCACCCATGTCGGTGGCGTTGCTGGGGGACCAGTTTTGCTTTGCTCACGATCGCGGCGACTACCAGTCCGTGCCGCCCCAAATGAACTTCGTGCGCGTGCGACGCAAGCGAGCCAGTGCGCGCGGGAAGCCGAACGTGCCTGCGTTGAACTTCGAGCAAGTGCGCGCGGAACGGCGCAGCAACACGTCCTTTTGGCGCGCAGCTCAACCGGTGCTTGCTGACTTGGCGCAGCGCAATGCCCTGGACGTAGAGCTGTACACCTGGGCTGCCAACCGCCTGAAGACGCAGCAGCATCAATTGAGAACAGGCTCCTCGGCCGCCGCAGCCACTGGTGGACTAGCAGGTACTGACTCAGTGCCTCTTTTGCCAGCGTTGCCGTGTTCTGGTCTCAGCGGCGCTCACTGTTGGTCAGATGGTCCACCTGGAGTTGACCAGAGCTCCCCAAAAGTAGGCTGAAATTGTTTGATGCCATCTCCCACGTGAGGGTGATAAGAGCTAAGAGCTGCTCTTCCCCTTATTACTGGACGTGAATTAATAATTGGCAGATATTGCAGCCACATAAGCCTCGCTTGGCCCCTGTTTTATTGCAGCCATTACAAAACAAGAAGAGCGGGGCTTCTTGGCTACTCCAACTGGCCATCAGCCAGAGCAGGTCTTTGTGTTGCGATATTAAGAAGCATATAAATTATAAATATAAAGAGTAACAAAGAACTGCAATGCCGTGCTCACTACCGACAGAGCCCCGGTTGTGCACATCGAACTAGGGACCTAGAAGTTCAAACTTCCCCACGCGTGTCGGGTGCGTGTCTAGAGCGCTGTGCAGGGCTTATCGGGGCAACAAGTGCTCAGAGAAATTAAGCGAAATTGACCTCAGAACTTATTTCGTCATGACTGTGAATTCATACTTGAAAGTATCATGTTCGCCACCAGCACGAGCCCATGTTTGCTTTGTGAAGAAAGTGCCGTAATTGGCTGGGAATTTCGTGTCACCAGGGACCGAGGCGTGAACCTTTAATGGATTTTAAATAACATGATAGGGAAGATGTTAGTAATACGCAGAACTCCAAGCCAGATTCATGTACGCGCGCTACTCACATGTGTGAGGTAAAGGTGTGACGCTAATGGAAGCGCTTCTTTGTAAATGGAGGCTCCGCCTGCGATCCACACGCGCCGTTCACAACCAGCAATAGCTTTGGCCCTTTCCAAGGCCGCTACAGAAGCACAACGTTCAAACCAAAACAAAAACGCATCGCTTGAATGAACAATGAGTTGTACACCAGATATAGAAAATGCATGAGTACAAATGTCTCGTTTATGATATTGCTAGATAAGTGTGATCCCTCTGGCTTTGAGGCTTAAGTTCGAGGGCGTACTGCTTTAAAGTACCAAATCATAGCTTCTTTCGGCAGGTAGTGATCCATAGTCATTGAGGAATGTGAACTAGCAAGCTAGACTAAGTTCGGAAGTTAATAGAGAATGATGAGCACCTGGAAGACCAACAGCGACTTCTGCGTCTGGATAGGATGCTAGCGGGCCATTCCCGCGAGAAACTACAATAGTGTGATGCACTCCGGGTATCGCACGACCTGTTTCCTCGTAGCACCTCCGCCCATAAACCAGAACATCGCCTCTAACGTTAGCTTTAAACCACTCAAAGTCCTCAGGTATACGCCAAGGAAGCTGCCCACTTCGCCCTATGACACCATTTGAAGCTGTGGCGACTATGATTCCCACGCCTGCTGGAGGCAGAGCAACCTTAACCGGTGGGAGCATAGCACAACATTTTTTGCTTCTTCAGAAAGAGAAAACAAGCAGTATACATACAGGGATGAAACGTCAGAGATCCCGAACTTTTTGGTACCGGAACCCCCGCTAATGTGATATTTTGAAAACATATAGCTGTTTTTTTGCAATGAAGATGAGCTTCGCCGTGCTCGTCAACACGGGCTCCTTATGATACGCAGGCTCAATCTTACTTAAATAGAAGCACATATTCTTGCGAGGAAAACAATGGCAGGCAATTCCACCAGCAGGTATAATCCTCAAAAGTGCTCTTGAGAAGAGATAATGGTCTCGTCATCACGCCTTCTCAACGCGCGAAATATTCATTTTCTTCAATTGAGAAAAGCTTAGTGAGCGAGAGCGACGAAACGTTCGAAATTTATTTCCAATGTATTCTTCAGGACTTTAATTGTCTATCGGAAATATTTTTCGAACGCTAGCATTCAAATTTAGAGATTTACTAGCCTTGACTTTGACACGCTTTTCAGGACCCTGGAATGTAGCGCCCTCGAAGAGGTTTTGCAAAGATGGGCAGCTGGAAAGCAAGTTCAGGTGTGGATTTTGCTTGAAAACTCACTCAAGTATGTATCTGAGCTAGGAGGTGATGGTTTTCTGAAAATTGTAGGCACTGTGGCCTTGATTAGCCTCCTGATCGTAGCGGTGTCGACGTGCTTGTTGATACGAGTACGAAGAGGACTGCATCAAATTGTCTTCTTCTGAGATGTCGAAAGATATTAAAGCATGTATCAATTATTGTCCTTTTGTAAAATGACAGTTGCTACGTGAAGCTTTGTTGCGAGTCTTGCAATTTTCATGGATGAAACGTCGAAAGAGCGTCTTGACTGGCTTCGCTGTGGACACAGTGAACCCACGGTTGCTAAAGCTATATTCATTATTGACCCGGAAATTCGATGCGCACGCCACTCGCTTTACTGAAAAAACAGACGTGTTAGAAGAACTTTTCCTAGACCCAGATCTACCTAGCTCGAGGCGGAAGGAACCAGACGGAGTTAGCGCTCAGCGCCTCAAGCTGAGCCCTCGGTACTAAACAACGGCCCTACGGGACGCTCTGGAGGAGCCAGTGACTTGCATGGCGGCACACTCTTCCACTGGTTATTGGCCACTTGAAAAGTCAGGTTGACACTCGTCGCTGCTGGTGCGAAGGAATGGGTTGCAGGACTCAATCAGCACACGGGTGACGCATAGAGTGGAGAGTGGATATACCGTGGCTTCGGACTCATTTACTACAGTACTATACAAATCAACTCACCTGGCATTCTGGAGGCATGCCAGCGAGCAGCGCTCTTTCAAAGTAAAGCAGTTCATAAGTATGTCGCTGCTTGAAGAGCGCATGTGGTGCGTGTGGTGCTTCATTCACCTTCTAGGGCGCCTTCGAGAGGTAGCTCAGGAATATAGAGCGACTTCTCATGCTGTTAAGCGATTGGCCAGCACCCAGGTATGGACGCACTAGAACCCGATAGTATTCTGGTGCAAGTGCGTGCTGAGATAACGTGGTGTCAGCCTCATAGCCGCTGCATAGCAGTCGCGGTGATCATTTGGTGTGAATTTCTGCCAACCTTCAAACCTGACATATGACATATGGCTCTCCAACAGTTCGTTTGGGCCGTTTCCTTTGTTAGTAATTAGTGACTCAACTTCTTTGAAATCGAAATCCCTGACCCGCTTGCTTTCTAGTTGCATAAGTAGTGAATATACTTCATTGGCAGTCCACCAATTTTCCAGCTCTAAGATAACTAATAACTGAGTCGCGATGGTTTACTGGAGTGGAGGGGAATAGAACAGACTGGGGGCTCGGGGTTCTCTGCTCCCTGGTGCCGCTGGCATCATAAACCACACAAAAACATTCTTCTAGGGCAATGCTCCTCATTCAAGTCGAGATATAAATTCTTATTCAGTACAAGGAGGATTTGTCTAGAGCTCGATATAAACTGGGGGGCGGTAACGGAAAGAAGCGCAAAGCGCTAAACAAGCACCGTGAAATGTATTGAATATCGATTTTTTAATTTAACGGCCTTAATTGAGCCCATTTTCAAAAATTAAAGTACTTATCAGCATCTTCGTGAAAAGTAATCAAACTTATCTAACAAAGTTGTCTTAATCCGAGACCATTCTGCAGACTTAAAGTGGTTTATAGCGAACAAATTGGCCCTAATTTTGGAGATTTCCCGCACCCACCCAACTTTAAATGGACATAACTTTTGACCACGGGCACTTACGAGCGCAACAAAAGCAGCGTTGAAACAAGCGTTTCAAGAGCTTTCAGGAATGATGCTTTGTTTGCCCAGGCTAATACCTTCCAAAAATACCTAGATTTGGGGGGGGGGTTCCGGTACCAAAAACTTGCTCACCGTCACAACTCACAACTGTCACCACTGTCACAATCGAGTTCGAGTTGCGAACAGCGAGCTGTGAACTCCAACTTCGCGTGAGTCCTAAGGAGCCTTTCCTATCTGTATTATAATTTCGATATCGTACCATTCTGGCGTCCTGGTACCTAGTTGCATCGAAGACACAACGGAACAATCGCACGATGGTGACTGCAACCGCAACACAATACACGCAACCGCCATGCCGCCATGCGCCATTCGCATTCACCATTTCCGTGGGTCGAGATCGCTTGGGCGCCTGGGCTTGCATCAGTGAAGCAGAACAAACAAAAATCAAGTTACTCATCCATTACACATATCTACTTTCCGTTTTCCACTATTTCAAATTACCATGGCGCATGGCCCAGGGCCGCAGGGCGATAGCGGAGTGGAAGTGGGGGGAGTGAGTTATATCTCATGTCCATTGCAAATTCATAAGGCCACTGAGACTTATCCGGCGCCAAATGAAAAAAAAAATCTTAACTTCAATTCAAAGCCGAAAAACCCACTTTCGAATTAGGATTTTGTTTTAGAATTTATCGAGCTGCGGACACGGGGATAGAGAGAAGACAACCTGAACCTGATTCTGGTTACTTCTCGTATAACACCTGATTACCCAATAATTTCCTACTAATCACTTTTACTTTTATCTCTCACGCACATTGGCTCGGGGGTGTCTCCGCCCCTGAAATACCTCTTTTCGTGTTCTGTTACTTGCGCTTAAGCTCGCTCCACGGTCAGCGTTACATTGTCGCCAGCGCCACGGATCTTGGACACGCAATCTTTGAAGTTGCTGTACTGCTCGCCGTTCACAAGCACCACCACGTCGCCCACCTCCAGCGGAGGGTCCGCGGTCTTGGCTGGGTGCCGGGTCCCCGGCGGCAATTCTTTGAGGCCTTTCACCAGGACCCGCCCTTCGAGATCCTTGAGGTCCGCCCCGAGGGACCCTCCTTCTTTCACCATTTGAATCGCGATGCGCTTCGCACCTGTTGCGGTAGCAGCCGTTGGCGCTGGTGGCACTGGTGGAGGCGCCGCCGCAGCTGCTGGCGCTGCCGGTACTGGTGGAGGTGCCGCCGCAGCTACCGGTGCTGGTGGTACTGGTGGAGGCGCAGCAGCAGCTGCTGGCGCCGGTGGTACTGGTGGAGGCACAGCAGCAGCAGCAGCTGCTGCTGGCGCTGGTGGCACAGGCGGTGGCACCGCAGCTGCTGGCGCCGGTGGTACTGGTGGAGGCACCGCAGCAGCTGCTGGCGCTGGTGGTACTGGTGGAGGCACAGCAGCAGCTGCTGGCGCTAGCGGTACTGGTGGAGGCGCAGCAGCAGCTGCTGGCGCTGGTGGTACTGGTGGAGGCACAGCAGCAGCAGCTGCTGGCGCTGGCGGTACTGGTGGAGGCACAGCAGCAACAGCTGCTGGTGCTGGCGGTACTGGCGGAGGCACTGCTGGGGCAGCAGCAGCAGCAGCATCTGCATCCGTGCCAGTGGCTGGCGGGTTGCTCTTCGCAGCGTGCACTTTGGCAACGCCTTCCGCGGACGCCATCAGCCGCAGCGTCGTGGCGTTGGCACCCGCCATGGTGTTCTTTTTGCCGTGCCAGGTCAGGAGCATCGGCTCGTCGCTGTTGCCGTCGGTTAAAAAGTAGTCCACTTTCTGGTCGTCGGTCAAGAATAACCCGTGGTTTTGGTTCTTGTATTTGGCCCAGGCTTCGATGCGGTCCAGGGCCGCGGCAAACTCCATCCCGAAAGCCGGATCCACGGACAAAACTTTAAGGAGCTCCACGCCGTGCACCTTTTCAAGAAAGAAGAAGAAGAAGAAGAAGAAGAAAAAAAAAAAAGGAGAACAAAGGTTAGGAAACAAGGAACCAGTGATCACAAAACAGAGTTGAATATAGGCGCGTGCAATTATTTTCACTCACACGAAGAAACGCCAAAACACAATAATTTCATTTTCGTTTTCACTGAACGAGCCCACTGCAGAGTGCGTGCCGGAACAGAAACAAATGCACCTTCTCGCTTCCGCCTAATATATACGTATACATGAATATACACACAAATACCTTGGTGGCGGCCGGGTCTACCACTTCGGTTTGCAGTTTGGGGTTTTCCAGCACTTGATCCATCAGCACGTTCGGCAACTGAGCGCCTAGAGCTGCCGCCACCAAATTCTCGTACCCGTGGGCGCTCCCGCCCGCCCCAAACTTGAACAGCCGCAGCATGGTTTCCACCACAAACGCCGTGTCGGGGTGCAGGTCGGGCACCAGCAGGTGCACCAATTGGCTGATCAAATTTTGGGTGGAAGCGGCCAACACTTCAATGCACAGGGGGCGTTCGCCGATTTGGTGAATGAGTCGCAGGGAGCTGACCAGAGGGGTGCCCAGAGCCCCCGCGTCGATGGCTTGCTTCATGAGCCCAACAAGGCGAGGCGCGTAGCCCCAGTGCGCGAGTTGGTCGCACAGCGGGAGCCGCACCTGAGCGCACGCATGGGGGGAGAGAGTGGTATACAAGGCAATGAAAAAAAGAAAAAAAAGTTGGAAAGTCAGACACACGCACACATGTGAACTGACAGCCATTGTGAAACGTGCTTTTCTTTCTTTTGGCTCAAAAGGCATAGAAAAAACAATATGAAGAATGATTCGCCAAAAAAGAGTACGTGAGGCTAAGCCAGATCTCATGTCCATGCATCATTATTTTTCACCTTGAGGAGGTAAACGATCGCAGAGGTGACCACCGACAGCGTTTCATCCACTTCTCGAGCTACCAGCGCCCCGGAGCCCGCATCAGACGACGACGACGGATCACCTTCCTGCGGGTCTTTCCCGGCCTGAGAAGCTGCCGTGGCGGCTTGAGCTGCGGCCACAATCGCTGCCAGGCCCGATTCCGAGAGCTGCTGGTCCATGTCCGCAAACCTGGTAGGTGTTGTTCAAAACAAGAGAGAAATGAACGAAGTGAGTTAGTTGGATGAAAAATCAGAATGATGATCGGATGTAATAAATGTTTGCTGACGACTAGAAATCAAATTGAGAACATATTCTGCGCGATAAGAAGTATAAAGCCACGAAAAACAAAATATCATCAATTTCAAGCTATGAGCGCTAAGAATACAAGTGCTATAAATGCATGTTTCTATCCCTTGGACTCCCTACCATTTCAGCAGCAGTTGTTCGAGGAACGCGAGCGGATCCGAAAGGTCAAAGGTTGGGTCTTTCAGGAAGTGCTTCAGGTAAATGCCGCCTACCACCAGCTCAGCCTCCAGCTCCGGGTACACCACCTAACATAACAGTATAACATAATAGTAGGAGAGGGGGGATTCAAAAGAGAGTGGTGTCAGAGTAGAAAGGAAGAGAAGGAGACGTGTGATCAGCTACAAGGTCTTTTCATAACGAGTGAAACACTGTGCGCCTACCCTTATCTAATTTACATCTCACGCAATTATCAATTTCATTGCGATTCACCAAACCCTAATGCACCAAACCCTTCCGCCCACCCACGCATACCTGAATTTCGTGGGTCAAGACCCACGGATGGCCGTCGGGCTCCCCACTCGCCCTGTAAGATTCCAGCTGGCCTGCCACGAACTTCCGCAGCACTTTGCGCATGGCGGCATTCCACACCCGCGCGGGAGTCTCCGCTTCGCCGTCAAAAGTCTCGAGCACCGCCTTCGGGTCCGTGGAGGCGCGCAGGCTGTCGATGATGCTGCACGGCAAGAAATGGTCCAACGCCGCAGTCACCGAGGGCCCCGCAATGGGGTCCCGCAAGCACCGCTGCAAGATCGAGCAGCATCCCGCGCGGCCAGCCAGGGCTGGGCTCAGGTCAGGGTGACCCGCCTGTGGAAGGGTAAATGGTAAGGGAGGGATGAATGTAGTGTGAAGAGAGGTAAGATCTCGGAAATAGACGAGAATAAAATGTGTTTTTAAAGATATAACTCGGTAAATATTATGATTCTTTAAAAAAAATCCTTCAAGAAGTAGCAACAGCACACACGAACCAGAGTTGCGAGGAGCAGGAGGAAGATGCCAGACTGGAGGGCTGCATTGACCACATCGTGGGTGGAGCAAATGGCGTCCGCCACCGCCCATGCCGAAGCGGGGCACGGCGGCTCTTTGGCCCCCGCGAGGCGTTTGATGAGGCGCCACAGGCACGACGGCTGAGCGGCCACCTGAGAGATGAAAAAATATGTGGTGCATGCGGGAATTTACAGGGAAAATGGCAAAAATTCGCGGGAAAAACCGTAAAGTATACACAATTCATACAACAGCCACAAAAAAGATGAAGTAGGAGAATCTTCTCTAATGTGTTAAAATTCCAAGCAAGTATGTGTACACAAAGTCCGCGCACGTACCATCGCAGCGAAAGGCTTGTAGGACGCAAGCGAGGTGAGCATGGTGACAGCGTGGCCGAAAGGCGCCCCCGTAACAGGCGACTCGAGTAACGAGAGCACCGTGCCGGCGCCATGATCGCACACCTGCGTGTATAAAAAAGGTAAGCGCGTAGGATTTTTTAGAATGATTTGAGCAGGATAAAGGAGGGCGGAGAAAGAGGAAAAAATGAAGCAGTGCAAGATAAAAAGACTGGGGCGTCTTCATGACAACAAACCTTGATTCCCTCTTTTTTAAAATTTCCACCCTCTCTTCCTCTTTTTCTTGCTAGCATCTCACCACGTCGCGTGCCCCCGCGTCGGACGCTAGCAGCGTCTCCAAAGCTGCGCACACTTGCGAGCAATCGTGGTTGGCGTCCTGGGGGCTTCCCCCGCTCGGGTGAGGCACGCACTCGTGGACGCGGCCGAGGATGAGCATGGTGTCGGGGTCGTGAGAGGGGTACTTGTTGTTCGGTGGGGGCAGGTCCGTGGTGCACAGGGCGCCTGTGTGTATTTGGGTGGAAGTGGAAGGATAAGAAGGAAATCAATCAATCAAGGGAAATTCGAAGGTGTCTTCTGAACGAGGTAAATCGTAAGTTTAGGAGGAGGAATGGTTACAGAACAAAAACATTTAAAAAAACATACACACACAAGACGAGATTTCTCACCCAGAAGGGCGTCAGCAAACTTGTCCGGATGGTCGATGGAAGCTTCTTCGGGGGTCGCGATGTAGAACTTCAAGTACACGCCGCCCACTTGCAGCTCTTTGCCCAAGCGAGTGAACCCGTACGTCAGCGCAGGCGCCAGCTCGTCCTCCAAAGACTGCACTGCCCGGTCACCACAGGGGCGCTCCTTGAGCACTTTCGCCACTTTAGCCACCAATTCGTCCCGCATTTCCAGAGTCCAAATCTTGGTGGCCGTTAAGGTGTTTTGGTTGAGCGCCAGCAGGAGCTCTTCGGGCCTTGCATTGCGGAGGAGTTTCGCGAGCTGGGGAGTCAACAAGTACCGCAAAGCCACCTGCACCTCGGGCATGGGAGCCGTCGCAATCTGGTCGCGCAACAGCTGGCCCGCAAGTGCCCCCACCGCACGCGCCGCCAAACGCGCTTCCAGGTTGACCGCGGCCGGGGTGGCGGCTTGAGTGGCGCGCTGCGCTGCCGCAATCGCGGCATCCGACGAAGACGAGTTGGCCCCGGGCTCGTACGCCGCCAGAGGCGAGCTATTCGCCTCATTCGCGCCGTCTTTGGCCTCGTCGCCATCCTTGCCCTCGCCACCGCTGCTGTTGCTCTTCTCGTTGCCAGCAGCCGCCGCTGCCGCCGCCTCCGTCGCGGCTTCCTGCTCCTCGGCGTTGGCCCGACGGGCTTCGGCAGCCGCGGCTTCCGCCGCCTCGCGGGCCGCGGCCGCCTCGGTAGCCGCGGCTTCGGCTGCGGCGTCGGCCTCCGCCAGCATCGAGCCCTTGCCCTTGCCCAGCTCGTCCCTGTAGCGCGCCGCAGCCGAGGCTTTGGCTTCGGCCACCGACGCGTCCGCCGACAAAGCTTCCCATTTCTCACCTGTTTGAGTGTGGCACACGTAATACTTAGCTGTGGACTTTTCGCTTGACTCAAAAGAGAAAAGATCACGTACTGAAAACGTAAACCTACCCTAACCGCACTATTGTTTACCCTACATAGAGATAACATTACCCCCTATTTTTGCACCTGCTTCCCGGGCCGCGGCCACTTTACGAGCCGCTGCTTCAATGCTGGCCTTTTGTTGAAGTTCGTGGGACACGTCGAAGTGCAGGAGCTTGGGGATGGCCCGCCACAGGACCCCTGCGCACACCAAGCTCTTTTGCAGGATTGGGTCTTTGGCCATGCGGGAGGTGGCCTCGAGCGCGAACTGTATGAAGTGAAGGAGTGAAAGAATGGCGATAAGGCCACGTATAAGCGTACATGTGCATGAACGTCAGGAAGGAACCAGTCGGAAATGAAAAAAACAACAGCGAAAACTCTAGGGAGAAAAATCAGCTGCCAAAAAAAATACGGAGCGAAGAAAAGTCGGTGTGCCTCCAAAGAAGAAGGAATTCAAATTACTTCTAGTAGTCATCACCTGCGCCAGTTGCGCCGACTGTGGGAGGGTCAGGAGCGTGGCCACGCACACCGCAATCGAATCAGCGAAGGGCACCATGGCCTGCCGGGCCGTCTCGAAGTGGGCCAAGCCACTCAGCGAATGGGCGAGCCACCCTACTGCCACCAGCTCCTTCGACGCCGAGGGCGAAGTCAGGCTGTCGACCCGCTTCAAACACTTGCACAGGGCGTCGTGCATCACCGCAATGCCGCCCTCGGTGATGAGCTCCTCGGCGTTTTGGGGCGAAATCAGGCACGATGCGTAGGCCAGCTTCGCGCAGGCGACGAGGTTCTTGCCGTCGAGTTCCTTGTACGGAGTGCCGGGAGGGGGAGGAGCATGGGCTTCCATGCAGCGGAACAACAGCGGGTAGGCGGGGTACTTGTACTCCCCAATTTCCCCCGGAAATCGCTCGCAGAGCATCACTTGGCTCGCCACCAGCAGAAGGACTTTTTCGTCGTCGGTGCCCCCGACTTCTTGCACGTCCACCCGGCTCACCGCCACGTTGCCTCGCGCTTTGGCCTCGGTGAGGGCTAAGGTCAACACTTCGTATGCCTTTTGGATCTCTTCGAATTGGTCACGTCCGTACGGGTTCCGGTCCGGGTGGTACTTCCGGGCCAGGGCGCGGTAGTTCTTGCGCAACTCGCCGTCCTCAAAGGACGAGCCCTTGATTTCCAGCACCGCACACGCTTCCTTCACGGAGGCTTGCCCCTCCGACGCTTCCTTCGACAATTCCAGCTTCCAGCGCTCGAGCAGGGCCTTGAGGAAGGCAATGGGGTCGGGAATTGGCCAATTGGGGAACCGCACGGTGTCGGTAATCGAGCGCAAGTAGAAGTTGTGGCAGAAGACCTCCTTTGCCAGGTTGGCGTAGGTGACCGTCGGCAGCGGGCAGTACTTGTAGGCACCTCCGTTGTGCTGCTTGAGCTGCAGCGGAAAGTCTCCCAAATGGTGGTGCACCGACGCAATCAAGTGCGTGCGCATTTCTGTGTTCCAAATCACTTCGGGGGTGTCAAAAGTGCCCACAAACACTTCCGCAAAACGCTCGGGCCCGTAGTTCTCCAAGATCCACACCATGGCTTCAGGCACCGACTCGCCCAGCACGCTGCGTTTCCACAGTGGCAACGTGGAGGCTACCGCATTAGCGCTGTCGCGGAAGGCTTGGCGAAGGTGCGTGGCGTGCAGCAAGCGAGAGACAATTCCGAAGTTGCTCCCCGTGTACGCCATAGCGAAGTGGAAGAGGCCTAAGCACAGTTGAGAGTAAAACATGCCACCCAGAAAAGAAAGAGGTCATTACAACAAAATATATAAGGAAAAGACACAGAGACAAGAGAGGGGCACACCACGTGTACCACACGACTAACAACGACACAACTCCTATTGTCTCATTCCCATACCAGTGGTGTACAGCTTAGCACTCGCGGTGGGGTTATGATCCAGCACATCGTGCAGCAAGTCTGCCGCTTCTTCCACCACTTCTGGTTCGTTGGCCAGCATCAGCTGCGCCAGCACCGCGAGGGACTCCGGCTTGGACACCACCCGTTTCCCGAACGGAATGGGGTGGTACGCAATGCCCCGGGTGTCGGCGCACTTGTGCATGGTCACCATGCGCCGCAGCGTAGCCAAAGCACTGCGCGCGTGCTTGGCGGGAGACACCGGCAGCACCCCTTCGCTCAGCAGTTGCCACTTGAGCTGCCGCACCGACTCCAGAGTGCGCCAGTGGCCCGTGTCCAACTGTACATTTATTTTTGCATAGGTATTATGTTAGGATTTTACAGACAGGGATGTGTCAAGAATTATGGCCAAAATTACGCTCCCATACAAAATCCCATGGAGAAGACAAAGGAGGAGAAGAAGAAGAAGGAGTACCAGAGTTCGTGTGTGTAGGCTCTAGTGGAAAGAAAAACACGAATATGCCGAAAGCACCGAAGTCTTACATGTGATACAGAGATTCCCCCCCAAGACCCACCTGCAGTTCGGCGCCGTCTTCGTCGACATACGACTCCACAAACCCGGCACAGACCAAGCTCGACGCGCTCAAGTGGCCGTCTTTCACGAACGCCCGCAGCTCCGACACGCGGTACGGCCCGCGAATCTTGTTGGGCGGTGGCGGCACTCCGAGGTTGCCCGGCGCGACGTACCTGTGCACAGTGTGTGGTGACATAAGAGGTGGGGGGTGGAGGGGGGAGGGGGCTCGATTAAAATGTGTAGCAAGTTTTAGCACGAGACGAAGGTGGAGGAGTAGGTATCGTAAACATACATTATCTTTCATCGCCTGATTGCTCTAATATAATATTTTCCTGTAAGATGTCCTTCATATCGGCTCACCACGTGCGCGGCGCAATGGAGTCGTCTTCGTCGAACTTTTCCGTCAAAGTTTCATCCTTGGCAACTTCCTCCGCAGGCTCGCCTCCTTCGCCTCCTTCACCACCTCCAGCACCTCCTCCGTTGGCAGCGGCAGCATCGGAAGCGGTGGCAGCGTCGTCGTCGACGCCTCCATTGGTAAGCATGGCAGAAGCGCCATAGGTCTTGGTCACGGCGCGCTGGAGCTTGGAGCCAATGGACTTGGGGTTGGTGTGCGCAAAGGCCGCCACGTCGGTGAGCAACGCCACCGAGAAGTCGTTGAGGACCTGTGAATAGAGAAAGAATAAATGAAGCGGGGAAAGAAAGGCGACTAAATTTGTGAACAATTTGGTTGTTGAATTTTTAGGCATGCATTAACAGACGCGCCCATCGCAACATCGGAAAGAAATTATTGCAGAAAGGAAAAACGTCGTTCTTTCGTTCTTGAAGTGGGTGGTGCTAATTGCCAACCTGCTCGGTGTTTTCGTCACGCAAGCACAGTTCTTGCACCAGGGTCAGCAAGCGGTGGCGCGCGGGGCGGTGCGTGGCTGCGCCAATCAAATCCATCAACACGAAAGTGTCGTCGAAGACCCCCAGGTTCGCGCCGTGGTAGTGATACAGCCGCTCCAGACACTGGCAGCACATGGCCGCCAGCTCAGGCTGAGTGGCGCTGTGAACCAGGACCCGCCGCATCAAGAGGTCAAAGAACCGCTGCGGGTTGTCGAAGTGTTGCACGAAGGAAGGGCCTCCTTCGAGGAAGTCTTTCAAGTAGGTCTTGCCCACGCGCACTTCTGAAGCCAGGCTGGGGTAATGCACCTAACATGATACAACGAAGAGGGAGGTACAGGGAGTGAGAAGGAGTTGAATGAAACTACACAAAGAATAAATCTTAATAAAATGTGAAGCACAATGAGGAAAGAGCGGTTCTAGCAGAACAGCACATGAGTTAATCGCCCTCAGACCTCAAGAAGTCTTTTGATACCGATGCATCCATTCTAACGCGCAAACTACACTCAAACAATGCCTTATCACAATCCACACCTACTCAGAGACCAGGATTCACTCACACCCTCAATGTTACCTCGAATTGCTGGTGGTTCCAGGCGATATTCCCGAGGCCGTTGTCCCTGACCGCAGTGTCGAAAGACGCAAGCTCGCTCTCGAGGGAGGCCCGCAACTCCCGGCGGGTCTGACAAGATGGTAATGGAGAACAAGATAAAACGAAAGAGGAGACAAGAGTGAAACGCGAGGCAATTGCAGTTACCATGATTGTTTAATTCTAAAGGAGCAGTTACGACTAATTCACGTTGAAGAGCATCTCACCTGCTGGTTCCAGATGAGGTCGGGGAGCTTGTGGTCGCGGGTCGCCGTGTGGAACATCACCCGGAAGTTTTCAAAGCCTGCGTTCACTGGTGGCCCGCCGCTGTCGGCTTCTGCTTGCTTCAAAGCCGCCTGATGAGTATTCAATGAAGTGCAAATTGCGACAGCAAGCAATGAACAGGCGCATGGAGGGTAGAAAGATGGAAAAGTGAAATAGAAACACACGGCAACAATCGACAACAGTCAATCAACTGGTTGGAGGTTACCCAGAATACGTAAAATCAATGAAGTGCAAATTGCGACAGCAAACAATGAACAGGCGCATGGAGGGTAGAAAGATAGAAAAGTGAAACAATCGACAACAGTCAATCAACTGGTTGGAGGTTACCCAGAATACGTAAAATGAAACTAGACAATAGTTAAGCCAATTGAAACTTCACGAGCCTTCCAAGAAATGCACTTCAGAGGAGGACGCCCATGGCAAAAAAACGCTTACCAGGTCGGCGATGCGTTCCTTGAGCCTGGCCATAGCCCCAAAGCCTTTCTTGACCCCACCCGCTTGCCCGTCAGGCCGCTTCTCATAGGCCGAAAATTCCGACTCTTCGGCTTCCAGAAAGTCCAGATTGTCGGCTTCGGCTACCGAGAGCGCCGGCATTTTCAAGTATTCGATGAGGCCGGAGGGGACAATCCTCGCCAACAGGCGCTTCTGAGGGCTCTCGAGGTTGCCGTCCATCCAGAGGGTGCACAAGTGCCGGCTCACGAAGCGCTGGTCCACCGACGGGCTAAACATGGCGAGGTACAGATGGCGCAAGAGCACGGCTTCGGACATGGCCACGTCGCGGAGGTCCGCGGCAAGGGCCTGGGAAAAGGGAAGGGAGAGTGTGATTGGGGAGTGAGAGGGGGGCGCCCAGGGGGGAACAAAGGTGAGTTAATTATATAAAAGAATAATTTTCGAGGTGCAAAAACAAACAAGGCAAAAACAAAGAAGGCACGACAGTTGCAACAAGAACCAATGTCTACGTGTTGTTCGAGAAGCGAACTATTCTACAGCATATAGCTTACCGGTGCGTGCTCGTGGATGGTCATCATAAGCAGCGTGGCGTTTTCCATGATGAGCGCGCAGGGCGACCGCAGCATCGCCATCAGGGACTGAAACTCTTGCGCCAGCACGTGCAGAAGAGCGTCGAACCTAAAAGGAAGTGCAGATAGGGTGTGTGGTCAGATGAAACAAAAATAGAAAGAATTCGAGAAAAAAAAAAAAAAAGTAGAGTTTGGAGAGCAACAGAAATCTCTGCCGAAAAAATGTCGTGCCTTTTTTAAGACGTAATGACTCACCGTTCCGGCGAGGTCGTATCGCGGCAAGAGCACAGCACCGATTCCAATAAGCCGCTCACGGCCATGATGCTCAGGGCTGAGGACGCGCCACCGGTGCTGTTGCTTCTGCAGTTGCTGCTGTTCTCGTCGCCCTCATCCTCGCCTTCCTTGTCTTCTACGTGTTTTCCCTCGCGGCTTTTCTTCACCAGCAGCGCGACGCGATTGTCGTTCAGCAGGCTCACCTTTTCGATTCAAAAGAACAAAGAAGAGAAAAAAGTAAATAAATAAGAAGAAGGAGCAAAAGTTGAGT
>Ga0307931_1001147_pt1 | contig 17376 bp, 13 predicted proteins | sample OrgLakmetageno47_FD_201816 | JGI IMG/M metagenome (GOLD analysis project Ga0307931, IMG submission 201816) | Saline water microbial communities from Organic Lake, Antarctica - #47 | ecosystem: Environmental > Aquatic > Non-marine Saline and Alkaline > Saline | place: Antarctica: Organic Lake... | reverse complement strand
GGCAGCTCAGCTTTCCGTGTGAATTGCCGCTCGCAAATGCCATGCGCTCTAACCAGGAACTCCTCCTCGAAGAAGTGTTCAAGCGCTGCGGCCACTGGCACGAGCCGGTGCCGGCCCTCTTGCGCGCAACCCCGCCGGACCTGCTTACTGCCACGCCAGTGTATGACCGTGGCGAGAGCTACCCTTTCAGCGCTCGCACTGCCCAGCTGTCAGTGACGTCAGAACACGTACACTTGGGTTGTGCGAAGGGCAGCGACGACTTTAATGACGCATCGCGTACGACTCTGCTCGGGGATTCTGCTCATCCTATGTCACCTTTCAAAGGGCAAGGAGCAAATCAAGCTCTACTTGACGCCGTGCAGCTTGCAGATGCTTTAAGTTTGATGAACATCGACGAAGAGCTCGACAGCGAGGCCTCAGGAGGAGAAATGGCGTTGAATGAGGGCAGCAATGAGCGCAGGTACAACTGCGTACCTAGCCTCCTTCGCGAATTTGAAGCTCAAATGTATCTTCGTGCGGAAAAGCAGCGAGTTGCATCGGCTGCTACTGCAATGCGGCTCCATAGTGCCGACGCAGATGCAGCTGTTGCTGCTGAAAAACGCGGACTGTCAAAACAATTGCTCGAAGAGTTTAAGCGAGACAATGTCGGCTCATGGGATGCCCAAGGCGGAATGGATCGGCTTATTCAAAAGATTATTAGTAGCCACGAGCGAATTGGAGGTGGCTGCCCAGCTATTTCAACACCACAAGTAGTTCATAAAAAAAAGTTATAACTCATGGACTATGTTGCGTTTTACCTAAATCATCCGGCTTTTCTTGGGCATAATTGCGGCGTTCTTCGATTTCTGATTCATGATAGAAGCTACGCCTGATGCCTCTTATGTATATAATACTCAAACTCATATATAAGTAAGTTATTGGGAGCTGGCTAGGTCCCTGAACCTGCTGAACCCCAAATTCTGAAATCCCGGCCGGATATTTATGGCAATTCAATTAGAGATCCAGCCCAAAATTTTGAGCTCAGAATCGTTTATACTTTTACTTGCTTATACGCATAACAGATTTCCAATTCCATTCGGCAAGCACGCCTATGCTCGTTTACTTCGCGCTGTTTTGGAGACTGGCATAAAGCATTCCGGTCATACTATCTCTGCTTTATGATATCTAGATCAGAGCGGAAACTATCTCTGATTTTTGTTGTCTAGCGCAGCAGCGGTGTTAAACTTGCGGTAGATGCTCTTCACGTAATCTTCAGAGCCAGTGGGGCAAATTTGGCCTTGACAATTGAACACCCGGTTCGTAAGTATCACTGACCAAAAGTCACTGTCCTGGTCAATGCACAGGCATGTTCCTGTATACCCAATGTGCAGAAACGTTCTTGGGCTGAGTACATCTCCGCACACGCCATCAAAACCGTAGTCATTGACACTTCTAAGGTTCGTGTCCCAACCGAGGGCGCGAGAACTTATATTGGTGTCTTGAACTGCAATAAAACGGCTTAGAGTGCTCTGATTCATGAGGGCTGAGCCGTCGGAAGTATCACCAGAAAGGGACTGAAGAAAGTTTGACGCTAGATTAGCCAAGTCTGGCATAGTCGAGAATAGGCCAGCGTGGCCAGATATACCACCCATGGCAAAAGCATCGCCGTCTGCAACTTGGCCCTGCAACGGCGTTCTCAAAGTGTATTCCGAATCATTGTTTGTCGGTGCCGTGGATGGCCACAAGGAAGACTCCAAAAGAAACGCAGACGACGGCATGTATTGCGCGAGCACTCGAGTGCGCACGAAGGCCTCAAATGCACATGCTAGCTTCACAGCGCGTGAAGTTGCAGAATTTCCGTTGTCATCGTCGAATGCTCCAGTGCACACCTCGCTTAGAGCCTCAATATCAACTAAATTGTTATCCAGGGCCACCGCCCCAACGGTAAACATAAGAGTGATGAATGACAAATCTGAGTATAAAAATGTCTCGCCCGGTGTGGTATCAAGTGGCTGATCCATAAGTCGGTTGTATATGAGTGTAAGACAACTGAAGTTCTCAGGGGGAGGCGAAGATGGTGGCTCCGATGATGGTAGAGGGCACCCAAAAGACTGGTTCCAGTACCATGGGCTTGGGTCTGCCGGAAAGCCAGCGGTATGGGTCAAACAGTGATAGACACTGACTGCCGCTTTTGTTCCATCTGGACCACTGAACGAGGCGTTGAGAAGGTCTGCAATGGTGTCATCGAGCGAGAGGAAGCCACCTTCGTACAACAAACCCACAGCGCTTGTAGCCGCGACTACTTTTGTCAGAGATGCTATATCAAATGTGGTGTTCAAAGTCATTGAGGGAGATGACGTAGAATTATAGGTAAAGTGCCCTTGAGCAGTGCTGAAATGAACCCCCTTGCTGGAGCCCCACGCTGCAACTGCACCCGGAAAAATCTCAGCGGCTATGCCTCCTTGCAGGATACCTATCATAGGAGAGCCTTTCAGGGGTGCCACGTCAAGCGACTCACCTTTAGCCAAACCTTTCAAACTAATAATGGCGACAACAATATACTCGAAGTTCTTCATGGACAGATTACCAAGATATGAGCTACAGTAGCTAAGAAAGACTTCGCTGCTTAGCTGTCTGGGGCGAGGTGCTTCTCGTAAGTTAGACTACACGACTACACATATATTTCCGTACAGCAGTGCTTAAGGCTAAAGGTGTCTTGGCAGAACTCTACAGTATGAACTGTGAACTCAAGATACACAACAAGTACCGTACTGCGTACTACTGTACAAAGATCTGCTGATCTGCTGATCTGCTGCACTCTGCTGCAGCTCGAGCTCGTTCGAGGTTCGAGGTCCAGACCACCCCGAATACAGCCTACGGCTCTATACACCAAGTCTAGCAACGAGTAGGTGGCTGCGTGGCTGCGCTGTTCAACTCTTGGGCACTCCTGATCTGCACTTCGTTGAGCTCTTCGGCTAAATCGCGCTGTAGGAGTACTTCGTTGGGAAGACCTTCTGGAGTATCAAGCTACGTTCTACAGGAGGAGCAACAGCAGACTCTAGACTTTCCTCCACACTTTGCTGCAGCAACGCGCTCGCTATCTTGATGCCATCTTCGAAAGTGAAGGATAAAATAAAAGCGAGGAAAGGTGCTTCAAAGGAAGACAACTTCGACTTCGACGGCTTCTCCCCTGGTAATATCATGAAGCAATTCTCATTTCTCAAGCCGTTAACCTCTACTTTATGGATTCCTTTGAGTGCGCGATGCTGGAGTGCCCATATTTTTTACATTATAAATTAACTCAATCTTCGTATCAATTATCAAACACCAGGTGATGATTCTACGAAACGTGGAGCTTCGTTTCTTTTGTGTGCTGCCGTGGTGGCTTTGGTAGCCTTGTCTTACTACCAATTCACAGTGGTGTATGCACCTCAAGCGAAGCAGAAGACATCTTCATCTTCGCAGAGCCCGAGTAAAGATACTAAAAGAGGTTTCAATGAAGGCCCTAGCCAAAAAGCAGTCAAGAATACGGTAGATTCGCATTTGTGTGACTGCTATACAGATGCTTCCGCCGTCTGCTGGGCTTTGTATAATAGCATCGTTGGAAACGACCTGGCCCCTCCATTCGAGGAAATCTGGACGGCACCAGATCCGCCTTCCTCTGATACTGATGGTAGCAGTATAATAAGCGAGATTTCTGAAGAAGAAGAACAAAAAGAACCCATCACAGTGGGCCTGTTTATGTTATACACGGACGACATCGCCAACTATACAGTCCATGCAGCAACCATGAATGCTGCGTATGCCGCGCGGCACAAGTACCGATTCATGATGAGCCGTGCCAAGCTTACTCAACCACCCCCAAACGATGGCCCCATTGGGCGAGACCGGCAATGGGATCACGCCGTCACGAAGCTCCCGCAGTCCAAGATGAAGTACATGCTCGACGCGCTGACAAAACTGCCAGAGCAGTCGGGTTGGCTGCTTTGGCTCGACAGTGACTTGGTCATTCTGCGGCAGGATGTGCCCATCCAAGAAATTTTAGCGTCGCATGACGTGGATCCCGAAACCAACGTGCTCGTATCCCTTGAATTCACAGATGCTGTCGCCGAGTACGAGGACAACCAAAGCGGCAGTAGCAACGGCGCTACTGCACGACCGAAAGGCGTCAACACCGGCGCCCTGTTGCTTCGTAATTGTGCCTGGACGCGCGACATGCTGCGAGCTTGGCACGGAGTGGGGTATGCAACAGGTGAAGCCTGGACAAATGATCCGGCACACCTCACTCCTTGGGGTCAGGGCTTTTTGGAGCAAGTGAAGAAGATGCCGCCAGACCAGCAAATGCACACGGAGCTGCAACGGCCCGAAACCCTGCGCAGCAGCGATGGCACCAAATTAGAATATTTGAAGCATGCCAAGGTGTTGCCGACGACGGTTCTAAATTCTCGGTGGCCGTATTGGGCCCTTGATGCCTACGACGAACCCCTAGATTCCAATGCAAAGCCCGCAGAGCTCCAATTTGCGTTGCACATGTTTGCGTCTACTTCAGAGGAGCGCATCGCAGTACTCGGTAACCTGCATCGTCGCGCCCTCTGCCCACAAAATATGCTGAGCAGCGCGACACCATCCGCAACAACGGCTAAAAGCTCAGATCTTGCCGATGTTCGGTTCTCTGTGCCTTCAGGAGGCCGCGCAGGCGGTATCAAAGACATTCAGCCCCTGTGGCAACTGCCTCCGTTAACGCTGTCGGCATCCTTGGCAGCAGACGGCATGGCAGCACTGGCAGCTCGGGCGCTAAAGTCACCTTCCAAGTCCTTTGCGCACGCTGAGCTATGTGCTGCTGTGTACACGTTAGCCCAGGGCGCAAATGGGGCAAGCGCCGACACGTCCTCACCAAGCGCCACGGCAAATGCGAACGGTTACGCAGAGGTTGAGCCTTCCTCAGCACTCCCGAAGCCTTACCACCCACTATACGGTCTCTCTGAGCGGCATCAAGGTTGCCTCGAGCCTGGCATGTCTTCCCAGGTTGCCCGAGGGCACGTCGTTCGCAAAAACGTCGACACGGCTTATTTTGCTTACGACGCCGCAGTGACCGTGGCTCAAAATTTCCTTCTCACCCAACCATCGCCGCCTCTTGGCAGCGACGGTCAGGGCGATTCCCAAATAGTTGCCCATTTGAAAAAGGGTTTGGCTGAGTGGGTTGCGCAGCGCGATGGGTTGGCAGAATTTCGGCGCGGTGCTCGAACGTTTTTGGCTGAACACCCGGCGCCGAACCACGTCGCTGCACTCACGGTACAAATGAGCCGACAAGCTTCCCGGGGCCAATCGCCTCAACTGGATCGCCGCAAGACTCGCCATTGAGTATGCATGCTTCATTCGCCAATAGATAAAGCCAAGGAATGTCTCTATTGAGGGAAGCGTGCCATGATTGTGAATGGCTGGTGCTTTGATCCGATCGAGCACGTAACTGCACTTGCAGCTGGTGGCAGCACGCATAATATACCTCGAGTTCAAGTTTTTGAGCTCAATGCTGGTTATATAGTACCTAAGGGGTCCCAACTATAGCAACCTTATACCTATAGCTGCTTTGTAGTAGGAATAAAGGTTTTGCGTGTGTGAATTAACTGCACCAAAAAGCCAAGGAGGGGGCATTGGGCCAATTGAGTTGTAATTTGCCATGCGTAGTAAGTTACTTCATTTAAAAAAATAAGCACTCGATTAAGGAGTTTTCAAAGAAATAGGAAGCAGGATACGTTTCGCGTTTCACGGGGCTTGTTTTGCGTCTTAAGTTCCAATGCAACAAAAGAAGGCGATTGCGTTCCGCATTTCCCGCCCCTGAGTCTCCGAGATAAATTAGGTGTTAGGTGGGTATATTCTAAATTAATTATTTCTGGGCGTGTGGATATTCGTTATTTGGTTTTGGTCTCGATTCACGTAGCTCTTAGCTAGAAATCAATCCACTGGCGTTGACGTCAGTGATTTCCCATATCGGGGCGAATGAACTAAAACCTATCTAAACCAAAGTGAACTAAATGATAATTTTGTTTCGAAAGACCAGAAAGTCCACGAAGGTTTACAGCAAGAGTGTTGAGTGCGAGATGTCCTACGTCCAACCTTCAATTCCACTTCAATTTGCTTCCGATCTTCTTCACTTCACCCACTGCACCTCAGTAGTGACGACCATTGTGTAGTTGTTCCATTGAGAGTTGGTATCAGCTAAAGCGCTTATGGTCGCAAAAAAGCCACCTGTTTTGTCCAGCAACAATTTCTACCCATCTCGCGATCGCCTCAATTAATCTCTGCGTGCGGTGGTGAAGATTACATCAATTCATCAATAAAGTAGTCGCATCGATGTAGTGATCTAAGTGACTCAATCCATGGAAAATCCTTCCACGTTCCCTGCCACCAAATTCGAGAGCACGAGGCGCATGTGGCTGGTGCTTGAGTAACCCGTTGGTAAATCGAGGCGGTTGAAACAGGTGTGCGCTCGCGGCGTAGCATGGTCGCCCCCAGATATCCCAAGAAGCTCAAACCTCCGCGCCTTCCCGTCCACACCTTGCAAGTGCTTGAAGCCGCCTGCCGGGATCCGGGACGTGCCTGTCACGAACTGAATCAGCCGGGTGCGCTGCTCGTTGCTGAAGTCCTTCTCCACTACTGACCAAAACATTTGCCCCGCACCTCGCGTTGCTGATAAGCCGTTAGCGTACGTCGTGTGCGCCTTCCAGTCAGCGACGTCTATGTCGGCATCGCCGCAGAGCACGACTTCGAGTTCTTCAGCATCGAGTTGAGCTCGTTTGTTCTTGCCTTTCAGCACATCGAGGGGCACAACGGCATAGAAGCCCTTGAGAAGTGCAAACAGTGGCTCTGCAATGCGATCCATCATGCGGAATTTGAAACGAGCTATTACAAAATCCACCTGAACACGGATGCGTTAGTGGCCGACAAGTGCTTGCGCAGATTTTGAGCGTATCAACCAATGCAAACCATACATTAAAAAAAAAAAAATCCTACTCAATTTTACCAGCAGAACGTAAATCAGTTTTTCTACAATCACCGACCTTGTTTTCATCGGTCACGTCAATTTCGCTGCCACCTGGTATCAAGTCGACTGAGGCCACGCCACCAACGTCTTCTACTGTCGCCGTGAAAGTCTGGCACAGTGCATCCACCTCGCCTTCGCCGCAGTTAAGGATCCAGCTCAGGTTTTTGTGAAGGCTGGCATCGTACTGCTCCAAGTCGCTGAATGCAATGGGCAGTGCAAGCAGGTGCTTCAGAAGCGGTCGGTTCAAAGTCGCAGTAACCATCTGGTTGTCGAGGAGGGCTTTGCCAAGCAAACGACCCACCATGCCAAACAGTGCTTTTGCTGCTTCAGGTGAATGCAGCACAGGCGCCTGTCAAAAAAAAGCATCAAATACGCAAACATGAGACAGATACTGCAGCAAAACAATATGAACCGCTTCATGTAAAGAATCTCACAAGTGATGATAGGTACATTCAACCATTCATTGATCGCACCGCGTACTGATATGCAAGCACTAAAATGATAACGTTACCAAAGGGTTGATTTGATAGGTCAGTTGGTCCGTGGCCGAGTACTTGAAGAGTCCAGCATGCGGCGAAAAGAGCTCGGCAGAGATCATGCTCCAGAACTCGCGGGCAACGCCACCTGCGTCAACACCGGGCTCCCCTTCAAACTTGAAGCGCCAAGTTTTACGCCAGTCTGCGTCGTTGCGTGGGAGTGCGTCGAGGGCAGACTGCAAGAAGGTGCTTCGGGCCACTTTGATCTCCATTCTGCCGTGTTCCCACTTTGTGCGCAATGGCGCGAGTCTGGCTTCGAGCTGCGCCCGCTTCCAGACCAAGGAGCCGTCGCCTTCAACTTCTTCTCCTCCAGGAGGGCTTAGCACTTCAGCCACTTTGAGCTTGATGATGCCGCTGGGGGTGACATGCGGGGGTATGATAACCACTGCAGACGCAGTAACACCAGAAGGGCGCGTTGGGCCTGGTGGAATGGGAACCCGCAACTTGGTCCACTGCGTCCTTGAGGGAGACAACGCTGGAGCATTTACATTCACCACGCGCAGAGAAAACCCAGGAGGAGGAAGGGCCACCGCTGCGGAGCCAACCGAAGTGTTGAACTCAATCGTGGAACCTGGCACTGCATTCGGAGGAACCTTGACTTGCACAGTTGCTCCAGTGGAACCAGGTGCAGCCACTGAAAGCAATTGCCCGGGCTGCGCCGTTGCTGGAAGCTTGATGCGGATGCGCTTCGCAGTTGGCTTTACAGCATGAACTGTAAGCGTGTAATTTGCTTCCGTAACGTTAAACCTGGTCCTTTTGGAAAAGAAGCCATCAGCGACGCGGAGAAGTCCGACTTCAAGTGGCTCAGGGACTTTGTTGGTTGTGGCACTTAGCACTTCAGCAGGCAATGTGAGCGAAAGGCGCAGTATAGCTTCATCAGGACAGGTTTGCAGTGGAATCCAAGCACCAGAGCCGCGGCGAGCCAGAATCTGGACATTCGCTGCATCCGCACGACCAGTCACGACTACTGATGCCAACGCGCCTGCAAATGGCGGCGTTATAAACCATGTGCTTGGAGCATCAGAGGGGATGGCAGTCACAGTGGAATTTCGAAGAGATCTCACTTCCCTAACTTCGTCCGCAGCTACTTCACCCTCTTCGAGCTCCCCAGCGGCCTCCGAGTTCATGGAATCGTCTTCAGACGGCTCCGCGAGAATTGGGTTGAAAGACATGTTGTTGCCATGAGCACTAATCTGGCGAAGAAATCGTGGCATTGACTTCGGTGCAGGAGGTGGTTCCGGGGCTTCTGACGGTTCAGGCACAGAGGCAGCTTTAGGTGCTGCATTGCGATGTGCCATAATTTTCTTGATAGCGTCGCGATCGTTCGCTTTCATCGCTGCGCTGATATTCCCTCCGTACGGCAAGGATTTTACTGCAGCCTCGTCTTCAGTAGTGGGCTCTTCTTCAGCTGGGGCATCTTGCGCAAGATCTCTTAGGTTGCGGATCGAAGAAACAAAGCGGCGCGTGTCGGCTGAGGTGGGCAAGGCTTCTGAGGAATCTGCTGCCGCTGCTGCTGCTGCTGCTGCTGGTGCAACAGCAGCCCCCGACTGAAAAGCGTTAGATATCCACGAGCCTACGCTGGACAAGGCACCCCGAGCTCCCACATTTGCATCCCCACCGCCTACAGCCCCTGAGCTTTCCGTGGTAGCTGCAGGAGCCACTGTCCCAAGCAAGTCGGCAAGCTGCGAACTGCATGCGTTCACGGCAATCCTGGCGTGCTCGCGGCTGTGAGTGCCTACTCGAACGCTTTCCCGCAGTCGGCCGGCGTCAACAATTGAAATCAGTCCTGCGCTTTCCGCTGCAGTGAGCGCAGCGTCAAAGTCGTTCCAGAGTTCTGGTGGGAACGGCGCAAGCATTCGCTCAGATGTGCAACTGGCATCTTCTTCGAGAGCGCCGCAGCACGACCAATGAGGAGCACGAACGCGGCCGCTACCATGTGTGCATGCTGAGCACCAGTCGACCCATGTCCCAGCGTGGCTTGAAGTTGAGCTAGCAGCGGTTGATGCTTCGATGCTCGCTACCCCGCTAGAAGTCAGCGACCTCCGCCGAGCCGGGACAAACCCTTCGTACGGCTTCGGAACGTGGAATGCACAACCTATTCTCATAGACAGGAAATAAAAGTGCGCAAGATCAACTTCGCCATCAGTAATATTTTGGCACCTGATCTGCAACTAAGAGGTGCAAAGGCGTGAAGTAAAAGTGCGCACCCACCAGTAATATGTTGGCACTTGATCTGCAACTAAAAGGTGATAGTTTGAGTCATACCTGTTCTACGTTCAGAACCTCTCACCTTCTGCGACTCCGGGGGGCACAACGATGCCCGAAAGACCTCGGGCCTGCGCGTCACGACTGGGCTGACCTGGAATTTCCCCATCAAGAACGAACAATTCGACAAGCCCGTTGTCAATCTGTTGTTTTTCCGATTGCCAGGAGTCCATTCCAATAGCCGAGTACAGTGTGCAAGCTTTGGCTACATGACCAAACTCTCGAAGGAGAGCATAGGCGCAGGCGCATTCTTCGTCCGTATGCAAGCCGGAAATGGGTGGCCACGCCAAAGATGCAAATGCGGCAATTAAAGGCGGTGGGGTAACATTATCGATGCCTTTGAAGTGCGGAAAGTCTTGGGAACCATGCTGCAAAACTTCGAAGTCAGCGCACACGACGTCTTTCACTGTACCGAAGTTGACGCGCACACCTGGCTTTTCCGAGTTTTCGGTTGATGCATTTGATCTGTCTTGCAGGAAAACGCGCCCTTCGTGCTGTGATTTACGCAATAGATCCACTGAGCTTCCAAAATGCCCAGGACCTGAGCTCCAGTGAATTGTGCTCGACTCCCCGAAGCCTCCCAGCGTCACTGTAACCCATCTATAGACATTCATATCAAGTATGTAAATAATTATATGTGGCGGAAAACCAACACCAACAATAAAATATTTGAACAAGATGCAGATCGAATTGTGTGGGATATGTTAGCACGGCAATCTCTCTAATTGCGATAAACCCGGGGCACCGAATCATCTCAATGGCGTGGGTTTGTACATCTTGGAAACTTACTTGCTTTGAAGCGCGTACGGAAACGAGCGCGCCGGCTTGCGCATCCATCCACTGAACGTTGGCTTGACGGGGGCCGCCTGCAAGCGCGCCGTCGCAGGGCTTGACTCTGGGGTTATGAGGGCGTCCACGACTACCAGAGCCGTCACACGCCCTACAGTCGAACTGGGGCGCTGCGAGTGCAAGATGAGCTCATGGTACGAGCGCGAGTGAGCAGAAACAGTGTCCATTGAATGATAAGACAGCAGGCTTTTGTGCCGCGCAAGAACAATTACTTCTTCAGTACTGCAAGCTCAGGTTGGGGGAGGATGGCGAAGAGGAGTAGGGTAAAGATATATGTTGATAGTTGACGCATACGCATTTGCAGCTCAAGTGCATTCTTTAGATGTGCCTCTGTGACTGCTGTGTACTTGCTTTTCTTTGTTTTTGGGAGAGTATTAACTAGACTAGACTAGCATACTGTAATCTCAAATCTCAAAGCGTGATGAGGTGGTGCGATCTACTAGTATTTGGAACATACGAACATACCACTCCTACAGGGGCCAGTTTAAAGTAACCATCGGCTAAGGGTGTGGGCTGTAACTCGCGAGGGTTGGCTTGAAATTGCTTGAAGTCTTTGGATTTGTCATTGTCATCACCATATCTCTCTCCCATGGCCGCGAATGGCACTAAATTGGCGTTCTTCATGTACTTTATGGGGACTTCAGTGCGAAAATGGTCTTCAGTATGCAAATTTTCGGGTCAAGTGCATTTTTGTCGTTTGTCGTCATCACGCGAAACACCATAACGTCGGCCAAACAGCACCTTCAGAAGCTCAAAAGGTCACACTTGAAAGCTATAAAGGCCCTTTCAACAATCCATCGTGTTCAATTGGGCTAGAAGTTTGTCTTCGTACGCGAAACTGCATCCTTCGGTGTTTCAAACCACGAATTTTCAAGCCAGATTTACATCCAAAATTCAAATCGATGTAATTCAAGGCCATTAGAGTGAATTTGCTTCAAAATTTGCATTACTTATATTTGACCTTATATCTCTCTCCCATGACCGCAAATGGCACTATCTTGGTGATACCAAGGATTATGTAAGATCAGAAGTCGACAATTTTGGACATATTTTCGAACCGATGGTTACTTTAAACTGGCCCCTGTAATCATTCGTAAACCTACGTCCCAGAGTCCTTCGGTACATAAACACTCCTAATCATTCGTAAACCTACGTCCCAGAGTCCTTCGGTACTTAAACCGAAGGACCCTGTGACGTAGGTTTACGAATGATTAGGAGTGGGAACATACGGTACAGGGCTGTGATTCATTCCAACCTACTCCACATTGACTGCAGCGGCGCGTCCGCCGCACCGCGATCAACGTAGTTGATGTCAGTGACGTGACAACGTGTCAGAACATGGTTGATGTCAGTGACGTGACAACGTGTCAGAACATACGTAAAGTGTCAGAACATATGTACCCAGATAAAAATGAGATGTGACAGAAGGACATAATTCAGTGAGAGCAGTTTTGAGTTGCAGGTACTAGACATCAAACTACGTTGATCTATTTGTGCACCCTGAGCCCCTGAGCTTCCAGCAGATTAGATCAGATTAGAATACACTCCCCCAGTGCAAAGAAAGACAAGGGTAGAAAGAACACTCCCAGAGGTGATTTGTATTTGCACTTGTGGCATGTATCTGCGCGTTCCAGAAGGCTCTATCTGGCGTCTTCCCTCCGAACAAGTCGGCGGGGTCGGAGTGCCCATTGTGTTGCACGTCCCAGGTACACGAGGCATTTCTGCGGGCTATTTTTTTTGCCCCAGTGGGGCACCGGCTCAATGTTCTTGTCAGGCGGCGGGCGCCAGCCGTTCTCAGCATCGCCTGTTCTCTTTCTTGCTGCATAGGGCCAATTATGGATCACGTCGCCGTATGGTGCGGCTACATACACGCCGTATACCATCGGTGATTGTTTCTCCAGCCCTGTGCATCAGTACTTCACGAGGACGTTTTTAAAGAGCCTGTTGTGTTCAGGCTCGGACTCACATGTATCCGAGTTCGGTGGGGATTTTCACGCTCATCCTGAACTGACTTCCTCTCTGCTCAAAGGCCGCGGTCTTCCCACTCCAACCGATGGAAAACCTTAACCCAACGAAGAGCTGCGAGTCTAGGCTCACAGGATAGAACACGAACTCGAAAGCAAGCTACAAACCAGGGGAAATCGCAAGGGAAATTTTCTTCGTAAATCGTGCATAAGTCAGCGGCTACGCAGGTGTCGGGAAACTCACCGACTACACCAGCGAGCCTCACCGGGGAACTTGAGCGACGGAAGGTATGTACAATGCCATAGTGCTACGATGCTCTCTCGACCAAAAGAGCATTCCACAATAACTCGTCGTTGATAAGCGCAATGCACTGCCTCCTCTCTTCCGCGGTGAAAACTGAACCCCGACTGGGCACGCTGCTGAAGAAGGGGTAAATGAAGATATGGAGGCAATGTAGGCGATAGAGTGTGCAAATTGGCGGCCGTAGGCCAAACGATACATAAATATGATGAATTTGAATGCCCCATTCATCAGCCCCCCCCCCCCCCCATGCGAGTCACCATGACCCTCCTGTCGGAGGGCCATGGTGGGGATCCTTCGCCACAACTACAGGGAGGCAGCGAGGCGAATAGGCCGCTTACGATAATTATGCGAACTACAAGTCATGGACCTTGATAGCTAATATCGCAATCGGATTCTTCGTTGGGCTGGCCACGTCGCTCTGATGTCTCTGACTCGGGCGCCGCGGCAGTTGCTTACTGGTTGGGTAGCACACTCAAGGCTGAATGGATGCTCTGTGATGACATGGGGTCGAACATTAAAGAAGCCTTCAGAGGTCAAAGGGCTACCGGTCAACTTCAAAAAATGGCGTTCAAAAGCATGGAGTAGGTCGGAATGGAGATCGCGGGCGCACTCGAAACTCGAAACCTATGCCTCATTTCGAGAATTGATCCTACAGGGTTCATGAGAGTAAAGATGGACATTGCATTACGCAAAGGGACACTCAGCCCAGTCAGACTTGTTCTGGAGGATTCATCCTAACACTGCTTTATGCTACTTGTTGTTGATTTTTGCAATTGGGTGTATAATCCATTCTAATCAAGTCTTACCAGGTCTTGCTTTGAGAAATAACACGAAAATGTAGTGATATGGACTTCGCTGTAGTCCCCTCCTCTGCGGGCGGCACCCTCAGAGCAAGGAGGAGCGTGCCACTTTGGACCGCTACCATCACTTCCATGGCCACTCGGGCATGTGCGCCTGATTAGCTTCTAAAGTTTAGTTTGCACCGCTTTGCTTTCCATCTCTACCTGTTAGCCTTCTAAGTTCTAATTCCGGCCCTTCGGGGCCTGTCTTAAAAAAAGTAGTGATGGATACTAAACTCGCCCCCCCTGGCTGAGGGGGGGGGGGGTCAGGGGTCAGAGAAAAGAGATAAGAGCAAGACACAAGAACTTAACAAGGGCGCCTGAGCGCTGCGTTTCCTAACTAAATTCTAAATTTCCATGTACCAATGAGAGTATTCAGCTCCCCTTAGACAACTAGACTTAAATTTGGAATGCCGCCTACCACAATCACCTACCTCTTAACGAACTTCATGCGCAATGCCCAAATGTGCAACAGACAGCAAGAGGTATCCCTCTATTTCTAAGCGAATTATTGATTTAAAAAAAAGAAAGAAAAAAGGGTCATTTACAAAGGCTGACAAAGGCCTGCTCATGTCGATTTAGATAAATCATCCACTTACACAATCACTCCATGGAAAATCCTTCCACGTTCCCTGCCACTAAATTCGTGAGCACGAGGCGCATGTGGCTGGTGCTTGAGTAACCCGTTGGTAAATCGAGGCGGTTGAAACAGGTGTGCGCTCGCGGCGTAGCATGGTCGCCCCCAGATATCCCAAGAAGCTCAAACCTCCGCGCCTTCCCGTCCACACCTTGCAAGTGCTTGAAGCCGCCTGCCGGGATCCGGGACGTGCCTGTCACGAACTGAATCAGCCGGGTGCGCTGCTCGTTGCTGAAGTCCTTCTCCACTACTGACCAAAACATTTGCCCCGCACCTCGCGTTGCTGATAAGCCGTTAGCGTACGTCGTGTGCGCCTTCCAGTCAGCGACGTCTATGTCGGCATCGCCGCAGAGCACGACTTCGAGCTCTTCAGCATCGAGTTGAGCTCGTTTGTTCTTGCCTTTCAGCACATCGAGGGGCACAACGGCATAGAATCCCTTGAGAAGTGCAGCCAATGGCTCTGCAATGCGATCCATCATGGCATACTTGAACCGTGCCACTACGAATTGCACCTAAATAGCAAGTGAAGATACGATTCAGATGACATACGAGTGACTGTGTACACCTCAACTTTATCAAGCCAATTCATGAACGGCAGAAGTACGATAAGATGTGCTCTCTCTATCCTCTATCCAATGCACTTTCATATCCAAAATAGGGTAATATAAATATACTTTCCTGTTCCGACAACGGACCTTGTTTTCATCAGTCACATCAATTGCGCTGCCACCAGGCATTAAGTCAACCGAGACCACACCACCGACGTCTTCTTCTGATGCAGTGAAGCTTTGGCACAAAGCTTCTACTTCGCCTTCACCGCAACTGAGCATCCAGCTCAAGTTCTTGTGGAGGCTAGCGTCAAACTGCTCCAAATCACTGAATGCAACAGGTAGAGCGAGCAAATGCTTCAAGAGAGGTCGAGCTAATGACACGGTGACCAGCTGGTTATCGAGGAGTGCTTTGCCAAGCAAACGACCCACCATGCCAAAGAGTGCTTTTGCTGCTTCAGGTGAATGCAGGACAGGCGCCTAAAAAATAACATCGATATTCGTATGTAATCAAAGCTAGTTACATGATTCAGACTCTTGGTAAAAAAAAGAAACACACCACCAACAATAGTAAGGATACATGACAACTCATTGTCATCTTGATTGTGCACACTCTTATCAAAAAAAAGAAAGAAAGAGAAGGCATGCCGCTGTGTATGCAATGGTATCCGAAATAGATGATGAAAGCAACAAGAATACCAAAGGGTTGATTTGATAGGTCAGTTGGTCCGTGGCCGAGTACTTGAAGAGCCCAGCATGCGGCGAAAAGAGCTCGGCAGAGATCATGCTCCAGAACTCACGGGCTACGCCACCTGCATCAACACCAGGCTCCCCTTCAAACTTGAAGCGCCACGTTTTGCGCCAATCTGCGTCGTTGCGTGGGAGTGCGTCGAGGGCAGACTGCAAGAATGTGCTTCGGGCCACTTTGATGTCCATTCTGCCGTGTTCCCACTTGGTGCGCAATGGCGCGAGTCTGGCTTCGAGCTGCGCCCGCTTCCAGACCAAGGAGCCGTCGCCTTCAACTTCTTCTTCTCCTCCCGCGCTTGCACCAACACCGCCAGGGCGTGCTGTTGAAGGTGGGCTGAGCACTTCAGCCACTTTGAGCTTGATGATGCTACCAGGGGCGCTGTTGGGAGGTATCAACATCGTCGCAGTCGCTGTAACACCAGAAGGGCGCGTTGGGCCTGGTGGAATTTTAACCTTCAGCTTCGTCCATTGTGCTGACGAACCAGACAGCGTAGGAGCACTCATGTTCACAACGCGCAAGGGGAACCCAGCGGGAGGGCGAGCGACAGCTCCAGAGCTTGGCGCAGCATTAAACTCAATCGTAGACCCTGGCACTGCATTCGGAGGTACCTTCACTTGCATATTGCCTCCTGAAGAACCAGGCGCAGCGACCTTGAGCAATTGCCCAGGCTGCGCTGTAGCTGGAAGCTTAATTCGGATGCGTGTTGGAGCTGGTTTCACGGCACGAACAGTCACTGTTAGAATGGCAGAGCCAACCGTTTTGAATTTGGCCACTTTTGAAGAGAGGCCAGTGGCAGAGCGCACGAATCCCACTTGAAGAGGTTTTGGGACTTTGTCAGTGGTAGCAGCCAGTACTTCTGCAGGCAATGTGAGCTCAAGATCAACCGAAGTGCTCCGGCTGCCGTAGGACTGTAAAGGAATCCACGGCGCCGCTGAGCCGCGGCGTGCCAAAATCTCCACATTTGCTACCTCCAGAAACCCAGTCACAACTGCGGATGCCAACAAACCTGCAAAAGGCGGCGTCGAGAACCACGTCAGCATCGTATGTTGCGAACTAATGCTCACATCTTCTTGCGGCAGCATTAATTTTTCTTCTACTTCGTCGGCAGCAGTTTCGTCTTCTTTGAGCTCCCCAGCAGCCTCAGAACCTGGAGTATCACTCTCAGAAGACTCAGCAAGAACTGGGTTGAATGTTAGATTGTTGCCACGAACAGTCATCTGGCGCACAAATCCTGGCATTGGCCTCGGGGCTGGAGGTGGTTTCGGGGCTTCTGCTGACGGTTCAGGCACAGAGGCGGCTTTAGGTGCTGCATTGCGATGTGCCATAATTTTCTTGATGGCGTCGCGATCGTTTGCTTTCATCGCTTCGCTGATATTCCCACCGTACGGCAAGGACTTTACTGCAGCCTCGTCTTCAGTAGTGGGCTCTTCTTCAGTTGGGGCATCTTGCGCAAGATCTCTTAGGTTGCGGATCGAGGAGACAAAACGGCGTGTGTCGGCTGAGGTGGGCAAGGCTTCTGATGTTGATTCTGCTGCTGCTGCTGCTGCCGAAGTGCCAGAGCTGCCAATGGCAGCCCCAGTCTGAAATGCGTTTGAAATCCACGACCCTGAGTTCCCTGCGGCAGCTGCAGGAGCCTCTGCCCCATGCAACTCAGCAAGCTGCCTT
>Ga0307931_1001146_pt1 | contig 17379 bp, 15 predicted proteins | sample OrgLakmetageno47_FD_201816 | JGI IMG/M metagenome (GOLD analysis project Ga0307931, IMG submission 201816) | Saline water microbial communities from Organic Lake, Antarctica - #47 | ecosystem: Environmental > Aquatic > Non-marine Saline and Alkaline > Saline | place: Antarctica: Organic Lake... | reverse complement strand
TGCAGCACGTGTGACTTATCTACATATTGTACGTGCAAACCAAAGAGGCGAACAATCAGACCACCAAGCGACGTAAGGGGTGGGTGGGTGAGTTTTTGCCGTCTGGCCGCAAAAAAAAAGCAGGTCAATTCCCCACTCACTCCAGAGGGGGTTTGGCCATTCCCGTATGTAGAGCACCAATGGACCACTCCAGGGCGGTACTCTCATCGCCCCCGGGGAGGGGGGCTAGATATGGAAATGGGGGACTACCCACCAGGTTGGAGTCGTCAGAACAACATTCCCCGAACATTCCACGCGACATTACACTCTCAACAATATCTCAATAGAAGTTACTTTTTTAAATCTCAACACTTGCTCCACGCACTCCACCAGAACACCATCTTCGACCGAAAAACGAGCGACACTGTACCTCCACTTCACAAGGAGCTGGCCTGGCATCCATTTTCGAATACCTGGTCCGCTCGAATGTCTAAGTCTACTAAGAATTCTTCCAACAAGGGTAGTGCACCTGGTGTGCCCGCCGGGGCAACCTGCGTGCTTTGCCATACCCACGTGAGCCCAGAGGACATGGTAACCCTCGTATGCGGGATGGTCCCGATCGCGCACGAGTCAACGGTGCACGTGGCTTGTGCTGAAGAACACGCGGCGAGTGAAGCGAACAGCTTTTTGAAAACGGAACGCCTCCCCGTCATCTGTCGACTGCTGGGTGGCGGTGGAGCGAGCCCCAACCTGGTTTCTAACAGTACCCTCAAAGCGCTCGGCCTTCAAGACATGCTCGAGGCCACTGGAACCGAGAGACGTAAGGGATCACTCACAAGTACGAAGGGCAAAATGAGCGACAAGTACCTCAGGATGGCTAAGAATTGGGCGAACGACGAAAGCATCGCCAAGAAGCTCCTCGTCGCGGCTTGCCCATGCGACGGCTGCTTCCTGACGATTGAGACGTACAAGACCCCTCAACAAGACGATAGTGGTGCGGCAGCTTCAGAGCAGGCAAGCAAAGCACCCCGGAAGTTGCACCTCCTTGCTATGGATGGCCCTTGCGAGGAGGCTGACGAAGGACGTTGCGTTGGAACGAAGCAAAACGGCGATGCATGCCCACGGTCGGCGAACGAGCACGGAGGAGATGCAGGCGCCGGACTGTGCCGTCGTTGTAAGGAAAAAACAGAGCGAATCATTACAATTGCTGCCACGCCAGCAACGGCTAAGCAAGACAACATGAAGCGAGCAAGTACTACTGGAGCTACGAAGAAGAAGATGACGTCTAAACACGAAGATGGCGGCATTGGTACCATTCTCAAGAGGACCGCAAAGCCTGTCGAGACCTGCTCGTCGTGCGGCTCGAAATATCATTCGAAACAAATAGAGTCATCTCGAAAAAGAGGGACCTCCATGTGTGAAAAATGCATTCGACCCATAATCAATGCAACCGCTGCTCTTGCAGCTGAAAACAAGGCAATTGGAGCTAGTGCTCGACGAACGATGGGAAACGAAGCTCGTGGAAAGGAGCCTCGAGTAGAAGCCCAAGACAAGGAAGTGCTTCGAAAGCCTAAACAAGAAATTCAAAAACATGAGCCTGCGCTAGAAGACGCAGACAACTTTGAGATTGAGATCAATTTCGAGGTGGACGAGAGCACCGACAGTGAAACATCGACGCAAGGTGATGAGGAGTGCGCAGCAGCTGTCGAAAGTTCGACATCATCGGCCTCGAAGGTAACGCCTGAGGTAGCGAAGACACTGGCAGAAGCAGGCCCAATCATTAATCTGCTGCGCGAGAACGGCGTGAGTGACGAGATGCTCCTGCAGCTGGTCGAATTGAGCTTGACGAGCATGGAACAAATCATGTCTGCTCACGACGACGGACTGAAGAAAGTGGGCATTAAGTTAGGGCCCCGAATGCGCATTTTGAAGATTCTGAGCCCATTGTTGCTCAAGTTCGAAGACGAAAAGGTCAAGGACGTGCTTGAACGCTTTCGTCTGGGAAAATATCGAGCACGCTGCGCTGAGGAACAGATAGACATTGAAGCCCTCAGTTTCTTTGCGGAAGAGCCGGACGAAGCACTGGCGAAAGATTTGGGAGTAAAACCTGAAGACTTCGAAGCTTTTCGTGCAACAGGTCGAATTGCGAATTGCCAATAATTAAATTGAGAACTACTGACACTTGCCCGATCTAAATAGATTTACGAACGCCTTTTCTTGCATAAATGAGGAATAAGTTCATTTAATTAGAATCATTATCAGTATTAAAAATTGTGCCCCCGAACTGGGGCAGTGCCTCCAATTTCCGCTCTGCGCTCTGACGTGACTGAATGCGCACTGCAAGTGCATAGCCAACTCGCTGCTTTGTATTCTACTTCATGGCCAACAGGCACTGAGGCACTGCTCACTCACGGCCAGTGAGCTATTTACTTCATCTGCATTATTCTGGAAGCTGTGAGATATGGACAGAAGACGTCTCTCTCTTTCTGAAATTCTTAAGGCTAGATTTCAGCACATAGATATTATCATAGGTGCTATATTATAAATAACTTGCGTTCGGCATTTGTAAATTTTAGCTCCCGTACCCCTGAGGAGTGTAAGACATATAAGTAGGTGCTCTATCACAGAAATTCTAGCTTTTATAGACCTCGCCCTTTTCCTGTTGTCTATTTGATCCTTTCTACCGATTTGAAATGTGAAAAGCCTGACTCAGTTTTATTTAGCTATCAGAAGCGGCCTCCTCGCATTGGGGGGTTGGAGGTGCAATACTCTCACACGATGCAACTCGAGGCAAGGCGGTGTGAAGTTTGGCATGTTATAGTTAGACTAAAAGCCACGATGGCTATTCGCTCTCAATCGCCGAACGTATTTTCTCAGCTCTCTTGAGAGGGGACTTGGCTGAGTATCTAGTAGAGAAGGGTGCTGTCTTGATGGCATCAGCTGGATCCTTGCCTTTTTATTGAGATAGTAATTTTTAGCTAAAAGTGGGAGGCGTAAAGGAGGAACAGCTCCCATACGGAGCTCCGCTCCACCTCCGTCAATGACCGAGCGGTCTCTTCACGTGCCTTGATGAGTGTTAATAACCCGGCCATCCCTTATTGAAAGCCCAAATGGGATCTGCTTGCGTCCTCTCTACTTCAGATATAAGTATTTGCTTTGCACTAAGAAAGTTCTAATTCCACCCCTTGAAGACTAAAGCCACTCCGAAGCAAGTTCCACCCAAATAAACGTCTTTGGACCACCACCATCACTTCCATATCCACTCGCGCATGTGCGCCTGTTTAGCACCTCTTCTAGTATAAGCTAAACTGCTTTGTGTTGCATCGTATTTTTGTCTATTAGCTCTCTACATCTGGCCTTTCGAGGGTTGCGTAAAAGAATTCGTAATCCCTCGGGATGAGCTCAGAATAGAAAGAACCCCGAGCCTGGATTTCAGTCCGGCTGGTAAGACTACGTAGACGCCGAGTAAATAGTGACCTGCCTGGTAATTACTAAATCCAGTACCCGTTGGGTTGTCGGATGTCAGCAAGAACTTAGTGGGGCCCATGTAGAGATATAAATCAAACAGCTCAAACCATGGAGCTATAGTCAGGAGCACATACCCGATTGGCCATGGATTTGATGGTAGCGGACCAAAGTGGCACGCTCATCCATGCTCTGGGAGTGCAGCTCAAGAGAAGATATCCCATCCGCAGAGGCGGGGACTAGAAAGTTGGGTTCGTAGAAAAGTTTGACTGGCTATGCTGGTTCTGAACAAACCAATGAGCCAGAAATAACTCAACAAATTCCGTGGATGTGGTTTTCGACCACTCCTCTAAAATAAAGTTCTGTGGTAAAAATTCGTGAATAGCTCTAGCTACAGATTTTACGCTACTCAGTCAAGCCTCGCACAATCTACCCAGTAGGGCAGCAGGGGGATTATTTCTCGCGCCTCCCCCGAGGGGAGGATTGGTGTTAGTAACAATACAGGGGGTTTATTTTTACACAATAATTACCCTGGCTGCAAACCTGTAAACCTGCTGGGAACACATTCACCGCATTCACCTGTCCCCGACTTCCCCGAACCTTCGGCGCACAATTCACGTAACACATATTTCAACTCCACACTCCACCAGAACACCATCTTCGTCCGAAAGCGAGCGATACTGTACCTCCACTTCACAAGGACTTCAATTGTCCTGGCCTCGCATAATGTCAAAGTCTAACAAGAATTCTTCCAACAAGTGTAGTGCACCTGCTGAGGCCGCCGGGGCAACCTGCGTGCTTTGCCATACCCGCGTGAGCCCAGAGGACATGGCTGTCCTCAAATGCGGAATGGTCCCGATCGCGCACGAATCCACGGTGCACGTGGCTTGCGCTGAAGCGTACGCGGCGAGTGAAGCGAACAGCTTTTTGAAATCGGAACGCCTCCCCGTCATCTGCCGACTGCTGGGTGGTGGTGGAGCGAGCCCCAACCTGGTTTCTAACAGTACCCTCAAAGCGCTCGGCCTTCAAGACATGCTCGAGGCCACTGGAGCAGAGAGGCGCAAGGGATCACTCACAAGTACGAAGGGCAAAATGAGCGACAAGTACCTCAGGATGGCTAAGAACTGGGCGAACGACGAAAGCATCGCCAAGAAGCTCCTCGTCGCGGCTTGCCCACATGGAGATGGCTGCTTCCTGACGATTGAGACGTACAAGACCCCTCAACAAGACGATAGTGGTGCGGCAGCTTCAGAGCAGGCAAGCAAAGCACCCCGGAAAAAGCACCTCCTTGCTATGGGTGGCCCTTCCGAGGAGGCTGACGACAAAGGACGTTGCGTTGGAACGAAGCAAAACGGCGATGCATGCCCACGGTCGGCGAACGAGCATGGAGGAGATGCAGGCGCCGGACTGTGCCGCCTTTGCAAAGTAAACTCTGACCGAGTTATTGCGCTCGCAACGGCGGCAGCAGCGGCGGAGGCGGTTATGCAGGACAGTGGGAAGCGAGCAAGTCTTGTGGGAGCTGGTACGAAGGTGACAGTGAAGCGCGAAAGTGGCGGCATTGGCGCCATTCTCAAGAAGACCGCAAAGCCAGTCGAGATCTGCTCGTCGTGCGGCTTTGAGTATTATTCGAAACAAGAGAATTCATCATCGATTACGGAGAACGTTATGTGCGAGGAGTGCATTCGACCTCTTGTCCACGCAACTGCTGCTCTTGCTGCTGAAAACAAAGCAAATGAAGGTGGTTCTCGACCTGTGGTGCTTCATGGAAAGGAATCTCCAGCAAAGGGACAAGGCAAGAAAATGTTCCAAGCGGCAGAACTTGAGGTTCACAAAACCCAATCCGCGTTTGAGGTCGCAACAGCTCAGCGTCTGGCGCAGCTTCTGAACACCTTACCCAACAGGCAGCTTGTTTGCGGTGAAAGACTGCAGACGGCCACGACAAAAACAGCCAGGAAAGCCCTTAAGCGGCATTGCAACGCGATTCCCCAGGACGGATTCTTGATCAACAAGCACGGTCTTGAAGGTTTTGCGAAAATGCATTCCAAAGTGCTGCGGTGGACTCCTCTTGCTGCTGGCTATAACATTGGAGATGCTGCAGGCGTTATCACGGCAGCAGGACGGCCAGGTGTGGACCCAGCGAACATCTTGGCCAGAAAGATTGCAAACGAAGTTACAGCTGCGCAGTCAATTTTGGTAAAGAGGCGCAAAGGCGGTCCTTCATTTTACAGTTGGATCATGGACATACCCGCCCAAAAAAATACTCCCGACTTCAACTTCATCATCAGTAACATCTTTGGGAAGAACAGCGTAAACCTTCGCCAACTCAAAGAGGACAGTGGATGTGAGATCTGGGTGAATTTTGATACCTCGAAAATCACTATTCAAGGTCCTAATCCCAAAAACGTCGGCAAAGCGGTCGCACATTTGCAGCCCATTTTAGACGCTCCAGGTCAACGCGCTCAAAGGCTTTACGAACGCTACGGCTACGAGGATGGTGCTGAAACTTCATCTTACGAAGGCTCAGACTACTGGGAAGGAGAAGACGACTCCCTTGCCGACCCTTCTTGCGGAAGCATTGATTCAACGGAAGCCATTTCTTTTGGGCACGGATGGGCTGAAGAATGGGACGTAGCTAAGCGCGCTCTTGAACAAGTGAAGTCATCTGCAGGAGCCGTACTCGACGGAGACGCAGATCAAGGCACCGACAGTGAAACATCGACGCAGGGGGATGGAAACATTGCAGCAGCTGTCAAAAGTCCGTCATCCTCGGCCTCAGAGGTGACGTATGAGGCGGCTGAGACACTGGCGGAGGCAGGCCCAACCATCCGCCTGCTGCGCGAGAACCGAGTGAGTGATGCGGCGCTCCTGCAGCTGGTTGAAATGGGCCTGACGAGCTTGGAACAAATCATGGCTGCTCACGATGACGGACTCCACAAACTGGGCATCAAGTTAGGGCCCCGAATGCGCATTTTGAAGATTCTGAGCCCACTGTTGCTCAAGTTCGAAGACGAAGAAGTCAAGGATGTGCTTGAGGGCTTTAGCCTGGGAAAGTATCGAGCACGCTGCGCTGAGGAACAGATTGACGTTGAAGCACTCAGTTTCTTTGCGGAAGAGCCGGACGAAGCACTGGCGAAAGATTTGGGAGTAAAACCTGAAGACTTCGAGGCGTTTAGTGCAGCTGTTCGTAGCATTGGCAATTGAATCAAGAGATACATGGAGTCAAGCGGCACAGGAAAGCAGATGCTCACTGAGCCTGCTTCCATGCAGTAGAGAGAGACACACACACACACCTGTCAAAAATAGCAGTAAACTTAGAGAACCAGAGGCCCATGCGCACTAATTAGATGTACTAAAGTGTCTGTAGCATTAACTTGCTTATCTAACATGACATTAATACGCAATAAGATATAACTCGATTAAAGCGACTTGGGCTGTAGGATATAAGCTCTTAGCTTAAAGGAATCTCCTTGCCATGAGGGACTGCACTTTTGAATCACCGATGCGCATCTGCCAATTAAATAACAGCAATGTCACTAGCAATGACATAATTAATTGGCCGAAATCAGTTATAATCAAATGGGGGATATGGCTTGCGAATAGCAGTGTGATTAATACATCGAATACATAATCATAAATAGATCTGCGATGCAGCATCTACTGAACGTGTTGGAGTTGTTGATTCTTCCTTTCTCAAGCTATAACGACTTTCTGTCGTTTGAACTAAGTCCTGGCTATTTCCGCTACTTCGGGGCAGTAAGTTTGTCTAGTCAATGGTGTAAGGAGTCATCTCAATACTCCCCAGATCAATCCTATCTGCATTCCCCCCTGAAAGTGTAATGCTCTTCACGAGCATTCACAGGAGTATGGGGTACCCCTGTAGTATACAGAGGGGGTTGGCCAGTAGACTGTGCATCTTGCTTGTATGTACTGACCCATTATCTGTGTTGCCCTTCGACTTGTCTTCAAGCGCTGTGTGGTGGAATCTATTCCGGATCTAGGCTGCATGCTTCACGGCAAAACTCCAAATTTTTTTGGCTGTAAAAGAAGTACTTCTACATTGGCGAGGCTCGCTTCATGCAGCAAACACGACGCAAGCTCCACGGGAGTTCGATTCAAGCGCTCAGCTATGCCGTTTAGCGATGGCGTGTGCGTTCACACGAAATAAAAAAATGCACTTGTGGTGTGAGTACACAGGGCAATGGGAATTGCGAAGCAGGAATGAGGTACGGATTATGCATCGTGCGCACCGTGCGAGCACGGAAGGGCGCAATATGGGTGGGAGTGTTGGAGTAGGGGGCACCCCTGTAGTATACAGAGTGGGTCGGCCCGTCGACTGTGTATCATGCTTGTATACACTAATCCCTTATCTGCGTTAGCACCACAATAGAATGGCGAAATACTACATTGGCGATGTTGCCGATGGGGGAGGTTTAGTTTAGTTGTTCGACTACTAAGAATTCACAGGGCACGCCGCCAGTAAGGGCGACTAAAGGCCGTTATCATCACTTCCATGGCTACTCGAAGATACGTACCTGGTTAGCTCCGCTTTTGATGTGAGCTGCTTTGCACCGTAGGTCTGCCTAATAGCCCTCTATTTCCGGCCCTTCCGGGCCCGTGTCAAGATTTGATACGCCTTTTAGCCACTACCTGTCACCCCCAAGGGAGGCCGATCGATCGTGTCTGGTCATTTAATGTGGACCGTGAATGACACCCGACACCCCTTGCGCTTGCGACACCCGAACTAATTTTGCGAAGTCCATCCACACTCCACCGCCCCTCCACCAGAACATCATCTATCAACAAAACGAGCGATACCGCACGTCTCCTTCACACCGAGGACCTCACAGCTTGTTTTGATGCCTAAGTCTACGAACAAATCTTCCAACAAGGGTGGTGCTCCTGCTGAGGCCACTGGGGCAACCTGCGTGATTTGCCATACCCACGTGAGCCCAGAGGACATGGCTGTCCTCAAATGCGGGGCGCTCCCACGCGCGCACGAGTGCTTGGTGCACGTGACTTGCGCTGAAGAGCACGGAACGAAGGCTGCGATGAAGTTTTTGAAATCGAGACGCCTTCCTGTGATCTGTCTACAATTAAAAGGAAGTGGGGCTCCTCCCAACCTGATTTCGAAGTCCAAACACAGGGAGTACGGCCTCGAAGAGTTGCTCGATGCCACCACGGGCGGGAAACGGAAGGATGCATTCATGACCGTCAATGGCACAGTGGGTGAAACGTATTTCAAAATGGGCAAGGCTTGGGCGAACGACGAAAGCATCGCCAAGAAGCTCCTCCTCGCGGCTTGCCCACATGGAGATGGCTGCTTCCTGACGATTGAGACGTACAAGCCCCCTCAACAAGGCAATGGTGACGCGGCAGCTTCAGAGCAGGCAAGCAAAGCACCCCGGAAGTTGCACCTCCTTGCTATGGGTGGCCCTTGCGAGGAGGCTGACGACAAAGGACATTGCGTTGGAACGAAGCAAAACGGCGATGCATGCCCACGGTCGGCGAATGAGCTAGGAGGAGATGCAGACGCCGGACTGTGCCGTCGTTGTAAGGATTCCATGAAAAAAACAGCAGCGCTATTTCCGCTCGATAAGCAAGAAGGCGAGAAGTGCGTGGGTACGGTGGGAGCTGGTAAGAAGATGCCATCTAAACACAAAGACGGCAGCACTGGCGCCATTCCCAAGAGGACCGCAAAGCCAGTCGAGACCTGCTCGTCGTGCGGCTCAGAACACAATCTGAACCAAGAAAATTTGTCTCCAAATGCAGACAACCTTACGTGCGAGGAATGTATGCAACCTATTCTAAAGGCACCCGCTGCTCTTGCTGCTGGAGACAAGGCAAGCGACGAAGGTGCTCGAGTAGTGATGGGAATCGAGGCTCGTGGAAAGGAGCCTCGAGCAGAAGCTCAAAGCAAGGAAGTGCGTCAAGCGGGTTCTAAACAAGCCAACCTTTCATCTAGCGCCAAAACAGATTTCAACCATGGTCCTGCTGCTTTGAATGTCGACCAAGTGAGCGCTGCTGGCGCTGTCGGTAGCTCGACATCGTCGGCCTCGAAGGTAACGCCTAAGGTAGCGAAGACACTGGCGGAAGCCGGCCAAACCATCCGCCTGCTGCGCGAGAACCGAGTGAGTGATGTGGCGCTCCTGCAGCTGGTTGAAAAGGGCCTGACGAGCTTGGAACACATCATGGCTGCACACAAAGACGGACTCAGCAAACTGGGCATCAAGGTAGGGCCACGGGTGCATATCGTCAAGATTCTCAGTCCGCTCACACTGGAGTCCGAAGACGAAGAAGTCAAGGACGTGCTTGAGCGCTTTTCCCTGGGAAAGTATCGAGCACGCTGCGCTGAGGAACAGATCAACATTGAAGCACTCCGCTGCTTTGAGGACGAACCGAACGCGGTGTTGGAGGTAGATTTGGGTGTTCAACCTGAAGATTTGGAGGCTTTTCGTGCTGCAGCTCGAAGCGTTCATAATTGAATATGATAGAGGACTGGTACTTGCCTCACACCATAGGCACGTACCTAGAGAGGCAGCTCAGGTTTCGATCTCTCCTTTTGGCACCAGATTGAGATTGCTTGATGAGCTGGTTTCGAAGGCGAGCGGCACCGGAGAGCAGATGCTCGCTGGCCTCGCTTCCATACACGCACACACACGCCATATATAACAGCACTTTAGACTTTAGACTATAGCGAACTAGAGGCCCATGCGGAATGGGTAGGTCCAAGTAGAGGCACTTATTCATATCAAATGGCCTTTGGCTCGCGTACCTAACACGGCAAAAGCGCCGAATTGGCCTAAAGTTCGGTTTACGAGAGTCGAGCTACGCACCAGGAACTGAGACGAAGGCGAGTAGCACTCCAATGCCATTTAACTAGCTGCTCTCGTCATCGTTCTAAGTCTTATATTTCATTTCCCTTGGACTTGGACGTGAGTTCTACACCAAGAATCAATTACGCAACTGGTTTAGGGTTTCCCTCTATTGCTACTTCAGACATTCTATCTTCTAGTCGCACGCACATCGCACATCCATTTCCTTTTATTTCTTGCCCTTGGAAGCAGCTGCCTTGGTGAGGATTTTGCCCTTTTTGCTCTTGGCAGTTTTGGGTTCTTCCACTTTGCGTTTGTTCGTGCTCGACGACGTTCCCGACACCTAATCGACCAAATGCAGTTTATTCAACAACCATAGGGACTGTCAGCTTGAAGACATGAGTGGAAATGGGTACGAAAAAAAAAGAAGGAAGTAAATTGTGCACTACATCCAAAAGCGTCTTGAACATTACATAAAGACAGCACGGCACTCACAACTTCCACTCCTCCGCTGTCGAAGTCTGTAAGGCAATACACTTCGCACTCCCACACCTCTCCCACTAATGTGATAACATCAACAAGAACAACAAGAACAAGAACAAGAACAGAAGCATACCAACCTTGAAGAAGGAGTCCATTCGCTGCTGAGACGACGAGCCCCTCGCCGCTTTCAGCCGCTTGAGGCCCCCCAGCACCCGCTCTTCGTTGAACTGCATGCGCTCCACCAGGAACTTGAGCAGCTCCGGCTCGTTGGGCTCGGTCCACTTGAGCACCTGGTTGCCGCCAAGGAAGAAACAGGAGGAGGAAGGTTATGGATGGACACAATGGGGGTTTGAAAAAGGACACATATTTGTTGTAGAAAATCACGAGAAGGGTTTGGGTAAGGCTTTGAAGAGAAAGCAGCGTGAGAGCCGAGTGCTTAATGACCGTAGCAACTCCTAATCGTCCATCCCTGATAGATGCACGCACTCGCACATTCGCTTACCTCTTGCAAGCTGTCGGCAGGCGTCGCGTCGGGCTTGACGAACAATTGCCTCACTTGCACCCACAGCGGCTCCCACGCAGCCTCAGCCTCCTCGTCAATCTCGTCGTCGTCGTCGTCCTCTTCGGCGAGTGCTGCCTTGGCCGCCGCGACTTCAGCCGCCGCGGTCGCCTCCTCCATTGCGGCGATTTCTTCGGCGCTTTGCACTACCGAAGACGCGGCTTCGATGGCGTTAGAAGTCGTGGCCGACGCCACAACAGGCCCTGCAGCTGATGCTAGAGCTTTCTTCGTTGAAGGAAGCAAGGACTCGTCATCCGAATCCACGAGCGGGTTTTCATCTTGGCTGGCGGATGACACGTGAGCGACCGGGGCAGTTTCAGCAGCGGCAGCAGCAGTGGCGGTAGCAGAGGAGGAAGACGCCACTGACGACGGCTCCGCACTCGACGTAGCAGCCGCAGGGGCCGCAGAAGAAGAAGAAGAAGAAGAAGACGAAGAGGGCTCTTCCTGAGGCTGCTGGCTGTTGAACTTCACTTTCCCCGCTTTGGCGTCGGCGGCTTTTTCTTTGGCCCGTCGTTCGCGCCGAGTGGCTGGATGCTCGAACCCAGGCGGCAGAGGGTGCTTGGCCACGTCCAAATGCTTCACGATTTCGTCCAGGCTGCCGTGTTTTTTCACGAGCTTGAGGGCCGTCTTGGGGCCAATGCCTGGGATTAGAAGGAAATAGAAGCAAAGAGTAAATAAATGCTATGAAGGATACCAGCAAAATACTTAGTGAGGACTTTCCATCTATGATCCAGAGTTGACTGGGAAGAAGAGCTACAACAAAGAAAAAGTATGAAAGTATTCAAAGCACCTGGAATTTTGTCGCAGTAGTCGCAGCCGCACATGATGCACAAGTCGACAAACTGCTCGTGCGACAGCTCCAGGCCTTCCAGCATTTTGTCGTAGCAAATTTGTTGGATCATGTTTTGCGCGCCGCCGCTAGCGCCGCCGCTGGAAGCTGAAAAAGTGAGTTTCTTGAGGAGGTATGGAGTGGCAAAAGTCAAGGCGTCCATGTCTTCGGTGCCGGTGGCAAAGACGGCCCCCGCCTGAACCATGTAGAGAGAAAGGAACACACGGATGGAAGGAAGGGTATACGAAATAGAGGGGTCAGAAGAATATGAAGGAATGAAGAAGAAAAAGGCATATTGTCTGCTTCTTATGGTGCGGCGTCACGTTTTGTGACTAGAAGCATGCATGCACCCGCAGATGCAGGCATGCGTGTGCTTATTAGGTGTGGGGAGGCATCCTACTGTACATGCCCCCCTCCCCCGCCCGCACACACCTTGGCGAGCACCGCGCACTGCGCTTCCGCTTCGCCCGGTGCTTCCACCACGGGGACTCCCATGAGCCGGAGCAGGGTCTTGGCGTCTTCGTTGTGCTGACGGGTCACTTTCACCAGCCGCGAGCTGTACTTGTTCACTGCATCCATGTCGTCGCGCTAAAATACAAGCAGAGACAACAAGAAGAGAGATAGAAGGATTCAGACAGCATAACAGAAGGAAGAGACATTTGGAATTGAAGAAAGTAAGTCATTCAATAAGTAGACTAATCGCTGTTGCTGCGCGAAAGGAACACACAGCCAGTGAAACAGGATAGGCCGGACGATACAGCATTGAGCGCACCTCTTCCGCTGCCTTCAAATCAGCTGCTGCCTTGGCCCGGCCCTTGGTGCGCTTCGCCAGTTCTCCCCCCTTGAGGGTCGGCGGCTTGCCGTCGAACACGTACACGGGTTTGATGCCGTTGGTCATCATGCGAATGGTGCGGTTGAACAAGCCCTGAATGTGGGACGTGACTTCACCGGCTTCGTTGGTGAGCATTGAGGCGGCACCGGTGGCGTGCTCGGCCGACCGAACCTGTAGTACATATGCAAAGGACATTGATTAGAAACTTACGAAAGCTAGGCTCGGGAAAGGAGGTTCCTCTACGTATTCATTGTTAGAAATACTGAAGCCACAGATCTGTAGATAGGTAGGGTGTATTCTGGAGCCTAAACACCAAGAACTTACTGCGACGAGAAATTGGTACATAGCCATCGAAGCATCGATAGCAACTTTCCGGCCCGTGAACGCCTTGATGTCCTGCTCTTTCACCGAGCCTGGAGCCTCATCGTTGAGCAAACCCATCAACCCATGGATTCCCATTTTGTCTCTTCAGAAGGTTGCTGCGATGGATCACAAAGAGTAGCACAACCAATGAGCTGATGCATTCATATGCCCATTTTGAATAAATTCACATAAAATACACCTCCTTCGAATTCTTACTATATAAGATGCGACTGCGACCCACCTCTTTGGGCTATGGCTCGAGGTATTTGCCTTGTTGGCGCGTGTTCTATGAAGTCACAATATTTTGAACGCACCGCATCTTCAGAGAGAGCACGCCTACCACAGACTGAATAAACCCTCTTGGTAAATTTGGCAAATTTCCTCTCCTGTTGGGGCGACGACGTGACGACGAATGCACGAAAGGAAAGTAAAAATAATGGCAGTCACACTTTTCAGTTGTGCGCGCCGTTCTCTCTGATCTACCTTAGAGCTCATTTACGAGGCACCTTTATAGCTATTGCTGTTCACTTGTGAGTCTCCTGAATTGCACCCGCGAAGATGAGCGACGCGGAGCGTGATGCGCTGCAGACGGCGATTACCTTTTGGGAGGCCTTCGACCTAGATGGCCGCCGGCAAAAGATGGACATGACTTGTCTTGAACTTAAGGAGGGAAAAGAGGTAAAATGGCTCGCTAGAATAACTCAATTTATAATTATTATCGAGGTCGTTGTGGGTGTGTTGGTACGTTCTGCTGCCACAAGAACTTGTAGTCTTTACCCCACCAGGACAAGCTTTCAAGCGTGCTCATGTTCGGTTGGCACAATGATAACAAGCAACCCTCTTTTCTAACTCGCAGGCAGCACAAAAATCGCGCAAAATGCTAGCGGAAAGCACGAAAGAGTTCCGTAAAATGACCGACGCCGAAAAAGTGGTCACGGTGAAGGACTTGATTCGGGGCTACCAAGAAGAGGTAGACTCATTGACCAAGCGGGCCCGTTCCTCAGACGGCGCGTTCTTCAGCTTGTACAAAGACTTGTACGAGGCGCCGGACCCTGCAGAAGCGCTGAAACTGGCTGCAGCTGCACGGCCTCGAGCAGCGGCTTCTAGCTTGGAGCTGGAGAAGCTCAAAGCGGAAGTCGCAGCGTACGAAGCCGAGTTCAAGGAGCTGAAAAACCAGGACATCACTATTCGCACGCTGGAAGAGAAGCTGGAAGATTTAGAAGAGGCCATGGACAAGCAAGTGGCCGAGCAAGTAGAGGCAGTGAAAGCAGAAATTGAGACCGATGCGAACCGCCGCGTGGATGAGGCGCGTGGGGTTCCCTAGTAATACAGTACCAGTATTCGTAATACAGTAGGCATCCTTTTGTTGTTGGTGGGACCGCTGCGCCCTCTTCCTCCCTGCTCCTTCCTACCAACCCCGAGAAGAGACCAAGAAAAAGTCACAAAGAGCATTTTTGTCTGAGGTTATGCCTGTGTTGTCGTTGTTTCCATTTCCGCTTTTTTTCTGAGGTCCATGTTTCACATTTTTTTAAATAAAAAAACGTTTGTATGTCTTATATTGTTTTCGTCAGGTGTTGGAGCGAGAGGCTGCCTTAGAGCGCCGAGTAGCCGCAGGCCTAGCTCAGTTAGCCGATGCGCACGCCGTGGCCGACGGCCTCCAAACCAAGCTCTTTGAGTCCAGCCGGGCCTACGACGAGCGGCTGGCAGCACAGCAAGCGGAGGGCGCGATCTGGGCGGAACAAAGGTGAGAGCACATAATGAGTAAAAGAGACATCTCTTTTTATTTGAATGTGGAATGAAAATAGACTGACCAATTCTTGCTCGGGCTTTCGTGCTGTGCATGCGCTCACATTGAGAAAACCAAGGAGTGCTTTTCCATTGACGTACGTCTATCAAATGCACTGTCCTTCAATTTACTCCTTTGTGTCAACGTGACAATTATCAGTGAAAAGCACGGCGCGGCAGTGCTGCGTTTGGAGCGTGAGAATGACCTTTTGAGGCAGCGCCTCGATGCCTTCGCCACCACTCCAGCTGCGCACGCATCCTCGTCATCCTTCCCTCATGGCAGCGGCAGCAGCAGCAGCAGCCCTAGCAGCAGCAGTTCAGGGAGCAGCAGCAGCAGCAGTGGCAGTGAGTGGGTCTTAGACCCGGGAGCGGCGGCTGCGCGGCTGCAACAGGCGGAGTCAGAAGTTGGAGAGCTTCGCCAAGAAGTAGCCCAATTGCGGCAAGCCGCGCTGAACCAAAGCCGCGCGTGGGAAGCTCAACTGCGGACCGCGACTGCGCAGGCCGCAGCGGCAGAAGCAGAGGCCACGACCGCTCAAGAGAAGGCGAAACAATTGGCTAGTGATCTGGCGGCCGCGACGCCAGCGCATGAAGTGGAGGCGTTGCGACGGCAGCTGAGAGCGTTGCAGAAAGCAGAATTTCACGCGGAAGACGACTCCGAAGACGAGGCCAAGGACTACAACAAAGAAGGGACTTCCGCCAAGGGCAAGAGTAGCAGCGACCGAGACAGCCAGAAAAGAGCAGATGCAGCATTGTCGGCAGTGATGACCTCCGAGCTGGAAGATGACGCCAGCCCTGAGACCACATCTACGGTGGAAAAGCTCTTGATGGTAGGAGAAAGAGAAAAGAGGGACTGTTACGAAGAGATTGGACTGCACACGAAGGGGAAAGGCATAAGGGTGAAGCATTCTAACCCCTCAACATCTCAACTTTTCTCATCAATTCGCAACTCTTGTGATGCCTTTTCCGTTCAACTCTTGACGACTTCTGGGCACTCCTGTTTCTTCAGGTGCGGCTCCGACGCGCTGAAAATTTGCAAGTGGCCACTCGGCGGGCGGCTGATGAGAGCGAACAGCGGGCAGTGGAGTTGGCCAATCAGCTCACAGAAGCGCAAAAACAGGCGAAAGAACGCGACGAACTGGTTAGTGTGCTAGCTTACCGCTTCATCTTCATCTTCTTCTCACTTTTTCTTTTTTCTTTCTTGTCTCCTATTTCGATGTGAACTTAATGATCAATGAACCATATTTGAAACTGCTGTTGCATCATCATTGTGTTTTTCGCTTTACTGTTCCACTTAACCACTTAATTCAAACAATGCGCCATGGCACATGTTCTAAACCGCATCCAGGTGCGCCGCCTCGAGAACCATTTGGCTACCGGCCAGCACCACCACCAAGCGTCGACTACAGGGGGGAATAATACCATCGCAGCGCCGGTGGTGGAGGGCGAAGGCGCAGGCCTAGCTGCACTCCTCGAATCCACCAACGACGAGAGCAACAATAGCAAAAACAGCAGCAGCAGCACAGTAGGTACAGGAGGAGGACGAAGCAGCACGAGCGGTGCGGAAGGCAGCAGTGCAAGTACAAACGACGGCAGCGACATGCTGTCAATTGTCGTAGCGCAGGTGAGAAAGACGAACGAAGTCGAGCACTTCTTTATCAGGCTTTTGAGAGGATGCTGCATGCAAACTCTTATGAAATGCACAGACAAAGCAAAAGCCCTCCATCTTATTCACTTTTCGGACACGTATCGTATGCACGTACCCCTCATGCGTTTCTCCTCCTCCGTCTTCTTCTTCTTTCGTCTGACAGCGCGACCGGTTCATGGGCCGCATTCACGACCTGGAGCGGGAGCGGGCCATCAACACGCGCCAGCTCTCCTCCGCCAAGGCCACGGGCCAGCAGCTGCAGCGCGACAACTTGCAGCTCTACGAAAAGATCCGCTACTTGCAAAGTTACTCCGGCGGCGGCAGCAGCGGCAGTAGCAGCAGTGGCAATGGCAGCGGTTTGAGCGCGCGGCACCTCGAAGACGGCTTGGGGGACATGGAAGGGCGCTACAAGTCCTTGTACGAGCAACAAACCAACCCGTTTACCCAGTTTTCCCAGGCGGAGCGCGCGCGCAAGTACAACGAGCTGACCACCGCCGAGAAAATCACGCTCAACACTACGCGAGCGCTGCTGAGCTCTAAGCCCGGCCGCACGTTTGCTTTCTTCTATGTGCTCGGCCTGCACTTGCTCGTGTTTTCCACCGTGCTCCACTGGTCCCACTCGGAAGC
>Ga0307931_1001145_pt1 | contig 17379 bp, 18 predicted proteins | sample OrgLakmetageno47_FD_201816 | JGI IMG/M metagenome (GOLD analysis project Ga0307931, IMG submission 201816) | Saline water microbial communities from Organic Lake, Antarctica - #47 | ecosystem: Environmental > Aquatic > Non-marine Saline and Alkaline > Saline | place: Antarctica: Organic Lake... | reverse complement strand
AGATGAGTATAAGCACAACTTACCAACATAGGACTTGGCTGCTTCAGCAGCGGAAATAGTTTTGTAAAGGTCTTTTGTGTCCGACAAGTCGTGAACCCTCTTAGGCTGAACTACGCCGCGCGTGTTCCAGTTTCGGTATGCATCGAAGTAAAACGCGCCATGCACTGACGTGTCCCGTGTGGTTTCGATATACAAACTGGGATTCCATGCAAAGTCTCCGCTTCCACAAGTGCGCAGAGATATGCCATAGCCGTCGACTTCCTCCGCACTTTCGCCAGCATTCCTCCAGCCCAAGCACAGGTCAAAGCCCGATGCTTTTGCACCCATGCTCACGATTTCACACGTAGCATCTTTGAAGGACCATTCTTGCGACGCACGAGTTTCGTCGCAAAGGGACACTTGCACTATATATCCATCAGCCCATGCTGAAGCACATGCTGATGTTGACTTGAGCGACAAAGCACACGCATCGAGGCAAAAGTATGGGTCAGATGCAAGTGTGATGCGCAAGGATTGATCGTGCACGGGTTTAGTGCTCAAAGTAACGCCGTCTTCTTCATGTTCAAGGGCATTCATCCACAACTCTTCCTTGCCAAACGACGCCTCGTCGTACCAGTTACCCTAAAACAGGAGCAATTCAGTGCGTCAATTAATCTTTTTACGCGACTACTTTTTGTTAGTTTGACAAAGTAATGAGTCTTGCAATTAAGGAATTTCCTGAATCGCTCAATAAATAATTGCTATACTTGGTTGTGCGAGGAGGCCCAATCGTAGCCGAACTTAAAGCGTTGTAAGTTGATTTCAGGAGAAGATCGGGTGCCACATTCGCCCCATGACAGCGGTACTCCATCTTCATCGTCGAAAGACGGCGTTCTGGCCAGTTCCATGCATAAATTGGCGTACATGTGTGGCTGCGCGTCGTTCGCCCCATACGTAATGCCGGAGTAATGCACAGAACCCGAATTCGGGTGCAGTTGACCACCACCATTCGTGCGGCCAGAAGCGGCCAAAGTCAGCGTAATACCAATGCTTTCTCTCATGAAAGTTATGTTGGGGTCAACAGAGAGCTGAGGAGCCTCAAACCCACTATCGCCGTTGTAGTAAGATCCGGGGTATGTCTGCGTTACCACTGCGCCCGATGCGCATGGGTCAACTAAAGGATCGCCGGAATGGTTCTTGTACGGCGCCGCAAAAATTGGGTGTACCTACATGCAATAAAAGTCACAGCGATTACAGCAATGTAGCTGCCATAGCACATCAGAGGGTATTACTGCACTGTACTCCAGAACTTGTCATAGGACTCAACAGTATCTCCAAGTAATTCACGAAATCAAAATGTATAAGGCCAGCCCTATCTACGACAAAGATCCGACAAGAGAAAACTGCATTTCACACAACATGCTCCAAGTAGGTGCACTACTGTTATCTCTAGTAGAAGTGTGTGTCTTTAATTTGCAGTTAGTGTCAATACCACTCTAGGACTCCACGCTCCAAATGCTGGATCGAGCTCGCCCCACGTCTGAACTGAATGCTGCGCCACCGAAGCGCGAAGCGGCAGCCGAGGATACAAGGGCGGTCGTTGACAGAACTGAAAAATCATGAGCTCATCTGCCCTCATTTTAGTGACACTGATTATCAAATCTGCCGTGGTTCGAATAAAATTATGGTCCTGGATCGACGCGAAGGGAGAGGAGAGAGGATGCCATGCATCAATGTAAGAAGGACACATTTTCTGTGGATCTAGGTAAGAAGCCCAGTGATCAATGTGGCGATTAACCTTATCCTAACGCCAACGCTTACACGTACGTAAAACCCAGAGACCTTATAACCCTAATGCAACAATAGGTCGCAGCGCAAAATAATAAGTCAATTGTAACCTTTCTCTTACTACTTGAATCCTGGCAAAAGCCAAACAACGTACCACCCAAGTAATCAAATAGCGACGACCTACAGCGGCCAGAAAGCTGTAAGCAAATCGAGGAGTTTGTTCGAAGCAAGCTGTTTCGCCCCTGGGTACTGAGGTGTGCGAAGGATGGCAATAACTGCCCTGGCACGCGCCTCTACCTTCGTCGATATCGCGATTCCATTTATCCCACCCTTCATCAAGGTCTTCGTTGGTGATATCCACTGCGATGAGAAGCGGGTAGTGTTTCAAAATATTCGTGTCACAATATGGGCTGGTCCACCTTACAACATCCACATTAACGCGCCGCACCTTACTGGCGCAACTTGTGTATCGGCCCTGGTGAAAATGATATAATGCAGTCATAATAGGGATTAGCATTTAAAAAGTACAGGAACAAAATAATCAAGATGTTGCTCACTCACTATAAACAAGGTCATCGTCTACAGGTTCAATAGGCAGTAGTATGAAGTCAGACAATAAATGTACTTCTCATACCGTCGGCTCCTGAACACACTCAGGGTTGGTCCGCCATTGACCCGTAGTAGGTGGTACTACAGTTCCACCTGCATTGCCCGACAAAGAACCGTCGCCGTCAATCAAAATGCCAGCCACAGCTTGCTTGAAATGCACACGGTGCTCCACGTTATAAAACGACACGTTCCAAAACTCCATTTCGTACCTGCCGCGGTGGGTTACACACCAAGCGCAGCCGTACATCGCCCCCTGGTAATTGTGGAAACTCGAGTTGTGAACTTCAACTTCAGACCCAATCTCGGGTATGTGAATCGCGTGAGTCCACAGGTTGCCTTTGTCTCCCACATTAGGGTACCACCATCCGAATTGATCGCTACCTGAAGGACCTGGCCCTTGGCAATTGCCAAGCTCAGCACACTGTCTCGATTCGGGAGTATCAATTTCATCATACATGCGCCCGACAAAGAGGGCGTTTGTGATTATGGTAGTGGCAAATTTGGCATCTCGTCCATTGATGTACTTGAACTCAATCCCCGACTTGACATGATCGGCAAATTTAAGTCCATCGAAACTGACATCCATGATGAACTCGCCTCACACTCCCATGTGGCGGTTCTTAAAGCTCGTCAAGTTGCGAAACGTCGCGGGTGCTGGGATGGCTTCAGTTGGGCAGAAGTAGCCGCCTACGACGGGGAAGTAGTTCGAGATCTTAAAACCGTGACGCCCCGTGGAGTGAGCTACGTTGTCTCGCACATCACCAAGTTCACCCCAGTTTGGGCAGCGCCTTAAGCTGGCGTCAGCGATATTCTGGCCTGAAATACCATCTGGTTCAGGCAGCGCACGGTACCAAAAGCCGTAGTGAGAGCTCCCACCACACACACATTACCGTACACATCGTTGCTTGGATTCACGATCCAGAAGCAGGCAGGAGACTGATCAACGAGGAGAATGCTCCAAATGGGCCGCACCACGGCAATCAAGTTGTAACGAATGGTGTTGAAACGTTCAGTCCCATCCTCCGTGAAGATGGTGTTACCTCGAGTATCAAAGACAACGTTGTGCTCGACCGGCAAATGGTTCACACCATGAACCGTAATCCCACGGTTGAAAGACTTCGCCGCGGAGCAATTTTTCACGTAGGACAGGGACACGTTGCCAACCATGTGAAAGTGAATTGGGTACTTCCCAGGCTTGAGGCCCTGTCCTGCCTGCCGTACCTCAACATTGCTGAATTGGCCAATCAAAGGGTTGGCATCCGTATTGGTCTCCGTGCTCAGCACGATCTGTGCCCCGAACTGCTCCTGTTTGCTGAAAGTCTCGTCACCTTGTACAACAACATTCCGTGTCAGCAGACCCACATCAGCACGGTAGTTTTCCATTTCGTATTGCCCATCGTCTGACATCCACCCATCGCCCCAATGATCATAGTCTAAAGGTAAGTCAAGTTCAATGGTGCGGCCGTCACTCGAAACTCCGACAATGGTGCGCTCCTCGGCTTGAAGCATCGAATATTCAGTAGACGACACAAAAATGCGGTCGCCTACTTCCCATTCTGTGTCCTCGCGCAACACAAGTGTAGTATTTCCAACATGTGCTGTGGCACCGAGTTTGGTCCATGGAGGATACCGCGGGCGGCCATGAAGAGAAAGCTCGGCGGTGCGTACAGCAATGCACTGTTAAATGCACATCGTGAAACAGGAGTCGGTAAGTAAAAGCAGTTCTGCAAGAAGTGAATACAGCTGCCCAGTCAGCATACAGATCAATTCAGGTAAAGGGTGTACAATTTACCCTACGTACTATCCATATTTCACCTGTAAGCAAAGTATCTACTGTAAATAATTTTCTCAAGTCTTATCAAATTTTCATACCTTGGCACCATACACAGGCAACTCGTAAGCATCCCTCAAGCCCACCAAAGTAATGGTGGCCATATTGGTCGCAAAAAGATCATCAGCAGTGCCCACAATCATCCGGCCGTAGTGAAGCACGATGTAGCTCGCATTGAAATTCAGATCACCCACTTCACGATGAAAATCAAGCGTGCCCTGCACTATTACAAGATTAAGTTCAGGCGGTGAAATATCGAGCACGATGTACTCGCCGTAGGTGATCACCACACTGTCGCCTTCAATTGGGGGATCTTTACCTCCCCAGGTAGTCTTTAAAGACCAAAGGTTCATGTAAGACCACTTGACTTTTTCTGCATTTACCGCATGGCCTTTCTCCTCGACAGCTACGACCACAGGCTGATCAAACGCGTCACCAGAATAATCCCAGGGCGCCGTCAAACATTTAATCGAAGTGCCATCGTCGCTCACACCGAGGCCTGTGCAGTCCACACCGTCCCACTCGCATAGGTGTAGCCCACGGTAAGTACCAACTTGATCGTAGTTCACAGCACATGTAATTTCTGCCAGAGTCACACTAGTGGAGTTGGCTACGAAGCCGCTACCTCGGAGCTGTACGGTGGTTCCTCCTGCAGTGGTGCCATTTAAACGGCTTATCCACTCCACGTACGGGGTTAGAGATTCGTCGTAAGTATAAAGAAGCGGCGCACTCGCGGATGGAAGATCAAAGTCAAAGAAATCAAACGGATCTACCAACAAAGACGAGAGACGAAAGAACAAATTATGATAGGCAAATTAAAGCACGCAACCAAAGTTTATCAAACGTTTTGGAGGGCGATAGTATCAAGGAGAGTTTGTTAGTCGTACCAAATTGAATCTCGAGCGACATATACTTTTCGTTGTGTTTCTTCTCGAGGCCATTTGCAGCACTGAAACCCATACTGACGCCAGCATTGCAGCGCCCCACAAGAATGTAGGTGCGCCATTCTTCATACTCCAAGTTGGACTCGAGACTTGTGGAAGCACCACAGGACTGCAGTGCATCATACAGTGAACGGCTGTACTTGTGGTACCACCTAGTCAATAGTTTTGCTCTGTTATCTGAGGTGATACTGGAATACCTAAGTGGGTGCAATCAAATATGTTCTTACCAATGGTGCGTCTCTACAACGAGCAAGTAGTCTGATGACGCATTTAGAAATGAGACCAAGTCGGTAGGTGCGGTAGGTGCTTCAACCCCATCAACATTCGACGCAGCCTACAGCAAACCAACCACAACTCAATCACACCAAAACGTATAATTGTATAATACAAATACAGTACTGTGAAATAATACGGAAGAAGCAAAAAGAAAAATAATCGGCACAAAATTCGCCGACTTTCATCGTGTATTCCTTACGTTGGCGCAATTGTTGTCGCTTGTAAAGATACCGTAGGTTGCGCAATGTGCCGCCACAGTGCGCGTGATCGGATCGTACAACATGACAGCGAAGCGGTAATCTAGGTTATTCATGAGGGACGACTCGATGTAATGCTGACTGCCGCCGCAACCGGCCGATACTACAAAGATCCCTGGCCGCTGGGTGTCGAAAAAGTTATGGTACTCGAATTGTGCTACGAGCCTGATATGATTTCACAACATGAAAACACGAAAAGTTAAGATCAAAAGCATAAAGTATATAATTATAGTTGAGCAATAGAGAGGATTACTTGAGAAGAAATGTATATAATGCGTGAGAAGTAATGTCTATGACGCGATAATAAATTGCCAAACGGGTATTGATTGGATAGCTGAGGGCAATATCATACCTCAGCAAGTCGCCGTCCATGCTCAGTTTTACACCCACGTCCAGGCTGGCCTCGTACGTCAATTCGTTGTTGAAGGATGCGTTGCGGCCTTGGCCGAAAGCGTATCGCTTCAAAAGATCATCCGAACCCTCGAGTGATGTTATCACATCGGAACTCATCGCACTCGTGGTGCACACCAAGGCCGAGCCATCTGTTGCTGAGCTGAGCGCCGTACAAGGCGATGACGCGCTGATTTGAGTTCCGTTGGTACCGTTGGCAGTGACTGTAAGCGAAACCTTGAAGCGAGCTAAGTCTGTTGGCAAATTGACTCCTGTTATCGTTATGTTTTGACCTCCGCCCAAGCTGCCTGCATTTGGCGTTACGTTGTAGAGTTGGTGTTGTACAGTGAAGAGCGGCAAAAGGCTCGGCCCAGCCCACCCAAATCCATCCGCTGCCACACGCAAGGGTAACACTTCTACCCCACTGCTGCTACCTGAAGCGCCGCTTGAAGGTGCTTCAAGGCTGCAGGTGAATTGCGTGGCACTAGCAGCAGTCACAGAGCAGGACGTACCGCCCAGTGTCACTTCAAGGGAGTGCGCCAACTCACTGTCACTGCTAATGTTGTTTTTTTCGTCAAGATTGAACCCTGCGTCCAAATATTCTCCACTCACAGTAAGCACAGTGCCAGGAAGGCCGTACGATGGCGCAATTTTGGTGATCTTGGGTGAAGTCAAGAGGCGGCGATAGGAAGGACCTTGAGCAGTATCGTGGCGTGACTCGCACGCATATATGCGTATACAGAAGTCGTGAATACCCCGCACTGTCCCCACTCCATAGTGAAAGCGTTGAGGCAAAGCTACGCAATGACGTCGTCGCCTCCATAGGTATAGTCCATGTCATCCTTTTCAAAATGAGACAAAATCATTGAAAGAAAATAAGTAAGGTGGTATTCCAACTGTAAAAAGTGCAGAAGTGGAGGAACTTACGGTGCCACGCGGGCAGTAGCACACTAAATAAGGAGGCATTAATGCATCGCTTGCAACAATGAGCGCAATTTGTGCGTGGTTACACATAACTTTCGCATCATACCTCGCCATCGGAGTACTGAAACCCGTTTGCCCAGTTCGTGTATTCGTTTTCCCACACGTTGCGACCATCACGCCATTGCCAATACGGCTTCGCATCGGTGCGCTGTGCGCCAAGCCAAACACGATCGAATTCAACTCCAGGGGAATAGCCTCTGGATCCATCAACTTGTGCGGAATTGCTTTCAGCCACCATAGCAGCTGCCACTGCAGACGCCAGCGTAAACATTGGTTCGCGGCGTCATCCCAATCGATACCTATTGGATTTGGATGAGAGCCCCAGCAATAAAAGTGATTTAAAAAGGATGTACAAAACTTTCATTCGATAGACTGAAGAATATCGACGAAGAAAAGCTTATTCACAGCTCAAGAAGACACAATTGCAAAATTACTTGAATAATTTTGAAAGTAGATCACGAAAAGTAGTGTTCATTACCATGTGCCTGTCTAGTGTTGGAATCGGTCCAGGGAAGATAGCTCCAGAAGCTCCTCGTACGGCCGGGAGACGTGAACACTTGATACTTGACATCAATTGTCTCATAGCCTAACACCGGTGTAAATGGAGCTGCCGTTGGGGCTTCCGTAGGGCCCGCAGAAGGCACTCGCGACACCTGCGGCGTTGGTTTGGATGATGGTGCAGTTGAAGGCAGCTGAGAGGGCACCTCGACCACAGGCTGTTAAGTGGGGGCGGGCGTTGGTGTCTTCGATGAAATTGTCGCAGCCACCGATGGCGGCAGTGTCGGGAGCTGAGACGGAGTGGCGCTGGGCAGGGATGATGGCATGAGTGATGGAAGAGGAGTTGGTTGCACAATTGGTGCTACGGTAGGACTCAACGACGGTAGAAAAGAAGGCAGGACAATTGGCAACGCCGTGCAGAAGCAGGTTTAGGTGGGGGCGTAGGGCTTGCAGATGGCGATGGAATTGGCAAGGACGATGGTAACGAAGACGGTTTCAAGATGGGCAACAACCACAATTGTTTCAAGGATTGCAGTTCAAAAAGAAATATATCAAAGTTATGTGGGGTAAAATTCACTGAAGAGCATGAAAATGTGGAGAAACAGGATATCTTACAGTGGGCACTGCCGAGGTCAAGAGCGAAGGGTTCGCGAAGGGGGCAGTAGAAGGCTCTGGAACCGGCAAGGCTGATGGAGATGACGATGGTAATGCAGTGGGCTTCGACGTGGGTAGCCACTGCAGTTGTTGACACGAATACGGATAAGAATCAATAGGAAGAGTAAAAATTGACTCACGATGTTGTTAAGAGATCACAAGTCCGTACTATAGCAACCTAAAAAAAATGATTAATGGAAAGTTGCGTTTTTCTATACCGTGGGCGCTGTAGATGGAATTATGGTAGGAGTCGCAAAGGGTGCGCTGGATGGCGTAACGGTAGGTCGACCAGTACTGGTCGTGGGCGACGGAGATGGATGCCAGCTCGGCGTAGCTGACGGTAATAGTGTGGGCTGAGCACTTGGCATTGACAAAGGCACGGCAGTCGGACTTGGGGAGCCTGCTTCATAGGTTGTTGCGTTGTAAAGGAAACCCCATGCTGCTACTTCGCATACGCTTAAGTAGTTTTCATTGTTGACTTGCCACAAAAACAGATAACGCCCGATAGCGCCACCGCAGTTCACGTTATGCTGTCCTGACTGTGCATACTCCGACACGGTGCCGCACACAGTCACGTTCTCATTTGTGTCACAGTCACGCTGGCCCCAACAGTCCGCAGAACCTAGAGTACCGTCATCGTCGCTGTAGCCAATATCTTTGTTGTAACCCGGTCCCCATCCAGGGCTGAGACCGACGACCGTTCCACCATTAGTAGTGAACCGATCAGTCCACCAATCGGAACTCTTCGACGTAAACATCACGACATCATCAATGACAGACAAGGCACCCAAGTCTACCACGAGGTAAGCATTCACGGAGAACGACGATACACTAGTATGACTGCACCCAGAGTAATGGGGAAACTAAACACTCCCCGATAGGTCACCATCGACAGCATTAGAAGCAGCATAGGAAGGGCTTGCGAAATATGTCGAGGACTGGTAGGCGCTTTTCCCATAGGCAAGGTTGGTGGTGCCGAGCGGTACAAACGACTTGGTTGACTCAGCATAGTCCATGGGCACACCATCTGAAGTTCATTAAGCGCGCAGAGGCACAAGAGACAAATTGTGAAAATCAAAAGCAGAGTGTACTGCGTAATTTAAAAGGAAGGCAAGAATGCACTCACAGTGCATTGCGAAGCCATTTGGGTTCAAGTTGATGTCGCGAAAGAAATGCCCGTCTGAATGGTGCCACCTATTCCCGTAGGCGATGGCCCATTCGCTGAAGACCCACTTGTAATCTGAGAGAACGAAGACATCGGAACGTGAGGTGTGCATTATCAATAACGCAATTCACCCCAATTTTTCTCTATCTCCTGAAGCCAAGATAGAGGATATGACTTACAGAGGTAGAAGCCGGGATTGTCACAGGTGCGATTCATATACTTAAAAATCTCCGGTTCAGACTGCGGGCCATCCATCGTGTCTACGAGCTCCCAGTCTGCTTCCCATGTTTCTCGACCCCATAATTGCCACTTCGAGGGCATCTCTACTGTCCAGTAGTGGCTTAGAATTTGGTAGTCCGTAAGTAAAAACGCCGAATAGCCCATATACAAAATTTCGAGATTAACTCCACCACCGTGTCCGTCATATATGGTCATTGGATCACCATCGAATGCGTTTGATACCCCCGAATCGCCATCACTCGCAGAAAGATAATAGTACGCATTTGGACCAACGTAGCCTTCACTTTCCTTTGCAACATCAACTGAGAGAGAATTCAGCCAATCATCTTCAAATGCACCGTCCAACTCCTGAGAAATATCAAAATGTGTCGTAGCCACAATACGGTCGAAGGTGGCTTCAATTGGTTTAAACTCAAAGGATGCACTCTCATTGGCTGTGCCATAGTTTGTCCACGCACTGAAGAGTGCATCATATCCAGTGTTTTCATCTGATGCAGTCGAGTTAGTACCGAACGGAGCAAAACCAAAGCCAGAGATAGTGATGCGTTGCCCACCGTAGCGGCTCCCGAGCTTGGGCGTAATATTCGTGATACCTGAATCGAAGCGGAACCATTGCTTAAAACCTGAGGCATACCCTTTTTCTGGAACGTGAATAGAAAGGGAATACGTGCCACCGACATGCTTTGGCACTTCAACTATGATTTCCGTAGACGTCGCACTGATAACAGTGGCAGTACGATAGCCTATCTGAACCACAGTTCCTGTTGTATTGAAACCAGCACCCTTAATGGTAACTTGGTTCGGCCAGTGCCCATTGCTTGGCTCGATCGCATGAAACTTGGGTGTGTGAGAGGTCCTGTTGCTATACTGAAAAGTACATCCACTGGAGCGAATATACATGCTCGCAAAGTTGCTGACGATAACCGAGACGTCAAGAGATACTGTGTCCTCAGTACTACTACACGAAGGTGTCACGAAAGTTATGGCAGTGTCATTGAAACGAGTCACAGCGCACGAAGCGCTGCCAATTGAAACAGTGGGTGCAACTGCTGAGCCAGCTACACTCAAACGAAACCCATTTACAGTCATCTCGAGGCCGCCTTCATAGCTACCACTCGTGTGGCTCAGGTCCACGATGACTGGTAAAATTTTAATGGAGGCATCGAAGACCACAGCCTTACCCCAAGGCTCAACTAGGACATCCACCGAGCAAATATCACACGGTTGCACGTTATTACCCACGGCGGAAGTTAAAAGTACAGCGTGCGATGTGACGCCATCTGAAATCTTTTCAATGACTTCCAAATCAAAGAATTGAGAGGCATTGTTTATAGTCACAGAAACAGCACTGACTTGGACAGCACTCCAATTGAATGATGTTCCATTTGCCTGACTCGATGTGTCATAAGTCAAAGTAAAAGAATCGCCCGCTACGAGAGGCATCACGTCCTCCAGACCTTGCAGCTGAGGTTCGTCCTTTAAGTAGTACTCGGCACTCGTGTTGAATGCGAGTAAAGGCGTCGCACTCGCTGCAAAAGAAAACGAGCAGTTGCCATCGCTCCTACATTCGCTGAAGATTTCATTGCCATCCCACTGGGTTAGAAGCCAAGTCGTAAGTGTCTGCTCGTATGCGAGTGAAGGAACCTGGTCCACTGCTGAGGATAAAGCCTCGCTCACGAAGGTGACAGAATTTCCAGTTTGAGCTGAAGCAATAGCGTCCGTGGTGAGAGAATTGGGATCTGCAACGACTTGAGCTTCAGACGTGATTCGCGTGCCCTCTGGCACGAGCCAAACGTCAAAAGAATTTATTGATGCCTCAAAACCAGCCGTAGGTGATTCAATTTGTGAGGTGCCGATCGTCACTGTCGTGCCCCCCCACGAGAGATCCCATGATAGGTGACACGGTGTAGATATCGACTGCAAACGTGAAAACAACCTCGCTTCGAGCAATTCCATGACCATGAACATTAACTCTGACGTCCATTGGTTCGAGCATAGACGCAAAGACAGCACTGAATCACTGTGTCATTGTGAGAAAAAAATACGCAGGGATAAAGGCCTATCATGACAGTAACTGCTGTCGGCTGCTCATAGTACCCAAACTCAGACATATACCAATTGGTGTCGGTAAATGGGACTTTAGATTGCAAATTTGTGCCATGGATATCAATCAGAGTGCCGGGCATTGCCCTAGATGGATTGAGATATGCTACATGCGGGGTGTGCTCTTCTGAAAATTGAAAGTTGCTTGGAGCCACCTGAGTAGCTCCATCAAATTCAATCTTTGATCCAAACCAATCCAAATCAACACCAGTCTTTATGTCTTTCCGCACGCAGTGCGAAAGACTATTCTTACAATTGAAGTTTGAGCTCGCTTCCTCTAAGCTTTCTGCCAAGCTTTCTGTATCGATTAGAGTGGTCGCGTTAGCCAAAGAGACATTCACTGAAGCGACCATTCCATACCGCGGAAGCGACTCGCCCAAGCTTTCGACCACACATTCAATGTACGTCGGAGTGCTAAAATCCAACCAATTCGCTTTTTCAGTGATGCGTACGGCATCATATGCCCATGCAAGGTCAGAAGTGCAATCTATGCCTGCATCATCTGCGCTGTATCGGCATGCAACGTTCTTTATCACACGAGGTATGCAAAGCACATCCGAAAATCGTAAATCCGTGCCGTTGTTTCCAACATAGCCTCGTTGCCATAGCCAGTCGTCGTCGTAGATATCGTGCGTGCCATTGGGCATTGCATCGGGATCACCCTAATATAAAGACAAAGCACACGTATATTGACAAGGCGCAGCTAGAAAGTAAAGTACTAATTGTTGAGAAGTATCATTACAAATATACCTTAGTGTCGTTGAGCAATTTCAGCTTGATTTCATTGTGCAGTCCAAACTTAGCAAAACCACTGCCTGTCAGAGTCAAGGTCACACCACCATACAGACTACCAGATGATGGGGAAATTGAATCAATCACCATCAAAATTTTGTGCTCTAGTGCACGCGGATTGAGCGCAAAGCCTTTGTTAAAAACTTTCACTGCAGGTTTAAAAGTGCCAGCTGTTCCCTCCGCCAACGGGACAATGCACTCGATGAATGTATCATTCGATCGGCTAACTACGCATGGTGAACCGCCAAAGCTGACTTCATTCTGATAAAGATGCGGGGAGTAACCCGTTCCGGTGATTGTGACGACGGTTACACCAACAGTGCTTGCGGAAGGTTCGATACTATCTATATATGGAGTCATAGCGCTCTCGTAGACAAAAGAGCAACCACCGCCACTGTCTTGGTTGCACGCAGCCTTGATATTATTGATAGAAACGTCTATGGCAGGTGCATCCGTTCGAATAGCCTGGAAGAATTCACCCGAGAGTCCCCGAACTTCGCTTATCGCAAAAGACTCTCCATCGTCAATAGTGAGCGTGAGAAGAGATTGCTCTGAGCCTTCGTTGTTGTAGCTTGTAGTCTCGAGGTACCTGATTTCGCCTTCTTCCAACATAACCACACCCGATTCGAATGCGCTACGGCAACCATCGACGATTTCACAGACGAAGGGCAGCGTGTTTGAATTACACGGAAGGTCATTCCAGGTCCCGCCTCTGTACGCACTGACACAGTTTTCGGTTCCACCGGCGTCATTCGGCTCACCGCCTGCAAATTCATTGTAGCTCCACCCGGAGTCAGTCGCCAGGTCATCGTAACCTGCAAAAGTACCGTCTGTGTACAACCAAGTAAACTCTTGGTTACGATCATTTAAACCAAGCCAGTGCCACTCGAGGTCTTGGGCTGAGGTTATGGTATCAAAGACAACTTTCTCGGCCGTCGAGCGAGGAGCACCAAGATGCCCACCATAAGTTTGGCACGCTCGCTCAGCATTATCGTACGTGAGTCTGCCACCGAAAGCTCGGAAACAACGATCACCCACACATGACCACTCACCACACAGTGCAGTGGATTCATCCGCGTCTGAACCAGGTGCTGAAGCGACAAAGCCATCAGTATAATCTGTAGAGGCGACCATTGAAGTGGCAGAAATCAGCCGCTTGGATGCACGTGGGTCTGCATTGGGCGACAACCACGGCTCGCCACCGTCATTCACTTTGAAGTTGAATGTGTAGTTGGCAGTTCGTGGCGCGACAAAGAAAGCTCGTGAAGTCATACCACCTACTTTACCAAATTCCATTTCGGTGGGCATTGAGCCAGCAACTATCGTCTCGTGGCCTTCGCAGATAGTTTGGTTCGTGAACTTTTCGTCGAGCGCATCATAGCTTACAACTGCCTCGCATTCACGCTCACTCATTCCACTCGAGCTCGCCACCATCTGGTGAGTAGCCAATAGAGTGGCAGCACGCGGCTTGGGCGACACCGCTTCAAGGCAATAATCAGGACAGGCAGGTGCCATATACCACTTCATTTCATCGCCAGACGCAGAGAAGTTGGCCATACGAACATCACCGTTTTCATCAAAGCATGCCTTGCAATCGATGCAGCTCGCGCCGTTGAAGTCGGGTCGGACATAAAGCTCAACAATCGAGGGATACTCCGTTGAACCGTCGTCGTTGCTTTTCTGAGGGCCATACATTGCGTTACTGAAGATATCCTCCCAGCTGATCGGGCTCTCAGCGCCCTGCCGGAAATAGGCACCATCTTGGTCACCGTGCAGGAGGTGATCGTCGCCTGAGTAGAGCAGCCCATAGAACTTGTCCTCGCCATTTTCATCAGTGTCGCTGTAGTATGGGCAGTCGATGCATATGGCATGTGTGTTCGTCAAATCTGGATTTTTCATAGGGTTCAGCAACTGAACCCAGTGCTGGCACGACTCAAAGCCGGAGTCAGGCCAACACATCTTGAACTCGAAGCGACCATCGCCCGGGCGGCGAAATGATTCGAGTTGGTCAAGCAAGCTGAACTTGGTCTTGGTTTCCGATTCATCGGCCACTCCCCACAGGCCAAGGTCCCAGTAACCTGCCTCGTTGATGTCATGCCGAAGAATAAGTTTCCAGCCTTCAGAATCCAAATCTTCAATGTTGTGTACTGGAGTGCACCCACGATGCTCAGAAGCCACACAGCAGAAAGATGTGGCGCCGCATTGCTGGTGCATTTCGCAGTTGTCGTGCCAGCCGCGGTTTCGTTGTCGTGATTGAACCCATCAGGGACCTCACAGTACTGACCCGTCGCCCAAACTTCGTACTCTTCTACTGGATACCAATCGTCAAGCTTGTATTGAGAGGACATCGCAGACCAACTCTTGGTGTTGACGCCGCGACCGCCGCGATATAAGCACGAACCATCGTCCACTTCCACCACTGCGTCGTAATTCTCAGCCAACGGATCTGTGCAGCCACTGCTCAAGGCTTCCACGAAGGCCATCTTAACGTTGTCAACCGCCATACACGAATCGCCAGCGTACGTTGTGTCCACAGTCACGAGAGAATCAGCACCCCGGATCAGCGTGTACTTGCCCAAGCTGATGTAGCTGCCGCCCGGGGGAAACTCTGACACGGTGCCAGCCAGACGCCGATCAGAAGACGCAATTGCGTCCATGGTCGTTGCGTCACCATTGGGGTCGAGATCTACCGTAACATGCGAGTAAGCCCCCGAGCCACGCACCACCACCGACGCATTGCGCGCTCGAGGCCAGCACGCTTCATCTTCCGAGGGAAGCCGAAGGAAGAATTCGTAACGACCTGACACAGTCAGGTTGCGAGGTACAAAAGTAGCCCACACCGTGCCCGCGGAGTCCCCGTTGCTCGCATCCCATGCCAAGTAAGTGCCATTGTGAGCCGTTTTTGACGCAACAACAGTCCAATTGCCCACCTGAAGTTGTGTGCGCCCAACGAGTAGCAAAGAATGCACCAAAGTCAGGCAGATGTTTTCGATATAAGATTGTCCAAGAGTACAATAAAAACTATACTTCATGAATATGAATAGAAGTTACATCGGGCAGGCAAAAAGAGAGGAGAGTGGACAGAGAAGAAACACTACACCGTTTCGGCAAGTTGGAGCCACTCGGAGGCAACAGTGGCCACATCCACGCTGTACGCCTCGATGTTGACTTTCGAAGCCACCGTGGCATTCGTCGCAGCCGTAGTGTTGCAGACAATGCTCTCAAGATTGCTGTACGTAACAACGCACTTCCGGCCACCAACGAAAACGTCCACTTTAGATTCATTCATAGGAAACCCTCCGCCCACGATGGTGACATGAGTGCCTCCAGCGAGAGATCCAACCGCGGGGGAAACGCCGTCGATACGAGGATAATACTGGACCTGAACAAAATACACATGGCGGGGGCTCAGGGGCTTTAAACGAGACGAGAATGAGCGCTTTAAAGCGCATGAAATCAAGTAGAATGGTAATGGGTGAGCAGGATGCTACATAGAGATAGACAAAAAGAAGAGCATCCTGCAGAGATTATTATTGAGGTAATGTCGAGGGCGATTAAATGTCAAAGCTCACCATGTGAAGGGTGCCAAAAGCGTCTCTGCTAAAGAGTGAAGCTTCCAAGTAGTCGTCGTAGTCGTAAACAATCGCCAGCCCCGCTTGATATTGGCCATTGTTTCGATCCCCACCCGAACGTTCAATATTGTCCAAAAACACGCTCACATTGAAGGACCCCGCTGGGAAGTCGGCTAGGGCGCAAGTGTAGACATTTTCCGCGATTGGCTCCGGGTCACGATCTTCAGCGAGGACAGGCGCGCTGTTTGAGGGCGCCAAATCAGGCATGGCTGGATTGCGCACCGTGTTCAACTGCATTGATAGGGCAACGGAGAGTGTTTGGTCCGAACAAAACAAGAGACAATCAAAAAGAAAATTATGTTTTGGAAGGTTGAGATGAAAAAGGGTACGGTATGTGCGCAGATTTTCTGTTTCGCAGCAAAAACTCTGACGATCGGTAGCAAATCAAAAACCTCATCCGGACGGCATGTGGCATGCGTAGCCTCTGTTTGCACGTCTGATGACGTGGTCTTGATGTTGCCACCCTGGGGTGCTGCACCCGTGCCCACATACACCGTACGGTAGTCTTGCAGCCAGTACCCGAAGTTCATGCCCGTGAGAACCAGAGCACCTTCGCTTGAAATAGCGTTTGGTGATACATCCACGAGCATGGGACTGCGGTAGTCACTTATCGAATAGTAAAAATATGCCGACCCCAAAACCACTTCGACCGTTTCCCCGGCGCCCTCGTCGCCCACAATTTCAATTATCACTTTAACGTCAAGCCAGCCCGAAGATTCTCGTGGGTGCGTGTAAGTCCATTCGCGCGTGTCGCAAACCAACGTGTTCGGGCCGCCACACTGAACGCTGCACGCGCCCTCGATCACGTCGCATGTTTGCCACTCGTTGATATTGTCTTTCCCAATATACACGTAGTTGTTACCCGTGTAAAAGTTAGTATTGAATCCACCACCAGACAAGACGACCCGGGTGCCACCGGATTTACTCCCCCGGTTGGGAGTGATGCTATCAAGATAGTACTCGGTTGAGTCAATACAAGTCTGCCATCGTGAATAGCATTCAGCGGAAAATCACCGGGGTGAGAAAGAAATAACAGACATGGCATCCGGTTCAAAGTACACATCACGCTCAAAGGAAACACGCACCGGGTCCGCTCCTGTGCCTGTACAACAAGCGTAAACCAATGTCGGTCCGCATGCGAGAAGGGCCCATGAGGCGGCACCTGCAACCCTTCTCATCATGGCGTGCGCGGCTGAGTCATGAGCCACTGGAGAGCGAGAAAAACACCGGCTCCGGA
>Ga0307931_1001143_pt1 | contig 17401 bp, 16 predicted proteins | sample OrgLakmetageno47_FD_201816 | JGI IMG/M metagenome (GOLD analysis project Ga0307931, IMG submission 201816) | Saline water microbial communities from Organic Lake, Antarctica - #47 | ecosystem: Environmental > Aquatic > Non-marine Saline and Alkaline > Saline | place: Antarctica: Organic Lake... | reverse complement strand
ACCGCTTACGAAAGTTATATGAACCCCGAGCCAGGCTTCCAGTCCGGCCCGGGGGACTCTGCAAACGCCGACTAGATGGCACCCTTTCTGTTAGTTACTAAATCCAGTCCCCCCTCGGGGGGGCTCAGAAAAAAACACTCCCTGTAGCTACAATCTATCAAGAGGTCGATCCTTGTTTTCAGAGGCCTGCATTTTTTTGCGCCTCGCCCGAGGGGAGGATTGGTGTTAGTATCTATACAGGGGAAGGGTGCCATTTAGGCGGCATCATAGGAATCCCCTGGTCCGTCCGGCTCGGAAGCCGGATTCGGGGTTCATGTAGCTGTTGTCATACGCAGTTTCGTGTCAAACTTTTCCTTTTCACACATACACATGAATCGCTGGCAAGTCTTTGGAGCCTAGCTAGGCTACTCGACTTACCATTGAGACCTTCAACCTCATGAAAGCCAGTGAGCACTGTCTCGTTTTACTCAAGCGAGCTCATCAATCTGCTTTGATCTAGATTTCCAATGGATTATAAGCGCTAAGCATGCCTAGATTAGTTGTAAACCGCGACGTAAATTGCATCGCGAACTTCAACGAAACGAGCCCGCTTCCAAACAATTACTACTCGTGGATTGTGGCCCTTACGCGAGAATGCATAGTCGCTGGACTAGGCCTCGCATGCCTAGTTCTCGTGCTATGGAATGCTTCAGACACGCTTCGAAACGGCCTGGTAGCGCTTTACATAGTGTTTTTAGCTGCCGTGCTGGGTGGGCGTGGTATAGCGCGCTTAGCGGCAACAGTAGCGTTGCCTTTGCCGCCACTTTTAGGCATGCTCGTAGGCGGCCTCGTTAGCCGCAACGTTCCTACCTTCAAAGACGTTGCTGGCGATCGGATTGACGCAAATATGTCGGCTATACTGCGAACAGCTGCGCTAGTGCTTATTTTGTGCCGTGCTGGCTTAGGTTTAGACCTCGCATCACTGTGTCGGCTGAGGTGGGCGGTACTGCGGCTGGCTGCTCTCCCCTGCTTGGTGGAAGCAACGACTATCGCACTGCTTGCTGCAACTCTTTTGCATTTTCCCGCCGCATGGGCAGCGCTGCTGGGTTTTACAGTGGCAGCCGTGTCCCCAGCCGTAGTGGTTCCTTCGCTTTTGGCGCTGCAAGAACAAGGCTATGGGGTGACCACGGGCATTCCCACGTTGGTGGTGGCTGCAGCTGCCTTGGATGACGTGTTGAGCTTGGCAGGGTTTGGGATATGCTTGGGGCTAGCGCTTCCCACTGCTGCGAAAGGAGGGCTGCTAGGCGGTGCTATCACTGGCCCTGAAGCAGACTTCCTACGAGCGCCTGTGGAGTTGATCCTTGGTCTTGCTTGCGGCTTGTTGGGTGCTTCAATTCTCGTGTGGCTGGCTCCAGCTCCATCTGTAGGAGCAGGTAAACACCTTCACAACTCTCCGCGTAGTGAAGGATCACAGCATCACCTGCGGCTATTGTTGCTCTGTGCAACTGCAATTGCTTTTGGCCTCAAAGCTCTTGGCCTCTCGGGCGCAAGTGCATTGGCGACCCTGACTTTGGCCGCGGCAGCAGCGCATAAATGGCGCCAAGTGGAGCCACCGGATAGTGGCGATAGCCACAATAGCATAAGTGGCGCCACTCCTGCACCGCCGCCACCGCCGTCTGTGGTGGCCGATGTTGGGAGTGGGCTGGGCACGCTTTGGACACGCCTAGCACAACCGTTGCTGTTTGGCCTCCTCGGCGCTGCCGTTGACTTGTCAACACTGACTCCCAGTGTACTGGGCACGGGGCTCTTGATGCTGTGCGTCTCTTGCAGCGTGCGCTTAGGAGTGACCGCAATGGCAGTGAGTGGCCGAGGCTTGCGCAAGCAAGAGCTGCTTTTCGTGGCCATGGCGTGGCTGCCCAAAGCGACGGTGCAGGCGGCCATTGGCGCCGTCGCTCTTGATTACGCGCGCACCGACGAAGAGGTGCTCTTCCTTTGGATATTCTTGAAGTATTGTATCAATGTTGCCAGCTTGAAACAAATCGTTGGCGAAATGTTATTATCGGATTCTGACATGATTATCTGCCAATGCTGATACCAAATGGTTCTTCCCAGATTGCCCTGGGTAGGGATGTGCTTGCGGTGGCTGTACTGTCCATCGTCACGACGGCACCGCTCGGTGCAGTTCTGATCGCCGTGTATGGCCCTAAACTTCTCACAAGGGAGAGTAGGGTGGACAATTCAGAAGAGGGCGCCTCTTCATTATAGTAGTTTATGTGCCTTGTGAGAGTCTACCAATGAGCGAAAAGAAAAGTGATATGGAAGTGCAGGGTAAAAGTAAAAGCTACAGTAGTTCAAAGCTAGTGCCAGGTTCATTGCATGTATAACTAAGCATCTCAATGTCATGGTCTTTGAAGGTTGCCATAGCAATAGGGTCCTTCGTTGAGCTGGCCGGGTTGCTCACTCTCGCTTGCCAAATTGCCAATGGCTCGAGCGCCTTGTGAGTTGCTTCCTGGTTCGATAGCGGACTCCGACTTACAATTACAATTGGTCCAACAGATAACGTGGGGCCTGGCGCTTAGCGCTCAAGAAGGCTTATGAGTGCGACGGGCTTCCTGTTAACATCAACAAGTGACCCGTGGCTGTAAGTATAATCGGCAGTACTTTCACAGTTTCAGCATGTTTCAAAGTTGTCAGCGAGTTGACTCAGGAATTAGTAGCAGCTAAAGATGATCATCAAGGACTTGCGTGCCATATCAGTGAATAGGTTCAAGCGGAGATCGCGGACGCACTCAAGGTACACACCTCCTGAGAACCGATTCTGTGAGGTTTATGCCACTATGGGAGTAAAAGTTTTGTAAAAGATGTTTGGACTGCTATCGTACCTTCCGCCACCATAGCACTTCCGCGAGTCTGTTCCGTCGTTTGGGCGCTATTGACATCAGCAGTTACTTTCATAATCGAATTTTTTGTTGGGCTGGCCACGTCGCACGTATGCCCATGAGCCGGGCGCCACACGGCAGTTGCTGGCAGGTTGCATTACGCAAAAGTAAACTCAGCCCAGTCAGACTTCTTCTGAAGGTTACATTTTTCTGTTGCTATATGTCACAGTAGTGTTTCTTTGTATTTGGGAATTATTAAGTAGACTAGAGTAGACCGCTATCATCACTTCCATATCCACTTAGGCATATGTGCCTGTTTATCTTCTTGTATTGGCCCCTCTCCTAGTATGAGCTGCTTTGCCTTGTTTTTCGGCCCGTTAGCCTTCTAATTCCGGCCCCTCTGGGCATGTGTTTAAAAAATGTATCACACAAGAAGACATACAACCCAATCAGCTTCATTTTGGAGGACTATTTAATTCGTAACTTTTTGCTGTTCGTTGATGTTTCTTTACAATTAGGGAGTACAAGTTCAGGTGCCCGCGCGATGCGCGGCTTCGGAGCAATGTGTTTGCTGCGGAGGAGTAGGTGCGTGTCCTTAGCACCTCAGTGCACGGCCTTGAGATGCCCGTGGATGAGTTCCCTCATAGTGCACGTGGTGCGTGTCCCTTCTTGTGCCCGTAGTCCGCCTTGTGTTCTTGTTTACTGCACATGTACAACAGAACTGTACTGTACTGCGAACGAACTACGAAATTCCATTTTTATTATATAACAGATATTCTAATCTAATGATATACTCGTCCTATCCATACGTGCAAGGTAAGCAAAAGGCACCTTCGAAGCACATTATTAATTACTGAAATGCGCCCATCGAAAGGATCTATGTATATTTGCATTGAAGAAGAGTGCCTCTGGCATCGAGCATTACTGTAAAGGGCGAATGAAATCTCCGCGATTTACCCGTATTTCGATGGACGCTTGATAAAAAGAATCTGCTAGAAATTTAGCGACATGGCAAGTAATAAATCGAAGCAATCTTTTGTTTTGAGGTCGGGAAAAGTATATTCAAGTAAGATTCGGGTAGGTATTTTCTTTTCCCGACCTCATACAACTAATCCTATTGTTTTAGTTTTTGCGATTTCATTAGAATATATGTTGAGCGAACGATCAACCGTGACATCGAAATTAAGAGAGACTATCTTCGATATTTTTATAATAGTTGACAGTTATGATATTACTTTGATTGTATATCAATTTTGTTAAGGTTCTCCTCATTGCCGCTCCGTTCCTCTTATGTCAAAGTCATCGACAATAGATACGTGTGTACACGGGACTGGAAGTGAAAATTAGCAAATTTAATCTGATCATCATTATCATCAATTTTAGACGTGCATAATCATTGGTTCTAACTTTTATTGCCTATTCTTGCCCAGTTTACTTTTGGCACCAGTATTCTATGAGTACAGTAGTCTGTACTGCAAATGTGCCGGAAAGTCTGATGATTTCAAGTTCCAGAGTGATTGCTAGGACTATACTTGTAAAAATATATTGACGAAACGATGGTGCTGTGAAGTCTTAAAGATACCGTCTTCGCGTGTATTCTAAAGGGAATGAGTGAGCGTGAAAGTGACTGACAAAGTGACAACGGGCGACATATCCCAACAAACATTTACCTACAAAGTATAACTTCATAGAAAACAATCATGACAGCCATGACAAGATTTCTTTGCAAAAGATGTCATCGTTATGACGAGTCTAGTCTGATCACAATGAAGCCAAGCTTTGCGTTGAAGCATTCCTTTCTTGCTGTCGTCCAATTTGCTTTCTTACTGAGTGCCGCATGCTACTCGCATGTCTTTGCTGTACGCTTCCATAGATCAGAATTTGTTGGACATCTAGGACCTGGCGGTTTCTTGGTTGGTCTTGGAGCCTTTGAACTCACAACTCTTGAACCTTCGCGTAATGCATTGTATAGTGCTCGAATTCAGTATCTTGAGGGTCGAGCTGCAATGGTTGGCTCTATAAGTTATGTATTGGGAAGTTCTTGGTACCGAAGTGACTCAGCTTTCAGCTTTAACCTCCACTTCTTGACATACAGCCTTCGAGAACAGCAACATATTGCCATCATGGCAGTAATCTTCATGAGCGGCTTGTTGGCTGTAAGGCTTTCAAATGGTCAATGCGCAAATCAGCAATTGCCCGCGGTGATATTTTCGATCTCGTTTGGGTTCTTCATTGCTCAACATAAGCAGCCGAACATATACGGATATTACATGCACTGGGCAACGTGCGCATTCGTGGTAATGCATGCATTGGCCCGGGTACGTGGAAACCGGCTTTCAGCTGCCGTATTTGTTTTTCTTGCGGGGTATTCGTTCTTTTACGGACAGTCAGGAATCATTGTGTACATTGATGATCATGAAGCAACGAATCCAACAGCGTTCTTACTGGGTTCGCTATCGTTTGCACTTGTATGGGTGCTTGTTTACACGATCACATTCCCAGTGGACAACGATGTGAAGAAATCGATCAATGTTGTTGAAGGCGACGAGGAATCAACATGTTTAGTGGAAAGCCACAACAACCAAGTCAGCAAAGATGGTGCAGAAGAATTCAACGACCTCCCAAAATAAGAAGATTTGAAAATTACTTTGTCGATTTACTCTTTTGATTTAAAGATGCTAGCATTTCTATCATACGATTTCATCGATATCAAAAGGAAAAGCTACCCACCACTGTTTCACGAGATTATCCACTTTTCTAGCCAGTAATTAGTCTGGCTTTTGCACTATAATGAATTGCTCACACTTTAGGAGAGCCACATTTTATTCCTTAAGGTCAATAATACACTATACTATACAATCGCATTAATCTATTCCTATGTTTGCCTTTAGCTCTTATTCAATTGGCATCAGGAGCAAGTGGGGGATAGAACAAGTTAGTCATTTCCAGTTCTGTCTGACCTACGCAATGGAATAATTCCCCATGACCATTGACATTGTGTCTCAGCCACACGGCACTCGAGTCATGCAAATGCGCACAAAGTGTTGGTAGACTCAAAGATGTTGAAATACTTTATCAAACAAGGACCAGATTGCACATCTGCGTAGTTGTAATTCAGTGGTGCGCTCAAAAAACAACTCAATTATGATTCCTTGAGAAGGTTAATTGTATCTCGAGATCTCGAGACAATAATCAGAGCGCCAAAAGATACTTAGTACAAGTATCTCAACCCAGAGCTTTGAAATTGTCACAAAGTTAGATGAAACTGCTTCTAAAGAATTAAGGGCGGAACACTGCAACACATACAACACTTAATCTAATAGCTAGAAGCAGCTATTTTTTTATCTGTTTGTGTAGATCGGCAGCAGGCAAATGGCGAGAGTGACAACCTGTCCATATCTTGATGTCTATGAGATGTCATCGTGATGGCGAGTCTAGTCTAGTCGCAATGGAGCCAAGCTTTGCGTTAAAACATGGTTTTCTTGCAGTCGTCCAGTTTGCTTTCTTATTGAGCGTCGTGTGCTTCTTGCATGTCTTTAAAGTGCGCTTTCACACATCACAATTTATCGGGCACTTGGGTCCTGGTGGTTTCTTGGTTGGTCTTGGAGCCTTTGAACTGACTACCCTTCAGCATTCTCGTAATGCATTGTATAGTGCTCGAATTCAGTATCTTGAGGGTCGAGCTGCAATGGTTGGTACGTTATTGTATGTTCTTGGAAGTTCTTGGTACCGAAGTGACTCAGCTTTCAGCTTTAACCTCCACTTCTTGACATACAGCCTTCGAGAACAGCAACATATTGCCATCATGGCAGTAATCTTCATGAGCGGCTTGTTGGCTGTAAGGCTTTCAAATGGTCAATGCGCAAATCAGCAATTGCCCGCGGTGATATTTTCGATCTCGTTTGGGTTCTTCATTGCTCAACATAAGCAGCCGAACATATACGGATATTACATGCACTGGGCAACGTGCGCATTCGTGGTAATGCATGCATTGGCCCGGGTACGTGGAAACCGGCTTTCAGCTGGTGCGTACGCTTTTCTAGCAGGCTACTTGCTGTTCTACGGACAGTCAGGAATCGTTGTGTACATTGATGATCATGAAGCAACGAATCCAACAGCGTTCTTACTGGGTTCGCTATCGTTTGCACTTGTATGGGTGCTTATTCACACGATCGCTTTCCCAGTGGACAACGAAATGGAGGATTCAAATGATATTGTTGAAGGCGACGAGGAATCAACATGTTTGGTAGGAAACCACAGGCCTGTCCTCAAGGACACTCCAGAACGAGTCGATGTCCTCACAAATATTAAAAGGTACAGGCGAAGTCAGCATTTTTCCAAAGTGTTTAGGAGTTGTTTGTTAAGACAAGTCGCAAGTTTTGTTATTGGTGGTGTGAATCATGGGAAGGGACTTGTTTCATATCACCGTTATTACTAGCACTACAGCTATGGAATTTTTTATTCCTATTCCTATTCTTATTATGTGCTTGTGTGTTTTAGATAATTTAATGGGCATTTCTTTGTCTTCTAGATTAGTCGAATGGGGCAAATGGGGCCGATAAACCAGGATCCGAAACCAGTTTACAGTTCACCTTACCCTGGCTTGGCACTGGCTTTGAATATCCACCAACACAATACCGTTAATGCCCCCCCCCCCCCTTCTACTTCACTTGAAACGGGCTGAGGGGCCATGGAAGATAGCACCTCGGACGGCCCCTTTGAAGTTTAAAAGGTGGTATCCTGGTACTTCTTTCGTTCATATAAGCACGCATAATGCACAACCAGTTTCAACACCCAGAACCTCGTGCTAAACTAATCTTCGTAACTGGGGTCTTGGACAATGTTGCATGCGCCTATTTTGCCTTGGCCTTGCTTGACGGGAACCAGGGCACAAAGCGTGATGTGGTGCGTTGGTACTCCTCATACGCCGGGTACTTACGGCTGGAAAGCATTTCAGTCAGGTCTAGACTCGCGCCCGGTGGCACGAAGAGACCAGTCAAGAAAACGGTACCCCAGATGGTCCAGTTGAACCACTCGCCGGTGGCACTTACTGAAAAGAGGTAAAAAGCCCACCACAGAGAGACCTGTGCACGTGATTTGCAGAACACGTGAGTGCCAAGATGATTTCACTTAATCATCGCACACTAGCCCACCCAGATATCAATACGTAGAAGAAAAACAAACAAAGGGAAGAAGTAGAAGTCAAGTGGCCTCACCTCACAAAAGTAGTTCGGGTGGCGGCTGAATCTCCAGAGGCCCGTTTCAATAAACCCACGTGAATATTCACCGAGCGGCTGCCCAGCGTTCTTTCGAGCATACCTAGTCGAGTAAATGAATTAAGCAGCCAGACAGAAGTGATCATGCAGCGCCACAAAAAAACCAATCTAACAAAAGAAGGGAAACTGCATAATACATACATCATTTTTAAAAAATTCTCCGAGTATAGTGAGCGTACTTGGCCGTTTGAAAAGAAAACATCTGGTAGTCCGCTATGGCTTCACCCAGCACGAAAACCAAGTACAGCCCAGCAGCCACGTAATCAAGAGTTCCGAGCGGGGTATTAGACTGCAGCGCCGCTACAGCCGGCACACTGAATGCGAGGATTTCTAGTTGCTGAAACAAGCACACGAACAAGAGGTTGAACACCTGCGAACAAACGAACGAGTCGAAGCTGTTAGGTTCACATAAAAAGAATCGACACCAGCTGTAGATAACTCAAAAGTAAGGAACGAGAGGCAAACAAGTACGTGACCTCGAATTTCCATCCAGACCACCAACTTTGCACTTCTTTCCATCGGTAATCCTCGCCACCGCTGAACCCTCCCTTGACTGCGAAGTTGATGGTGAGCCGAACACCCCACACAGTGCTAAGCACGGCCATCAAAAGGAGTCGATCGTTCGCATGGGCACCGCTATTCGCTTGGCGGGCAGACCAGTACAAGTGCCAGCAGTAAAGCCATGGCTGCAGCGACCAGAGCCGGTCAACGATGGATGGGTCGCTATGTGGACTACCTTTGAGCAAAGCTGTCAGCGAGATAAGCCAAACAACAAGCGCGCCGACGACGACAAAAAGAACTTGACGTCCCCAAGGGTCCGCAGAAAGCGGATGCGTCAAACAACCTAGTGGGTCCGTTAGCAGGCAGTCCTTTGCACTCGTGTGCTTGGCCCACACGTAGTATAGTGTTCCTAGTTGCCCCAATGCCCCAGCCAAGGCTGCCTAGGAGTTGAGTGCGAAATTATTTAGTTGAAAGATACATTGTTCACTTACGTACGCTAAAGATGCATCAAAAAGAGTTACCGCGAAGGGAGGAGGATCGCGTGTTCCTTTTAAAGTCATGTCGGTCGATCCCGTCTTAGACGTCATGCTAGACTTCGGAGAAGACTTCCGAATCCTACAGCTAGTAATGCGCTCGTGGGGTAAGCTTTAGAATCAGAGATGAAAGAAAAATGAACGCTGGAAAAGATGACTCACGGGCTCATTCACACGGGTTCACGGGTTTCAACGTTTCAACGGATTCATGGCGTCGTCTGGTGTCTTCATCTTCATCCGGGACAACCGGGAATTCTGTTGCGGATTGCGCTAAAGTGTACTATACCAGCACGCAGTGAGGTGCGGGGCGAAAACCCCACCCGCACAGATCTGATTCGACTACTTCCACATACCAGCATGCTTCCGGGCTGCGCTGTACTACTTTATTTCACATTTCATGCACGTCATGCATCAATGTAGTCTAACTCGACTCGCCCTGTTTTCGCGTTCAGCGGCACCAAGAGCATGGCATTTAGCTATTCGAAGAACTGGGCGGCCTCTCGATACCTCATTTCTAGATCGTGGATTAAAAAATGAACATTAAAAGAGAAAAGCCCATTTGCCGATTTGCCGATTTGCCTTCTGCTAAGTCCCTTTGATTTTCGTCGCCTGCTTTGGATATTGAATGTGGAAAATTTTACTAAGGCGGCCTCACGTACGACCAAGAAGCAAGTTGAATTGGTAGTTCGTACCGCAGAACAGTACCACAATACTATTACAAAACCCAATCTCGAAGGACCTCAAAAACGCGATATCCAGATGTCCAAATGCTACGAAAGCATTATCTTAAATCTAAATCTCAGCAGAAGTTCGCAGCAACTCGAACTTGAACTATTGGAAACCCAAATGATAACGAAGCCAAATATGCGGGCAGATGCGGAAATGCGAGTGCGTTTTGCGCAAGTCAAAATCAAGTCGGAAGAACCTATCCCATAGAAATCAAAACCACTTCTTAATGAAGCCAAGAAACCCAGACTGGGCTTCTTCGTTGGCATTTGGTGCTGCCACTCCTGGGTCGCCAACTTTTGGTTCAACGGTTGTTGAAGCTCCCTTTGATGTATCAGCCGCAGCGACGGCACCAGAGGTGGCAACCTCTCGACTGGCAGGCGCACTCTCTTGGGGAACACCGGCGGAGGCAGGGGCTACTGATGATTCGGCTACTGGTGTAGGGGCTGACACCGTCGATGCTGCTGCAGGTACAGAGGCTCTTTCAGCTGATGCTGGAGTTTCCAAGGTTCGCACAGTAGCGGAAGAATCTTTCGCGGGCACATTAGTAGGCTTTCTACCAGTACAGTAAACGCACGAGAGTAGCATATTAAAAACATCAGCGCCGAAAAACGCCAAGTTCTGCTACTGGCGAGCACAATTGAGCGGATTTCTATGAAATCAGCACTTACTTCATATTTGCGACTACGCCCCACGAAAACCTAAAATAGGAGAAGGCACGCCACGAAACGCCACAAGTATTGAAGAAGTTGAAATCAAATGAGGTGTACTACTATCTGATCAAACAATTGAAATTCAATCGAAATGATTAATGAGAACACATCGGGAGAATTAACTTACGCTGAATGCCCAGGCGGTATCTTAATCGAGCTTCCTTCACCCCATGAAAAGGTCGTATGCCCGGGTGGTGTTGTCATCCTCTGCATCTTTTCTAAGTCAGCTCGATCGAGGACGAGAGTACGAGAGTCGAATGTCGTGTGGCGAAGAAAATTTCGAATTCTCGGATCCGCTGCAGAAGGAAAACAGCGTGACATATTTTTACTGCACCATAACAGAGCGATGCTACGGATCGATAACACACACAGATTTGAATCACGACGAGAGAGGAGTGCAAGCAGGCCAAGCAGTAAACCGTCCATCGTCCATCCCCATCCCAAGTAGATTGCGTTTTCTAAGAAGTATTGAAGTGTACATCTTGGGCACACGAACTCTTAATGGTGACAGCATTCCCTTCTCCCAGTATGCGGCAGTGCTAGTCCTAGTTTTAAGGGTGTACTTCATAGGGCAGATCTGGTGCCGGGAGTAGTGCGTTCTGCACTAAACCTACCACTCCATGACCACGATGGAGGGAGACTCCTCCCCGTTGGCACGGCTGATCAATTTGATCGACGACTTAGACGCGGTTGTTCCGGAAGCGTCAAAGGACTTGCTTGACGAGCTCGATCGCATTCATGATGCGCTCGACGGGAGCATGCGCAGCTTGGAGGCTAAGGTCGCTGAGGCGACATCCGGCGGCGGCGGGCAAATGCAGTACCGTCAGTTGGAACGCGACCTCGAGGACGCAAAAGACAGCTTGCGCGCGCGCGAAAACGAAGTGCAAAAGCTGCACCGCGAGTCGGTGAGCCTCGAGGCGCGCCTTGCGGTGAACGACGAAGACTTGAAGCAGGTGAAAGCGGACCGGCGCGAGTTGCAGCGGCAGCTGGACCGGATGAAAGAAAAGCAAGAAGAAGACCACCGGAAGCAGCAGGCAGCCCTAGCCCAAGAGCAGCTCAGCGGCAACGAAAGCGGTGGTTTGAACGGCAGTGGGCCTAGTGGGCCGGGCGGCGCCACTGCGCAGCTTCAGGAAGCCAACTACGAGCTGCAGCAACAGCTGAACGCGTCACAGGGACTGTTGGCCCAAGAAGACGCAGAACTGCGGCGCGCCCTGGGGGAGCTGCAAGCGCTCGCGGAAACCAACGACGACTTGACTCGGCGCTTGGACCAAGCTACGAAGCTGACCACGTCCCAGGAAGACGACCTGGTCCTAGCGTCCGCGGAGCTGGCGGCTGCTGTCCGAGCCCGCCAAGACGCGGAAGCGTCCTTAGCTGACGCCACCCAAGAAGCCGAAAACTTGCGGCTGGAGTACACTACGGTCGTGCCAGGCTTGGAGCGAGACAAGGTGGACCTGCAGCTGCAAGTGCGGAGCTTGCAGCGCGAAGTGCTCGAAGCTCGAGAAGCAGCCCTCGGGGGCTCCGCCTCGCTGGAAGCCACGGGCGGCGCGGCCGCAGTAGACGAGCTGCGCGCAGCCTTGGCCGCTGAACAAGAGCGCGCCGTGGCGGCAGGGGCCGAGCGAGACCAGCTCCGCGATGACCGCGAGATTTTGGAGCAGGTCATTGCAGACCTCTCGTCCGAAGCCTTGGGCCTGTCGGTGGGCGCTACCTCGGACCGTGGGCTTGCTCAGCACGGGGCGGTGAGCGCGGAAGAACTACAGGCGCTTCAGCACGAGCTCGAAGTAGCGCGCGCCGCCAACGCACACCTGGGAAGCTTGGCCGCAGAGCGCGCGGCGGAGGTGGAGGCGCTGCAGCGCGAGCAGGACACGTTGCTCCGGGGCGACGCCGGCACCGCTGCCCTCGTCGGGGAGCAGAAAGCGCTGCGCGCCAAGTTGCGCGAAGCCCGGCGCGACTTGGAGTCAGCCCGGCTCCGCGGGCGCGACGCGGAAGAGGCGAAGCTGCACTTGGAACAGCGGGCCGAAGCGGTGGTGGCGCTGGTGGAGAGCCGAGCCAACTCGGCTCGCGACGCGGCTGCCCGAACTGCGCAATCAAGCAGCAACACTGCAAGAGCCAAAGCCGGCAAGGACAACAAGAGCAAGAGCAACAGCGAAAACCTGCTTCTTACTCAGGGGCCAAACGAGGCAGGCAAGGAAGCTCTTGGTGCAGGGTCCGTGGACGGCAGCGTGGACAGCCGCGGTAGCAGCAACTCCCGTTCGCGCGACGACGATGACGATGACGATAACGGCGGCCGTGGTGATGACAATGGGTCGAAAGCTACCGTCGCAGCTGCCAACGCCGCAGCCTCGGTCTTAGCGGGTACCGCTGCCGCAGCACGCGCCATTGTCGCCGCGCCCCTGGCGGCTGCCCACCAAACTACGGCGATGCGCTTGCGGGCGGAAGTACAGGAATTGGAAGAGCAGGGCCGGGAAAAGGACGCGCGGATCGGCAGCTTGTACGACCGGCTCCGGGGGCAAGCGCAGGCGCTTGCGGAAGCAGAGGGGCAAGCGGCGGCCGCTGCGGCGTCGAACCCCAGCAGCCGTTTCCCTGCGCTCATTCTTCCTGGGGGCGAGGCTGCTGGTGCTGCAGCTGCTGCAGGCAGCGGCGGTGGTGCGGCAGGCGGCGGCAAACATGCCAGTGGTGTTAGAGGCGGTGGGTCAGGGAGCAACTTGGAGCAAGAAGAGCGCTTAGAAGCAGAGCTCGAGTCTTCCAAGGCAGCCATTCGACGGCTTCAAGCTGACCTCGCGCAGGCCCAAGGTGTGAGCTCCAGCGGCCAAGATCCTAACCAACAGCAGTACTTGTCGTCACCGAGTACTCCGGTACGCAATTTCGGCTCGGCAGACGACTTGGCGGATCTCAAACGCGACATTTTGCGCACAGTGCAGGCAGCCCTCGCGGAAAACAGCAACAACTGGAATGTGAACCACAACAACGATCTCACCGCGGAAGGTGCTGATCCTGCCAGTAAGGCACTTGCGGGTGGTGCTAGTGCTGGTGCTGTTGCTGGCGGTGCAGCGCCCTCATCGAGCCGGCGGCCCAGTGCCTCCCGCGGCGGTGGCGTGCTTGGCGAGCGCGGCTCCGCGGACCTGGAAGCGCAAATCGAGCGCCGCCTCTTGGAGCGGCAGCGCAGCAGTGCGAACGGCACCCCAAGAGGGGGAAACAACACGCCTCCACTGGGCTCGGCGCGCTCGTCGTCCGCGTCGGCCATGGCAGCTCAATTAGCGGGCGGCCCAACCATCGTGCGCACGCCACGCACCACTTTACTTGGCGACGCTCCTGCCAAACAGGAAGGCGACGGCGATGAGGGCAACGACGGTGTTGCCGGTCCAGGCGGTGGTGAAAGCAGTAGCAGCAGCAGTGATACCAACAACAACGCCCCCAACGTGCCGGGCAGTTTGCGGAAGCGGCAGTCGACGCGGTCAACCGCCCGCGCACGCACCCCCGGTATTGGCGGCGGCGGCAGTGGTAGCGACAACGACCACGACAACAACGGTGGCCTGGGTCCGGCAAGCAGCGCCCATTTGGGCGTGTCAGCGACAGCAGCGCTGCGGCGCAAGATGAACGCGATTCTCAAGTCTGCGGTGGGCACCACCGCTGCACCAATAGCAGCGGACTCAAATGCTAATGCCAACACGGGTACCGAGGCGGAGCCTGGTGCAGTAGCTGGAACAGAAGCAGCCGCGGAAGGAGAAGGAGACGGAGCCGAATCTGAGAAGAATGCAGAGCCTGCTGGCGTAGCGAGCGCAAGTGTGGACACTAGCCCACGCGCGGAGTCCCTAGCACCAGAGGCTTTGGTGGGGGCGCTTGCGGAGGGTTTGAACTCGGAGTTGGTGGCCGCGGAAGCCAGGCACTCGCAGGTGCACGACGAGCTTGCGGCAGCAACCGAAGCCAACGAGTCGCTCGCCGCTGAAGTCAACCGCTTGCGGCGCGACGTGGACCGGTTGAGCGAGCAAGCCAACTTGAAGACCGAGCTCAAGCGCATCCTGGGAGGCGGCATTCCTGTCCAGCAGCAGCAACAGCAGCAGCATGGTGATCTGAAGTCCCCCGTGCCAGCGCTTGAGCTCTCCGCCATTCGCGGTGGCCATGGTGGCGGCGACGGCTACGACGGTGGCCCTGGTGGCGTTGGTGGTGGAGGTGAAGGAGGAAGTTCGTCGAGGCCGTCGCGGCGTTCTGCTGGCGCCCTCATCGAAGGCGAGGGTCTGAGCTCAGGGCGCCTCGCGTCCACTGCTTCGCACCCAGCGACCGCCCCTGGGACGGCGCAAGTGACGGCCCGCGCTCAAGCAGCAGCAGCAGCGTCCTCTGGTCGCCGCGGGAGCATGAGCAGCGGTGTGCACCCCACTATTGCTGAAGGGCAAAACTTCAACGATGGTGCAGGCAGAGCCAATGAGTCAACGGTGGAGGCAAGCTTTGCAGCCACTCGAGGTGGTGGAGGAAGTGGAATTGTTCCTTATGGGGCGACGGCCATGCAGGACACAATCCCAAGCCACGGCAGCAACCACGCCTACCAGCAGCAGCAGCGTCAGCAGTACGCTGGCCCAGGAGCAGCCACGCACGCACCGGCAGGCATGATGAAAGAAGTGACCTTCGGTGGTGCAGGCCCGACGACTGCGGAAGGGAAAGCGCTTCTGGCAGCCACCCTGCGCGACACGCAACTTCCGCCAGAAGACTGGGCCGATGAGGTAAATTGATCCTGAAAACTCGTATTCATGTATTTGCTGGTCTCCTGGATTTGTTTAGATGCGTGTGTGCATTCATGATGGGTTACTTATCGCGGCCCGGGTCAATTTCTTGTTGCTGTCTGTTGTTGCTTTGTATTTATTTTCTCGCCGTCCAAAACAGGTGCGTGACGTGTACAGCCAGTTAGCCGTTGCCCTTGAGCTCCTCGCAGCACGCGAATCGGAACTTCAGGAAGCTGATAACTTGGTGCAACACCATGAAGCCAGTCTCGCGGAGGTGCGTGTTGTCAGGAGTGGCGATGCTGATGGTGGTTGTCTTAGTGTTCCTTCTTCTTGTCGTTTTTGTTTGCCATTTGTTGCCACGCTGTAGAATCCCAATTTTGTGTGTGTAATACAACCTCTTCTTGTGCGGCACGTTTCAACCTCATTATTTATTTTTTGCACTCAAAGCCTCCCACTTCATGCTTGCTTTTAATTTCCTTCCAGGTGCGTCGCCGCACCGCTCACTTGTACGCCGAACACGTGGCCTTTGCCAAAGAAGCTGAGGCCAAGGAAGCGGCGGCCACCAGCGCCCTGGAAGCGCAACAGCTGGAGCTCACCAAGCTGACCCTCAAGCACGACGCGCTCGACGCCTTGCTTCAGTCCATCAACCACGGTGGCGGTGGGGGCAGCAGCGGCCACAGCGCTGCCGCAGCTACTGGTGCTGCTGCGGGAGCTGGGGGGGTTGGAAGTAGCAGCAGCGGCACAGGCAGCAGTGTGTCGTTGTCGACCCATGCAGCGTCGCTTGCCAAGAAATGCGCAAGGCTCGAGGCCAACGAGCTGGTGCTGCGGCGGCGCTGCGGGAGCTTGGAAGAGCAAGCCGCCCACGAATCGTCGCGCCGCTTAGCGTGCGAGAAGGCCAGCGTGGAAGCCGAGTCGGACGCCAAGGCCCGGCTGCTGTACCTGGAAGAGTGGAAGCGGGGCGCGGGGGAGCGGCTGGAGCGGCAAGCGGCTGCGCTGAGCCGGGCGGTGCCCCAACACGACCACGTGGAAGCGTGCCTGGAGCTGGACTCGCTGCGCAGCGACTACTTGAACTTGATGGCGAGGGAAGCCGAGTTGAGGCTCAAGGTAACCTTGGTATCCACGCAACCACCCGCAAGCATGCAATAACACGCTGGTGTGCGCGTGTTTGCTCGTGTACTACTTCATGTAGACTACGAGTGCACCTACGTGAGAGGGGGCAGTGTATTATTTGGCAGAGAAATGGGAAATAGGGTCGTTGGTTCATGGAAACTTCTTGAAATGCATTTGCTCCTCTCTTCCGACTTTGTAAATTTCTTACGACGTATCAAAGGTGCACCGTCAGCGCACTTTGCCTACGGAAGTGGCCCAATTGCAACAAGCAGCCGCCAGTCACGCAACTGCTTTGCAGCGGGAAACCAGCCGTGCCGCAGCAGCCGAAGCGGAGGCTCAAGCAGCCAAGCAAGAGCTCAAAGCCTTGCTGGACTCGGGTGCCGGTACAGCAGCAGGTGCAGGAGTGAGTGGCGGTGGGTTGTCTGCTCGCAGTGGCAGCAGCAGCAGCAGCAACGGCGGTCCTTACGGGGGGCAACAACCGTCAGACCGAGCGGCTGCAGCTGCTGCCGCAGCCACCCAGGCCTTGTTGGCTCGCCAGTCTCGCGAGCTCGTGGAACTGCACGGCCAGCACGCGCGCGCCACCGCACAGCTGGCCGCCGCCGCTGAAGCCGCCGCCCTGCGGGAACACGACGCCGCGCGCACCCAGGCCCTGCTGACGTCACTGGAGCACGAGCAGGCCAGCACGCGCAAGTCGGAGGAGGTGGCGTGGCGCGAGCTGAGCCTAGCCAAGCAACAGCGCGACGAGCTGGTCCGCAACTACGGCAGTGGGGGCTTGACCCGGGCCGACGCCGAGGCTCTGCAACAGCGGTGCCGGGCGCTGGAGGCCGAGCGCAGTGGCCTGCGGCGAGAGCGGCATCGCTTGGCGGAGCAGGCAGCGCAGGCAGCCGAGCAGGCCACGCAAGTGCTGGCCCTGCGAGACGCGCACCAGGACGACCTGGCTTCGCTGCGCGCGCGCTGCGCTGAGCTCGAGGC
>Ga0307931_1001142_pt1 | contig 17403 bp, 16 predicted proteins | sample OrgLakmetageno47_FD_201816 | JGI IMG/M metagenome (GOLD analysis project Ga0307931, IMG submission 201816) | Saline water microbial communities from Organic Lake, Antarctica - #47 | ecosystem: Environmental > Aquatic > Non-marine Saline and Alkaline > Saline | place: Antarctica: Organic Lake... | reverse complement strand
ATACTATCCCAATCGATTAACTCGTTTATTTGAGTGAAAAACGTTCTTTTTATCTTTCTTGATCGCAAATCACAAATTGTGTCTGCTAATGTAGGCTGTTTCTGTAGTTTCATACATTAAAAATAAGCCTTAATGCCCTTATATACAAATGATTAAGGTGATTTAAAAACTTTATTTATTAGATTTTACCTTGCAACGGTCTTAAAACATGACCCGCTGATTGTTACAAAAAGAAATAGACTGAGCATTACTATAAACATAGCCTTATTCTCTTTTCACCATTTTATTTTTAAAATCTTCCATATTTTTGTGAAATTCGGCCTATGAGTTGATTCAAAATATAACCAATAAGACCTACAATGATGATGATTGAATAGACTCTTTTATAGTTCAGCTGCTCCATTTCGTTATAAACCAGAGTTCCAAGTCCAGTTTCATTGCCCATCTGCATATATTCCAAAACAGTTACGATAACAATGGCATAGGAAAGTGATATTTTGAAACCTGCAATAAAATAGGGTAATACCTCAAAAAATGTCACTTTTATAAAGGCTGAAATTTTACTTTTCTTACCCGAAATTAAATAGTACTGGTGTAGTCGGTTTAGGTTTTGTTGTTTAATACCGTGGAGAACATTCACGATTATTAGTAAAGAGCTGGGTATAGCGGCTAAAATCCAAATGATATTTGGAGAGGAAATTCCCAGTATAACAGCAAAAGCTGGAATAAAAAAGGTGACCGGAATCGACCTTAAAAAATCTAATGTAGGTTCAAATATCGACCAAATCCATTTATTTAAATTAAGTAAAAAACTAAATAAAATTCCTAAAATAATTGAAACAAGAGAACTGATTAATACGAGTCTAGCCGTTGACGATATCGCCTCTAATACTGAATTGTCGGTAAGCGATATAAAAAAGTCAGCATATATTTCAATGGCATTTGGAAATTTTAATAGTGCTGGACTCCATAGCTTTAATAGGCTAAAGAGTACAGCTAAAAATAGTGGGAGCATAAATAGTCCCAAAAAGAAAATTTTAATTTTGGACTTAGAGGGCTTCATTAATTTCTTTATATATTTTTAATGTTTCCCCTTTTGTTTTGATAAAAGAGGGTTCCGATACCGATTTTTCAATATCTATAATATCGGTTTTATTCACGTTTACTTCTTTGCTATCAATTTGTTTTTTGCTGTTGAAAAATACAATTCTGTCAGCTAAAAATATGGCTTCATCAAAATCGTGAGTTACCAGTATCGCTGTGGCTTTAGTTCTTTTAATCTCTGCCCTAAGAAAAGACCATAATTCCCATTTTAGCGAAAAGTCAATTCCCGTAAAAGCTTCGTCAAGCAGTATAAGTTTTGGAGAATAACTCAAGCCACAAGCAAAGGATAATCGCTTTTTTTCCCCTCCAGATAATTCAGTTGGATACCTTTTTTTATTTACTTTTTCAGTTAGTCCAAGTATTTTAATAAGAGACACTAGCCTTTCTTTTGCCCCACTATCAAGTTGATTTCTTTCTTTTAATGCAAACTCTATATTTTCTTTTACGGTCAACCAAGGAAATAACATATCCATAGCTGATTGCCTTATATATGAAACTTCACTCTTATCGATGTTTACTAGTTTAATGCTTCCACTATCTGGTTTTTGGAAAGAAGAAATTAAATTGAGCAATGTGGATTTACCAGAGCCACTAATTCCTAGCAGAGCAATAGTCTCATTTTCTTTGATTTCAAGGTTTAAATTTTCAATGATAGGATGGATACTATCCGTATGTTGAAATGTTAAATTTTTTAGGATAACTCCCATATAGATCAGTCTTGTTTGATGCAGATTTCACTTGCCTTTGGAAGTTCAGTTATTTCATTCAACTCTTTTAAAAGCTTAAGGTATCCGTCAAGGTTTGTAAGATTTATTTCATCTGATTTAGAGAGAGGCATTGTATTCATATTTTGTGCGATTTCTTCTTTAATATCTGTGGCCTTTGCCAAAATTTTCTTCGCCTCAATAGGATTATCATCAATAAAATCTAGTGATTTATTGATTGCCCTAAGAAAAGATTTTACTGTTTTGGGATTCTCCGAAAGCCATTTTTGATTAACGACTCCAACTCCAATTGGGCTTAAGTTAAATTGAGTCGCATATATGGAAGGAAATATTTTTCTAAAATTATGCTCAATAATTCCTGTGCTTAAGATGGGTTCGTATGCAAATAAGGCGTCGATATCACCAATTAAAAGTGATTGAATGTGCAAATTAGGGGTTAGCTGAATGAATTGAGGAGTCGCTAAATTTGGATATTTCTCCGCGAATATTTGAAGGAATGAAACCTTTGCAGTTGATCCTGGAAATCCTCCGATTTTTTGACCTGCCAGATCTTCTAAATCACGAATTGGAGAGTCGTCTTTTACAACGAGTGCATCAAAACCATTTTCAACCGTAATGTTACTCGTTGAAAATATTTTTAATGAGTTTGGTGATCGTTCTAATTGTTTTAAAACAGGTGTTATTGCTAACTCTATTCCAAAATCAATATGACCAGAAACTAATTCTTGAGCAATTAGATTACTCGTACGTATTGGATTTCCCTCAACTTTAAGATTTTGTTCTTTATAATATCCTTTTTCAACCGCTACAAAGTGAGTGAGGCTTGAAACCATAGATAAGTAGCCAACTTTTACTTTTTTAGTTTTCTCTCCGTCTGAATTCTGTTCTTTAGTCATATTCTTACAAGCTGTTAAGACTATAAGTCCAAATAGAATTAGTGCTGTTACCTGTTTCATGCTTTTTATTTATGGTTCTCGTTGTTGTTTTTTCCGTGTGCATAATCTGATCTGATCAAGTAGGCCAAGGGGATTTTGCTCTAAGCCTCTCACAGATGACTTCAACAAATTCAGTGCACTGTTATGTTGAAAAAACTTCCTTCACACAGCTTCCTCAATTTTTGTCGGGGGCTTTCGGTCTACAAACCTAAGCAATAGCATTTATCTAAGAGAAGTTCTAAGGGTAGAACAAAGCAATCTCCATTTAGTTTTTAAATGATGCCTTAAAAATTCGAATTATACTATGACGCAACCTGGCATAGCTTTTTTGCTAAGTCAAGGAAAAAATAAAGGCATAGCACCTCCAAAAGCGCTTTATAATATCGCATTTGATAGCGCCTCAGAAACTCTATCTGCTTTTGGAAATATCACCAAACATCGAAGTTTAAAGCTAGGAATAATCAACATGCCATAGACTTAGTTAGTGTAGCGCGTTTTTATTCTGGTCTTATCGCTGATATTTCCACGTCTTTTTGATAGTCAGTTTCACTCCACAAGAGTACGGTCCTTTCGCTAGTAAAATTTCCTCAATATCAAATAAGTCTAAAAATTTTAATCGCTCGAGTAAACATATATCCAACCATGCTTATGATCTTGAAAAACTATGGTCATCGGTTTATTTGTGGTGTTCTACTCGTTATACATTTTATCTATAATCGCCTTATTTTTTTGCTGAATAACTTTTCGTTTTAACTTTAAAGTTGCGGTAATTTCTCCCGCTTCGATGCTAAATTCTCTTGGTAACAATTTAAATTTTTTAATTTTTTCAAAAACCGAAAAGTCTTTTTGTAGAGCTTCAATCCGCTTTTCAAACATCTCTTTAATCTGACTGTTATTAATCAATTCTTCAACATCCTTGTATGCAATTTTATGTTCAGTGGCATATTTTTTTAGATTCTCAAAACTTGGAACAGCCAATGCGGTAACATATTTCTGTTGGTCACCTACTACTGAAATTTGTTCAATAAAAGCATCGTTTATCAATGCAGTTTCTAATTTTTGAGGGGCGATATATTTTCCACCAGACGTTTTCATCAAATCTTTAATTCTGTCTGTAATGATCAAGTTTCCCTTTTCATCTATCGTTCCAGCATCACCTGTTTTAAACCAACCGTCATCAAAAACACTCGCAGTTTCTTCTGGCTTTTTATAATAGCCTTTCATGACGCAAGGTCCTTTTACTAAAATTTCATCGTTCGCTCCTATTTTTATTTGAGTACCATGAATTGCTTTTCCCGCAGAATTAAATTCAAAATGCTTATATCCGTATAATGAGACTGTTGCTGTAGTTTCAGTTAAACCGTAACCACATTTAATATTTAAGCCAAAAGAATGAAAAAATGAGACCATATCGGCTGCCAAAGGTGCTCCTCCACAAGGCATAAATTTTATGCGTCCACCAAAAACTTCTCTCAATTTGCTCAACACCAATTTATCCGCAATTTTGTGTTTCAACTTTAGAGCTAATGGTACTTTTATATCGTTTCGATTATATTTGTTAAAGTAAGCGTTTCCAATACCCAAAGCCCAGCTGGCTAATTTCATTTTGGTAGGCGAGGCTTCTTTTCTTTTATCTTGAATCGCAGCAAAAATTTTCTCAAAAATACGAGGAACTGTACACATCACCGTCGGTTTGACCTCTTTTAATACCTCAGCGATCAACTTCGGATTTTGGTTGAAATATACTTTTATACCTCGATGCAGGCAAAAGAAAACCCAGCTTCTCTCATAAATATGACTCAAGGGTAAAAAACTTAATGAACAATCTTCTTCTGAAACCACCAATTCAAAATCATGCGCTGCTAGTGACTGCATAAAATTTGTATGGTCCAGCATGACTCCTTTTGGTTCTCCGGTGGTCCCTGAAGTATAGATAATACTCGCCAAATCCGTTGATTCGCATTCGTAATATCTTTTTTGAAGCTCTGTTTCAACAGTTTCATTTATGTCTAAAGCCAAAAAATCATTTAAATGAATTGAGTTTTCACTGTCCTCGATATCTATGTCTTCACAAAGACTAATGATGTATTTTAAATGGCTACTGGTTTTTGAAATTTGTAGTGCTTTGTCATATTCTTCCTGACCACCCACAAAAACCGAATTGATTTCAGCATCGTTTACAATATATTCAACCTCGTTCTTTGAATTTGTTGCGTAAATAGGAACCGTTACTCCTCTTATGCTCATGATGGCAATATCGGCTATAATCCATTCGGGCATATTCTCAGCAAAAATGGCAACGTTTTGATGTTCTTTTATTCCATAATTCAATAGTGCTTTTGATAGATTTTGAATTTTGTCACCAAAATCTGTCCATGAAATTCCAACCCATCTATTCAATTTATTATCCTTGTGATAAATTGAATCTTTACCTTGATATTTCTGCACGTTATTCCTTATTTCTGTGCCAATATGATTGTTTTCCATTTATAATCTTGCTTATTATTTTTTGAATCTTTAGTTGATATAGTGGCATAAAGATACGAAGATTTACTGCGATTAGAGAAGGTAAGCAGAATATAAAAACCACTGCGCTGCTTCAGTAGTGGTGTTCGTTTTTAGGGTAAACATGTCCATTTTTTAAAAAAAACAGTCATGAATTTGATTTCCCTGTTGCTACTGTTCGGTTCCTGAAAAACAAAACCACAAAACTCAAAATAACAAACGTAAATCTATGAGTTTGGACTACTCGTGATTCAAAATCAATAGAAAAAAAGTTGTAATTACCTCAGTGTTATGTTGTTCAACTCACGATTTTAAGTTCTTAAAACAACATTCAATTACTCTTTAATTATTTTCTTGACAATAGATGTATGATCTTTTAAATTGATCTTGACCAAATAAAACCCTTTATTTAGTTTCGAAAGATTTATTTTTTGGTCGTATCCTCTATAAACAAGGGTAGATTTGGCATCGTAGATTTCTACTGAAATAAATTCTAGTCCTTCGATGAATAACACATCTTTGACAGGATTTGGATACAAACTAACTTTAGAAAAATCCTGATCTACTATAGATAACAAAATGTCATCTGTTGTAAATGAAATTAATTTTCCAGTATCAGAAACCCCTCGTATGTTGAATGTTTCAGAGGTCATAAAATACCTATTCGCTCCGATATGTGTTATAGCCTCTGTTTGTTCAAACCCTAGACTTGTAAGTGATGTTTTAGTGTTAGTGCCTGAAAAAATATCATTATTTGTAAAGTTTTCACTAACCCAAACTAAAGGTATTAATGAGTTATAACCGACTAAATATACTTTTTCTGTTGATGGATTGTAGGTGGCTCCTGTTATTAACCCTGCCTCCGCTAAGGGTGTTGGTGACGAATCTACAGTATATGTTCCGCTGCTTTTTGGGATTGAATAAGCTTTTGTTATTTCATCGACCCAATTTTTAGTAAATAAAATCAAGTTATTTGCATCAAAAGAAATCAGTGCTTCTGCATCCCATTCTGTATTATTAGGGTTAGCGGTAAAATCTACTTGATCTGCATAACTAAAGTTTATAATTTCTGATGTTATATTGGTGGAATTTAGATAATCATTTTTATTGATTTTATAAATTTTTAGATCGGTTCTATTTCCACTGTTGTTCCCTATATCGCCAATATAAATTGAGGAGTCATCTTGTGCGATATCTTCCCAATCTATATTTGTGGCGTTGGTAACTGTAACTGTTCTGGTAACCAACCCAGAAATTGTATCCAATTCATAAAGTTTATTTTCATTACCCGAATCATTATGACTAATTAGTCTATCGTTAAAAAAGATTGCTCCTGATGATTCACTCAAAATTGTCGGTAAATCAAACTTCTCTTCAACATTCGTGATTTGAGCTATTGCATTTAATGTCCCCAAAACAAAAGCTGATGCTACAATTATTTTTTTCATTTTTTTTGGAGGATTTTTTAAAATAGTTCTATTTACAAACAAATATGGTTTAATAAATTGAATTAACTTGAGTTCATTTTCTATCTTTTGAACAATTGCTGTAAGTGCATTCTTTTCTTTTTCAGATATATACAAGGCTTTATGCTATCGTTATCAAAGAAATAATACTACCGAATGGAACTGGAAAGTGAAAAGCTCAAGTTAAATCGGAATGAAGAAAAATACTCCATCCGCCTAAAACTGATTTTGTATTAGCACAGTTTAGAGCGTTTTTTTAGGAGGCGTGAAGATTAAACTTTCTTTTATAGAAATTTAAGTGGCAAAGGTTTATTTTCTCTTCACCATTCTATTCTATTGGCAAATATTTTGGACCTTGATCTTTATTTGGAAACTTAGAGGTGTGAAGTTTTTAGAAATAATTTGGACTCACTGTCAATTAATGGCGGAGCCATCCACTCGATCACAAACTGTTATTTCTCTATTACTTTTCTTTCTCTTAAATTATATTCATCTTCACTTCGAAGGTAATAGAACATTTCATTTTTATTGGGTAACTGCTTCAATTCATAACCCTCACGAGACCAAAACGAGTTGTCATAAATAATAACATAGCTTTCTCCTATAACTTTAAAAACATCTCCTTTTAACACTATAGCTGTACTTTCATCAATTCCAATACCTAGAAGTTCTGGTTTGTCCTCGAGAATTGTAAACATATCGAATTGCCTATTTCTGGCCATAACATGTTGATCAATGGCAATATTTGAAATAAAACCCAGTCCAACCTCATGATCACCCATCATAATTTGATTGTTTTTTGAATCTCCTCTAGCTAAATAAGAACCTTGAATTGTTGCGCCCGCAGAGGAACCGGCAATTACACCTCCTCTATCTAACAACTTAAACATTTCATCATGTGCTTTAGTGTTTAAAAAACCATCAACAATTCGCCATTGTCTACCCCCCATAAAATAGATTCCTGTAGCTTCTCTTTTGATTTCTCCATGTTTAGAAGAAGGGTCTGCTCATTATGCGAAGAAATCAGTTCTCGAATAATCATCAGATTTTTTTTTATAAACCATTTGAACATAAGTTTATAAATCGAACCGTTATTGAGAGAGAAGCACGAACCTAGCAATCTCATGATGAGAACGAAATTAACTGGTAGCGTATGGCTTCTCTGGCTGTGTAATTAGAGTTTACAGTTAGCTACTTAGGTAGTAATAAAAATTATTTTAAGATTGGTAAGTACAAAATAGTAGGTGTATTTTGATTGATAATTAGTATGGCGTCTGTGCTGTTGTTTGGCATATATAAGAAGGGAAAGGACAATCAGTAATGCGATCTGAAATTTAGAAAAATGCTAAAGGGAAGCAAAAAAGCCGCCCTCTAATAAGGTGCGACTTTTTAATTTATCTTTCTGCTAAGTTATATTGATTTGAAAGCGTATACCACCAATTTTTGTGGACAATTAAAGCTAAACTCTCCGTTTTAACAACGTCTTAAAGTAAATTATTGTGCTTACTTAAAGCGCTGTTTTATTTTATTATAAACTAAACCATTTGTTAACAACATAAATGAGTCTAATACTTTGTGATATCTGAATGGCCGATGTGTAGTTTACTCCGGCTATTCTAATGGTTTTTCCATTTGGGTTAACGGATGTATCGTCCCCATCCGCATAAATCAAGATGTTTTGTCCATCAATAGGATTTACAGGTAATGTAATGGTGATTGTTCCAGAAGTTGCTACTACTTGGTTATCCGTATTTAAGGTTGAATTTGCAGACACTATGCTAGTAGCCAAATAGCTTGTAGGTACCTTGCTAGTGGCTAAATTGCTTGCACGTCTATTAGAGGAATAAACTATTTCTTTGGTAGCTCGATCGTAAAATAAGGGAACATCCTCAAAAATGCCTTCCCTAATAGGCGCTACGTAAAAACCTGACGCCCGTGTACCAAAAGGCATTCCGCTTGCGTCTATCACAATAGAATTTGGGGATTGATCGAAGATACCAGCTCCTGTTCCTATTGCAATTGCGTATTCTCCTTGATTGTTTTCACCAGCAAATCGACCTAATGCGATTGCGGAAGATCCTTGCTGGTTTTTACCAGCATTATCACCTACTGCGATCGCTCTAAATCCTTGCTGGTTTTTACCAGCATTATCACCTACTGCGATCGCTCTAAATCCTTGCTGGTCTCTACCAGCATTTACGCCTAACGCGATTGCGTTTTCTCCTTGGGTGTTATTACCAGCACCTTGACCTAACGCGATTGCGGAAGATCCTTGACTGGATGAACCAGCACCTTCACCTACCGCGATTGTTTTTTTTCCTTGGGTGTTACTACCAGCAAATCGACCTAATGCGATCGCGTCTTTTCCTTGAGTGCTAATACCAGCACCTTCACCTACCGCGATTGCGTTTTCTCCTTGGGTGCTACTACCAGCAAATCGACCTAACGCGATTGCGGAAGATCCTTGATTGTCTCTACCAGCAGATTGACCTACCGCGATCGCGTCTTCTCCTTGATTGTCGCTACCAGCATCTAGGCCTAATGCGATTGCGGAAGATCCTTGATTGTCTCTACCAGCAGATTGACCTACCGCGATCGCGGCATCTCCTTGTGTTGTTTTACCAGCTGAAGTTCCTAATGCTATTGAGCTAATCCCTTGTGGTGTTTCACCAGCCTCAAAACCAATAGCAAAAGAATTATTTGTCTGAGATGCCGCATATATATCAGCAAATTTTAAACTTAATGTTTCATCATCCACGAATTTCTTTGTGACATATTCTTGATCATTTCCAAATGATGTCTGATCTGTTGTAAAAGGGCCTACAATACTTGTATTGTCAGCTGTAGCGGTTATATTTTGTGTTTTGCTAGCATTATCTGATATTCCGGTAACATTAGTTGCTATTGCGCTAGCATTATCTGATATTCCGCTAACATTAGTTGTTATATCGGTAACATTAGTTCCTATTCCGCTAGCATTATCTGATATTCCGGTAACATTAGTTGCTATTCCGCTAGCATTAGTTGCTATATCGGTAACATTATCTGATATTCCAGTAATATTAGTTGCTATGGCTGTAGCATTATCTGATATTCCAGTAACATTAGTTGCTATATCGGTAGCATTATCTGATATTCTGGTAACATTAGTTGCTATTCCGGTAAAATTAGTTGCTATATCGGTAACATTAGTTGCTATGGCTGTAGCATTATCTGATATTCCGGTAACATTAGTTCCTATGGATGTATTAGCAGTTGTTATATCGGCAGTATTATCTGATATATCAGTAACATTAGTTGCTATATTGGTATTAGCAGTTCCTATATCGGTAGCATTCGTTATAATGTCATTAGCATTTGTTGAAATTGCAGTAGCACTTGTTATAATAGCATCTCCATTTGTTCTTACTTGTCCATCTAAAGCTTGGGTTGCATCTACTAAAGAAGTAGCAGCATTGATGTAGTTTGTGTTTGCATTAGTCGTATATGTTCCGTCTAAATTTAAACCAGCACCTGTTTGAGTGGCATCTAATTCGGATTGAATCGCGTCAGTGGTAGTTGTGTTAGCTGGTCCTGTTAAACCTATTTCTCCTTGAATACCTTGTTCACCTATATCTCCTTGCGGTCCTATTGGCCCCGGAATAGAGCTTCCTGAGGTTTTAGCATACAACGCATAAGGTACACTCATTAACTGTGTTGTTCCAGTAATGGTGTAACTTGTGCCTCCCATTGGGTCTGTTTCTGTTTTTATAAAATAGGTGTCATTTGCCCAATCAATTGCAGAAAAATCGCCAGAAGTTGTTCCTGTTCCTATTTCTAAAGTTACTAATCCGTTGGCATTGGTCGTTGGTGTTTGTGTTTCTACATAAATGGTTGTTCCTGTTGCAGCTCCTTGTAGTATGCTAATTTGCATTCCTATGGCTTGTGTTGCTACTAATGCATTATTTGCATCTCTTACGACAGCTTGATAACTCATTTTTTCTGGACTTTGTGCCCATACCATTGCAGTCATTAGTAATGCTGTTGCTATTGTAAATATTCTTTTCATCATTTTTAGTTTTTAATAATTTTAAATGTCTTAATTTTTTTGTTTTGTTGGTTTACGACATTTATGAAGTAAGTAGCAGTTGGCAAGCTTGTCATTTCGATTTTTGTTTGCTGAGTTACTATTTTTTCGATGTTTAGCAATTTTCCTTGTATGTCATAAAGCCAATACGACAATTTTTCGTTGTTATAATCGCTTATTTGCAAGGTTAAATTATGGGCTGTTGGATTCGGAAAAATCGAAAGTGAAATATTCAGTTCAGTTTCCTTAATCCCTAACGTTGTAGAAATTTCATAGGGTTGTTGCACGCCTTGTGCTACACTTCCGTTTGTTCCAGTATTGGTGGTGTAAACTACCTGCCCTAAGCTGAAAGCAACAGTTCCGCCTGATCCAGTTGCCACTCCACCTGTAGCAGTTGTGCTTTCTTGTGCGTGTAATCCTACTAAACCTAGGATGAAAAACACGATACTTGTCAATGTTTTTTTGTGTTTCATATTTTTTTTAAAATATGGAATTAACATAATTATTGTATCATTTTTTATCGTTGTGTTGTCAATTAACGAAAATATAACTTAAATTTATATAGTTTTAAATTGCTATGATTTTGTGGGTCTAAATCTGTCTTAAGGCTTTTTCCTGTTCCATAGGTGTAAAGTGTGATGGATGCTTCAAGGCTTACCATTGTTGCTTTTAAAGCTTTGAGATAAGTTCTTTGTATACTACTACTGGAATACTGCCTGCCAGTTTGCCCCTCGAACAAACAGTAAGCTGGCTTATAGATCTTGTAACATTCTCGAAGTAATTCTAACAGATGCTTTTAAACTAGTGGATAAGCAGATTTTTCAATAGCTAATAATTAGTGCATTTCACTACTGCTTTTTAGGGGCAACATGTCTTTCATTAAAAAGCGTTCAGAATATGGTCGTAGTAAATTTGAGCTCTTTCTTTTGAAAAATAATCTATGATAATTAATGACATCCCAAAAACCGTCAAAGCTATTCCGATAGCGTGAAACGTGGAGTTTTTAGAATACGCAAAGGCGAGAACCGTAATCAAAAAACAAACGGCACTAATAGCCAATGATGTAGGATACATAAACTGGAAATCTTCGACTCGCTTCTTTTCATTCTGAATAAATGCTGCTGAATCTGTTTGATACGCGTTTTGAAATTCGGTAATGCGTTTGTTGTTCGAATACATCATAAAACTTCCCATTGTACTAAAAAGTATACCCAAAACAAGTGCTGGAATTAGCAAAGCTTTAGCATTAACGGTTGTACCAAATTTCCAGATTAATACCGAACAGATTAACGTAAGTATCCCAGCAATAGTGATACACATGCCTTCAAAACTTTCTCCTTTTGCCCATTGAACACTATATTCTACTAATTTCATTTTTTTTGTTTTATACCCATTTAAACCTATAATGTAGTTATAAATACAATTAGGTACAAGTTCTGCAGGCAACAGTTATTTAATAAGCCGTATTAGATGTGGATAAGAAGTAAACTTAGTTTTACCTTTAATTCTCATTGCGATCATAAGTGCCATTCCAATATTAATACCATTTAGAGCGATAAATAAACCCAAAAGCAAATAGGATATATATCCATTTTCTGGATTAGATAATTCTAGTGTGGCGGTTAATAAGGCTGAAGAAAATGTTATTGTTGTTCAAATCGTCCAGATTATTTGAAAATTCAATAAACGAGTCCCTTTATCATCTAGGTCTATAATTTTATCTTTTTTTGAAATCCAAAAAATTAACAGAGATTAAAATATTTCCAATTGGAATAACCAAATAGGTAGACCGATAAATGCATGAGTACGAGAAGCTTTGAATCCTCTTTTTTGCCATAATTAATATTTTTTTTCGGTAAGATTTCTAAGGCTTCACAAATACGTTTTATGGTATTTCCACTTGGCTTGTTTTCTCCATTCTCTATTCTTTGAATGGTCCTTAAGTTAACTTTTGCTTTCTCCGCTAATTCCTCTTGAGCATATCCTTTTGACTTTCTTAGCTCAACGATTTTTTGACCATTGGTTTCCACGTCTTATTCATTTTAATTATTTAGTCAAAGTTATTTTGAAAATAGACAAATTGATAACGGTATGTTTCCGACAATTTTGCGACATTTTTGTCAATCTGTTGATTTCTAATGGTTACTAAGGTGATTTAAATGGTTAATCAACTAAATTAGTAAACAAATACGGACTAAAGCAGCTAGCCATACCGACCCTGTCGGGTAGGTTTATTAGAATCTCAATAAGGATAATGTCGCCATTGGCATATTTAGAATACTTTCAAGCTTTATTTTTTTTCCAAATTTACCTGAGCTTATGACCAATGTCTTGCACTGTCCAAACCTGAAATCTTCTCTTGAGCTTCCTAAAACGTAAATCACCAGAAATGCCAAACAACAAACTATGATCAAGAAGGACAAGTCTAGCGAAGAACTACCGCTTAAGCAGTTGCCTATATTCGAACAACTATTTTGACGTGTTTAAATACTTACCTTATAGAAAAAACTCGGTGAAGATTATTAATGGTTGGAGTATTTATTAGACTAGTGATCTAGAGGTTTATTATTTTTTATTCAGATATGATATAATAATTAGTTGAATGCAACTTAAAACAAACTATCAATTTCTAAAAGAGATAAAAACACAGCTGTCAAAAAAAGGATTTTCTTTATAGAACTCTCTAAGATAATAGGAATAAAAGAATCTACCTTTTATAAGAATTTAAGCGGTAAAGGTTTGTTTAATCTTCACTATTCTATTGGCAAATGCTTTGGACCTCGAGCTTTATTTGGAAGTTTAGAGTTGTGAAGCTTTTATAAATAGAGGGGCGGACACAAAAAGCCTTTTTAATTAAGCTAAAATCGCCTTATTTTCCATATCTATTGTTGACAAGTTTTTTATAATAGCTTTTGAACAATTATCGCTATGATAGCACCTAATATTACCTTTAGAACGTCCATTGCTATTTTTTCCTTATTATTTTTCAAGTGATTTTTTTGGTACTCTTTTTCTAATTCAATATTTGGATTTCCTTTAGGAAGGATCAATGAGAAGATAAATATAATAACCCAAAATAATAATATATATGGCCAAATGCCTAACTCGAATTCTTTTTCGTAATAATATTTATAACACGTAAATATAGCAAAGAAGACGATATTAAAAACAATATTAAAAATTGCAAACTTGTTATTTAAAAAAATGTAAATCCAATTTATTTTTCTTTTCCTGAAAAATGTTTCCAATCTATTTGCAAACTCAATTAATTTTTTGTCAGAGTATGCGTTAATATAAACTGATCCTTTTTTAAATTTTACTGTAATAAATCCAAACGTCTCCTTGGGGTTTCTAATATCAAATTGAATTTCCTTAGGGTTAATTCCTTTTTTAGATTTTATTTCCTTTAAAGATTTGTATTCAAATTCAGAATCTTTCAAAGTATACGTGAATTCCGAATTTTCAATTTCATCAATTAATTGCTCCAGATCATCTAGAAAAATTTTCACGTTATCAACGTTGATACTTTGAAATACCTTTTTAAGTTTTTTCATTCTTCAAAATTACTTTTTATCCTTTGCTTCCAGCGTAGCAGAAATTAAGTCTGTTGTTGGTTTAATAAGCTTAAATATTTTTTCTCCTCCTTTCTCTCCTTTTTTGCCAGACTCATAAGTGAGAATGTACTCCTTAATTTTTATTTTGAAACTATCATCGAATAGATTGGCATGCTGAGTCATTTTCTTTATAAATATAATTAGTCGCTCTGCAAGCGCAGGGGCTGGATTACCTTTAAACTTTTGCAAGTCTGGTTTTAAGGTGTTGAAATCGATTAGCAAATCTGTAATAATGTCTTTATCTTTCATAATGGACAAATTTAATTACCTACCACCTTGAATTATAAGGTTAGTTACGTGGTTAAACACTAATTTAATAAATAAAACAAGAACTACGAAAGTCCATTTGGACTTTCGTGAAAAGGCTAGAAACCTATCAATTAATCTTGCATGATGTTAGCAGCTTATTTTCTCAATTGTTTTGGTAAAGTTTGTAAATAATATTCTTTCAAGTTTTTATTATAGTAAATCCTTAATTGTTGAATAAGTTGAAAATATTTAAAGAAAACTAAATAATATTTTTCTAAATTTTTTTCATCAAAATCTTCAGAGTTAATTGCGCAACTATCATTAAGGTATGTAGAAGAGGAGATTTCAAGTAAAATTATTCTTAACTGATCATCAATGTGTTTTCCTGATAACAAAATTTTGTCAATAGAATTATGAGTGCTTATTTGCCTATTCCTGAATAAAAAAATCCAACTTTTATTTTTAAAAAATAAAGGAGCTTTCTCTTTTGGGTTTATTGATTTTAGAAGTTTCTTGTAATCATCTTTAGATGGATAAAAATCAATGTTCATATTAATTTTACTAGGTTCTGTTATGGAATTAATTATTGAATAATTATTAATTATAATACCTATTACTTTTTTAGCTACAAATGGTAAGATTGCTTTTTTTTCAACTAAATAAATATTCAAAACATAAAAAATATAAGCTGCTAAGTATGATAGTGAAATTGTTTCCATGAAATATTCAGATTTTATTGCAGTTCCCTGTACTATTTCATAAAATTTGTAGTCAATAAAATTCATCCAAACCAAGAGCCCAACAAGAAAGAATGCAATCAAAGTCAGTCCTTTTATCTTCATTTATTTCGGTTTTTTAGTTTTGCTATTATTTTCAAGATTCCCCCAGACCATGTTTTTTTAGGCATGACTAACGAACATTGACTTGGAAAGCGTATATCCATTACCGATTATTGGTGTAAAGACCAATTGCAAACCGTCGTATACTAAAACCATTTAACCTGTCCTAAGCAAGGTCAAAAAGTACGGTAGTATGAAAAAGCATTAGCAACTACTAAGTCGCCATCCGTCTACTCGATTGGCAATAGTATTTTTATATACTTATAATAAAAATTGAATTTACATTTTTATTATAAATTTTTCCACTTTTCCATTTTCCAAGTTTATTGAGTTCCTTGATAAAATTTTCTTTGTCAGTCATTTTTCTATTTCTCAATATTTCAGGCCAAAAAACAGTTAAGTCAACAATATCTCCATTTTTATTGACACTTAATTCAGCACCAAATGAGCCTGTCTTATTTTCCATTTGGTAGTAATTCTCAAAATAATTCCTCAATTTTAGATGATTTCCCCTGAATTTTGGACAATACTCAAGAAATCCTTGTTCATAAAAAAATTCATCGTTGAGAACATTTGCCTTTTCTTTATTTTTTAATCTTTTAAATTTTTTCTCTTGTTGCTTTCTATTTACTTTAAAAAAACTTTTTCCAAGATTATATTTATTACCCAATAAACTATCCATTGTTATCATATAACACATTTCCTCAAAAAATATAGTACATCCAGTCGTTTTTGTTTTAATCCCAAACTCTTTCTCTAAGTATAATTGATAGTATTTTTCAAAATCATAGTCTTTTTCTTTGGCTGTTAGTCCTATGTAATTTTGGTAAAAATAAATGCCTTTAGAAAAATCAATTAGAGCTTGTTTTCCTCCTTTTTTACATTCAAAATCCTCGCTTTTTATTTCTTGCGAAATCAGTTCGTTGAAAGTAAAAAACATTAGTAAAATTAGAAATTTTTTCATTTAGTCATAATTATTGCTAAGGTGATGTGGTCGAGTAAACTAGGAGATTTTACCCAAGGCCTCTCATAAAAAGATTTGACAGACTCAAATGTACTGCCATGCTTGAAAGTTCATCCTTTCACAGCCTGCCCCCTATCTGTAGGAACTCTTCTAACTTAATTTTCAAAAAAAAGCTCTTCCTTTGGCAATGCTGTACTTACAATTAATTCTTTTTTTGTCAATTTTTATCATAATAGTGGATAACGTGATAGCATAAAAAGCTCTGTTATCTGCATTTAAATAATAATATAAACTTAATGATTTTTTTATCCTAAAAATATTAACATTAAAAACATGCTTTAATGCACGTTAAAATCTAGGAGACAATTAATTTACACTACTAAAGTATACTCTATTATAAATGCTAAAAGACAAAAAAAACTCAAAGAATTATAAATGTGATTCTTTGAGTCTTGATTAGTAACATTTCAAAATTAATGGAGAAAAGTGTTGTTTTTAACTCAGTTGTTTGTAGGCAAACCTTATTTACTCATTTTTAGATGGATTATTCCTGTTTTTTCTGATTTGTAGTAATCCCCATAGTGTTGGAATCCAAAGTTTTTGTATAAGGTTAGTTGCGTGTTTCAAGCAGTTAATTTACTAAATAAAACACGAACCAAGAAAGTCCGTTTGGACTTTCGTAAGTAAGCGATTTGCCAGCAATTAATTTTATACGGCTTAAGTTTGATTTCTAATATAATACTTAGTTTTAGTTATTAATCAGAAAGAACAAAGGAGAGAATTAAGGTTACTATATACGGTGAAGTTTGAAACTTCGACAACATTGATAATCCTCTCTCTTTTACTACTAAAATCACGTTCAGTTCTGTGAGACTTTAGATCTCGTTTTTAAGTTGTTGTGAGTAAAGTAGCTGGTTCTTTCATAAATCAATTCTT
>Ga0307931_1001138_pt1 | contig 17423 bp, 11 predicted proteins | sample OrgLakmetageno47_FD_201816 | JGI IMG/M metagenome (GOLD analysis project Ga0307931, IMG submission 201816) | Saline water microbial communities from Organic Lake, Antarctica - #47 | ecosystem: Environmental > Aquatic > Non-marine Saline and Alkaline > Saline | place: Antarctica: Organic Lake... | reverse complement strand
CACGACTAGCGACCGTGGCGTTTGATGGAAGACATATGGGTTTAGCTCTTTGATAGGGAGGGGCCGCTAAGCCACAAGCGGCCCGCTTGCATGTTGTTGCCTGTATTTTGAGGGGGGGGGGGGGGGCTTTTCAATTCACTGCCACTCTGCGGACGAGGAAGGAGTTCCTTTCCCGTCAAAGCCTCTTATGGCTCAGGGGCAGAACAATAGGCGCCTTGCGCACTGAAAGGCATACTTTGACCTCTACCGAGTGGACCTCGTGTAACGCATGTCACGAGCTTCTTTGCTCGCGCGCCTTCCTCTTTATTGTTCTGCGGAGTGCGCAACACCCACAAATCCTTCGCTTTTTGCAATTTTATCGAGGAATTTGGCCAATGCCCCTCTCCCTCCTGAATCATTCCGCACTTGCTTTGTTTGCGCAACGCACGCGCATTCCCACTTCTGCCCGAAGCATTCGTATCTGTGCCATTTGGGTTTGTATTAGTTCGAGTTCGAGTTCTTAAATTGAGTTTGCACTGCTTTCCTTTTTATCTCTACCTGTTAGCCTTCAAATTCCGGCCCCTCGGGGCCTGTCTCAGAAAACCAGAAGTTGCCGGAAGTGAAGGGATTTCGCCGTAAAATTACGCCTCTCCGATAAAAACGTCATCATTCTCTCCGGATACCACGACAAGTGAGAAGTACGTCTGCTAACGTCTGCAAGAAATCCCCAAACATGGCTAGCCTCGCTGAAGCAGCTGATGCCCTAAAGCTCGCCAACCGCGACGACGGTGAGCCAACCTCGTCGGGCTTCATCTTTCGTGAAGACATCACCGACAATCTCTGCCAGGAGACCGAGCTTCTCAGCATGTCGCACAACACCCAGTCGGAATTTCAGCTGGTCCAGGTGGTCGAGTCCGCGGCCTTCGGCAAAACGCTGCTCCTCGACCACCACACGCAAAGCTCGGCCAAGGACGAGTTTGTCTACCATGAGTCTTTAGTTCACCCACCCATGGCGGCGGTCGGCTGGGCGCTGGGCACTGCTGGTACGGCGCCAAGTGCGAAGCGTGCTTTCGTCGGAGGCGGCGGCGAATTAGCCACTGCCCGGGAGCTGCTGCAGCACAAGTCCTTTGAAGAAGTGGTGATGGTTGACCTCGACAAAAAGGTTATTCTAAGCTTATGTATTGTACCTCTCACTAGCTGTATGCGAATTATATAGGCTTTTTTTTGTGCTTTGTTCATTCACTCAACGTCACCCACGCTCTCTGTTTGTCCGTCCGTTGGTGCGCGGCGTTGGCACTACTTTATCGTTAAGGTGGTCGAAGTGAGCATCGAGCACTTGCCTACATGGAGTGCTGGCTGCGCCTCGGATCCCCGTTTCAAGCTGCACTACGAAGACGCGTTTGCCTGGATGAACCGCAGTGACGCAGAAACGGGCACTTTCGACATCATCATCATGGACATTTGCGACCCGATTGAAGCTGGGCCGGGGATCGTGCTTTACACCAAAGAATTCTACGAGCTCGCCAAGACCAAACTTCGCCCAGGAGGTGTCTTCGTAACCCAGTCCGGGCCTGCTGGCCTCCTGAACCACACAGAGTGCTACACGGTGATTCGCCAGACCTTGGCGTCCGTGTTTGAGCACACGTTGCCGTACTTCGCGGAAGTTCCCAGCTTTGGCTCCAACTGGGGCTTCGTGCTCGCTTTTGACGCTTCCGACACCCCTGGTTCGTCGTTAACGGCGGAGGAAGCTAAAGCAGCGGGCCACTCTTTTGTGAACATGCCGGCTGAAGAGGTAAATCTAGAGTTGACGTGAAATGGGAAAGAAGCTATCATTTTTAATCGTCCTTCACTGACTGGCTGCTGTTCCATTAGTAGATCACCTCCATTTCCAATTTCCGTTCTATATTTCAATAGATGGATGCCCGTTTGAGTGCGCGCGTTCCGACCGACCGCTTGAAGCACTACGACGGAATCGCGCACCGGTGAGAGGGGAAATATGAAGCCAGTGTGGTGGAGAAATATTTAAACCTATTCGCCTTTGCTCTCATCATTTTGGGACTCAGAGTATTTTACTGCTAAAAAGAGCAAATGACCTGTTTCAGGAACTTATGCGCCTTTTTGTTGCTGCCTTCGCGCTTGTGTCGTGTCCAGGGGCATGTTTTCTCTGCCCAAGTATTTGCGCGCTGCGTGCGCCGCAGAGGAGCGTGTAATCACCAAGGCCACCCCTGTGTACTGCACTTTCTGATGAGTACCGCTGCTATCATGAAGTTTGAAATACCGCGCAGGTTCTGGGCAATTCAAGCGCTCAGAATTCATATAGCGGCCTTCAAGAAAGGAATTGCCATTACTTCCCATAGGAAGAAGCCAAGTGAATTGGAGTTACTGCTATTGCCAACTAGTTAACTAGTCAACTGGGTCTTGGTCTATATAGAGCTTATCATAGAGGGAAAGGTGTTCTTCTGCTTACTAGGGACTAGGGTGCCCACAGCGCACAGCGCCAGCCTATGACTACGTCGGCACAAAAGCGTATCAAACATTATATGTTTGAATAAAGCACCGATACAGCCGAATTTTGATGTATTTCAGCCGCGCAGCGTCGAACGATGTCTAATTGGTTGTGCGCTTTCAGCCTATTTATGTTTCAAAAAAACAAACACACATTGGCGCTTTGACCACTCGACACCGCCGTGTATAGCAGCAGAGCGCACAAAGACACCGAGGAGCTCGCCACACTCAATGATGTGAATTACATATCGAAAATTTTTAAGGCGCCTCAGGTTCATTCGGGCAGTCAAACGAAATGTGGCCTAGCTCGCCGCAAGTTCGGCACACTTTTTCGCCTCGTGTGTCGACTTTTGGCTCTTTGGTGGGGATAGCCTTGAATTCACGCTGCCCAAATAATAGGTAGCGCTTTGACTCGTGCACTTCCAAAAGTTCGGCATTTTTTGCTTCTGACAGCACTGCCGCGATAGCATCTACGTCCATTCGATGGTCGCTGAGTTTAACTTTCACCATGCTGTGCTGCAGCAAGAGGTCACCAAGTGATCGTGCATGGCTCGGTTGAGCGCCTTTCGCCCCCACCTTCAACAAACTCACTGGCACTTGGCTCCATAAGTCGCCATCGGGCGCTGCCGCCAAAATTGTCGAATGAGCGCGCTTTGTCCAATGGCCGCTGCTAATAGCACCGCCTTGAAAACCGTAAGCGCTTGGGGCAATCAGCCCCCAAACCAGTACGAAAAGATGTACTCTACGAAAAAGCGTCATTGAGCCGAAGCCTATAGATATATTTGTCTTCAAATTTTTACTTACTTTGCCTTCAAATAAGGCTAAGCTCTATGCGAATGGAGTAGGATGAGGCGAATGGATTAGGATGAGGATTGAGCCCAATCGCCTGATCACCCTTGGTTGATGCGTTGTTGATGTTTTGTTTGCTTGTTTCTTGATTTGCTTGTTCTGTTCTACATTTTGACAAACACACAGAACACAGAACGCAGAATCGTCGAAAGATCCAACAACGTTTCAACGTTTACGTACTTTTTCTAATCGAAGGTCTTACGTGAATCTCTTTGAACCTTGCGTTCTCCGTGGACTACGAGAGCGCACCAGATGGCACACGCCATAATTTCGCAGGCAGTGCTATTAGGCACTTTAGCTGGCACCTATGCTCTCCTACCAGGCAATCATCGCGTTCTCCACGCAACTGGGCCATCATCAACCAGGACACCCTCCCGTCAAGCCGAGTCGAACACTGCACTCAACTGCGGCGTGCTGGCAATTTGTGACTCAGCTGAATCACCTGATGCTCTGCGTCTTAAGACGCTTCAACTGCAGCGTCTAGTGCGGCACCGGGGGCCGGATGGCAGCGGCATTCACGTGATTGAACACGGGGAGGCACGCAGTTCTTCCCTAGCCCACGAACGTCTTGCCATCGTCGACCCTTTGAGTGGGAACCAGCCTCTCTTCTCGCATGATAGCACGCTCATTTGCTCGGTGAATGGTGAAATTTACAACCACAAAGAGCTGGAGGCTGGGCTCAAGGACAGGACTCCCTTTCGCACGGGGTCTGACTGCGAAGTTATTCCGCATTTATACGCCGAAGTGGGCGTGGACGTTGCAAGCATGCTTGATGGCGACTTTGCTTTTGTCGTTGTCGATGAGAAAAGTGGCGAGGTGAATTTCTGATCTCTTGCCATCTTTGTCTTGTTAGATTTCTACGTTTACCTTTTGGCTGGGTCTGTATTTTTGAAATGTACAACTGGTCTATGCCTAGTACGCCTTGCGTGCACGTTCAGCTCCTCTAGCTTCAATCCTCGATCACACACTACTCTTCATCACGCATGCCTCTGAATCTTAACATTTATACTGTTGGTGTGTGCGTGGCTTCATTCTTGCTGCTGGATGTCTCGGCTGGGGGGGGCTCATATTTTTCTTCTTTTCTTATCATCTAGTTCTACGCCGCACGCGACCCAGCTGGCGTGAACTCCATGTACATTGGCCGAGGTGGCGACGGGAGCGTGTGGTTCAGCTCCGAAGTGAAACCGCTGATTGCCGGTCACTGCATCGACATCGAAACCTTCCCACCAGGCCACTACTACACCTCAAGCGACAACCAGTTTCACCGCTACTACAACCCTAAGTGGCGAGACGTGGCCCATGCCACGCAACCGCTCAACTTGCCACTCTTGCGAGACACGTTTGTGGGCGCCGTAGAGAAAAGGCTGATGGCGGACGTGCCCTATGGAGTGTTTCTCAGTGGCGGGCTGGATTCTAGTTTAGTGGCTTCGGTGATTGCTCGCACGCGGAGGAAGCGCTTTCTGGCTACGGGGGACCCTAACGATCTCAAACCACTGAAGTCGTTTTCCATTGGTTTAGAGGGCTCGCCGGACCTAGCTGCTGCTCAAAAGGTTGGCAGTGTGCGCAAGCCTCGTTTATCATGACAATCATCGCTGTACTATGCCATTCAGTTCCATGGTTGCACTTCTTCATTGCTTTCCCATTTGCTATCCTGCTACCTTGGTCTGAATTATAAGAATCTCTTTTATTTTCGCTGTCTCAAGAGGGCCTTTAATATTGGCGTCTTTGATTGCAATCCTTATTTGCTACTTACTTCAATGTTCTTCTTGTTCCTTTGAAATTCTATTTTATTTCCCCTTTTGAAAGGTGGCGTCGTATATTGGCACCGAGCACTACGGTTTCACGTTTACGGTTCAGGAAGGCCTGGACGCCGTGAGCGACGTGATTTACCATTTGGAAACCTATGACATTACCACCATTCGTGCGGGGACTCCCATGTTTCTCCTTTCCCGCAAGGTTCTCCTGTAGATCCTGAGATCAGATCAACCTGTTGTGTATGACTTCTCTCGACAAACTACCTACGACTTTTCCTTTTTACATCGTGAGTAATTGCAGTTTTCGTTAATTTGCATAAGTCTGAAGATATCTAAGTTGCGCCTTCATGCATGCATGCTTTTCCTAGGTGAAATCGATGGGCGTCAAGATGGTGATGTCCGGTGAAGGCGCGGACGAAACCATGGCGGGCTATCTGTACTTCCACAAAGCTCCCAACGGCAAAGAGCTTCACGAAGAGTGCGTGCGCAAGGTCGATGCCCTGTACCTCGCCGATTGCTTGCGCGCTAACAAAGCGACCATGGCGCATGGGCTCGAGGTGAGTGGGTGTGTAATCTTAATATCATATTAGGGTATGAATGAGTGCTTTGTTTGTCAATGGTGGTGGTGGTTGTAGTGTTTCTTTTTGTTCTCTGTAACGATGACTAATAATGTTTCCTGTTCGAGGACTATCAGACAGTGGTGCATTGATGTCTCAATCATTTGGCAACTTGTTTGCTTGCTTTTACTCTTGCCAGGTTCGCGTGCCGTTTCTGGACAAAGATATGTTGGACGTGACCATGAAACTCAACCCCGATTACAAGCTCCGCATCAAGGTGGGGGTCTCCGCTCACACTGCAATTTGCCGCAGTGTTCTTTCCCATTCTTTACTATTGTGCTCGTTGCCTCTTCTGTAGAGTGCTCCAATATAACATGACCTATCGTTTGACAAACTCTATACCATTTTTTAATTATAAAGTTACTCTATTTTTTCCTCCACAAATTTGCATAAAACAACCAAACATTACCAAATAGGACGGGGAGACCCAGCACATTGAAAAGTGGGCTTTGCGCGCTGCCTTTGACGACCCAGAGACTCCTTGGCTGCCCAAAGAGGTGCTGTGGCGCCAAAAGGAGCAGTTTTCGGACGGCGTAGGCTACGGCTGGATCGATGGGTTGAAAGAGCACGCGGCAAAGGTGGATTTTGATATTTTGATTGATATTGTTCACGAGCGCATTTCCAAGAAACAAATTTGTTCTCATTCTGGCTCATTTCTCCGCTTTTATGATATTTCACGGGTGGCTTCTTTTTCATTTCCTAGTACGTTCGCATGGCAAGAAGTGTTATATATTTTTCCATTTTGTTTCCTGAACCAAAACCCAAAACATTTTTTTAAAAGGTGATTTCGGATCGTGACATGGAAACGGCTGCGGTGCGCTTCCCGTACAACACCCCCATCACCAAGGAAGGCCTTTACATCCGCCAAATCTTCCACTCGCACTTTCCCAACAACCTTTACGGCAACGGCGTCGAGAAGACGGTAACTACTAATAAATTATATTTTCTTCAGAGGAGAATGTAGTGTTTGCCCACCTTCACTCTTCGATAGAATTGTAGTCTGAGCACTGCAGCAAATTAATTTTACAGCGTGAGCTCAAGTGCACGCGCGTTTGCCTTATGTTCCTTTCCACTCATGATTGTATCTCTTGATTTAAAAGGTCCCAGGTGGTCCCTCGGTGGCATGCTCCACCGCCAAAGCAATCGAATGGGACCTGGCGTGGTCGGACCCTTCCAAGCAAGACCAATCGGGCCGTTTTGTGGACACGCACGACGATGCAGTCAAAGAGGGCAACCAAGTGGTCACGCGAGGCAACTAAAATAGCAACAGCGTGAGTAGGAAGACGAAATCAGTGTAAATTGTGTTACAAGGATATTGAATCGAAGTTTTGGAATCAGCGGTGTATGGTATGATGGTACTGACGTGAATGCACATCAGAAGCAGAGAAAACCAGGAAAACAAGGGGCAATAAACAATAAGCAAGGTGCTCATGCCAGTGCCCATATTTATGTCTCTCTGCAACTCCCTTCGTCTCTGCTTTTAGCTGCTTTAATAAGGGAAAACTCCCTGGTTCTACAAATGGCTAAGGCATACGGCTAATACTTGTCGCCGAGATCACGATTTCGCGAAACCAATACTATATGCCAGTCTGAAATGAATATACAGGTATGAATTATTCAGCCCTTTTTGCTTCTTATTAGACGAACTGGTACTTTCCTGTTGAATAATTTATAGTGACACATCGAAACTTTAGCTTTGAGTCGGCTTTGAGCGATGGGCTATTCAAAACAATTCACCCGCGAATATAAAGTGGTCGCATTTGGAGCATATAGAGGTGATATTAACCCCCTGCAGGCGAACTGCGAGTGCAAATAGGCCTAATCCTTCACGAGGCCAAGGTCAGAAGCCAGCGTAGGTGGCTCGTAGCGCACATACCGGCAGGCCAGGTGAATGTATTCCCAAGTCCCATCACATTCGTACACCACGCGGTGCTGCCTGCTCAACGGCTCAAACGCGTCGACGATACCGCAAAACCACCCAGCATCTCCTGCGGTTCCTGCGCCTGCGCCTGAGACTGCAGCGCTACGCACAGCTACTCTTCGCCCAACAAACGCGCCACTGGTGGTCGCCCCTTCGCAACAGCCGCTGCACACCCACTCCTCCACACGCAGCTCTGAAAGCGCACGTTGACGGTGGTGGTTGTGACTCCGGCTACCTCCTTTGCCACCGCTACCGCTGCTGTTGTTGCTGTTGTTGCTGCTGATGCCAGCTCCGATATCACTCGCGGATCGAGGGCGAGTTTCTGAAGTTAGAGAGAGGCAGCGGAGTCCACAGAGCGAACAGAGAAGGGAAGTTGCTTTAGAATCAGCCTTTGATGAGCTTCCTTCAGAAGCGTGGTTGCGAACTGGCTGCGATGGAGGAAGCAACACTGGCGCAGGTAATTGGCTATTGCTGCTGCTGATGGGACCATTATGTTTGTTACTGTCTTCAGCGATCTTGGCATTATGAGCTGCAGCTGCTCGAGCCTTGTCTGTTTCGTTATGAATACGGTGCGCAGTATCGCGGCACAATGCACGCAGTTCAGCGGCATTTCGAAGCACCGCAGCGGACGCTCTGCCACTCCCACTTCGACCCATAAACGGTGCTTGGTCGCACAATATTTCCACATCACGAATAAGATCTTCAAGGTGGCTGTAAACTCGCTGCTGCACGCGATCCTTGAGAACAAGCATGCACAGAGGTTCGCCGTTTGATCCAGTGCCATTGTCGCCGTGGCCGTTTACGTGCTTGGTTTTTGCTCTCAATTCGCATTCTTCGTAAAGCTTTCGAAAGACGTTCGGGTCAGGCTTGGCTAAGAATGGATCGCACAAAAGGCGCATCGGCGTTTGCGCCGACCCGGCTCCTGCTGCTGCTGCTCCCACTGCTGTTACTCCAACTTCACTGTGGTTGAGCATGTGATTGTCTGCAGGCGCGTCAGCTACTGACACTCGCTTTTGCTCTAGAGTGTGGTACAATTCCAGCAACTGCCGGTCTAATAAGACGCGCGCAGCGGTGGTGGTGGTCTCAGGTGCCACTACAGAGATATCGGCGGCAGCCAGCTCATCAGCAGCTGCGAAGGCGGAGGCAACTGCTGGTGAAACAGCGGGAGCTCCCACTCCCAAAGACGAGTCAGTATTGTGAGCAGCAGTTTCTACTGCAACTGCGTTGGAAGAAGAAGAAGTAAGAGTAGAATTGATTAAATTGTCAACATGAGCAGTCCCAAGAGTGCCAGTGCCGTTACTAGCACCGTTGCTGTAACTCGAGTGAGGGGTTGATGCTTGAGCACGGGAAGCACTGAGAACGGGAAAAGCATCGGGCAGAATCGCGAAACGCAAAGCGTCTCCAAAGCTCGTTGGCGGATGCGTCATTCGTTCAGACACGCCTCGAAACACGCAAGACGGCGCTTGCCGTGCGTGCCGCAGGGCTGACTCTTTGTTGCCGTTTGCTGCGCTCCCAGAACCAGAAATACCAGTGGAAGAAGCGCCATTCCCAGAAACAGCGCCACTATTGGCAGTTGTGCCAGCAGCAGCCGCTGATCGAGCTGCGTTGCTCGCTTCAATTCGAGACACACACTGAGCAGCACGTTCCGCTGCGTGAGTTAGCAGAGGACCACTAGGAGGAGCGGACGAAAAGTAAGTGTTGATGGTCTTCATCTTTGCACCAGCACCAGCTTTATTGTTGCTCGTCGCATTATGTGCCTTTGCATGCGATGTCTTCATGCGCTTCGGCGCTGATGATGATGGAAACTCGCTCGATCTCTCAGGAAATAAAGCGTTAGTTGGCACATGTGAATCAATTAACTCTGACGAGAACATCGTCGATCCCGCTGGAAATAAAGGCATAGCGCCGTCCACTCCAGCCGCAACGTTTGTCTCCATGAGGCTTAAACCGTCGCTGCTATCGCCAAAACCTAAATCCGCAACCCAATCGACGTGGCTATTTGTAGGAATCCCACCACCAGCACCGGTGGTGCTGCTGCTGCTACCACTGTTGCTCTTACTGTTGATACTGTTACTTGCAAAGGAGGCCCAAGTGCTGTCGTCATGATCAAAGCTCTCAGCCCGGCTCCCATTGGCCGAGCCAGAATTGCCCCACCCGTCCCCTGACGCCACACTGCTTCCATTGACACTGCCGGTGCTCGACGCTCGTGCTCGTCCCATTGATCCACTCCGCTCCCTAGTCGTCATGCTACTTGCGTGCACTTCGTCCATTGCCGCCTTGACCGCTGCACTCACAGCCACTTGCAAGCCTCCTTCGGTAAACAAGTCAGTGGCAAGCCCAGCGGCGGCGTGCGTGGCCGCAGCAGTTGCTGCTTGGGCGGCTGCATGAAAGCGTTGCTTCGAACCGGACCCTGGTGGGCGCCCCTTGCGCTTTTTGCCGTTCGAATTCTGCGGCAACGAAGGCGACCCTGGCAGCTGTGCAGACGATGCTGCAGACAAAGGGGCCGATGGTGGCGGCGGTGGTGGTGACGATAGCACAGCCTTTGCTGCTGCTAGCGCTGCAGCCACCATTGCTTCCGGAGGGACCGGCTGATCTCCAGTGGCGGAAGAATCGTCCACATGACTAGGTAGTTCACTTTTACGGCTGCGGTTGCGACTTCTTGACGAGCTTCCAGATTGTCCAATATGGTTTTGGTGGCCACTCTCTCCATGGCCTTGCTGCTGCTGAGTTGACCATTGTTGAGCGTCATCACTGGCTTCTAAAGCAGAAGCATCGTTGACGAGCTTTAAGCTTTCATGTAAGTCCAACACCCAAGGATCCACCACAGCAGCAGGAGCATCTCCTTCAATTCCAACCACGGAAAGATTGGTGGGAACAGCAGAAGTGCCAGGCGCTTCCGAAGCAGAAGTAGCAGCGAGAGGGATAGCATCGTCACTTTTGCTGTTCGGCAGCGCATTGGTTGCAATTGCAGCAGCAGCAGCTGCAGACGGCCCCGTGGCACACCCGCGAGCTGCAAGAATAGTCTCGAGCGAAGCATAGAATTTTTGAGTGGCACCAACACTAGCAGCAGCGGCAATCTCATCTCGTTGCATCACGGTGGTCAACCGTTGTTGCCCTTGCTCCAGGCAGCGCTTCAGAGACCTGGCCAGGTTTATATGTACCCATTGAGCAGGTCCATTGCTGCAGTTGCCACCACTCGCGACTTTACCCCGTGCAAATTGCTTGCCTCCAGGAGGTCGAACAACTATCCCTTCAGAATCAAGTGGTTCTAAGCGCGTCCACCCAGGAGGAGCATGACGCCGGCAATAGTTGATACTGCCACCACTGAAGCCACTAGAAGCAATAGTGGCGGTCGATGTAGTCACAGCTTCCCCAGTGCTGGCAGGCGGTGCTCTGGTAGCAGTGAAGAGATTATCGCTGCCAGGAGCAGGAGTCGAAAAGCAACCCGCAAGCTGAGCGCATATTGGATGGAAAGCAGTAATGCACTTGGGGTCAGCGCAGGGTACGCAAATCCCGCTGCGCAGGCCACAGAAAGGGCATTTGGGCTTCGGGCGGCTGGGTGCAGGCAGCGCGGATGATACCGAAGGGTTCTTCACGTGTGCGTTGGGGTCAAGTGCGAGGGACGCATCGACCCACAGGCGTCGACGAAGGACCTTCGACGAGGGCGCTACCGTAGGCAAAGATGTTGCTGCGTTTTCGTCTACGTTATCTGTTTCAAGGTTGTTGCCTACCATAGTAGTTTCTTGTGGAGCATGCATTGGCGGTAGAGTGAATTTAGACAACTCATCGCTCTTTATCTGTGAGCCAGGTACGGAAATGGCACAGGCAAGATGTGCCCATGATAAGGGCAAGGGCATTGCTTGCTCCGCAGAGAAGGAAGAAGAAGACGATGAGGAAAACGGCGCAGACAGTGGCCTTTTCTCGACGGAAGCACGCACATGCACTCCACCTCCTCGAGGGCATAGCACGCAACGAGGGCCTGAGGCACCGTAAAGCTCAGTGGTTGAGCTGCTGTTGTCACCAGTGGCTTCACATGCGTCACAGAGCCAAGAAGTTATCGGTGCAGAAGCTTCTGACATATTGGCAGTGGTGGAAGTCGATTCTTCGTCAATAGTATTCTTGTTGTCAAGAGCGAGACCGTAGCAACCGTAATGCACTAAGATGCTACAACGATTGCATTGAAGAGTCGGCTTGCTCAGCTGTCCGAACAATGACATTTCGTCTCCGAGAACATTCGCGCGAGGCTCGAGGCACACTGCACACGTGTACTCAGTGTAACCATCTACCACCGAAAACCCAACGTTGCTATTGCGGTTACCGCTTTTATTCGTGTTAGCCATGCCTACAAGCTCAACAGCGCTGTCGCCCCGTTGCCGGTTGAGACCCCGCTTGTTATCGCGAGCTGCCCCACTGCTACTGCGTGCACGCTTTCTGCCTTTGCTACCTCCTCCATTGTTTGCGGTTGCAGCCCCAAAGGTAGAAGGAGGTTGAAGGCGGTACTTCCCTCGGATAGCAGTTTGTTCGGCTTGATTGCGTGCTCGGTGCGAAGCAGGCACATGCAAAGGGCAGAAGGCCTTGCGAACTAGACCCACAGGATATGCCTTCAATGCGCTCGGAGCGGGTATTACTTTACCAGCTTCAATTACTGTTTGTGCAGAAGCAGCAGACTGGTCGCATGCCCTGGGCATCGTTGGGACAGTAACACCTGAATTGTTGTTGCGATAAGCAGCAGCGCCCGATTCCTTTCGAACAAAGTTGGCGTTGGGCTCCATGGATGCCAGCATGCAGAACCCAGCAAACCAGCCACAGAGCGCATGAAAACGCACCTTGCAAGTGGAAGAAGAACAAGAAGACGGCGGAGGATGTTTGCCATCCTTGGGCGCATCCACGTGTGCGTCTCCACTGCAGCTGACAAGATACCCGCCAACCAACCCACACACGCAGCACTCATTTTCGCTGCAAACTTTCGCTGATTCGCCGTCTACTTCATTGACTGAGGTGCTGTCAATTGATGCACCAGAAGTACCATGAGGCACTGCAGAAGTCGAAGATTGAGTGTTCGAAATTACCATATCAACTGAAACATCCGCCGCTAGAGCCGCGGCAGCTGCTGAAGAAGGAGCTCGTCGCGGTGTAATACTACTGCAAGAAGTTGCAAGTGGATGGGAAGACGAAGATGGTGCCACTGCAGATGCTGCCTGCTTTTCCCGGAGTGCACGCTGCAATTCCGCGATTTGAGTCTCTTGCAAGCGCCGCTGTTCTGCGAGCGCAGCTGCACGATCGTCTGTACGGACAGTCGGAGAAGTTGCTGCTGTCGGTGCCATTGTGGAGCTTGTTGTAAGAGGTTCACTAAATGGTGCTGATGCAGTGCCTGAAGAAGCACCAGGTCCAGAGGCCTGGAGAACTATAGAGTCAGTTGGCAATAGATTCATGGGCGCGGATGACTCAACAATTGAATTTACTTCTTGAAGTTTTCCTGATGAAGCAACCTCTGAGGTCACAGCTGTAGTCTCCGTAGTAAAAGAGTTGTCCAAAGGTGCAGAGGGCGCCTGCGTATCGCTCAAAGCAACTTCCTCATTGGCCAAATGCCCCATCAAAAGTTCCTGAGCCTTCGTGACAGCTGTTGAGGAAGTAATTGCATCCGAAGGTACGCTATTAGGCGTGGGTTTATCTGCCACAACTGTTGCTGATGTCGAAGTAGTATTCGGTACTGTTGATGATGCCTCTGTTGAGTTCGGTGACAGTGATTCGAGTAATGACGCTGTTGCTGGCGCTGTAGATTCATGTTGTAATGGTTGTGCGCGCACGTGAGTAACGTCAACTGAAGGTATTGTCCCTAAATCGTCGATTTGTACCCCTTCCTGCCACACGCAGCACGCTAAGTGCACCCATTGATTTACAGATTCACCGTTGTCATCAGCATCTACTTCAATCAAGCCCGCATCCGGAGCAAAAGCAGAGGTGAAAGAAGAAGAAGAAGAAGCGGCAGTTGAAGTTGCTTCCTCAGATGACGAATCAGCCGAAGTGATCGTGTTGGATGCCTTGACGGGCTTCACGCCTCCATGGTATACAGGGCAACAAATAGTCCATCGCGACAAGGGAGAAGGAACAAGTTTATTGGGCATTGAATCAGCTGCTAATGTGCCTACTATTGGTGTATTGATGCTGCCTGGAGGTAAAGGAGTCGCACTTTCTGCCTCAGTGGACCTGTTCTCCGAAAGTACTGGCACAGCTTCTCTCCCTCCTCCTATCTCTGCTGAGAAAGGCGGAGGTGGTATCACCTTCCCAGAACAATTTCTTGAAGTATAAGGAGTTTGACCAAAATTTTGCGCAAATATTGACGACTTCTTAGCATCATCAACGTTTACGGTCAAGCCTGCAGAGCAAGCCGCGCAATACCAGTCCTCGTTGGAGGACACGTGAGGAATGCCTCCACAACCTTGGTGCACTACGACATTACAGCCGTCGCAATATACGAGCTGATTCAAATCCGAGCAGACAATGCCCGTGTGACAGACAGCGCACACGACATCATCACTTGAGTCTTGAGCAGCAGTGGCTGCGGCCTCGCCAGCAGTATCTGTAGAAGAAGCAGCGGCGTTCGCTGCAGATTGGCGAGTGGCGCGAGTGGGCACATCCAGGCGCCAGCTCGCAGGCATGTCCTCTTCGTCGCGCCAACGGTTGAAGTCAGGATCTTGGTCAGCCAAACCTCGCACCAACGCTTCAGTCATGCTTCGGCTCAAAGCGGCGTCGCGGCATGCGCGCTCGGTGCTCAGAGCAGCAACCTGGCTGGCTTCGTACTGGAAATGCGCAGATTCCACCGCCGCGAGGCCTTCTGTGAGAGAAGACGATGTTTTGCGGTCAATTTCACGGAGCTGCGACTGAGCAAGTTTCAACAACTCTTCAACGCTTTGAGTTTCACCAGATACCAATTCTTCAGGCGCTGAACTTTCAGTGCCTATTGCACCACCTGAGCGCAATTCTTCCTCGATGGTTACTGCTGCTGCTGCCGAATTAGATTCCAGTGTATTTGATTCTAATGAAACAGAATCCATCGCATGATCATTTGCTAGCGAAGTCGATGCCATCAAACGTGCATGCACTCTTGAAGGAGGCACCACAAAATTGTTATCAGGAGCGGTAGAGACGAGTGAAATCGTAGCGTCTTGTGTGCGTTTCTTCAGGGCGGCTTTCAACCATGGCGAAGGTTCAGGAGTCACTAACTCCTTTTCAAACACTGATAAGTCCGTTGATGAAACCGTTGATGATGCTTGGGATTGATCAGTAGATGCAGCATCATCCGATGTAATACTGGAGCCAGCAAGTGCTTCAGTGAGTTCAAAAGTAGTAATTTGTACGCCGTGGCCTGTCTCTAGTCTTGCCGTGATACAAGGAGGATCTCGAGAAGGAGTAGGTGCCGCACTTGCGGAAGTCGACGTGGGCATAAAATTAACTATACGTGAATCAGTGAGATTATTGTCTCGATGGCTTTCAATCGCGCTCTCACTGCGTTTGGCTGTTCCTCCCACCCCTTCTGCCGCATCCTCGCCAAGACTATTCCCATAATTGTTCCAGTCATTGTTGCCATCGTTGTCGCCATCGTTATCGCCGCCATCATCGAGAAGGCCACCCTCATCATTCTGGCCAGCATATACATTGCTCTCAACATTGCCACTCCAATCATCTGACTGTGCAGCCGCACCAGAAGAAGGCGGTGCTGGCTCATTAAGTGGCGGCTTTTTGCGCTTTCGATCGCGGTGCCGATCGTCGGGCCGGCGCCGCCGTTCGCCTTTCCGAGAGCAGTGTGAGCGCTTGCTGCGGGCCATTGCGTTACGATCATTGGCGCTTGCATCGTCGACTGCGTCCTCAGAATCGGAGCCGCTAGCTTCTGCGGACGCTGCTAAAACCCGAGGAGGGAGCTCCATGTCCTAGTGAACAACAGGAAGCAGAGGTGCGACCCACATAGATACCAAAACAGGAACACAGGAACGACGATTTAAACTGCCGCACATACAGACATTTCAGTGAGTGCAATAGAATTCAAATTAATGCTCAACGAGAAAGTAAGAGGGAAAAAGAATGTCAGCATCTATAGGTATACATTAGTACCGTGCCGGGACGCCACTCGAGGAGCTCGCCAAACATAACATCTGCGTAGGATGGGTCAGAATCCTCTAGCGAAGGATGCAAAGGCTGTATCTGCTCTATGACCCACTCATTTGGCCGCGACTCGGGAAAGAAGCCGTCAGCACGTGCCCAAAATGCGCTTAGGTCAGGTTCGCCATTCTGGCACAAGAAGGTTAAGTATGAATGACGAAAAAAAAAGGCAAACTGCATTGAAAAGAGACGGTATGTAGGAATATACATGAAGCCAAAACATGTTCTTAAGTGCTAATCTAAATATTCTTTTTGGTTATCGGCGCATAGAAACGAATTAGCCAGTTGTGTGGGTGATATACCTTGGCTGCACCCTTCCACTTGAGAAACGTCGGTAGGAGTAATTCAGGCTCGATACTAGCAGTTACATTGCTAGCAGCGCTGCTATTTGCTGTGTTACCATCAGGCACATTACTCCCATCCAATGCTTCGATTCCGTTCGAAGTTGCGTCTCGATCTTCGCTTGGCGCGCTATTATCTCCTTGAGAGCATCCAACCGTCTCAGCATCATAAAGATCGGTGCCAGCAGTTGAAACTTTCGAACACGACCCTTTCTTGGATGGGGCGGCTCGCTTGGAATTAATGTTTGCTTTTAATAAATCGAGTATAGTCTTCCCTGGTTTGGCAGCCATCGCAGCCCGCCTCTTTATCCACGGCTAGTTGTGCGCCTAGCTCGTGGTCGTTGTGTTTTTGGATGGTCAAAAGGTCTAAAAACGTCCACGCGACGCAGTCAGTCCAAGGGGATTCGGCAGCTTCAGTGCTTCAGATCGATTCACTTACTAATATGCAGTGTTGTACTCAAAGGTCAAAGGTTCAAAGGTCCAACGGACCTAAGACTAATATAATATCTGAGTACTAAGGTAACACTAAAAGGTACAGAAAAAAGTGTGTCGAACGATGCTTGACTGCATGCTTGTTCACGCCGGAGAGCACCTCGTGTAGCATGAGCGGGCAAACGGCAATCCACTACACAACATTTTTCTTCAAGAGTCTAGAATGCTTTGAATTGTCGAAGCCTCGGTGCTGTCTAGAGTGTGTTGAGTTTGAATAGGCCAACGCAAAGCGCAGTCTAGCTTTGAGAACATGGTTGTCGACACAGATGCAACGGCGATTCGATTGTGCTCGCCCAAGGGTTTGAAGACTGCGCCTCACCATCGCTCGAAAATTAACTTCAATGTCTTGTTTTGCATCGAATCATTATGGGCCGGTCTGTCCTTACAATAACGCGCGTGCGCGCCTATGGGAAGACGTGAACACCTTGTGTAGCTTCGTCTCCGCATGCTGGTTCACTGGTTCACACTTTGGGCGCGTGTATTTTCCACGTCAATATTAGAGAACCTTAGTATAGAGTCAAAGGTCAGATGCGTCTTTTGAAAGGTCCAAAGCCTTAGTACTAAGCCTTAGAGTACAACACTGCTAATATGGGACCGAAACGACCCCCAAAAACCTCCCTTGTAGTGTTGGTTTGAGATTTTTTTAGAGTCCACCTACCATGGAGCGTAGCCCACTGATGAGGCGCTCGCGGCAACCACCATGGGGCAATACTGGTGCTCAAACTTCGGACCCTCAAATTACCTTATCAAGAAGCAGTCCGAACCTTGAGCACCAGTATTGAACGTTCCCTTGCCTCCCTAGGACATC
>Ga0307931_1001135_pt1 | contig 17460 bp, 15 predicted proteins | sample OrgLakmetageno47_FD_201816 | JGI IMG/M metagenome (GOLD analysis project Ga0307931, IMG submission 201816) | Saline water microbial communities from Organic Lake, Antarctica - #47 | ecosystem: Environmental > Aquatic > Non-marine Saline and Alkaline > Saline | place: Antarctica: Organic Lake... | reverse complement strand
AAAAGTGAAAGCAGTGCACTGCATCATAGCTACAACGACGACGATCCAGCAGTTTATGGGTTTTCCTCTAGTGGAGGGGGTGACGACCCAGTGCGGCCGGGCCCTCTCTCGAGCCGGCCCTTGCAGCCGTGGCCCGACTGTGGCATTTTGGGCCTGTCCGCAGGGCTCTACAGCTTGCAGCTGCAGCATTGGCTAACCCACTTCAAGCCAGCCCAGTATCTCGTCGTAAGCTTCGAAGCACTGCGAGGTGAAAGCAATCGCATGACAGGCAGCAGCAGCAGCAGCAGCAGCAGTAGTCATGTAAGCACTCGCACTGGTGGTGGGACAACAACAGCAGCAAAGGGTAGCTCTGCTACTACTACAAGCCTCCTCGCTTCTGCCAACAGTAAACATTTAGCCACGGAAACCCCACGAGATTTGCACCGTGCTCTCTTGGAGCACATTGTGCGCTTTGCGGCAGGTTCCAACAGCCACCAGGCAGCTGCCGTGCGTGCTTTGTTCAAGGCAGCAGCTAGCACTGCAGCTACTACCACCACCGCCAAGAACGAGGAAAGTGATAGCAGCAGTGCAGCAACAGCAGCCGTTTCAGAGAGCCCCAAAGCACGGCGGGTGGCAAGTTTTTCTCACTTCGCGCACGACCGTGCAACCTCTGAAGACCTCACTGCGTTGCAGCAGTACTTTGCGCCTTTCAACCGCCAACTAGTGAACCTCCTCGAGCGCGAGCGCATTCAAATAGCACCCGACGGCCTTTCGGCTTTCGACCTCGTCGCGAATTGGGGTCATTGATAAATTCTTTGTACATTTCCTTTGATTGTGAAAGCGAACTGGTGCTATTGATTTGTAATTGGTTTTGCTTTTGTGCTTCTCAGATTTCAAATCATCAAAATTCATCAAAGGCAACTGCAAACGATTACTATAGATAGGCGAATGTGGAGACGACACACCGAAGTATTAATTCCTTCTCTCTGATTATAACGTTATGTACCCATTTAACGTTTCCGACTTCTTCTTCTTCGACTTCGAGATGCTGTGGCTATTCGCTATTAGCTATTAGTCCTCAGTTCGACTATATTATCATTTACCATTCCTACGTAGTACGTAGATCTACGAATAATGAACTTGTTTTTTGACGCCGACTTCAAAGTTTGCATAAACTTGAGAGAATTCGTGGCCAAAACCCAGGAAGCCAGGAGAGTATCAATTTCAGTCCATCATTATCGTCTACTGTGGCAAAGACAAAAACCACAGGAATCAGGAATGATCTACAGCCTACTTCTTAGCTGGCGGGTCTAACCACGACACGCCAGGCGCTTGCCCCAAAAACTCATTGCTGGCGCACTGGTCGATCAAGAATGCCGCTAAGTCTACGCGCGACAAGTGCTGCGTGGGTGGTGCTTCTGCGGCGCTGTCAAACGCCAAAGTGCCCACGCCGCCGCGGTTTTCACCGTCGTTGAGCGCTACGGGCCGCACGAGCACGAACTCAAGGCCGCTCGCGCGCACGTGAGTTTCCTGCAAGGTTTTGTCTGCACAGGTGCAGGTTCACGATCGTTTGTCATTAGTTCGCATGTAAAGCAGGAAGAATGGTGAGGATAGTCGCAAGTGAACATGGCACTTTTATTGTATTGGTTTTGCAAAGGACAGACAAACACGCACGCGGACCATCACGTCGCAGAAAAGGTAAAAAAGCGTGAATCAAAAGGAAAGCAGTGCACAGAGCAGCGGCTGCTTTACAAAATTCATGCGCATTTACCCTCAAGCTCGTATTTCATCATCCACCGGCGGCTCCACGGCACTCGTTTCGCCGACTCCGACGCGCCCATAGCCGTTACCACCACCAACCGCTTCACAGACTTGGCCTATTGGATGGAGCATCACACTGAACAAGTAAGGCATCAATAAGTTTAGTAGCGAAGAAACTACAAAAGTGATGAGTTATTCTTTACTTCCGAAGAATGCTCGGGAAAATAAAGAAGAAAAAAGTGATAATAGAGTGGGTAGTAGCACTTGAACCTTCATAGCGGCGATGATGTTTTTGGTGCCCTCGCTGCACACGTCGTGCCCGGAGCGGCTCATTGTCGTTGCATCCGTAGATCCTATGCATACTACAACACAAGAATGGCCTTTCACCGCAGTAGCCACGGCGTCACTGTCTCGGACGTCGCCTTCTACTACGCGCAACTTGGGCTCGTTGAGGACCTAAGTCATGTGGCACATGTAAAGGTGGTGCGGACATAACATCAAAGTAACAGAGAGAGAGAAGAAGAAGTTTTGGAAGAAATATACTATTATCATTAAATAGGTATTAGAGAGGAAGACTACAAACTTGCATCATCGTATACTAAGAATACAGTTGACTCTTCTCCTTCTAAACCCCAATGCCATGCTGTCCAATGTCTAGCCTCGCAGCCATCACAGACGAGGGACACTCAACAAACAAGCGAGAGCACAAATTGACCACGCACTTCTTGGGCTAGGCGCTCGGGCTGCCGTGCAAAGGCAGTAACGGCCCAGCCGCGAGATAGCGCCATACGTACTACTGCCTGGCCGGTGCCGCCCGTAGGGCCAAACACGCACAGATGCTGCGGCCGCGCGCCCAGCCTCAGCCCGGCGCCTGCTTTGAAGAGTAGCGAGCCTACGGGAGGTGACGCAGTGCCATGTTCCGATACGTCTACTGAGCCTCTTTGTCCTGGCTGTGGCGGTGGTGGTGGCGGCGGAGGCGGTGAAGAGGGGTCGTCTCCACCCCAACGCTCAGGTTCATCGGCTGGTTTGCAAAATGCAAACATCGCTATGAAACCACACTATAGCCGGAATTTTCTAGCTCTAGGCTGGATGATAGGAGATTCAATTAACGCGTGTAGTTTCAAAACGCACAATTACGAGTCCCAAGCTGAACCTGTTCCTGTGAGTACCCTGCCACACTGCACTTTTACAACTGCTACTTCAGCCGTGAAGAGCCGCGAGTCTTCACAACAGACGTTGCGTTCTGAATGAACACAACTCTCTGAACAAACACTGAACGAATGAACGAAAATGCCAAGATGATGCCAACACTTCCTGTTAATTATTTTTCCTCTCTCTGATTTGTGCAAAAAAATCTTCTCTGTCTGTGTCGATTTGAGGATTTGAGGACCGAACGATTCTCGCTCGTGTCTCATGTACAGTACGAGCAGCCGACGCCGAGCGCGGAGCTGGTGTGAATTTTCGGGTGACTTCCGAGCGCGTTGTGGTGTTGTGGTCCCTTCTAGCACGCTGCATTAATTGGGCATTGAGTAGGAGAAAAGGCACCACATGCACTTAAATTTATTTTTTTAAATAATAGTCGACAACTTCTAGAGACATGCGACGTGCCCAGCGTCGTAGTAAGTCTGAGCTTGAGGATGGATGGAATAGCGACTTCGCAGGCTCAAAGAAAATTGAAAAGAAAGAGCGCGCTGACCTCGACGTTGACTTGCTTCAAATGCAAGCTAGCTGGTGTACTGATGCAACTAGAGCCAAAACACCATTCGGATTTCATTCTCGGATGCCACTGGACGACGATGAAGATGAGGACATAAACGGCGCTGAGTTTTTAGGACGAAACGAAGGAGATAGAGTGAAGTCAGGCGCAGTCAATCGCGACGCACCGCTGTTCCTGAAAGCATTGGATCAGTTTGGGCAGAGCCCACCATCTAGAGCACCAACTCCATCAAGTGCGTCTTTGTCAATCTCTCGATATGCACATCCACGTACGACGGCCAGAACAAGTAGAGATCCACCGGCAAAGCGTGTGCCAAGGACCGAGGCAAAAGCGGCCGGTCGAAAAAGTAAAAATTTAGCCGAGGCACGGGAAAAGGACCATCGTTATTCAACGGATTTAGAAGAAGCGTCGTTTTGGGCTTCGTGGCAGCAGAAATGGGACTTCGTGTACGATTTTGTGGATGCAGAGAAAGCTAAGATTGAAGCAGAAAAAAAGGCACGGAATCGGGGACTTGTGATCCTGAAGGCTAGAGGAGGCAACTCTGGGCTAGGGTTGCAGTCTAACACGCCTGGATTGTATCCAAATTTCCAATCTTCAACTTTCGCGCGAAATCCTTCCGGGAGACCGAGCAGCGCGTCGAGATGGTCAGCGAAGTGTGAAAAAGAAAGCGTGGGTGGCTTGCCTGATTGTAGCTCCTCCAAACCCCCGCCTCGGAATGGCTTCACTGAATCTACGCCTACCCTTCCTGCTCCTGCTCCTGGTGCACCACCACCTAATGTTCCTGCGACAACGTGGGAATATTTAGATGCCAAGTTGGCAGGTGAAGGCGAGCTTGGCCTCGATGATGTGCCGTGGCCACCGCCCGGTCGCCCAATTATGGAGTTGAACACTGGAAATGCCAAGAAAATTCTGCGTACGGCGTTGTTGCGTTGGCACCCAGACAAGTTCCAAAAAATCATAGCCCGTATAGAGCCTGCAGGAAAAGCTGAGGCGTTGGTTAGAGTTCAGGAAGTCGCTCGTCGCATCATCGCTGAGAAGGAGTCTGCAGGTTTATAGTATAAGAGACGAGTGATGACGAGCAATTTGGCATGCTGGTTACACCTAGACCTGATTTGCATGTTTCTCTTATTTGTGAGACAATCTGGCACCGGAAATCTTCTATTTGGAAAATTTCTGTTTAGAGATCCGCAGTGCGGGAATTGGCAGCAGCTGGCAATCCCGTTGACACCCGCCTTCTTCTTGTTGGTTGTTGTTGTTGTGGCTAATTATCATGCGGATAAGACACAGGGCCTTACTTCTAATAAAACATTATGCTATATATCGCTTCTCTATACCACCACCTGGACCATATGATTTATTGGAAATTTTATGGAGATTGTGTGTGGTGCCGTGTGCCGTGGCCGTGACACATAATCCATAATCCATATGAAATTCCTCTTCGACATTCGGTCTTCGACGTCCACTATTTATCTTATTTTTATGACGCCTTAACGCCTTAAGGTCATTCACAACTCAAACAGCTCGATCCCAGCATCGCAGTTGACTTGTCAACAATTTTTTTTCGTAAGCCTCGAGGGGCCGGAATTAGAAGGCCAATAGGCAGAGAGGCAGAGCAAAGCACAAAGCAGCTTATACTACGAGAGGGCCTGGTACTAGAAGAGAAGCCGATCAGGCACGCGTTTGCCCGAGTGGCCATGCAGGTGATGGCAGCCGCCTGAAGTAGCACGCTCTTCTAAGCTCTGAGCTCAGGGAGCTGGGAGTGCTGCTCCTGAAATTATTTCTAGATTTCATAATCTGGATATTAACCAGCTGCATAATTGGTGTAACTTTTAAGTGCAATAAGTCATAACGCAGATGTCTCTTTATATCTTCACATCTACACATGGAGCTCTTCAGGTAATTCTTTAATGCCATAGGAGAGAATAATTTGATCTAAACAAATACACTGGATTTCACTTTGAAGCTTTTAGTGTGCTACTGTATGAATCGTCAGAATGGAAGTTTGTAATGCCCTTCGCTCCATAAAGGCTCAGGAAGTATAGAAGGGAGGTGCACCATTGTATAAAGGGATTTGTTCTTGGGTTGAGGTGCTGAGCCATCAGTAACTTCGTCTCCGAAATAAGTCCTTCTGAACAACCATTCGCCTTTATGATTACAAAGCCAGCCGTCATAAACCGGAGCCGGTAATTGGGCTGGCCATCGCTTCGGGCCGAGCAACGTGTTATGGTTTGTAAAGCCTCTGTTTACTTTATGGTTTGAGTATTCTTCGGGGATGTCTTGAAGAGTCGTGCACCAACTGAAGAAGAGGCAAAATAACGGATCTTAGTGAGGCAAGGCATACATGCAACCAAAGATTCAAGTACAAGTAGGTTTAGACTTACAAGCACATCGGACGAGGCCAGCGGTCAGTTTCCCTCAAGACGAAAATCCCTGCGACTTTAGGGTCATCGTTAGCGTCGCCACGGTCAAATCTTTGTATATCTACATACTTGGACTTAAGGCCTCTGTTATAGGCTCGGTCACAAGTCTTGAACACTGGGTGTTTGTTTCCTCCGCAGCTGCTTTCAAGAGTGCATGTAAAATTACCGGGTTCACTTGTTGTCCAGTTGGTCGCACGTAGGAGCACCAAGGCTTGAGCAGCTGCTTGGTCGTAAGCGTGGCATTCGATTGCACCAGGTGTGCCGGCCACAGCCCACCAATCCCTGACAAATTCCCGTGCAGCGCTTCCAGGAGTGCCTTTTGCTCGAAATGCGATGAAGCCTGTATTGAAGTAACGATTGTTGCCTACAACCACGAACTTGTCAATGGGCACAGTGGATAGGATTCGGATAAGTGCTGCAGTTTTCACTAAATTTGGATGCAACCAGACATCAGAATCTAAAAACAATATCCAATCTGCGCCGCCTTCACGTGCATTATCTTCCAACGCTCTACTAAGAGCTAAAATTTTTGAAAACTCGCCTCGAAGACCAAGGCGTCCATTTTCTCGTGCAGCTTCACGTCTCGAACGTGCTTCTTTGACTACTTCCGGCAAATCAGTCTCTAGTAAATCATGATTTGGCGATTTGGCCCATCCCAGCCATAGCTCATCGACTCTATGTCGGTCCAAGTTTTCTCGTCATCTCCACATACAAGCTCGTGGGCAAAGTACAAATGGAATGAAATATGTCCATTAGATAATTCGGAGAAGAGTTGTTTAACTCTAACCATGTATGATCGGCTATCGCATTGCACGACCAATTCACCTACGCCTAGGAGAGTGATAATTGCAACTGAGGGTGATTTCTGATTGGAAACACTTGGTGGCGCGTAAATATCATCGATGGCTTGCCTTTCAGCAGCAGTCAATGGATTAACCTGGCCCACGCGGCTAAATTCTGATTCCCAGGGATGTTTTGTTGTGTAACAATCTTTGAAAGAACATTTACCAGTAGGCCTAAAAGACGCATTTGTTTCAAGAGCAGATTCGAGAACAGGGAGAGTAATTGCGTCAGTTGCGTGGGGATTCATTCGCAAGGCCACACTCCGGCCTAATGTTTGCAATCTAGCGCAAGTGTTCAATGTTTCAGAATTCTTCTCAAACCATTCATGATCACTGATCCATATACTACCAAGAGTGTAACTGCTGTTCTTTTCTTGAGTATGTTGAGCCTGTGTGAATCTTCTCAAGTGTATAGCAACTTCGTGGTGTTTTAGTTCAAATTTCAGCTGAGTTCTGAGCGCAGCCTCCCAAAAAAGAAGCATAACGCTTCGAAGTGGAAAGACTTTGCGAGTACCGTGGGTTCGAGTAAGAGCAATGAAGTTGTTTGCAAAATCAAATACTGCTAATCGTGTTTCCTCGCTTGCTTTGCTCACAGATATTCCAAAGGTGGGTACTGAGGACCATGAAGTGTCAGCCAAGTTTAGCGCTACTTCGGGGATGATGAACTCAACCCTTGATTTTACCTTCGTCGAAGCCCTCGTCAGTTGCATTATTGATTCGTTTAGTTGTGCACACGACGGAAGAAATTCACTATTAATCCAGATTGTTGATGTGAAGTGTTGCTCTCGGAAAGCAGCATCAGCAAAATCAAGGGCTGTGCGGACAAATGGTGATTCATCGCTGTCATATTGATTCGTAAGGAGTTCAAGGTTGCACCAAGGTTGCCTTCTAACGAATTGCTGCTGAAGTTCATCAAAGGCCGCTGCGTCAATAAATATTGAGCATGGGATAACTGGGAAAGTATGCCTCATTGCTCCCATAATGGCGAGGCTGCGATTAGCTGCTCCGATGCCACGAATTGATAGTACATAGCCAACAACTGAAGCTGCTCGAATTGAATTGGAATGGTCAGAATAGACCTTTTGGTGAAAGTCTGCCTCCAGTCGGTACGTCACTGCGGCGGGAGGATGATCAATACGAAGTCCGATTAAGTTTAAACCGATTAGAACTATTAGTGAAAATAAAGTTATTATTTTTAAGGCTTTCATGCGTGATACGGGCTTTTTTTTCGGCTGCATCATTGGCATTGTTGCGACGGTAATTATAATCTAGAATGTTTTTTAAACAAAGTTTGTTGAGTTTCAAGTGCTTCTAAACTGAAGCCACAAATGCAAGGGTGCTTTGAGGTTTACTAGTACTAGGCTTGCCAGATAATGATTGCAAGAAAACTACGAAATGGCGAAGACAGAAGTTCCTGTCATATCATCCCCATCTGAACCACTGAACCAAGCGTATAAGTAGGCTGATCCTAGTCAGCCTGCAGACTGCTGATATTTTCGAGACAGCACAGTAAATACACTCTGAGAAAGCTTGTGCAAGAGCGTCTAAGTTAGCGTGCTAGTGCCATCAATGCGCTCTCTCCTTTCAATCTTCTCCACGCCAATGCTCATCATAATCTACCCGTCACGTTTTCATGTTTGTTTTATGAACTCCTTCTCATCAACATTATCACATAAAACTCCGGGTTCATTCCAGCCAATCAAAAACAAGTAACAATTCATGAATTTCTTTCAAAAAGTTGAAACTCCCCCGATTACCCTTATTAGTTATAATGAACCAGTACGATTCACACGTGTGAACTATTGGCAAGCAAGTTATATTTTTACAAGGTCAATATTGTTTTTAAAAATGGGACCCACTCGGGCTATTTTGCGCGCGACGTCAGATACTCCTTCATGCGCTGACTTAGCCTGCTGTGTCAAACGTCAAAACCACGAAATGATTGCCGCACGTCAAATCCGAGCTCATTTGCGAGCAGCGCACTCTCACGCGTTCACTCAGTGGCTCAGTGGTATTTGTTTTCCTTTTTGGTAATATATTATTCAATTTACTTCTGTTTCTCTAGGTCAAGAATTGTTGTGTCAGCAGTTATTGTTGACGACTTTTTAGTTGACTCAGTGATGAAGGATTAACGCGCAAAGACTGCGATCCAATTATTTATCATGTTCCCACACGAATGCTTTAAATTAAGAAATATTTCAATTCAATACCCAATATACTCAGTGTGCTGTTAAGCTGGTTAGTAATCCAATAAAGTAGGGATTAACATGTGTAGTATTTCCTTACCAGGATTCTGTTCTTGTCTTAACAAACACTTCGTGTCGTTCCTCTGATAAAGAGCGCCCAAATGACCATGTGGTCATATAAAAAAAACAAATGTTTTCGCCATAAAAGTTTTGGATTGACGTAATATCTGCATAATGCGATTTGCTATTTCAGATTACAGTTGACTATGCGGAACTTCTTCCATAAAGGAAAACTGCCCGAATTATAGACAGTTCGTTCTGGAAACAAGTCAAAAACAGGAATGGCCCTTAAAACAATAGCATTGTGAAGTTGCGTAAATAGTTCGCCCTTGGTGCTTAGTTTAAGATCCAATCCAAGAAAAGTTATAAGTTGAGCGCCTCTTTTGACATGTATGTATTTTTTTGGCACGTCATTCTAGATACGATAGTGTAGACAGTTAAGGACCCTTTCATGTAAGAAGAAGGTGAATCGAACAATGGCCAACTCTACTGCTAGATCAATAATAGTGACTGGGTTACCTCGCTCTGAGAAGGGAAAATGGAGAGGTGTATCAATCACTCCAGTAGTTATCGCATCTGCAATCCATAGAGCTTACGGTGTCCACACTGATCCTGGCATGGTTACCATGGGGCAACGGAGTTGTACGGTCGAGCTTGCATCAGAACGCGAACAAGGACGTGTCCTTAAACTCTACCAAAATGGAGTCAAACCAGTACTGCATAGCAGTGACAAGACACCCAGAACATTGTGTTCCTTAAAAGTTGCGGCTGCAGCATCAACATTTCTTTCTTCGTCGCCTAAATCAGCACAAGAGTCCCTTCAGAATACAAGCAAGATTCGTGACGGCTTTGAGAAGCGCGCAAGTCCGGTAGCGCATGGCGACAGATTGAATTTAACAAGTACACTACTGGAAATAAGTGGCTTACCAATGGGAGAAAATAAAGTTAAGACTGCTTTCGTCATGGCTAGCATGATTCACAACACTTTTGGAGTGAAAACGGACCCGGCAAATGTTCGATTTAATGAAGACCAAACAACTTTTAGAATTGAACTCGATGACCTCGAATCTGCAAGGCGCGTTCTCAGTATGTTTGAATCTGGGCTTGTTCCTGTATTGCATACAAAAGATTCTCATTATCCAGCACGTTTACGAGTCTCCACCGTGAGTGATGCAACAGATGTAGTAATGTCTGATGACCAAGACAGTGATTTCAGCATTCACCCATCATGGCTTTCGGACTTTATGGAATGTGATGATTCAGAGGCCTTTACCGTGGACGCACCGTCTCCTACATGCACAGGCCCAGCTTTCGACAGTTTCTTTTTATCTTCCTGATACCGCATCATATGATGTGAGAGCACTCAAGAGCACCAGCATACTGCAGATACAAGAAGGCAGCCCTATTATTCAATCTGTTCCTACGTAGCTACATTTCCTTCATTTATGTCTATTTTATAAAGAATTTTTTATTTTTGTATTGCATACTGCATACTTATTCAACTGTGTGAGAACAATTTAACCGCTTGGTTTCTTGGGTACTTGTAGTACGGCATTTCTATGAAGTGCCACATGAACAGAGAGCAGCAAAGGAATATCCTGCATACAACTGCGGAAGGTGAAGTATGTGCATCGCTATAGACCATTGTAAAAACGTTTACTTGCATTGGAACCATAAATTTTGATTTAGAGTTCGACTTGTATTTTACAGGCCCGAGGGGCTGGAATTGGTGTGGGACAGACAAGAAGGCCAACAAGAGGAATACAGTACAACTCAAATATTGTCATTTCAAGAAAAACTGCACATGCCTAATTCGTAATATGCCAAAGAAACAGCCCCCAAGGCAATCGTCGGAAAAGCCAATGTATTGGAAGGCCATGTATTTGCAGGCGACACCCCGAGCAATGAAGTAGAGGATCTCATCACAAACAGAGGAGAAGGCATAGTAGCGGCCAGTGACAGGAATGAGAAAACGTACGTCCGTCGTAGCCGTACTCGTTGAGTTCATCTTCGATGGAGCTTCTGTGATTTTGCTGCGATTGCCATGCAGCTCAGTGTCAAGTTCTTTGCACAATCGCAGGTTTCGCTACGGGACTTCTGCGTCTGCTTCGCAAATATTAGGAAGTGTCCTGAGGTGTATGAGATGGCACAGAATGGTGCCAACCTTAGCGTGGCACCTCTTCTGCTAGTTTGCTTCGAAGGGCATCTTCCGCAGCCGCCTCCATGAGCGCAACACGCTCGCTTGCCGATCTCCTAAGTTCGACTTCCTCTGCATCGCGCTTGGCAGAACACTCACGCTCCTGAACCGAAACCTGCGCGTTAAAAAAAATCACGGTTGTATCGAGGTAGACATGCTGTGCTTACTACAGTAGTAAATGTATCAGAAGGTTTTATTACCGTCTCGTATAACGTGCACAGTTCCTCAATTTGGGCGCTGAGCTGCCCCTTCAACTCATGATATTGCTGCACAAAAAAAGAAGGGTGAGAATGAGAGTGAAGAATCGATCACAAAAGGTACATTTAATGACATCGTTCTCACCTTCTCTTCCTCTGCCCGTGAAGATGCCATTTTCCTCAGATTTTCATGCAGTTCATTAGCGAGATGATCTTGCTGCGTGCGAAGTTCCTGCGCTGTGGCCTGCTAGGAAAGAAAGGATGAATGAGTAAAAAAACAAAGTTGAATGTGCAAGATTTCAAGATTTCAACTTATGGCAAAAGAGTTGCCACAGCAGCATAACCTTGCATGTAGCTACACAGAAGCTCTACCTCTCTGAGTGTTGCCTCAAGGCGCTTGTACTTGAGCAGAGCCTGTCGCTGAGCGACTGCCTCCATTTGTTCGCGGAGCATAATTTCGTGTGCACGCAAGGTTTTTTCCTCTTCTGCTTCTTCGATTAAGTCAACTGCGAAGCGTGCATCGCGCTGATGGCTGACATCCTCCTGCCTTCGGAAGTCTGACTGTTTCGGTATAGGCGGCGCTGCCACTTGACTGGTAGAAGGTGGGGGCTTCTGGCTACGGTAATAATCTCGGGCACGTTCAGTGGCTCCTACAGGAACCGCTACTGGAGGCGCTTCATCTTCAAGGCTGCTGCTTCTAGTGTGTGTGGCCGTTTTTCCTTTGACTCTAGCCAAGATAGTCGCAACTTCGCGCCGTGACTCCTCGTCGGCAGCGGAAATGTCCGAAGCCTTGCTAGCGCTTTGCTTAGTTGTAGGGCCAGTCTGCACAGGTTCAGGGTTTGTTCGACTAGGACGATTGCGCAAGGGGCGCGTTCCATTGGTTTCAATCGTTCTAGATGGGTCTCGGCGCTGGCGTGCATTCGACGTTGGCATAACTGGCAACAATACGATAGAAACCTGCGAGGACGTGGGATTTCACGTTGCCTAGCGATTCACTAACTTTGCAGGCTAGATAGTCAAGAATAAAAAGTATTGCGTAAATATGTCATTGCGCATTGGCGTTCTTCGTGCTATCATGGTAGCGCAGTAACTCTTCTGGGTGGCAGCGTACCGTATCAAGGATCAATGGATGGAAATGTTACAGAGTATGCTAGCTAGCTAGCCAGTGTGTAGCAAAGTTTCGATTGGCGACCCTTCAGAATCGTCGCTAGACTCTTCGTAAGGCAACTGGACTCGACGCATCGATTGTTACTCGGCACTAAGACTAAGCTCTAAACTAAGTTACCTAGTACAGACTTGGACATCTAGTAGACTGTACGGAAGTACGTAGTACAGATACAGTACAGTACAGTGTAGTAATAAGTACTGTATCTTCCAAGGTATCTTCTATTTCTTCTTCAAAATCCGCACAGCGACACAGCGACACAGCGCGAGTGGAGAATGGAGCATTCGACTGGACTGCAAATAATCTGCAAAAAAACAGCTGTGTGAACCAGCTGGGGTTGCTAGAAACTACGGAAATGATGTGTTATTAGCAAATGCAGAAGTAGCTCCTGTTGTAAGCTAGCTTCGTGACTAGTAATTAATTTCTGTAGCTAGCTTTAATGGCTTCTTCAAAAATTTTACATATTAACCTGAGCTAGGTACTAGTTTGATAGGTGGAATTGCCACACCAATGCCCCCACCGCGGCACAGTTCCGTGACGCATTTTTTCTCCTTCCAAGTGCGCCTTAGTGTGGTCGTATTGACTCTTGTGGCAGGTCTTTTCTACCTGCACGCCACTACTCAACATGATATTGAACTCGAAAATAATTTCAAGGCCACCTTTCAGCACTTGTATATTGCCGAAGAGGCGCCCACGAACAAATCTAACGTTGAAGGGACTTCGAAAGGAATTATTCCAATGCATCGTGACGAAGGTGCGGCGACCGAGCACCATCAGCCTAATTTGGAGAAGCAACGGCACGAGAGCCAGCTCAGTCGCTATAATGGTACAGCTGCAGCACCATCTATTTTGAAGTTGCACTTTACGGTTTCGTCTGATTGCTCAACTTATCAGCGGTGGCAAGTTCTAGTGCAGATTCATTCTGCTCATGCAGTTAGCCAGGCAGGGCGATTTTCGTGGCTTATCAGTGGGTGCTCAGTCAAAGAAGAAGCTAAAGTTTTGAGTGCTGTTGCTGATCACTTTCCCGGTATTACTTGATAGCAATTGTTCTTACGACTATCCATGAGTTCATTCACTCCTTGTAATAATAGTTCCTTCCCTTTCTTCTACCCCTAAACGATTTCAAGATGGATCACTGATGACTCATTTCACACCGGACTACAGCGATATGAGCAAATACGGCGGAAAATTCGCAGACGAAAAGGTATATTGACGAGTATACGCCGTCCAGACTTTTTAAAGGAAAGTATATGCGAGTGTAGGCCACAGAAAACAAACGCTGCTGCACTGAGCTGAGCACCTCACGTTGAACAGGTTAAGCGAACTTTTTTGAATCGCCATGGCCAACTGCGGCGCTCACCGTACGGAAACCGGTACATGTTCAACAACAAGCCCAATTCAGTTGCGCACTGGGCGGCGCGGACGGGGCCCGCTGTTGACGAAATGGTCGTGCTCATCGACCCGGACTTCCTCTTCATGAACCAGCTTGTCGTGCACGGCTCGCATGACAGTGGCCGTGGCGGCAAAAAGGCAAAGCGCTATCGCCTCGGGGCTGGCTTTCCTGCTGCGCAAAATTACGGTCTAGGCGATCAGTTCTTAAGCTTTAATTTGACGCGCATCTGTGGGGCTGGTTCACCGTGCACGAAAATTACCAGCAAAGAAGTGTACGACTTCTATTCCGCGGGGCCACCTTATATAATTCACGCAACTGACTTGTTGGGCTTCGCAACGGAATGGGCTCGACTGGTTCCTCTAACCTACGATGAATACCCCATGCTCTACGCTGAAATGTTTGGTGAGATCACGGTTGCTTGGGTTTTAAGTATTAGTGATACGAATTAATCATTTTGGTTTCTCTGTTTTGTACAGCCTACTCCATGGCGGCTGCTCAGCTCAATTTGAAGCACGCTTTGCTGCACGGTCTCATGACCGGTTGCATGGTAGGTTGGCCTCGGTCAGACCAAACTGCTTTAAATTCCTCAACGAACGCTTTCGTCAACAGTGACAACAGCGGCGATGTTGCTCAATTGCAACAGCCCCCTAGAGGTGCTCCGTCGTGCTTTCAGGCACCGCTGTCGCCTCCACCGTTCTTACATTATTGCCAGCATTACTTCAGCGGCGCAGGGCCATCGTTTGGCAAGCGTGGCGTGCCACACACGGTGCTGGAGTGTGACAGCCCACCCATGGCTCAGAAGACGCTTGCGAGAAGTAGTCCAGGTGCTAATGGTAAAATGCACGACGCTGCGACGGGTGTCAAGCACAACTCAAATAGCCTTGGCTGGAATGCACTATCTTATTGTGCTGTAACAAGAGGCATCGACCACGCTCGAAGCGAACTCTGTTCGCCAGGAAAGCGCAGAGCACAATAACGCAACGGACTTCGCCTTTGTATACAGATCTCGTTCTTGAAGTGAAATCTTTAGTTTGTTAAGTCCGTGCAGTTAAGAAGCAAGGTAATCTGTAGCAATAGAAGATATTAATTAAGGCATTCGCATATAACATACATGTCGCATGTCGGCATGTTTATGCACGAGGTGGTCGAGGCGGAGAAGGAAGGTAGGAGTAGGAGTAGGAAGCACACAGCACACAGGCACAAATATAGTTGTACTAGTAAATTTATTATTTACCACCAAGGAGTTCCCCGTCACAAAGACTTGCTAGCATTTACGATGCTGCAATGCAACGAAGCTCGCAACTACAGATACAGAACACCACACTAAGACACGCACAGTGCGCAATACAATACACAATACAGTTATGGTTATGTCACAATCACAATACAACAATACAGTACAATATACACAACACAAATTATGTATTTTTGGTCCATTATATTAGTTATTCTTCTGAAATTCGCTGCTCCCTCCTTGAGCTTGAAGCTGCCAAAATGCCACTCAAAAGAAAGTTGGCCGCTATAGCATCCTTCATTTATGTGTCGGTAGCAGCTGGTAGCATAGGAAATCCACTCGGAACGTCTGCATCCATAGCGCTTCACATACCTCGGGGCGGTAGCACTGGGAAATCGGCGCCAATAGATAAACGTGCTACTGAGAGCGAAAGTGAATGGTTATTGAAGCAACTGACTCTGCGGCAGCAAAGGCTCAAAGAATTAAGTAGTGGGCTTGAAGAGGCAGGTTTTCAATTGCCGTCACTCTCTGTGCGGCGCGGGAGTGGTCCAATCCCCAAAGTGAAGAAAGGCTGGGATTGTACCATGGCGCCTGAGGAAGACAGCGACGATGACGAGGAGGAGGGAGAGGCTAATGAGGTTCTGCCATGCCTCATCATGGGCGAAGTGATGCCTGGCTTGAAAGCTGTGAGTCCATCGGGCACTGGAAAGTGGGTGACGCTCTGGGAGCTCAACAAAATGCGGCGGCAGGAGCCGCAGAAAGTGGAAGGGTTGTGGTACGACCAATTCGATTTGGACTGCCAGGCGTTCAGCCGCGCCGCAGGGCCCCCTGGCGCGATCCTAGCCCTCTTTTTGGACAAACCACCCGTGCTGCACGCTACCGTAGGCTTAGCACTTGCAGCGACCTGTGTGGTCCTGAAGAAGCCGTTGGGGTTTGGTTTGGTCAAACTTCTGACTGCTCAGTGGCTCTGGAAAGCGTATTTGAGTTGGTCTCGGATCGTGTATGCGCCACTGCCCATGAAACTTTACTTTGCCACGGTGCTCTGGAAGGATGTGCTTGCAAAATATTTCACTCAGCTCGAGAAATCGATTAGAGAGCGCTTGGTAGAGGCCGAGTGCGAGCTTACAGAGTTTTCAATGCCCTGCAACGCCTTACAGAAAAGCACGGTTGGAGAGCTCGATCTATAAGGGAGTAGAGAATCGTTTTGGTTGTTCTAATCCGAAGTTCGGTTATAGTTTTTGCGGTGCGCTCATTAACTTCGCCTTCAGCTCTGCTTAGCGTCCTACTTCGGACTCGCGACATGCCGAATTCTTACAAGCTATATCTATATTCAAGATTTGCGATTTAATTTCTATGCTAATACAAAATACAAATGGTCGCAGTCTCAGGTGTAAGAAGTGCGAGTGCGCAAAACCAGTTCAGATAGTAGTTCTTATTTTGCAGCAATAGGGAAAAATGGCTTCGACTGCGGCATTCCCCCCTTCCCCTTTGTTACACGTTACACCTGAATGGGGGTGGAATTACGAATTACCCGGCCTCGACAGTCGATGGGTACCTTCAGTGGGCTCAATCCCGATCGAACGGACATGCGACTGGGTTCTCCGGTTCTGCAGAACTGCAGAACACAACAGTTCTTTGGTGCAAACGTCTAAACGTCAGCCCTTTCTCTCACAGTCCTTTATGTACCTGGCTGTCTAGCGATTTGTGTCTTTGCCCCGCGCACTCTCGTGCGCGCCCTTGCTTTGCTTGAAAACTCGCAGCAGAATGAAGCTCGTCAAAGATGCTCGACGCAGTGCCTGAAGCTGATCAAGTTCATAGTTCTTCACACTTGAGACAGGTAGCAACTCCACGCCGAGTACTCGCCAAACGTTATCAGTGGGTGCCCACGACTTCAAGTCGGTAGAAAGCGCCGCCGCTTTCATTTGCTGCTCCCCAAGCTGAAGCCTAGCCAAGAAGGCAGAATGACAGCTTGGCGCAAGAGGCAGTCTCACTCGAGACAAACACACAGCTAGCGAGCGGGTGCTTTTCTCAATTTAGAGCGATGCAGACATATATTAGAAAAATTCAATGGGGCTGCTGTTCTGACATGAGGACATTGTTGGTCACTTCCTTGTGGCAAACAATATTTTGTGCTTTCGCGAATCGTGTCGGCTCCTGAATCGCAGTCCCCGAATATAATAATATGCCGTAATTGGCTCTTCGTTCTTGTTTCTTCTGTTCTTCTGCTCGCGCTGGCAACTGCCACTGCTGTTGCGCCTCGCGGGCACGGCTGTTGGATGCAGGCTCCGCTGCTCCATCAGCTGCGCAGA
>Ga0307931_1001132_pt1 | contig 17497 bp, 20 predicted proteins | sample OrgLakmetageno47_FD_201816 | JGI IMG/M metagenome (GOLD analysis project Ga0307931, IMG submission 201816) | Saline water microbial communities from Organic Lake, Antarctica - #47 | ecosystem: Environmental > Aquatic > Non-marine Saline and Alkaline > Saline | place: Antarctica: Organic Lake... | reverse complement strand
AAGAGCAATCGCTGTGGTTTACGAATCCCAAGCAACAGAAGGACCTATGTATGTTGTGCACCTCTACATGTATACACGTGCACATGTAACACGGTCCTGCTCACCATGCCGAGTCCATTGGCAGCGTGGGCGCAGCCAGCGTCGGCTTTCAGCGCCAAGTCGTACATGGCCCTAGCCCACCCGAGCTCCTTGAGGTACGAGTCGGGGGCAGTGCGGTGCAAATTGCCGAAGTAAATGTTCGCCACCCCCAGCATCGCGTACCTGTGCGTGTGGGACAAGCACCACGGAAGCATGCACACGAAGCACGCCGATGAAGAAAGGAAGGAGGAATGAAAGAAAAAGGTGCGTGACACAAGCTTAAGCGCAGAGAAAAGGTACACGAAAAGTTGGCAACAATTGTGACCATTTTTTTTTTTAACAGACAGGGCAAATGAAACAAATGTATAATCCTCCAAGAGCAACGTACGGGTCTTTTTCGAGGCGCTTGTCCATCTTTTGAATCTTTTCAAACGACTGTTTGGCGGCTTCTAAGCGGCTGGTTTTGCCGGTCGAATGGTGCACCGCCAAATGCAGCGCCCCTGCCATAGCTGAGGGAGCCGGGTCTTTGTTGGACTGTTTTGCGGCGCGCTCGAGATAACCCAAAGCCTTGTGGTGAGCGCCGTTCACCTTTTGTTGTGGGATGTGGGATGAGAACCAAAGATGATGGCGATATAAAGAGTGAATAGAAGGAAGTTAATTAGAACATTCGGTTAGAAAGGGGAGAAAGCGGTAAAGAAGATATACAAGAAACATGAAAATGAAAAGGAAACAAACCATTGTGCGCATAGCCTATCCTCATATCTCGTCTCTCTCTCTTTTTCTTCGTCATCAATTCATAGAATACCTGGTGCACACAAGCCAGGCGCAGAGTTGCGTCCTTGTACCCCGGAAACTTCGCCAAAATCGCGCGGTACAATTCGGCCGCGGCTGCAAACTCCCCACAAGACTCGTGCAAGCAAGCCAAGTTGTAGGTGGTGGTCACGTTGCTTGGGAGCAGAGGGAGCTTCACCACCTGTTGGTGATGGTATTGAAAAACAAAAGTAGCAAAACGAAATACAAAAAAAAAGCATTCAATCCATTGTAAGACACCCAATGACAAGCAAATGAAACAAAACATATGAAGTCGATGCCTCTCTTAACGGACTCTTATTCTACTGCTTAGTTTTCAACAAAATATCCACCTTGACATCGACTTCGCAGTTCTCGAGGGCGTAAGGCAAGTTCGCACGGAGCGGCACCGACGATTCACTGATGGGCTCATCGGGATGCACGTCCACGCGCAAGTTCCCGAAGCTTAAATTAGGGCAGGCGCTGTTGGCAAAACCGACGCTGCCGCCGCCGCCCCCCGCTTTCGCCACCGGGAGCGCGCCAGACACGCTCGTACTCGTGCTGTTAGTGGTGGTAGAAATCATGTCAGTCACGCCGTCCTGCATACCGCTGTCACTGCTGCTGCTGCTGCTCGCATCCGCGCTGAGTGTGGGAATCACTTGAGGCGGGCGCAGGCGGAGGTGCACGTTGGCGCTGAGAAACGGCTGGCAGTCGTCGGTAGTGGTGAGCACAGAAGCGCCCGCTTCGGCCGAGATGGTGCCCGGTAAAGGCTGCCACTGCCAAAAGGAGCGGTTGGATTGCTCCACCATGTACAGAGTCCGCTTCGGCCGAGGCGCCTGTGGAGATCAAGAGGTGACATGAAGTGATTTTAAGGAAAAGCGAGCATGTGAGATGAAATGAGCGTGAAGGAAGAAGAAGTTAGACACAAAAAGGGAAAGCAGAGAAACCATGAACCATTGAGACGCAACTATTTGTTTCATCAAAGCGCAACGACTTCATGATTCAACATGTGTCAAAAATTTCACACGTGTATATTCCGTATCTGTACCTCTGGGTCGAGCCCTGCTTCGTGCTGCATGTAGTCCGCTTCCAAAGCGTTCATGTAGCTGCGCCGCGCCGCCGCCAATTTCCCGTGCTCGTGCTGCAGGCACCCCAAGTTGGTCCACACGCCGCACCCCACCGCCGCCACCCCGGCGCGCCGCGCGCCCTCTTCAATGTCCTCGTGAGCTTTGGCTGCTGCGGCTGCTGCTGCTGCGGCTGCTGTTGCCTCTACCTCAGCTGGGGTTGGAGGAGGCGGCCCAACAACGGCGCGGTGTTTCGCCTGCGCGGCCGCCACCGCCAACGCCACTCCCCGAGTGTAGGACTCCAGGGCTTCGGCCTTTTTGGCGCTATCCCCCTGTAAGCACTGGGCCCGGGTGAGCCACACGTCGCTGCAGGTGGGGTCTAAAGCCTTGGCGCGGTCCAAATAGCTGAGGGCTTTGCGGGTCTGAGCATACGAGGAGGAAGAATGGTGATGAGGGTAACGACGAGGATGATGGTGGTGATATTGATGGGAAAGGAGTAACAACCACCCGCGCGGAGATATCTTCCCTCCGCCTGCGCTCTTCACCCCTTCAACAATATCTTCTATTCTATTCTATTCTTTTCTAGTTCGATATTTCACCACCCGCAGTACCTGATCGGCGGCCTTGACCACCTCCCGGCGGCCCCGGTGGTGCGCGGCCTGCTGCTCGTGCAGCTTACCTAACAGCAGCAGCGCTTCGCCCGCTTCGGGGCACCCTTTCACTGCTTCTTCCAAGCTGCCAATGGCTTTCCCGAACTCCCGGTTGCGAATGTGCATCTGGGGAAAAAAAAGCACGCGTGCGCGTAGCCGCAGGAGAAGGAACGAGAAAAAAATGATAGAGAACAGACACACACACGTATCACAGAGAAGCTTCCAGAAACAAAAATGCGCGTGAAAAGTGCCTCTCTTCTTTCTATTGAAACACACATGTCGCTTCAGCGTGGCAAGGAATCCAAAAAAGAAGCGCGCTCTCTTTCCCACTATTCTTCAATCTCGAAATGACTTTCTGCGCTCATTTTCTCCACATCCTATCAACCCTATCCTCCTTCTTGTCACCTGCGCCACCCCAAAATGCGCGGGGGCAAAGGTCGAGCACAAGTGCACTGCGCCCTTGTAGTACTTTTCCGCGTTGTTGAAGTTGCGCCGCGCGTGGTCGGCCCGCCCCAGCAAGTAGTAGGACTCTGCTTTTACGGCTTTGTTTTTGGAGTACCTTCATGGGTGGATGAACAGATGAATGGGTCAATCGGCCACGGAAGGTGAAAGTACAGAAAGGAGGCAGAAAACTAAGAAGAGAGAGAGAGAGAAAAAAAAAGGCGAGAAATGGAAGAAAAGGATGGGAATACATGTTGAAGAAAAGCGCAGCATGAATGCCTTCTTCGGTGGGGGGCTGTAAGTATGATGTCTAAGTGCGACCACTGCGCAGACAGAAACACGACGACTCTCCCTTCCATTGTGTGTTTCTCTTCTTGTCTTCTTGTGCACATGTACGGTACCAGTAGGCGGACCCGGCGTCGTTTTCCACTTGCTTGTAATTGGGGCACCGCAGCAAGAGGTCGGTGGCGGACTCGCGGTCCCACGGCTCGCTCAGCTTCAAGGTGAGGGTGTAACCCGAGCTCTTGGTTGCACTTCGCTCCACGGGGTCCAGAATCACCTTGGGAGGACCATTGGTGCATGGTTGGAAGAGGACGAGACTTGAAAAAAAAAAAGGAATCCGAGAGCAGATATTGAACAATAATACAGATCAAGTGTAAAATTACCCCGTGCACAAACACATCCAAGACGCTGCTGCGTTTTCCTCGTTTTCCTTTTCTCCTTCTCTTCCGTCAATTGTCGTTCAACTCACCGCTTCAAACCACCCTCGGTCGGTTTCCCCGTCCCTGTTGCTCGCCGCGCCCGCGCTCCCGGTGAAGTGCCCTAGCCGCACCGGCACTCCGGGGACTACATGCTCGGGCAATTCCCTCGTAGCTGAAGAAGAGGAGGCCTCATCATTGTCATCTTCCTTGTCCTCCTCTTGGCCTTTGTCCTCGTCCATCGTGGTGGCTCCCAGAGGATCACTGCCGTCTGCATTGGTGCTGCTCGCAGCAGCACTGCCGTCCTTGTGGCGGTTCTTGGCTGAAGCACGAGCTGGGTTGGCCAAGTGCACTATCACTTCTGAGCTACCCCGGGTGGCGGTGGCCGTGGCGTTTTCCAGCTTGAGGAAGCGCCAAAACGCGTAGTTGGCGGCGTGGTTGAGGACCATGGGGTTGGTGGTCTGGGCGGGGCCGGTGTGGCTGGGCCCGCGGAGCTTCATGAGCCGCTTGGCGGCCTGGGCTTGGCGCGCGGCGCGGTCGGGGGCGTGGCGGGGAATGGCGCCCATGTCGAGCAGGGTGAGGCCTTTACATGCGTGTGTGTGCGTGTGTGTTTGATTGATAGCCAGGAAGGGAGGAAGAACGAAGAGAACGAGGGTAGAAGAGTGATGTACACGTCCTTGAAGAGTGTGAAAAAATATATAAGAAGAAGAACGGAAGAGAGCCAGCGAGAAAGGCAGTCGCAGTGTCGCCGCTCCAGACATCAACACCATGTCAATCCGTAGTCAACACAAGGACAATTTCCCCGCAATGCTGCACACACGCGCGTACTAACGCCATTTACGGTACAGCCCTTTCCCCCCCTTGTCAATTCACCTACGGTCGCTTCCACGTGGTTGGGGTCGAGCGCTAGGACCCGGTTGAACGCCGCCCTGGCTCTTGCGTGTTGGCCCAAGCGGCTGCAGCACAGGCCGAGGCCGAGGCGCACCGAAGGGTGGCAGTTGGGAGACGACTTGAGCACCGACTCGTAGTACCTGTGGTGGTTGGCGTGGCATTTTTGTTAGCAAGATGCCAGGAAAAATGAGGGAGAGTCAGAATCAACGAGTAAAAAGTGAAGCCGCGTATAGATGGAAGCGTCAGAGCACGCACGAAAAAAAAAAAAAGCCTAGAAATGCAAAAAGCAAGTGAATTGAAGATGAACGAGACTACGCAACGATCAGGTCAATTGGGATTTGGGCTGCATCTTTCAGATACACGCGCACGCACTTCAAAGCGTATTCGTATTCTTTCCGCCGCTGGTCTTCCTTCTCCTTCGCCACTACGTCCACCGCAGACACAGCGCTTCCGTCGGCGCGCTTGCCTTTCGCTGTTTTACTCGCAGCAGCAGCGGCGGCGGCAGCGGCAGCAGCGGCGGCTTGCTGCTCCGGTGTTTCGTCGTGCCCCACGCGCTCGCCGCGGTGGAAATGAGTGGCAGCTTTCACCAAGAGGCCGGGCACGTTGCGGGACTCGTCCTGCAGAATAGAATGCAGGAGTAAAATTGAACATAATTGGGTGAAAAGGTCCAGAGAGAGATTGTGTGTGTGTGAGCGTGTGTGCATGCAAGAGTAGAAGAGAAAAGCTGCATAGTACCTTCAGGAGCATTTTCGCCCAATACTCTGCGAGGTCGATGAACTCGTTGCCTTTTCCATGGACCATTTCATACAGGGACTTGCAGGCCCAGGTCAAGTGAAACTCTGGGTTGATGCGGTCCGCCGCGGAAAAGTACGACACGATTTCAGCGCGAATGGCCGAAAAGCGGTCCTTGTCGCCCGGCCGGAGCTCAATCAGGTCGAAAATCAAGTCGGCCGCGAGGGCGTTAATGATTTTAAGTCGGGCATCGTTGAACGCGTCGCGCTCTTTGGCTGACAGTTTTTTTTGCTCGAAGAAGTCGAAGCCCACCTAACAGTAGCCACGACGAGGACAGGAGAGATATTATTGAGAGGCAAAAAAAAAGAGAGAACCGATTCAAGGTTTGAGTGCACTTTTGTATTTCTCTTCGTAGATGCACAGCATGCTTGCTCTCTGCAGTCAATAGTGCGGTATCCTTCAGCAGTTACAAGCAGTGCTAGCCCCTTATAACATTTCATTCAAGGAAGAAGTAGTGGAATTCCTTGGCTAAGGAGGTGGAAACACCAGAGGCAAGCCTAGTCCGATTGCTTGACCTTGGCTTCCTTGAGAATTTCGCGAAAGGCATCCTTGCGGCCTTGCCGGTAGTATTCAAGCGCGAAGCGGTGCCAGATGTCAAGCGGTGCTACTTCCGCGCGCAGCAAGTCCAGCAAGTCATGGACGTCATCGGGCAGCTCGTCAACGAAGACCTGGTGTGATGAGGAAAGGCGAAAATATTAGAACTCCGAAGGTTAGGATAGGCGGATGCAAAGTCGAAGAAGGGGTGCAAGATCAAATAGACAGGAAACAGAAGCTTCCCGCTTATTGGTAAGCCTGCGCGGCGGATATATGGTACGCATGCTGTAGCCCACTCGTTACATTAGGAAGTCTAGACACTAGGCCGAATCTGATAGTGCAATATGCAAATGGTGGCTTGCCTCAACAAGCTGGTCGGTTTGTTGAATCTTCACGAGGATTGAAGGCACGTCCTCGTCCATAGTCTTAGCGCGCGCTATCTGCAAAGAGGAGTGGTCTATAGTCTATGGTGGTGCGCCCCTCCCTCTTTCACTTTACTTCCTCGTGCTCGTCCGTCCAGTCCACCACAAACAAGCTCATACAGTACTTGGACCCTCTGTAAGGAGTGTTTGTTGATAATTCGCGCGTTTATGATTACGTTCAACAAGCAGCGGCAAGCATCTTTTGTAAGTTAGATTCAGAGGTTGCCTTTAGATTGAAGATTGCTCCAACTGACTACGATGAGGTCAACGATGAAGCAAGTAGACTTGTAGCGTCCTTCAAACAAATTAAATTTACTTCTTGACTTCATCCACTGCGTAGTAGGCCGACGATCTCTCTAGCTAGTTTAACGATGCACTCATTATGGTTGAAGCTGTGCTTAACTCTCTACACCTTCCTGCGGCAGGTCTATGATCATAGCGACGGCGCTAGCTCTGTGTGGGGGCGTTGCTGCATTTGTGCCATCTCAGAAGTTTATCAGTGTGCGGCCTCGCGTTGAGCCGCTAGGGCTGAGCACGGCGGACTTCAAAAATGGCTTGGTGATCGATTTCGATGGTTCGTAAGTTGATAATGTTTTGCTCCTTTCTGGGTCGCGGTTTCGCAAAAATGGACTTGCGCCATCTCGATTCGCTACTCTTATGAATTTCATTGGATTTTTTTTCATTTCTTTTTGTTTTGCAGGAGCCCCGTGGAAGATTATGGAGTTCTTGCACGTGAAGCCTGGCAAAGTGAGCACCGTGCGCAACAAAGAAGATACTTTCGACAGCTGTTCAATCCTAACCATTAGACGCAATGATTCCCTTTCAGCAAGTGCTCTTTGATTTGGAATTTCGTTGGCTTTCTTTATTGATAATTCAGACTTTCGTGCAATCAATGCGTATGTTTTTGTATCATCCTGTGGTAATACACGTGTTTCAGGGCTCAGCGTTCGTTCGCACCAAACTGAAGAACTTGATCTCGGGCAACACCAACGACAAAACCTGGCGCGCCGGCGAGTCGGTAATTTTTTAAACGAATTACAATAGGAGTCAGCAATATTGCACTCCCTGAATTTTGGTTTTATTATCCGAGCTCTGCTTCGCATCATTGTTAGGCTTTATTTACAGGCTCGGTGGTAAGAAGGCGTACCTTCTTGATCACTACCCACTTTACTCTCCTGCCTGTGTGGTGGTTTTCATTGTCCTACCGCTCCCGACTCATGAACCCTCTATTTTGTTTTCTCCTTCTCTATTTGTACAGGTGGACAAAGCGGACGTTTCATCGATGGACTTGCAATACACTTACGACGACGGCGAAAACTTCGTCTTCATGAACTCCGAGTACGTGGGTGATACACCTCTTTGGTGACGCGAAAGGCACACTGATATGAGTCCTCAATTTGTGTCTCCAAGTCTGCTATTCGTATATTTTTCAAGTTTTTCTTGAAGTTTCCACCCGCGTCAAAAGAGAACTGTTTTCAGTAATTTCTCTCGCTATCCTTGCATGCACGCCGCAATGCACCACCTTTTGTTTGTCACTTATCAGGACATTTGAGGAGCTGCAGATTCCTGGTTCCGTGTGCTCAGAGCAGGCGCAGTGGCTGATGGAAGGCAACGCCGGCTACAAGGCCATCTTATACAACGATAACGTACGCGTGGCTCTCTTTCGTGGGCCTTTTTTTTTGTCAAATATAAAATTGCCAAATAAATTTATTTCATTGGCTCGCGAGGCGTTAATCGATGCACTCGATGGGGTCAATGCTCTCTACCACTCAACTCCAGGTTGTTTACTTACTGCCAACGTACACACTCCACCTTCCTTATTCACCTTTTGATTCCAACAGGTCATCGATCTGCAGGTGCCCAACACGATGGTTCTGACCGTGGAGACCACTGACCCTGGGCTGAAGGGCAACACCGCAAAAGGTGGCGGCATGAAGCCAGCGGTGCTTGAGAGCGGAGCCACAGTAATGGTGCCTCTCTTCATTGAAACTGGCGAAGTGATCAAGGTTAACACTGAAACCGCAGAATACCTGAGCCGCGAAGGCAAGAAGTAGGCAAAGAGGTCATATTCCAAAACGCAATAGAAACGCCATCCATCTAGCTCTCGCATTGAAATCAAAGCGATATTCGTCTTCATTTGGCCTGTTGTACTTGGGTATGTATTTGTCTTCGTCTTCGGTTGGTGTTGGTGCGAGGAATTTGAACTTGAGCAAGAACCAGGAACTAGAACTAGAACTAGAACTAGGGCAGACTGGGGAGATGCTTAAGGATGAGGGATGAGTTCCGGTGCCTCGGGGATACATAGAAAACGCCCATCGAGTAAGCAGGTCCGAGGTTGGCGTCGCGTATATCGCTGGTCGTCACTCGTCGCATCCGACATATCGGCATCCGATATCGGCATCCGACTCATATTCTTTCATATATCACATTAGAATATTTTCGTTTTTTGAAAAAAATGGCTCGCTCGTCAAAGCTAATCAGACATACACGCCTAGCTTAGCGTTCTCGGTCGTCCCAGACATTCATATTTGTGGCTTAGAACTTGTTCGTTACCAAAACCTATGATCCTGTTGTAGTCCCTAATGTTTAGACTTTGAATTTTTACTCGCTCCTGAGCTAGCCAAGAGGAGCCAAGTTAGTCGACTTTGGTCGTCAGCTCGACCTTTAAAGAGGCGTGTGTTTACCGTCAAGATGGTCGTGTCAAGCCAAGAGCTTCTCCTCGAATTTCGCACTTATGGGTTTCATGTAAATGTTTCATGGCTCGAAGCCTGCCTTGCCGACCAGCGCCGCCGCTTAGGCCGCGTAGGTGAGGGCAGTGCTGGCCGTCTGCGTGACGCTGTCTTTGAACAGCTCCTCTGGAGTGATTTGCGCGGTTATTCCACCGGAGAAGGCCTGTCTGCAAGCATTTTGGCCTCAGCTTCTTCAGTCATTAAAGGCCCATTGGTGTTGCAGCTAGAGCAAGTTCTCAACGTTGGCGTGCACATGGAAGACGCGGCGACGACGAGAGGCATGCTGAAGTGTTTGTTCTCGTATGGCGCACAAAACACAGCGGTAGGGTTTGAGTACTCTCACATAACTAATCTCGGCTTAAACACACCGCGAGGCACAAAGGTTCTGGTAGAGAATTGCCTTGTGGAGCGAGGAATGCTTTTGCTGACGTACACCAACACGAAAGTGCTTGGTGGGGGTTTATCGAGTGACACACAGGCGGCGACTATTGCTGCCGCACCTGCTCCTACTCCTACTCCTGCCGCTGGGGCTGCTGCTATGTCTGTCGATAATTCTAGCAGTTCTAGCCGAAACCTTTCAATGCAGCCGTTTACTGCGCCGCAAGTGGCGGCACTTTTGCCTCCTCGAGCCCGAATTCAATTGGCGCACGAAGGCCAGCAAGGCAGCATGCTCCCAGATAGCCGCTCTAGACTTGTAGGCGCGCCCAGCGGTAGCACCGCCAACAACAATAGCAGCAGCAGCAGCAGCAATAGCAACACTCATGGTATCGGCAACGGCTACAGCAGCACTGCCTCGTCTATGAGGCCATTTGAAGCCACCGCAGCTCAATCGCAGGCAGATGCAGCAGCGCGCGCAAGGGTCTTAGCAGAGGAAGAAGAAGACCCGTCGAAAGAGATGTACGACGACTTTTACGACCCAACTGAAGATGACTTTTCGCCTCCTACTTTAGCTACGAGGCAATCACCACAACACCAAAACCCCAGTCGTGCTGCGACAACAAGCACGGGGAGCTTCACGCCAGCGACGTCCGATGCTGCTGCACCCTCAGTTCTTCAGGTGCAGCAACAGCCTGCAATGGCGCCGGCGAGAGTTGCCAGCCCCCCTTTTGTGTCTGCGCGATCCCTAGCAGGCGTGGACTCAGTCGATAGCCACAGCAACCACACATCGCAAAACCCACCATCTTCGAGCTCGCAACCTAGTAGCAGTCGGGATACCTTCTCAGCCCTACACGGTGACGCGCTCCTCTCAGCTCAAACTAGTCATGGAGGAGACGACTCTCAGCCGAGCCCTGTGCAACGGCTTACTTTTGTCTCGCCCAACAGTACTCGCACGACTGCCTCAGCAGGCAATCCGTCAGCGTCTCCAAACGAGGCAGCACTTGCTGCTGCTGCTGATAGTTCTTCTTCTTCTTCTTCTTCTTCGTCTTTTGCTGGTGGTGCTCCTGTTGGTGGAGCGGCAGCTGCCACTGGAGAAAGACAAGAAGTTGTTGGTTCATCTCCTACTCACCGGCCGAGACGAGAAGCCGGGCCGTGCCCAGTCCTACCGTGGGGAAGACTCGCAGATTTACCATTGCAGCCACCGCCTTCTCGTCCTCAAGGTGCGCAACCACCGGAGCAATGGCGCGTGAAAGGGTGCTGCTCCGACGTGCAAAGCTTCAAGCTGAAGAAGCGCAACGTCGCGCTGCGGATTTACGTGGAGGACGGCACCGCTCCCAAGCGCGTTTGCCTTCTCGCTGAATCTCTCGTGCTCCGCGTCCTGTCGTGGCCTGGGAGCGTGAAGGAATTGGCTGCGCTGAAGAAGGAAAACAAGGCCGAGTTCAGCGCGGTGCTGGACCGAGGCGCTGCTGCGTTGCGGTGTCTGGAAGGCATCTTAACGATTGGTAAAATGATAACGTTCACATGTATACATACTAGAACTATACCATTTAAATTATCGCAATCTTGGGCCTCCAAATTCACTTCAATCGTACATGTGCCTTTGCTTTTGTTGATTTTCTTATGCTTTTATGTTTTGTGCTTCGCTTTTTGTACGATGCACAGAGTGGTCGCCGTCGCCCTTGGAGCCGTTCGAAATGCTTCCCTGCGTCGTTGCCTGTTCGCCACCAAGTGCAAACGACCAGGCTGCTTTACTAGCGTATACAGCGCACCACTTCGGCCCGAATAGTAGTAGTTGGAGTGGTAGCAATGCGAGTAGTAATACAAGCAGCGCAGAGAGGAGAAGAGGTGAAGGCGCAGTGCAAAAACGGAACCAGGAGGAGCTAGAAGGAAGTGGAAGTGGTGGAAAGCACAGGCGAAATTCCTAGGAGCAACCAATTCCGTAGAATAAGCCTGGGAACTAAGGGCCTTATTTGAATTACCAAGCGCCTCAATGAAATTTGCGCTTTAAGTTTTGAGCTCTACTTCTGATAACTGACAGGCAGATATCCTATAACTACACATTCAATTTTTAATTCATTGTGATCTACACTAAAGCTACTTCGAGAGGCGCATATTAATCCCTATGAAAATTATTAGCCGTTTTCTATTTTTAAACCGAGAGGTGGAGGTGTTATGATTTATTATAGTAAAGGGAAATCCCAAGACGAAAGTCGAAACTTTGACTGATTAACCATCGAGGTCGCTTCCAAACATTATCACGCGCCACTTTCCCCCACCTCCATTCGAAGCTTGTGGGCTGAATTTGTGTCGTCTTAACTTTCTTGTTATCAATTCCAATGCGCAGTGCATGAGGCACGACGCGCGATGCCGATATCAATGGCAACGGCAAGCACTACATCCTGAACCACTACGGTTCTTCGTCATCCTCCTCCTCCATGAGAGCGGTAAAGAGCGGATTCAAGCTTGCGGTAGCAGGTGCAGTGAATTTGCACCGTTGAAGGCGCGTCAACAACTGTTTGGCCGGTTTCCGCACCGCTTCGTCTTCGTGCAAGAGGGCTGCTCCGAGAACAGGGCCTAAACCGCCGTCGCGCTCGGGCAACAGGTTGCACAGCACCTGCAGAGCGCGCTCGCCGCGGCCACCGGGCATATCTTCTCGGAGGGCGGTGTTTTCGTCCTTGCCATCACTACTGCTGCCAACGCTACTGGTAGCAGTGCTGCCGCTAATGTAGTCGTCACCTCCGCTGCCAGCGCCAGCTCCATCGCCACCCACGCCGCCCGGTAAACCCAGCTTGGCAAGGGAGCTCAAGAGGGCGGCAGCGCCTCCCGCATCGGGCAAACAAGCCCCAAGAGCCAGGCGCCGCACGCCGTGCCTCAACGCTACGCCGTCCAAACCAACGGGCAAATCCTCAGGGGCAGGTAAAGGCTCGCTCGCAGAGGTAACGGAATCTTCAGCCTCTGCACTGTGCCAAGGGTTGCGATGATTGGCTAAAGTGGTTGCCAGCAAGTCAGCGACAGCATTGCTAGTAGGGCTGCTACTGCTACTTGTATTGCTGCTGGAGCTGCTGCCAGTTGATGCTGTGACTGGCCGTCTCTTCTTCTTCCTTGCACTCGCAGCCGCGAGCAAACCGGTAGCCCGGCGCGCGTGGACCACTTCCAGGCGGTCCCAGGACCCCCCTCGGAGGGGGAAACACCGCGCGAAGCACGCCACACCGGGCTGCGGGTGCCGCGCCACGAACTCGAACGAAGATGAAGAAGCAGATGATGGTGAAGAGGGAATATGCACCTCATTGGTAGCGGAAGAGATCATGCTGTTGTCGTCAACAGCATCGTTCATGTTGTTTTTGGTTGTGATCTCCTCTTCTTCTTCGTTCTCCGTCCCTGCTTGGTCCACCGCCACATCAAGCACTTGTGCGGTTAAACTCCGGAAGCAAGCCCGGAGCCACTCTTCGCTGCGCCCTTGCCGTAAGCCACTGTCAATCTGTTCCGAACGAATAACAAACAAAAACGCGCGCGCGCGCACGCGTTGGAGACATTTTACTGTAGAACCAGCGCAGGTATTCAGAAACTGCGAATATACTCTCGCGCTCTCCGTATAATGTTCCTTTTAAAAGATAATAATAATAAAGATTTGTTCACCAGTGGTGCATTCCCTAATGCAAAGAGCACTTCAGCTCACCGCGTTGGCCAGTGTAGCATCAAACCGCCGCTGCTCCGCCCACGCCATCGCGGCTGCAGTGGCCGCGGCCGCAGCCCCGCTCGCTTTCGTATAACCTGCAGCGCCTGCCGCTGCCGCCGCCGTAAAGCTGGACAGAGTCAGCGACCCAAAGCTGCTGCTCACTCCACCAATGGTGCTGGTGCTGGTGTTGCCATCTCCACTGATTTTGGTGGCATGGGCAGCGTTTGCACTATTGCTGCTATTGCTGCTATTGCTACTATTGCTAGGTGACATTGCTGCACCGCTCTTTGAGGAAGAAGTTGAGGTTGGGTCTGCTGTTTTTGGCATCAAATCCGCCGCGACCAGGAGCGAGGCACTGCGGTCATCAAGGTTGAGCACGACGCACAAGTCCCACCATTTCCCTGGATGAGCTTGAAACACCTGATGGAGGAAGGAAGGAAAGAGAATAAGAAGGGCTAGCGTGAATAAGGCGATAATATTGAAAAAGATGACGACACCGATGGATAATGAATGAACAAGGCGGAAGGTCATCAAACGGAAAATATGATAGATTCCACAGCCACCTCATCTTTCATCTCCTACCTAGCTATTAAGTAATCTTGCTTGCTTTTTATCTCCCCATGCATTACCTACCGGGTTCGTGACGCCAGCAATGAAGCCAGGCACTTCCAAGAAGCTCAAGTCCGTTAAGCTCGCGTAGGGAAACACGCGCTGGAGCAACAAACCGTTCAGGGGTGGCGACAAGAGGGCTGCGCAACCAAGCACCATGTGACACACCTGCGTAGCGCATGCAGGCATATGCACACACGCGTAAAAGAGCTAAGGCAAAGTTACCAACCATGACCAAAACAAAATCTATACAGTAGGAACGGCAGTTTTAGTATCCACCCCAGATCTTCACTTTCCCTGAACAAGCGTTCGGGTGAAACGCAATAAACACGAATGCTCACTCAAACACGCATCAAAGCTACTACTTTAGTGTATACCTACATGTATGGCACACCACCACACGCTTACCTCCTGAGCGGCGTGGGCGTGCCCGACAAAGAGCACGCGCTGGCCCGCTAACACGGCGTCGTACACCTGAATTGGTTGTTGACATATTGAGAAGAAACTACGTTGATGTTCATTGTGAAATGAAGTGGCGTGTGCACTGAAACCTATTTGCACACATGCACATTTTTCCATGCTTCTCTTTCACAACGGTGTTTATTAGTACTCATACTGTTTCTCTTCTTTTCTTACTTTGAGAAGCTGGTCGCCCCCGAGCGTGGCTGCGAGAGTCGACAGCACTGGAGACTCGGCACCCACGACTTCATCCAGAGAGGCATACAGGGGAAATGTCAGAGGCAGCTGCATCGTTGTACTACTACTAGTAGTGGTCCCGGTGGTGGACTTGTCACCGCTGCCACCACCACCACCATCGTTGGCGGCCGTTTTCAAAGAGCAAGTGGTGCTCCAAGTCCATGCTGATGGGCTGTGGGCAGCCACTTCGGAGCCACTGCTGCCGCTGCCACCGCCGCCAGGACTAGCCAGATGGTGGTGGTCCACTCCATGCGCGCTCCTGCTCGCACTGCTGCCAATTGTGCTGGATGATGATTGATTGGCGCGGATGGCGCTGGCTACTAGGGCAGAAGAGCCAGGCACGCCGCGCCACATGAGCGCGCGCGCAGGCTCGGAGAATTGAGGCATGGCCGACAGGTCTACACGATTCAGTGCTTCAAAGAGCTCTGCCAGTACCGCTACTTCAGCTCGATCGGAAGCTGCTGCTGTGGCAGCAGTGACGTCACTAGAACCACCAGTACTCTCTTTGGTAGTATTGCCCGTAACATCGCCGCTGTCAGGATCTGAAAAAGGATTGGTCGTCAAGCTGAGGTTTAAGTATTGGTCGAGCGCCAGGACGAGCGGGGTCTTGAAGACTTCCAGGTACTGGTAGGGCGTAGCCACCGCTAAAGCTTTCACAACGGCCCCGCGCCGCACCGAAGCATCGCGCCGGGACGTGACCAAGCTTAAGAAGTATAGCGGTGGCGCAGGCTTGTCGGTAGCGTTACCAGCCGCTCCTCCTGCATCAGCTGGGCTGCCAGGACGGTGCAGAAAGGCGATGGTTTCGTCGTTCTGTCGACCGTGCGCGCCTTCGGGAATCTTAAAACATCATTACATGTGAGACGTCGAGATAAGAACACTTCTGGACATAAAATCAAGAAATGGTTCAAAGATACACCAATTCATATTTTCGACGCGAGCCATCATACCTGAATTTCAGAGAACCAGTCGTCGGATATGTCTGATAGAGAGCCTTCAGGATACCGGTGCTTGAGAACCGACCCCTTGTCGATATTGAATTCCGATAGAAAAAGCGAATGCACGAGTGGCAGCGCCATAGACGAATACAAGTCGCTCTCACTGCAAATGGATGCACTTCAGTCCTGAAATCAAGTAGACCAAAATGAGAAAATATAAACATTGTGATGAGTTCTTTAGTAGACTAATGAATCCGAAGGATACTCACTACCACTGCTAGTGAGCTTGATATTGTTAGACGGTTCTATAGCGAATTGCGCGACTAGCGAATATTCAGAGTTCAATGGAAGCTGTGTTATCTTAAAAAACCTTGCGAAATTGCTGAGCTGCTCCGGTTGCCAGCCTTCCAACAGCCAGCATCCAGCAGCTAGCAAGCTTTGTCACTTCGTGAGAAAGCAAACGCGCAGTGTGTACAGCAAGAAATGTAATGGATACCTACAGTATACATAGACTACCTACTCCCATCCCTGTACAAAATCTCATTCAGGCAAGAAAATGCAGGCGACTGGCGACGATGAGCTTACAGTAGTCTGTCTGTAGTTAGTTAGATACACGTTGAGCAGTTAAACAGTTACGGCAAGAGGCAGCAGTCGTCTTCGCACGAGCTCAACTTGGCGAGAGGACTGAGCGTTTCGCTCGTAAATCTTGCTTATGGCTAACATGGCAGCAATCGCCGAGCGGCTCGCCTCGGATCCAACCTACGCTGAGAAGCTGCGTGCGAGCCGTCAGCCCGACGTGAACAAAGGCCAGTGGGCCGACTACGCTGCTGATAATTGGGTGCGCCCAGACGAACATGAGGACGGTAACAACGCTGCTGCTCAGGACGATGTGCCCGACCATGAGCGCATGGACCAGTGCCGGGTTGTTGCGCAGGCGCTAGCTTTCCGTAGTGCTGAGCCTAGTGACGCCGTCGAGCTGCACCGCCTCATCAATCGAGGTTACGGAGGCGAACAGGCAGGCCCGGATTGCCCGGAGGGCTTCCGCATACTGCCTCTCATCGACCTAGATACTGTTCAAGCTATGGTGTCTGACCCGGACTGCCACTGGCTGCTAGCTGAAGCACCAAATGGCAGAGGTACCGTTGCAGACGGTGCACTCCTAGGTTGCGCCTGTTTCTCAGTGGGCACCGCTGCGGCGTCAGCGTCAACAGGAGAGGATTCAACCAATTCGCCTTCGTCTCCTAGTTCATCTTCCACAGCAACGCCCCCTTCCGTGGCTAGACCAGACCGCGTCGCTGCAATCCGCCTCTTGACCGCCTTGCCAGCCTTTCACGGACTGCTCATTGGCCGCCGCTTGCTCACTCGCGTTGAGAAAGCAATCGCCTCAGGATCAACAGCAATTGACGGGGAACAGCAGCCAGTTGACCGCATTTTGTGCTGCGTGCCTGCCATGCGAAAGTCAATTATCTCCTGGGCGATTCGCCGCGGGTACTCAGCCATACAGACAGCAGCGTTCCCAGTCGACATGGCGACGTCGTTTGCGCATCCCACCGAGCTATCAGTCCTCGAGAAAAAAAAATGTGGACAAGCAACGAAAGAAGGCACCATTGACGTTTCTAATTGTACCCAGGAATCACCTAGAAGTGATGAAAAGGCGCTTGAGGTCGATTGATCACCCTGAAATATATCATCATAAATAGTCGGTTTTTATTTTTAGAAGCACTTTAGAAGTTAGAAGAGTGGAGATTTGAATCGCTAATCTAAGGATTGTGTGCTCGCATAAGGGCACTCAGCCCAATAAAGCTTGTTTTGGATGTCTCATCAATGGTCGGCTCTTTGATATGTGCTGGCGTTCCTTTGCAATTGAGGGGCCTTATCTAGTCTAATCCAATCCGATAGCCGGTGGTAAATAATTCCGCCTCCCTGAACTCGGCTACCATTTTTCGCACTCTAATGCCCACATTACCGCCATATCTTCGTCTACCCCTCCTTCAACAGCATGCCCGGTCGGGGTTCAGTTTCTACCGTGGAAGAGAGGAGGCAGTGCATTACGATCGTCTACGACGACTTATTGTGAGATGCTCTTGTGGTCGAGAGAGCATCGGAGCAGTTTGA
>Ga0307931_1001129_pt1 | contig 17524 bp, 14 predicted proteins | sample OrgLakmetageno47_FD_201816 | JGI IMG/M metagenome (GOLD analysis project Ga0307931, IMG submission 201816) | Saline water microbial communities from Organic Lake, Antarctica - #47 | ecosystem: Environmental > Aquatic > Non-marine Saline and Alkaline > Saline | place: Antarctica: Organic Lake... | reverse complement strand
CCGAACGCAAGCTTAAGCGCCCCCCCAAACAATCAGCAGCACGGTGGCATGGGTATCAACAGTGGCCAAAACGGCCAAAGCAGCAGCTCGGGGCTGCCACTGCCGTCGCCAGGACCAGACGTTTCGGGAGGCGCGCTGGCGGTGCAGCAGCAGCAAATCTTGGCGTTTGGGCAGTTGGTGCAGCAGCTGCAAGACGCGTTGAACCAGGAGCGGCAAGAACGGCAACGGCTTGAAATGGTGACGCGCCACCTGCAACAGCAAGTGGACGCCCTGACGCAAAAGCCGCCTTCGGCTGCTGGGATGTTAGACCAGCACCAACAGCACCAACAACAGCATCATCAGCAGCCACCAGCAATGCCGCCGGGTTTGCAAATGCTGCAACCCAAACCGGAGCCGCGCGCGCCGCCGCCGCCGCTTCTGCCGCCGCCGCCCTACCACCCAGGCCTTCTTCATCATGGCAACAACGCGGCGGCTGCTGCTATTGCTGCTGCTTCTACCCAACTGAGCTATGCACCTCCGCCCTCAGTGGCGTCGGGGCCAGCAGCCACCACGCCTACCTTTGCGTCGGCTGCGTCTGCGCTGCCTTCGTTCGGAGAGCTCGACGCTGCGGAAGAGAAGCTGGCGCAGCAGGGCCCAAAAAAAGAGGAGTTGACTGCCACGTTGCCACAGCAACGACAACAAGAAGAGCGACCTCTGGGCATGCCAATTTTGTCGTCATCGTCGTCGTCGTCGTCAATTCCTTGTCCTACCTCGTGGCCTCCGCTGGCGCCGATGAGTTCAAATAGTGGCGACGTTCAGGACAGTGGTGATCGAAACGAGGCCAACGCGGATGCGGGTGCAATGTCATCAGATATATCTGACCTCTGAGTGAAGTGAAGCATTCATTTCCTTTGGAATTCTCTGCTCCGCTTGCTGGTCAATGCGAATGCCACTTGCAACGCATTCATCCCAACTTCTATTCGCTTTTGTCCCCCTGAGCATCAATAGCATTCCTGCGCTTTTGCTCATTGAATAAGCCACTCGCATTTACAAGAAGGAATAGGAATTGTACAAAAGGATCGGGTTCATGCCACATGGCACATGGCCCCGGGAGTATGGAATAACTCTGCGGAATAACTCATCCAGACTCGAGTGTATAATGTATAAGATTATAAAGCATGAAGCATAAAGCATTAAGAAGTTAAGAAGGGTTAAAGTTAAAGGTTGAAGAGCTGTGGTGAGCTGCGATCTGAGTATCTTCACTTATAACTGAAGGCGCGCCGATCCCGATCCCCGACCTGTTTTTTAGATTTTAGATTTTAGCTGGTGGCTGGTGACTGATAGGGGCAGATTCCCGGATTGTATGATCCTCACCCCAAACAGATTAAGTGTACATAGAAAGAAGGAAATGACAAGGAGTTCGAGTTGAATTTCGGACTAGCGCTAGCGCTGCTGTTAGTGGCAAAAACCTGCCCAAATTCCCTCGTCTTGCCGCAGGCCGTTCACTTAGGGCCTAAGCAATTACGTAAAAAGAATCGAAAATTAAAAATCTTTAGATGCCTTGCGGAGTGGTCGCGCGCGTTGTTTCGTGGACAGGCGGCATTTCTACGCTGCCGTAGCCCACTTGAGTGTAAGCAGCCTGGCTCGCAGAGGACCTAATGCTGCTGCTGCTGCTGCTGTCTTTGGGCTCGCACCAGTGGTGGTCTTTCACCGTCTTGCACCAGCAGCCCCAGAACAGGGCCGAGAGAACCACCAAGCCCGCCGCGACGCCGCCCACCGCCCACCAGGTAGCATTCGGCGGCGTCGCTGGCGGCTGTTTTGGCAGAGAATCGGCGTCGTCAGCAAACCACGACTCCGGCGGGAAAGTGTCCACCACTGAAAGGTCGTCGACGGTGGCTTCTGCAATGTCTGCGCAAGAGCCGAAAAGCTCGGACGCAGTTTTGTGGCGAGGTAATTCGGGCATCCAACCTGGTTTGAGAAAGAAAAAAATACAATGGTATCGTTTATTCCAAGAAGAAGGTATCGAGGGAATGAAGGTGAAGTGGCGCCGTCTTTGTCTTTTTCACTCGGTGCATTCTCTTAATGCATCGGTTTTAGTGATATTCTCAATATTTCAAACTCACCGTAGTCGAGGCCAGAAAGGTAGCTCCATTCCTCGTACGTCTTGGATTCCATCTTGAAGTTCCAGTAAAACCACCTGGTAATCACATGAAGAATAAAATGATTGAAAAAATATACTTAGGAATGGAATGAAATTAGTTCTATTTTACCATTAAAAAAAAAAAAAGTAGTTTAAGAATAACAGGGCACATCACATTCAGTGTTTTCCTCTTGCTATAGCGGCAAAGGCAGTGCCAAAAAAAAACACTCACCCCACGAAACTTTGGTTCCCCGCCGAGGGCGTTTGCAGGCCCGGCTCTTCGTACATGACCAGTTGGGCTTCGGCAAAGGACCGCAGAAAGGCAATGCGTTCTGGGGTCATGGGCCGAGGCCCCCGCCCCTCCAGAGCCAAGCCCGGCGCTTGGTCGTAGGCCACCGTCCATTCTCCGACTACGCGCCGCAAGGAACTGCCCGTTTCGTTGACGCCGTAGCAGCAGCGCTCCATCCATGCGTGGTCGCCGTAGCACACCTTTTTTTTCAGGCGCATATATGTATTAGGTGATGGTTGATGAACGCGTATGATTTGCACTGCTTTGCTTGGATGCAATCGCTGTTCCTTCTCTCTTCTTCTCTCTCATGGAAAGAACGACGGGTCGCGCCATAGAATACACGCACAAGTGCGTACACACGCAGAACATCAAATGAACCTACCTCGTAAATGTGTTCCTTGGGGCTGAACAAGCGCATGCTCCGGGTGAAGCACTGGTAAATGTGGGTGTCCAGCACCACGTCCCACACTTCCCAGTAGGCAGCGCGGGCCGCCAAAATCATGCCCCGCGCCCCGTCGATCAGCCCGCTCACTTCGTAGGCACTCGTGGTGCTCGCACTGCCGCCACTGCTGCTGCTTGTCGCCTCCACTTCAGTAGTGGTGCTAGAAGTGCTAGTCGTTGTTGCCGCGTCGTCAGTGCCGTTCAAAGGACCGGGGGAGCCTGCGTCACCAGTAGCGTCTTTTGAAGTGGTGAGCGGGTTGGGCGCGGATAAAACGGGGTAGGTAGCCACGTATCTGTGAGGTAAAGAGTTATAAAATGCAGAAAAATAGAAATTTCGAAAGGATTGGAAGATAGCTAGATTAAAATCAAAAGATTCACATATTATTCATGCGTTTGAATTTCGTGCTCACTAACGAGATTGTGCGTGCGCTCTGAGACGTTAAGATGCATTGCTACCTATTGGCGTTACACTTACAGAGAGTCAATGCGCTTGCGCGGATCTTGCGCCTTGGGGGTGCCCGTCCAAAAGTCGTTGAAGTTTAATGAGTTGAAGCCATCGCCAATGTACACCTATGCTCGCCCGCACGAAATTGGAAAAGGAAAAATATATATATATGAATTAGAAAAAATAAAGTCAGGAAAGCATTTCATAGGAGTACGTGAGAAGTGGCAGTGACAAATCAATTTTCACGCCCGCAAAAATGAGTAACAACCAACCTGAGCGTGTGGAAGATGAGCGCGCACGGCAGCGTAGCAGTCTTCGTAGAAGTTTTGCAGCAAAGGAATGGGCACAAAGGGCCCCTGCGATGATAGGAAAGGAGGGAAAGTGCGAGAGAGGAAGAGAGCAATGAAGTGTGAGGAAGGGATTCAAAACAGCACGTGCAGATGATTGAATCAATCACCGAAACACCATCCCATCACGCTCTCCGATAGGGCATACATGTGCGCAACGTTACCGGCTCGTTGAGGGCTCCGAATCCAGTGACTACGTCGTCAAAGCCGTTGGAGCGTACCTGCGACGACCGCAACAACAACAACAGAAAGCAACCGAAAAGCACCTGTGATCAACACCAACGGAACTGTAAAGTTCACATTTGATTTACGTTTATTCTTACCGCTTGAGCAATCCTAGACGCGACGCGCACGGTGCGCTCCACGTTGGTCACGTTTTTGTCCCATCGCAGAGCGCCGAGGTGGCCGCTGTTGTCGAACCCGTTTTGAGAGCCCGGCGCTGCGTGCAAGTCCAGCCATACTTCCAGGTCCAACGATCGCGCCCTTGTGAGTGCCAAGAAGAGAAATAGAGGCATGCACATGAGACAGGGAGGCGTTGTCAAGAGTGATAGTGAAGTTCATGTACAAGTGACTCCTATAGTGCGCTGTCTAGTTACATCAGAGCAGAATTCGTCCGCCACAGTACGAATCTCACGTACAAATTTAGGCTAATCACGCTCACAAGAAAACAGGGCTTAATCAAGCTCACAAAAAAATAGACTTCACGAAACAGTTGCATCTATACCAGCCGAGGAGACGCAAGAGGTAATGTAACTCTCCGTTCATGTACGGTTCATCATCTTGAATGTCGCCCATGATCCAAAAACCGAACGGCACGCGAAGATGAGTCACCTATGAGGCGGCCAAGGCATAGTCAAAGACAGAAAGAAGATTTTGTTAACATCGAGCATATCCAAGGTGGCGATGCGTGAGGACTGTTGGGCGCTCATCGAAACACCGAGCCCAGGAAAACACGTCGACATTGCGTGCACTTTAGGAACTGACCCCCGCTTGGGCGAGCTTCGTAACGTCCTCTAGCGTCACCCAGGTGTCCCAGTGAGCATGAAGTCTCTGCGACAACAGAGCGTCGCCTTGGCCGTCGGACGCGCCCATCTCCCTCAGTTTTGAACAGTATGTCCACTCGTCCATAGGAACCTCTCCCCAAAAGCAGTTCGGGTTTACGTCAGGTGGTACAACCATGCAAGACTCCATGAGACTCGGAACAATCCAACGCTCAAGCACTAACCAACCACCCAAGTTAACTCCCCGAATAACTTTGACGCCATGCTGTGCGAGCGCAAGTGGCAACGCCAGCAAGAGTATAAGAGACCGCATCTTCGTCGGTCACTCTCTAGCTACAGTAGCTATTACTGCAATAGACGAGGTTCATGAAACTGCAACAAGAGATGACGCAACCAGCGTGACGCGACTACTTTTTCTGTTCCCCCTCAAAAAGGGTCATTTTTGCTGGTTCACGTTGCGAATAAAACTCAAGACACTCAAAACACAAAACACAAAACACCGACCATATGTCGTCGTCTCCGATAAAAGTTTTCTGGTCTTAATAGTAGATAAGCTTAAAAAATGTGAAAGAGAAAAGAAAAAGCCCTGAAATCAATGTCTTAACACAATACCATGGAAATGAAAAAGAGCAATACTTTTGAATCAAGGAAGGCAAGCGAACACGGAGCACCGAAGGATACTTGAGAGTCCCATGTATAAACTACTCTGATTAACACTTAAGGAAAACACATTAGCGTCTGAAAGGCAAAGTCCATTTCTTTTTGTCTTCATCTACCGACCAGCCAAAACATGATCGAGTTCCAGATGAAGCTTCCGGCAGCGGACCAAGGTAGCCAAAGATGGTCAGGCAAATAGTAGAACATGAACGCCTTGGCTGGTATCCACCATAACCAACTAAGGTGGAAAAGAAATACGTCGGTTGAGTTCAAATATGTTCAAATTGAATATTTCGCATGGGCTAGAACTACAGCATCAGTAAGTTCGGGTGCAGGTGTACGACATGGCGTCATGTTAGGTGTTGATAAGAGGCTCACCTTAAAAGCACGAGCCGAACCATCGCAAGTGAAAACACGAAATTATCGCCGTTGAGTTTTGCCAGAATAAATTGAGCGTATGTGTTGAATACCCATCCCATAATGAGCTGGTCGATAGCAGTCTTGTACAGATTGCTGCTCACATGCCGATTGAGTACTTGGTACCAGCAATACAGCGGTGGCGCCATGCAGCAACCACCTAAGAAGGCAGCGTTTCTAACAGCTATATAGTCCAATGAAAAGGGTAATTCTGCTTCCTTCTCCACTCCACTCCAAGTATGCACAGCCAGTTGCTTTGCTGCATTTGCTAGAGCCAAAATGAAGCCCTGCTGTGGTGCCCCAAGGAGGAGCGGGTGAGCCTTGAGCTGAGCAGCGTATCGTGTAAGCAGCGATGGCGAAGCGGCAGCAACCGAAGGTTTTCTCGGCGGTGTCTTCTTCGACAACGAAGAACTCCTACTGCGAACTCGCCGCGGCTGAACTGGTGACACGCTACGCCTAGAAGATCGTATTCCCGAGGAAGATGCAGCGGGTAGCGACATCCTAGCTAGAAAAGGCTGCGAAACTAGTATCACACTTGTTGCGACAACCAGATTGAGGCAAATGCCTAGCTGTGCGGTACCTCGTCTACTTCAGTAGCTTCGTAACTTAATTAGCTTCAGTTCAAGTCTTCACCCGACACGCCCGACGAGTTTGAGTTCCGACCCCACAGACAGACAAACAGAAGCTACAGGGGGGAATTGCATCCAAGATATGCAATATGCACTGCTTGCTGCAGGGCGACTTTCTCGAGGAGCGCGGTAGTTGCTTAAATACTCGACTGCCATGGCACGCGTAGCAGGAAGCTGCGACGTGCCAGAACACCAAATTTGCACACGCACAAAAAAAAACGAAAAGAAGAGTACGAAAACCGATAACCGCAGATCCATTTGCAATTCTAATTGAGCTCGCAACTCGGAACTCGGATGTACGTGAGGGCACGCGAACACGAACACGCCGTATCCGGATATCCAAGCCGCTATCCGCTAATTCGCTTCTATTTACAATGTACAATGGCCAATAAAATCCATGATACCAATATAAAACTACAAAACTACGAAATACTACCTACTATATTTATTTAAACTGCCTAAACAAATTTGAACTCATGATTTTTGATTTGATTATTAAATTGTAGATTATTATAATCCTCAACACATGATATTCGCAACAAGAAACTGATTTAAATCAACACCGCCACTTCTAGTTCATTACTACGTTAGCTCGTTATCGGATTATTGCGAAGGCCGATGCGGTTTAGTGAAGAGGGCACAGAGCACAGAGGCGGCCCATGCACCTTATCCTCAGCTGGTACCATAGCGTAATGTCGCAAACACGGTGCTCTCGTCTCCACGTTTTTCGTTCCTCAAAGAGCATTATTTCCAGCAGCGAAAGCTCTGAGTAGGCCGCCGCTAGGAAGCAAGTCGTCCGGTAAAGGATCCAGCCCTTGCAGGAGTGTCAGCAGCCGCTGCGCCGTAGCGCTTTCTCCATCGTGAGGCGGCACGCTCCGCAACAAGCCCTCGCAGGCGCGGCGCAAGAGGCTCCCTTCGAAGGGCGCGGCCGCGGTGTCCACCACCAAGAGCCCGACGGCGGACCACGACGCGCGCGCGCTCACCGGTGCGGTGCCGCCGTGCTGCACATCCTGCGGAGACCCCCACACGTGGGTCGCTTCCACGTTGCCCGCGCGCCGCCACGCTTTCAACACGCGCGACGCCAAGTTCACCGTACTACTCGGCGCGGTGATTGTTGCGGCCGCTGCTGCAGTCGCTGCAGGTACCGAAGCTTGGTCGTGGGCAGCGTGGGCGAGGGCGCGGAGCAGGCGCAGGTCGCTGGACCCGAGGAGCGACAAGTCCCCCATGCGAAGCGGCTGAAGGGGCGCTGCGAGGATGGCCGCTGCTGGCAAGTGCGCCAGGCCAAGCGACGACAGGTCCACGGCCTTGGAAGAGGTAGGTTTGCATCACACACATTCAAGTAAATTAGACGGCCTATGCAAAATCAACTGATTAAATTTTAAACCTGGTGAGGAAACAAAGGATATTAAGAAAAAAATAGGTACGCATACAAAAACCATGCTAAAGCTTCGTGAAATAAATGCAGAAGCTCAGCAGCTCATATGTACAGCTTTTTGTAGCACCCTTACCGCAGGATCAAGCGCCGCAACGCCTTCAATGATGAGGCATCGTAAACCCGTAGCCGAAGCCGACGCCAGGGCCTGCGCAACCACGGTAGCCAGCGCAGTGGTGTCGATGCTCATGCCCATGCTGCCACCGCTGCTGTGACCATGGCTGCCGTGGCTGTTGGGTGCGCCAGTTGCGGAAGCGGCTGCAGCGGCTGCAAACGCCGCGCTCGCGGCCGCCACGGAACGCTCGAGGCGCCGCAGGGCCGGGTTACCTTGTCCTCCTGCTTCGCCGCCTTCGTCTTCGCCGCCGCCGCTCTCGTCGTTCACAGGGGCAAACCCGCGCGGGGGCGGCGGGTCGTTGACGAAGTCGGCGAGGTGCAGCACTTTGGCAGGCATGGCGCACGCTTCGAGAGCAGCTGCCAGGGCAAGGGCGACGCCGCGGCCGCCGCTTCCGATGGGGCCGCCCACGAGTACCACCTGCCATGCCAGAAAAAAGCGTGACAATTTCCAAAGAGTCAGCGCAAAATCATTCAAAAATAGAAGCAAGGATGATTGCATGCAAACAGGCAAGCATTTTGATAATGGTCGCAACACCTAAACCTATCAAAAAAGCAAAGACGACTCTATTCCGTTTCCCTTGTATCTCCACCGTTATTCTGATTTTTGTTCCAACCTGCGCGCTGGCGCCGACGAGTTTGTCGGCCAAGCGCCGCAGCTTCGCGGCAGCCAAAGCTTCCGCCAGCGCACACGTCGCTTTGGCCTGGTAAAGCGGCGCGCGAGCAACCCGTCCATTGACCGCCGCGGCACAGTCTAAGCCGTGCGCCGACGCCTGCTCCGCAGCAGCTTCCGTGAGGGCCGCCCACACGCTGCTCGGGCAACGCCCGGGCGCGGCGTCGTCCGGGCCGCTGCCGCCCCCACCTAGCCCCCCACCGCTGCTGAGCCCGCCCCCGAAACCACCGCCCCCCGAGGGGTAAAGCGCAATGGCCACCTGGCCGGGCGGGTGCGCGTCGTGGTGGGAAGACCCCGAGCCGTGGCTGGAGGCGGAGCACGGCAAGCAGCGGAAGTCCACGCCGGGCTCGAGGTCGAAGCACGAGGCGACGGTCACGCCGAAATGGGGCTCCCCGCACCACACTGGGGAAGTGCCCTGAGAATGGCTGCCTCCTGAGGCACCTTCCTTGTCACCAATGCTGGTGAGCGTCAGGCTTGGAGGGTGGTTGGCTTGCAGCAACCGCAAGCCGGCGTTCGTGGGGTGCTTGAACACAGGTGTTGACGTTGGCGCGTCACCTCCCGAGGCTTCTCCTGCTGCAGCGGAAGCAGGGAGAGTTGCGGATGAGCCAGCGCGAAGCTGAGCCAGAGCCATGGGTAACCCTACGCTGGTGACCGTGAACGGCCGCCGCTCGTGGACCAGGTTGCGCATGCGGCGCTCCAGGCGGTTGGCCAGCTCGGGGCTATTTCCCCCCTTGAGGGGCCTGCAGGGGCCGCTGCCTGAGACCGAGGGGTGCACGCTGGGGTGGTCCCCGCGCCACCCGGTGTCGCTGCCGCCGCTCCACGAAGCAGCGTCTGCAGGAGAAGTTGAGGCGTCGGCGAGGAGTTCCAGCACGAGGGACGCCTGAGACTGGCGGCACAAGCGAGCTGCCACCACTTGCAAGTCCGGGCCAAACTCCAGCCGCGCTGCCGCGGACGCCAGCAGGGCCACAGAGCGAGCCACCACTGCACTGCCCTCCCCGCCGTCGCCCGCAAAGAGCGGCGCAATGACGGCACCCTGGTGGCTCGGCGCCAGCACGCAAGTGGTGGAGACGCACTCGCCGTTGAGAACCGCGGCCACCAGCCGCCGCCGCACGGTGGCCCGGGCCCCATGCCCCACGCTGCCAGCCGGTGGGGCCAAGCCCAGGGGAGGCGGTGGGCCCGACGACAAGGGAGGCGGCTGGGCACCTTGGCCTCCGCCACTGCCGGCCTCGCTCGTGGCAGCGCCTTGCTCTTCCAAAAAGTCCGCAAGCAAACTCCCCACCGTGATGCCCGTTGGGACTTCTCCCGGCACGGGAGGTGAGCCCGCCACCAGCTGCAAGGTCACCTTGATCCAAGGAACCTCGACAACAGGGGCTGCAGGAGCAGCTGGTGAGACAGACGCTTGTGGAAAAGGTGGTGGCACTCCTGATAGCGCACCGGCGGCAGCAGACATCTGTGGATCTGCGGTTGAGCTTGTTGCCGGCGCCGGTGGGCGGTGGTGGTCGTCCATGTCTCGGCTGTGGCGCCGCTGTTCCTTGCGCTCCCGGCGCTCCGACGATGCCACAGCTGGTTTGCTGCTCCGGTCGCCACTTGGGCTGCGGCTGTAGCTGCGGCTGTCGTACTTTTGCCAGCGGTCGGTGCCACCACCACCAGGCGGCGCGGAGTTTCGGTCGCGGCTCCAGCTGCGGCTGCGGCTCGGGCTTCGCTTGCGCTGTTGTGGCCCTTGCGAAGAAGCCTCCTGCTGCGGCCAAGAACCCCCCTCCTTGCTGTAGCCGTTGCTGGCTTTACTCGAAGCGCCAACCACAAAGTTTGGGCTAGCACTCCGGCTCCGACTGCCGCTCTCCGAGCGGCGACCACTGCCGCGCCCGCGGTCCTCGCGGTGATGGCTGCGAGAGCGCGACCGGCTGCGAGAATCGCGGCCGGGCGAACGGGAGCGGCTGCGAGATTCACCGCCGCGCCAACGGTCGTCTGCGCCTTTTCCACCTTTGCCACCTTTGCCGAATACCCCTTTTCCACCTTCGCCTTTGCCACCTTTGCCTCCTTTGCCGCCCTTGCCTTTTCCTTTTCCTTCGCCCTCGCCCTTGCCACGGTCGTTGCGCATGTTGAGCCGCCAGTAACCATCAGCTCCTGGCATACGCTTACCGTCCAGCGTGTCTTTGGCTTCCTCGGCTTCGTCCTCGGTTTCGAAGGACACGAAGCAGTATCCTGTGCTAGTAGGTGGGATTTCCACCAGGCTCGCCTTGAAACCGCACTCATCAAACATATCTAGAATTCGCGCAGCCGGCATGTTCTGCCGGTCGACATTCCCCATCCAAAGCACTTTGCCGCTCATGGTTCCAGTTGTCCTAAGAATGGCACATCAACGGCTGATTGGAGGGCAAATCATGGAGAGTTTTTAGATACACGAGGCCTTGAAACATTCTCAGCCCAGCAGATATCAAAGGAGGAGATAGACAGATCCAAAGCACGGAATATTCGAAGTTCATTTGAACATCAACAGTTTAGCCGATGAGCTCCGTGAGGAGTCTATTACGAGGCACTAACCTGGGAGATATGAGGACAGAGGAGCTGGAGAGCTGGAGGCAGGCTGGAGCTGGAGCGACGCGACGAAAACATGCAAAACGAAAGAGGAACAAGAGACAGAACGACAGAACAAAGAGACGAAGGAAGACACGAAGATGAAGAAGGTGGGAAGAAGTGGGTGAGCCAAGGGTGAGCTTATTTTCACCGTAAATGATTACGTCATCTTCACAGGAGGAACCTGGGAGGGAGGAAAAAAATCTAACCAGCAGTTCTCCCATTTACAGCTAGGCGTGTGGTGTGTATTTGCCGAGAGTGACACGGGCATCAAAGCACTATGGTCTACAAGTTGTTCCTCACCGGCATCAAAGAGCAGACAACGAGCTCTCGTGCTCTCTCTGCAAGATTGTTTCCTTTCACGCAGAGATTAATCATGAGATTCCCAATGCGACTAATCATGATAACTGTGGTAGTTAACATAAGTTAGGATAAACGTAAATGCGACTTATGATTTTGAATTCGCAGTGGATCAGAACAAATTTAAAGGGATTTCACGATGCCTTATCAAAGCGCAGAAGATGCCATGAGCATCGAGGGCTACGAGGAGGACATCGAGCTTATTGGAATCCGTGAATTTATCAATGTGGTCTTAGTTCACGAAGATATCCGCCCCGCTATGCTCATTCAACCAATAGATTACCAGGAGAAGACTCATGATGAACCACGGACAAATGCTAAACTCAAAGCGATTGAACGTTTGTTTCCATCACTTTTCATCAGTACTGACTATGGGTATTATCAAGGAGCAATCATATCCAAGTCAGAATTCGGAGCTGGGGCTATTTCGTCTGATTCGGAGATGGGGCGTGTATTGGGGTATCCTTGTGCTGCTGGATTTCGTTCCATCAATAGAAATACTACATTTTACCAAATTGACACCACGGTGTCGCTAAAAGAAGGCGTCGGTGCGCATCAGACGCAGCTGTTTGCGAACATGTGTTCCTGCCCTGATCCGCATGTTCACGACTTCAATAACATTGCTGAGCAGATCAATTTGTCACAGAACCCATTTTTGACGACGTTAGTGCAACAAGCGTATTTAAAAGTTTCAGAATGGAGGCAGCAATCCCGAACTATTAGGAAAGGGCGTCGATCAAGGCGCTGCCGTCATTACCAGTCGACTGTCCTGTGGACGACATCCAGACCCCTTCTTGATAGTTCTGTTTTTGTTGGAAGTCTTTAATTTTTTTTTTGTCGACAAGCCCCATTTAGCTTATCATTGATCGTTCTCGTTATTCCATCTTGGATAACCCGAATTATCCGAAGTAATTTGAAGGACTGGGCGCAATGAATATGGATTAGATTTTTAAGCATAAAAATTGGATCCGATTTATATAACAATATGCAATACATTCTCCTGCCCCCACCAGCACTAAAGCAGATTAGATAAGATTATAATTATACCCCAAAGATGTAAAGAAAGACAAGGGCAGAAATAGAAAAATCTCATTTCTCCGGGATACTATTATGCCCCAGTGGGGCATCGGCTTAACAGACAAGGGCAAAACACAGTTGCCTCTCAGAGGCTACTCAAGCGGTTCCATCTGGCTTCTTTTCTTTGAATATGGACACGGACATGCGAACTCCCCCAAGAGCAAGATAATCATTCCCATTTCCGCGGAATTCCCGCGCGACGGCTAAAAATTTCACTTCACGTGGCATGTCCGCGGTATTTCCGTGGATTTTCCGCGGATTTTCCTTGTTCCTTGGCGCAGTTAAATACGAAAATACATATATATTCTTTGCTTCTTATATCTTCTCTCTTTTCCTAGCTCTTCCTTTCCCTTGATAACCCCTCCTCTTGCGCCACGTTGGGCTAGCTGCCGCTGCCATAAATTATTTCTTCTACTTCTGCTCAATTCCCATTTCTGACTATGCCAAGGCAGGAGAGTGTTCCTAAATACTTAGTGCTACTTGCCAGGGCTCTTTGATAATAACCATTTTGCGTAATGATTTCGGAAATATGCATATGTGGCGATGAAAATGTCCGGTTAGGAAATGCTATCACACATCAAACATTACTGTGAGAACGGTACTTGCGGACGCTGCACACTATCCAACCCTGTTGAGCCATGAGGATTGCTTGACACAAAAAAAGGAGATGATTTGGGTGCCGGGGCTGCAGTTCGATGCAGCGGACCTACGCTTAGCTGCTGTTGCTGCTGCTGACTAGGCGTTTGCTTTGGTTGAGACGAATTGTGTAGAGGGCACGACGACGTCTGCATGCTCGAACTTTGTCGGACCTGAGGTTGTAGCGCCCCCCCACTGGCCACAGCAGGCGAGGCAGTCGGGCCTGCAGGACCGACGAAAGGCCGCATGTTGCCCCAAGATGGGCCAACCATGGTAGTAACAGCTAATGGCACCTTCAAACGTAGTGACGCTACCACGTGCACTTCCATGCACTGCCGCATATCGGCAACGAGCTGCGCAATCACGCGGGCTTGTGCAGCCACTTCAAAAATGAGCTCGTCGTGGACCTGCAGAATCATGCGTGGCGGAGGTGGTCGCGGCTGATTTGACGGTGGCAATACCGGCGTCGTCTCTTGATTGGTGTCAAGCGTCTTATGAATGGCAATCATCGCAAGTTTCATGATGTCGCTCGCAGAGCCTTGCACGACGCTGTTCACAGCTTGCCGCTCGAGTCGGGCTTTGGCGGCACTGTCACGGTCGTCCGTACGAACCACCAGCCGGCGGCGTTGCGTGATGGTTGTCACGAAGCCCTGGTCGTGGCATTGGCGCTTGACGTGAGCAGTCCACTGCTTCACAGCCGGAAATGCGCGGTGGAAAGTGGCCACGAATTTCGCAGCAATTGCTTCGGCAACTTTGTAACGCTTGGCGAGTTCCACCGTGCCCATGCCTGTAAAAAATGAAAGAGCGACAAAGCGCACGCCAGATTTTGACAAATTAATTCTTTAGTACGTACGTACATCAAATACATTCGCTTCGAAGTTGCACTAAGCTTTAGTGATACTTACCGTATATGATGCCTAAACAGCACGTTTTCGCTAAATTACGCTCCGGTTTGGCGACTTGGTCAACTGGCTTGCCCAGCAACGCAGCAGCGACCAGATTGTAGACGTCACCGTTGGGATCGGCGAAGAGTGCCAGAAGTTGCGGGTCTTGACAAAAGTGCGCAAGCACGCGCATTTCAATCTGGGAATAGTCCACAGCAACGAGCACGCAACCAGGCGAGGCCACGAAAGCAGAGCGGACGTTGAGAACGACGTCTGCCTGTGGTGGCAGTGGCGTTGGCAGTGGCAACGACGACGGCGATGGTGTTGCTGTTTCCAGCACGATGGGTTCTGGGTCTCGTGGGATGCACTGAATGGCAGGCTTGGAGGCGCTCAAACGGCCGGTCTCCACGGAGAGCTGGTTCCATTCGGCGTGCACCCGCCACTGCTGGGCACGGCCATGGGTGATATTGCTGTCGGAGTAAGGCACCACGAACTCGAGGAGGCCGTCCATGTAAGTGCCTTTCAGCTTGGCTAAGGTGCGGTACCGCAAAATGGCAGACACGCACGGGCTCTGAGCCTGCAGCTGCAGGAGCACTTCTTCCTTGGTGGACGCATGCTTTTTGCCAGCAGTGTTACTACTACTGTTACCGCCGTGGTGGTTGCTAGTATTGGGTGGGGTCAATTTCAAGTGACCGTAGAGCGTGGCTGCCACCTGCTCGGCAGAAGCCACATTGAATGTTCGCCCTGCTAACCGTTGGGCTTCGCTGGCTTGCCGCGCCATTTCCGCTTCCAGTGGCACCTTGCGCAACGTCAACGCCTGCGGGTTAAACCCCACCCCATGCACTTCCATGGCCGCTAACAGGGGCAACAACGGCATTTCGAGCTCTTGCGCTGCTGCCAACAAACCCTGGTTGCCCAAACTGGTCATGAGTTGCTCGGCAAGCACTAGATTTGCGCGTAGACAAGCCTGCAAACTTCGAAGCGCCAAGGTTCCTCGGCCCGCCAGCGCGGACGCTCCACCGCTGGCGGCGGCACCGCTGCTGGAGTCTGGCTGAAGCGACGTGGAAGGAGGGCGCTGGCCACAGTGCGTTTGGTAGAGGTCGGGGAAGTCAAAGCGCGCCTGGGTGCCGCTGTCGGAGCTGCACAACAGCCACCCTGCCACTTTGGGGTCGAAGACTTGCACTCCTGAGGGCACCGGGTGGTGGTCAGGGTTGTGCGTATCATCGCCGCCACCGCGCGCGAAGCAGGTCATGTAAAGCACATGTGCGTTGAAGGCCACCTGTGAATTGCGAAAATGGATAAAGACAGAACACGAGACTGTAGGCTATGGGAAGCTCCAAAAGAGGAAATCTCTAGGAGAAATATGCATTGAGAGTGGGTCTAGAAATTCATTCAGAAGGGCTTTTAAAGCCTAAATAAAAATGTAGAATATACCAGCTTTGTTCGAAAAACTTCTCACCACGGTATGGCGGCATAGCAGATCCCTAAACAGGGACCAACGCTCCCGCAAGCTCGACTGCGATGGAAGTGGAAGTGGAGCACTATCGGCAAAAGCTGCGTAAGGAGCAACCCATGGTATACTTCTGCTGCTGTCGCCTTGACTGACCCCGCCATCGTAGTTGGCTTCGTCGGAACCGCGACTTTTACTGCCAACGTCCGGAGTATCGCCCTCGCACGGCATGAGCGGTAAAAACACGGTCAGTGGGCTTGGTTCTTCAGGAGCTTGACTACTTCGAGGAGCTGCCGTTGGTGTTTGCACGTGCACGAGGCACCCAAGCAGCGGTGCAAAGGCCACGCTCGCTCGAATGGCGCGCTTGCAGGAGCAAAACCACTTGGTGCAGTCTTGCGACGGCGTGCAGTGCTTGACGGCTGTGGGCGTGAAGTTGGTCGAGAGCTCTGCGTCACGCCACACCAACCCGACGTGGAAGATGCAACTATCAGCGCATTGCTCGGTGGATGCAAGACCGCTGGCATCGCTGCTGCACATTCTACCGGTGAAAAACTTTCGAAGTAAGTCAGGGTCGAGTGCCCCGTTGAAAATGGCATCGTCGCTGCCGGGGCTTGAAGAATCCTGAAGCCCTCGGAAAAAGTTCCTGGGCAGGGCTGTGTAATAGCCTCCATGGGCAGACCGCGGCGCCGCAAAGCTCGGACGACTCAGAAGGCCGCCGCCACTGGTTGAAGAAGAAGAAGAGGAGGATGACGAGTGTGGCAGAGCTGTGGAGCGCGGTGGAGAAGAAGAGGTGCGCGCCGCTTGACGCTTCGGTGCAGGACCGCCCTGGCGTGGTGGCAATGGCAACTGCTCATTGGCAGCCACGGACTGATCGCCACGGCGCGCATGGCTACGTTCAGGTGGGCCATTCGGGTCACTATTGGCGGCCGCTCTCTTGCGCGGAGCGGAACGGGGTGCCGTTTGTGGTGGTGTGTCCATCAGGCTCGTCAGCGTCGGCGTCAAGGTGGCACCCCCCTGGTTCCAGGGCGACGGCCGCGTGTGCTGCACAGGAGGCACAGGCTGCATAGGTTGCGGCAGGGATTGATGTACATACTGCAGCCGTGGGCTTGATAATCGGCGTGAATCTTCCATTTGCGCGGAAAGCATTTGTGTCTGCACCGGCTGTGAGGAGGAGTTACGAGGATGTTCGTGGCGACTCCTGCCATCTAAATTGCTATGGTCTTGACTAGAGCTACTAGAATTACCGTCGCGAGGGAGTACACCTGAAATTCGAGACAGCTTCTCAGAAGCTGGCGTCAAAAATGAGTCTGTATTGACGATTCCGCCAAAGAGCTCCATCTGAGATAGTCCTTCCTGTGACTCTCCGTCATGCGAAAAACTGCGAGGAGATAAAGCGCTTCGTCGGTTTCCATCGGTACGCGGCCGCTTGCTGCTGCTACTGCCTGGAGACTGCCCTCGGCGATTAGAGTTTGAAATGCAATAGCGCGCCAAGGCTGGGAAAACCAGGGGAGCTGTCGTAGGAGGGCGGAGTCGGGCTTCTTTATCGGCAAAATGAGAGTGCCGAATGAAGCGACTTATTGCAACCGGGTCAGGTGGCTGTTCAGTAGGAACTAAGTATACCCCAGCATTCTGGCTTGCCATTTAGTTGCTCGAATGGTCTTCGGTTAAGAGCCCAGCAGTTCTAAAGTAGTCTAATCACTATCTGTCTGACGAGCTACGGTTAACATTTTTGAAAGCTGGAAGAAGGAGTTGAGGTCTCAAAAATGTTCTGGGTTCGCCACTTCGCCACACTGGATTCTTCTTGCTCCGATTTAGGGCCTATTTGTCTCTCTTTTCTTTTTATCCTCGTCTGTGGTGGTCTGATTCAGAGCCTCGTCGTTTCTCGGTCTTAGTCCCTACCATGCCCTTGTTCTTGTCGTCTAGCTGGTGCAAACATCTAGTATTTGGGAAGGTAGTAGGGAGCTAATTACTCTGCACGTCCG
>Ga0307931_1001126_pt1 | contig 17534 bp, 14 predicted proteins | sample OrgLakmetageno47_FD_201816 | JGI IMG/M metagenome (GOLD analysis project Ga0307931, IMG submission 201816) | Saline water microbial communities from Organic Lake, Antarctica - #47 | ecosystem: Environmental > Aquatic > Non-marine Saline and Alkaline > Saline | place: Antarctica: Organic Lake... | reverse complement strand
TGGAAATAAAAGGTCATTTCAGGGTTTTTTTTTTTTTTTTTTTTTTTTTAACTCCAAACTTATAACTCACCTCCTTCTTATTATTTATTAATTCCATTAACCATTAACACCAAAGCCCAAAGCCAATTCGAAAATTCCCATCTATACACATACACGTTCACATACCCTTCACATGTATAAAGCGCCCTAGAGCGGCGTGCCGTGTTCGTGAGGTGCTGGGATGTCATCAGTGTCGTCTTGCACTCCGCTACTATCGCCAACATCAACTCCAGCCGCCATGCAGTGCTCGTACTTGAAGGTATCGTAGACGTACGGTATATTGGGGTTGGTAGGACTCAGCCAATCGTAGAGCTCCTGGTTGGTAGTCCCTTTCCCGAGCTTTTTGCTCACTGCGGAGAGGTCAAAGGGTAGCTTATCATTGGCCTTGTGCCCTGAGCAGGTGCCTTTAGTGCAGACGGGCACTGAAGTGGGGTCCGAAGCGCTCACGCTGCTCCAATCGCAGACCACGCCAATGTCGCTGTCGCTGTCCATGTGCGAGTAGCCCCAGGTCTCGTCGAAAGGCATCGTGACGTTGTCCTTCGCAGACGCCACTGCTTTGAGGCGACGGTATTGCAGGAGCCGCTCCGAGGTCGTGTGAAGCACCCAAAACAAGGGGTCATAGGGAGCTGAGCTGGAGTACATCTCACCGACCTGGCCTGGGTTGCAGAGCTTGGTGAGCAAGTCCTCCCAAACTTCCTCCTCTTGGGCTTCGGTGTGGTCGCCTGCCAAGTGAAACTTCCCTTCGTCCGAGTCGTAGACAATTTCCCCTTGAGAGCTCGCAGCCATCCAGTGCATGGCGCCGCTCTTGGCGGTCAGGACCTCGTAGGCGCCTCCGCTGGCTTTCACCAGTGCCGAAGGGCAGGCGCAGGTGCCGCCAGCGTCGACCTCAGAGGCCGTGCTCGGGCACTTGGCGTAGCCCCGGCGCCACAAATCCTTGAAGAGCAGCAAGTGTGCGGGCCCAATGAGCCGGGACGCGCGCTCACCAAGGTTGACGTCCCATTGTCCGCCAATCAGCACGTGGATCGGGCCGTGGGTTTGTCCGTTGAGGCACACGTTCATGTCCGCTAAGGACGTCGAGTCGAAGCACGACTTCACGGCAGAGCAGGAGGGGAGGTCCCCGCCGAAGTACGAATCGCCCACCACCTTGTTGAACCGAGTCACGTACGGGCTGTCGTTGAGGTTCCAGGGAGACCGCAGCATGCCATAGGCGTTGGTAACGGGGGACATCCCGGTGGCGTCAGTGTTGATCGCTAAATCCGCCCAGCGGCCTTCCGTGACATGGTGGCTCTTGAACAGCTTGTCCCCGCTGTTGCCGAACCAGTCTTCGCTGAAGATTTTGGACGTCCTCCAATCGCTGCCGAGCTCTGCGGAGTCAATGGTGTACTCCCAGTAAGGGATGGTCACTGCGGGGTTCACCGCTTGAAGCGAGGCCTCCATGAGGAGAGTGAAGCCGAGGTGGTGCGTCATGATCCCCTGTAAGAAAAGAGAAACAGAAAAGAAAAGATGCATTAAGAGACGGAGAGCACAGAAGCTAAGAAACGAGAATTGGTGTGAAAAGAATGTCAGGAGTATAAAATTAGCAGGCTTCGTGGTCTCGCAAACACCGAAGGGATGGCATTGGGCTCCTGGGGGGTGCAGCAGACTGTCGGCAGAGCATCGAAAGCTTCTAGAAATCAACAGTCAAATTCCATCTGTTCAAGTTCACATGTAGTCAACTTCTGTGTTTTCTATGCTCCTACCGCGTCGTCGTGCCAGTGGTCGCATTCGGGGGCGCCCGCGCCTTCCAAGTGAATCGCCACTAAATCATCAATCCCAATGAAGTTCTCGCCGTAGGTTTCCTGTCCCGCGGCTGTGGATAAGGTGTACACCTTCTTCAAAGCATTGAAGAAAGCGTCTCGGTCACCACCGGTCATGGTCCGGAGCTCTCGCTTCACGTACTTCACCACTACGGATTCAGTAGTGGTGTGGGTCGGGTCTCCATCGCCATCCAACCGCTCCAGAAGCACCGAATGCGTGCCCACTTCCTCAAAGGTGTGGTCCACCTGGTAGCCCTCGTGCACTTGCGCAGCTTTGCCAGAGGGCGGCGCGATCGTCCACCGGTAGCTGTAGCTGAAGTGCGGGCTAGACGTTTCGTAGTCTCCCTTGGTTGGCTCCACCACCTAAACGCACGAGCATACGCAAATGAGAAGGAACTATGTGCATCCGTGTGCGTTTGAGAGAGTTCACACAGTTGTTAAAGCCCGTAGCGCAAATATCTTTAACGTGCAGAAGCCATGGCCTGCCCTAACAACTAAGCACGCGTGCAATGAATAACTCACGTCGAGGCCGGTTTTCTTGTATGGCTCTGCGAAGAAAGCCATCCCTGGGTAATGCCCGCCCCCCGGCAAGTCAGAGCCGTATTCATTGGTCGAGGTGAAGGTGAAGGTGTCCTCTGCTAGAAGAGCATTTTGCTTGGGCACTACGGTCACTGAGGCTCGCCCCAGCAAGCCCACGCCGAACACGGTCACGAAAGCACCGAGGGTGTACAAACGGCGCCTCCGTGAATTGTCAGGCGGTGCGACAGGAGGAGTGAACGCGGTTCGGCCGAGCAGAGATTTCGACTCAGAAGGTAACAGGAGCGGCGGCTCTTCTTCGTCGTCCATTGTGATAAGTATACAACGTCACGAAGAGCAGGCGTGTGCGATGAGCCCTTGTGCGCTTGTGCTCTCTCCGCTCCTTGACTTGTTGAGCAACAAGCAGGTGACCCGTAAGAGTCTGATTTGAGAGCCGTTGCACACAAAGTTATAACTTTACAGGGGTGTTTCAGTTGTAACAAACAGTGCCGGTCTTTCGTTAGTGAATAGGAATGGAACGGAACCGAAAGGAAAGTTCGGTTTTGCTACACTAACGTATCGAACTGAAAGAAAAGTTCGTTTCCAGCCGAATTAACGAACCCGCAGCGAAAGAAAAGTTCGGTTCCATGGAATTAACGAAATAGAAAAGAACCCAGAAAGGAACCGAGCTGCTGTTTTGAAAACCGCGGGTTTCACTAATACGATTGCGGAAATCCATTTGGAGCCGATTTGTGTTTATTGTTTTTCTAATTGCCAGGACCCCACAGAAGAAAGTTTTCAGTATTCCAAGTGAATTTGTGCTTTAATGCCGAATTTAACTCGGAGAAGGAGTTCCACCCTTAACGAACGGAACCGAACGAAAGATTCGGCTACTTATTTCTTAACGAACGGAACGGAACTAAAAGTTCCGCTACAAAAAGTTAGTGAACCAACCCGGAACCGAAGGGAAAGTTCGTTAATTCTTCGGTTCCCTAAAAGTTCCCGGAACTGCACTAACGAAAGACCGGTACTGGTAACAAATAATCTGCATATTTCGCATTTCGCGCCGCGGAGGGCAGCTGGTGGCGTGCGCGAAGGGAAGGTGTTAGTACAGAGATCACGAATATGGGAGCTATTCAATAGATGTAATTCTGAATTAAGGCTTGGTACAACGCGGTTACCAAGGCGAACCCGCTTGTCTATACCGATCTCTTGAGTTCAAAACGCAGAACGCAGAACGGCCTCTTTGCCTAGATGCCTGCTGCTACTGCTCCATGCTACTGCCCACTCCGACTTGGATGCGAATTACGAATTACGAGACGTACCGAAGCGCTTTTCGGAGACGCGATGTTAAGGCACGGGCCGTATTTATCGGACCGCATCCAAGATTTCGGACCTGAATCAATGAAGGCACGGAGATTTTGATTTTGGATGAATTCGCGTTTCGGACAGCATCCGAAATTCGCACCCAACACGTCAACACCAACACCAACACCCATCACCCATCACGTTAGCACGTAGCACTCCGAAGCTACAAAGTCGCAAACGGCAAAGCCAAGAACCGCAAGAACTGAACAAGTAAACAGCCAAACACAAGCACAGAACACCTGAACACCGGAATCCGAGTTACAAGCCGCCTTTTGCCTTTTCGCTATCGAACTGTTACGAAGTAGGCTACGCCACGCTTCACTTCTTTTCCGCTTTCCGTGAAGTCGATTTTTATAACCACGAAAACCCACGAGACTGCGAGGTTATCCTTTGGCGACTTTATAAATTACCGGATCTTCTGCTGAGCAAGAGTGGGTAAAAAGTAAAAAGTAAAAACCCGGAATAAACGCGGTTTTCTTGGTTACTATAATGAATACAGGATCCAGATGCAGGTCATAGACTGCGCAAGAGTACAAGAACAAGAATGTGTTATGTATTATCACCCCGCCAGCTCGAACCCACAATCCCTGGTACTTGAAGTTCACTGCGTCTGGCTTGGGTCTATTGCCACACGCATAATTATTTTTAAAAGTCCTTGGTGATTTCATCCTTCGAATCGAATTCGTCGTCATCGACAGTCAGAGTAGTCGGCAGAAGGCTGTTAGTCTCTGCGTCGCCCTGCTGGCTGTAACCTAGAGCTGAAAGATCGTACTTCGAGGGCTCCGCAAAAGGGTCAGACATCTGAGGGTAATCCAAATAGAAGGAAAGAAGAGATTGTGGATATGTAAAAATGGTGATTGACAGTTATGGCAGGACCTTGATTGCCGGCTACAATAGCAAGCTCAGGGTAGCGTGAGAAGGCGAATTCGAGAGGAACACAGAGCTCTCTCTCATCGGGGTAGACTCCTTACTTGTGTTAAAACGGCCACGGCCTTGTTCCAGGTCACAATATCTGAGCCACTGGCTGTGAAGCGCCGGATGAGGTATTGGCAAGGGATGGGTAACAAGTGGGAGAGCATGATCACGAGTGGCAATACATAAGGGCCGCCGCCACGCTCCCAGGAATAGGACACGAGGTAAGGGATGATGGAGGCTCCTGCGTTAAGGCCGAACATAATCACCGACATGCCTTTTTCAGACGCCGCCTAGAAATGATTCAGGCATCGCACACGAGAAAACACGTATGAAAACGAAAAGACATAAAGTTCGCAAGCTTCAGAAACAAATCTTATGGCAGGTAAAGAAAGAATAAGCATCCTTGTGTAACCATTTTGAGGTCCTCGACTATTCGCTGTATCAACGCACCGTGGTGCGATTGCAGAGGTCGTACACGTAACCGATGGTGGGGCCATTGAAGAATCCGTAGGTTAACACGCCCACCCACAGCGCCCTCGCACTGTTGGGCTTCACCAGCACCAATGCCATGCCAGCAGCCCCACACCACAACTGCACATACACGTTGCGATAGAGGCGGTCGGTGGGCAAGTTGATTTGGTCAAAAATGCCAACGATCCGGCCCAAAGAGATGCCTACCCACAGCATCATGATCAGCAAACTCGCGTGCGAGCTGTCGATGACCCCCGTGTCAGTCACGTAAGAGATGAAGTATGACGTGGCGGCGACTTTGCCGCCAATCAGCCATAACGCTTCCCAAGAGGCCAGAAACTCGATGACGTAGGGGCAATTGCCACATTTCTTCTTTTCCGCCTACACGAAATTAACATCGATGGGTGAGTTCGAGGGAAAAAAGACGCAGACTTTTCATGAGAGGAATTCAGAGTGATACAAGGCCGTGAGAGTTGGGTATGGTGATCTTTGCGGTGTTCTACCGGAGCTCACATAGAACATACTCGCACGTCGTTTCAAGTAGTCTTATATATGAGGGCAAAGCACACCTCTTGAGTAGCCAGTGTTTCCGGGTCTATGGTTCCATTGACCGTGGCTTCGGATTTCTTCTTCTTAAAGCGATTCTTGAGGTTGGTAGGTGGCGCCGGTAAATTCTCAGGAGTAGTGGGGTAAATCACTAGAAAAGCAGAGATAAGCGTCACGCCAGCCAGGATACCTATGATACAGCAAAAGAGAACAACGGAGATGTGAGCACATTAAGGCGGACACCTAAAACCCTCAATGTTTGCATACAAGTCTACAAGAACAGCACTTCCACACAAGAAACTAGTTGAGCGTGTAGATTTCAAGAAGTAGCGGGGCAAATTTGCCGTTACTCACCGCACTGAGCGAAGAGGTTGCCGGTCATCAAGCCAATCAGAGGCACGAAGGCTCCGCTCACAGAGAAGGTCACCGTGTTGACACCCAGCCAGGGGCCCGCTTTGGACCCGTGAACTTTGCGGGTCTGAATCTGGCACCCTGTGTCCGTAATCGCGGTACATGTACCGAAGAGCCCGAAAATGACGTGCATGGTATCTGTAGGTTGCATACAGTAGAGTAGAGTAAGCGAAACTTCCTCAATCCTCAAATGAGGAGCAGGGCGCCCATCGATGAAAGTAACAATTTATGTATGACGTTATATTTCACTTCGGTAAAGCATCAATTCATGTGTTCTCTTTGTCCCACTTACAAATGTCGCTCACGACGGGGAGCACCATGATGAGCCCGGCGAGCATAAGGAGGGTCACGAACATGACCCGGTTGCCAGGAGCAACGCGATACCTGTGCACGCATCATGCCACGCACGCAAGCGGCATATGAATGCGCATATACACGTATACGCAACACTCTTGATCTGTGTTTCCTGAATGCGAATCTCTCACTTGTGCCTGAAATCAGGTGCAAGAGAATGACTTAGGTTTACATGAACGTACAATTTGGCGGAAGCGACAGCCCCAACAACAGCACCAATGCCGCGCACGATAAACACCGTACCAATGTGCGTGGCTGTGGTGTGGCAATTGTCAGCGAGCACTTTCAAGTTTGAGCCAATTGCAACCAGGACAATCCCGCACACACTGCGAAAGATAGGGTCAAATGAGTCGGGGTGTTGTACACGGGGAAGCATTAGCGTGCACTACACGCATGACTGCACTACAAAACGCACCCCATGGCGAGCATGTAGCTTATGCCTAACAGCCATCGCTGATGCTTGACTTCCGACGTTTCAATGGACTCCTCTGGGTCTAATTTTGTAGGCACAGTACTACCAGTTGTTGTTGTGCTCGGAGTTGAGCTATCTCCGACAGCCTGGTAAGCATGAGATGACGAGTCACCATTGCCAGTGGCGGCCTTCTGAGATGGTGCCAGCATCAGCGGGCACGATCAGCACCGCAAACACTGCTTCTAGCAGTCTTCGGCTATGAATGTTAACGAGCAGCTGCTGATCCACTACCTAGTTGGAGACATCCCAGAGCAGTTTAGAGTCTTTTGTATTATCCAGTAAGATACAAGAGTTACAGAATGATTTATTTGCAAACAATACGGATAGATTTCACAACTACTACGAAGACTTTCAAACAAAAACATTCAGAGCTATGCCTACCTTCCTACTGCTCAGTAATGATGACTACAAATATTTTGCTACAGCAGAGGATATGTTGTACACGTCCCAAACTCCTAAAAATAGCTAAAGGTAGGAAGTGATGATGTGATGATGGATAAAGACAAACAGCCGGGATACCCGCGGGATGAACATACATGTAAAAGCTTTCTGTGCACTGTGCACTGTACTGTGCACTGTGCACACAATGCTGCTCCTCCGCGTATTTTTACGCTTGATTTTTAACGAGGAACCCGCCGGAGAACCCGAGCTCTAACGAACGAACTGGCAGGGCTCTCTAGTAGAGATAGCAGATAGCAGATAGTAGGCTACAGAGCTAGATAGCTACAATAGACAATTTGCTGACTTGTGCACGGGGCAAATATCGTATGATAGGAGTTCATCGTTAAAAGTGCTGCCGTTATTGCTTCCTGAATTTCAAGCTAGAATTGGTCATGCTGGGTGCATTCCCAACGATAAAGCCTCCCGGCCCAAAGAACAAAGCACGGCAAACTTTTTTACAGGAGCCGCTGGACACATTCCTTCCACCACCTAGAGATGATCCTTCTGCTAAAAAGAAGACCAAGAAGCAAGCAGGCATCGACGGTGAGAATGGCGATGAGGAGCCTCCTTACGTATCTCCGTTAGACCCTACATGGTCACAACAGCCCGACCGCCAAGCCGCAATCAAACGACCATCAAGCGATGTGTCAGCGCCGGGAGCAAGCAATGAGGATGTGGTAGCACCACTACGCACGCCAACTAAAAAGAAGCGCAACAAGAAGTTGCCTCAAGGTCCTCCGAAGAATTACATCGGCGCAGGTCGGCTCGTGACACCCACGCCAGCGCGGCAGGCGCCCCACGCCTACTCGGAGCTCCGGCGTGCCACTACATGTGGGCTCGGTGACGCAGCCAGTTGCGCGTTGCCCTATGCTTTGCTGTTTAAGGACGTCGGAGGTGGAGTGCCGGCAGCAGAGGTTGATTTGACAGGTTGGATGGTTCACGACAACGATTTACCTGCCCTAGCGCAGTGTTCCTGGTAAGGAGGCATATATGTGCAGACCTTCTCTGTTCTACTACTCACAACACAGTTCTCGCTCTTGACAAAGATCTTACTTCTGTAAGCATTCTCTCTCTTTCTTTGTTCCTACCTCAGGCGAGCCCCCACCAAGAAGAGTGGTGCATTAACCAACCGTTCTTCTCGGTCCAAATCCCCGGGGAACACCGCTCGCTCCCACGGAGGCGCTTCCGCTCGCAGTGACTTGTCCGCCCGCTCGTCGGCCCGATCCAACGACCAATCGGCGCGAAGCTCGAACGATGACTCGGCGAGGACTTCGGCCAGGTCTCACGCGTCGAGCAAAACCTTCGCCACGGATGCGTCGGTGTTGGCGAAGGCGCCCATCATGATAAAGCTGGTCATTCACGACTCGCAACTCCTGACGCTCACGGGTAAGGCCATCATCTTTGCTGTTACTTGACAACTTGTTTTTTAATCTTTTTTTTCTTTCAACCGTTGAAAGTCAACATGTAGCCTTCGGAGAACCCCTTTTTCCTCTCAACGAGTATCTCTGTTGCTGCCCACACCCACTGAACAGGCCTTGAAACGCTGGTGTCCGGTGCCTTTGGCATGACCCAACAACACCACGACCACACCGGCCATTATGGCCAGCTTGACTCTAGCCGTGGCGGCGGTGACTCTACTAGTCGCTCCCACCAGTACGGCGACACGAGCAGGCAGCCGGACAATCGCATGGATGAGATGCTGCCACCTGATTCGTCGAGAGCCCCGTTGATGACGTCATCGCGACGGGCCTCTTCTTCCAACCTCCTCGCCACCATGGGAGCTCATCATCATCACCCGCCATCAGCGAATCTGCCAAGCTTAGCTGCGGCTACCTCCTTGAATGCTTTGCTGCACTTGAGTTTGAAAGGCTGCACAGCCCTGCTAGAGCCAGACCCACACTTGCAGGCGCCGTCTTATAAGACCAACAACCCGTGGAGTGACAAGCAGAGTAGCAATGGGCTCTTAGCTACAGCTCGTTCCTCTGCACAGCAGGTGAGATAACTCTTCTAAGCGCTCCCAGCACAAGAAAAGGGGCTAATTCCTATTCGATTTGCGCATGTGCAGTAAAGATGTCGTCTTTGTTGTTCTTCTTCATTGTTTGCTGCCTTTTCCTTTGTATGTTTCTCGTCATCAGAGCCTTCCTCCCAACTCCGCTCGTCTCTCAGCCATCAGTGGGGTGACCGGCGGCTTAGACACAGGTCGCTCTGATGTTTCCAATCCTTTGACATCCGCGCCCTCGCAGCAGGTGAGACAACGCCAGTGTTTGAAGAGGTGCAGGTGCATTCATGGTATCCTTTACCCACTTGCTGTCTCACACGGTACTCGATCATTCGTCCTCCTTGTGATATCATATTAGTCCAAGAGCAAGAAAGTGACGGACCAAGATCCCAGTGAAGTCGCCAAAGCACGAGCGGAAGCAGCCAGAAACAAGGGGAAGCTCTTTTTGAAAGTGTTTCCCAGCCTGGAGAGCTTAGACCTTTCAAGAATACCGTTGCCCGATTCCACACTTGATCCAATCGTGTCAAGTTTGCGCAACCTCAAGTCGCTTACGGTAATGATACGCTGGTTTGTGCCCTTTTTTTTATAGAAGGATTTCTCTCTTGATCTTTTTGGTAGCATTTGAATGTCATTTAGTTTGTATATCTCCTCAAAATCTCGCATCCCCCTTACCCCACACGCATAAGTATCATTGGTCCTCTGTCTCTCCATGTGTTGCGGTTCACAGCTGCGTGACTCACCCATGCTAAGAGACGAAGGCCTCGATGCCATCACACGCGCGTTCAAACGCCGCTGTTTGACCTCCCTCGACCTCAGCGGATCGCGGAAATTCACCAATGAAGCCCTTCTCAAACTCCTTGGGGTTCGTCAAAAATGATTCTATGGCGCTTTTTGTGACTAGGGATTCGGAGATCGAATGGAAAGAGAGAAATGTGAAATGCGATAGGGAGGGGGCAAAGTATTTTACAAAAACATTGTCTTTCAGAAGTTGCAGCATGACTTTTACGTATCTTATCTGTCTGGTTGTCTCAGTCTCTGAATGCCTATCTTTTTCTTCCTTCTTTCAGGCAAGCGGCGGGATTTTGCAGTCGTTGGATTTAAGTCGTTGCAAGCAATTAACGGACCTCGGTCTGATGGGCTTAGAGAGTCGTAGTCATCGCGCCTCGTTAGCCAGTTTGAATTTATCGGACCTGCCTCGGTGCTCGACAGCTAGCTTAGCCTTCTTGTGCCTAGGGCTCGGGCGCAGCAAAAAGGAGCAGCAAGTGTTCTTGAAAGCACGATTCCTGCGCCGTAGAGCGAGGGCTAAGCAGGCCCTACTAGAAGGGGGTTTCCTTTTGAAAACCAAGCCAGGTGCTGCGCAGGAGGAAGAAGAAGAGAGCAGTGGTGAGGAGGATGAGAGTGGCAGCGAATTTGAGGACTCGGCCAGCAGACAAAGTAGCGTGGGTACATCAAACGACGGCGTTGGAGTGAAAAAGAAACGCCCCAAACCGAAACTGCCCTCCATGGCGCTGTTTAAGTACGGGAAGCCGAAAGATGCCGAGAAGGCACCTCCGAGTGATGAGTGGGAAGCAACAGCACCGACACAAGCGCCCGAGATACCTCCTCTCAACATTTACGCGGTGGGTTGTGAACGGTATACGTTCTTACTTTTGGCCTCCGTAGAAAACATTTCCTGCATTCTCATCTTAAGCTCTAGTACTTTTCACAATAAGTTCTTCTTGTTTTACTTTCTCTTTCTGTTTCTTTCTTAACTTGCTCAATCACCAGGCGCATTCGTATGGCGACAGTTCGAAGTCTCGAGCACGAAGAGCAGCTCAGCGCAAGGAAAAGCGAGCTCCGCCTCCGCTGATACTGAGAGCGGGCCCTGAAATTCTCACCTTGAACCACTGGCAGAAACTCTTTGATTCTGGTATGAGTGGTACTCATGATGAGTGGAAGGACGAGAGAGAAAAAGATGATGGGTGCAATTGAACGTTTGGCTACCTGAAAGCTCTTTTGTAATTTCCTATCTCCTTCGCGTCCTCAGCCTCTTTCTCTTTTTCCATTCCTTTTACTAGGTCTCTCCCGCCTCGCTGGCAGTGGCGTCTTGCAGAGTCTCTTGCGCGTGTCCATCAAGCACTGTGTTTGCGTCACTGCGGTGGGAATTGCCTCCCTACTGAGAGGGTCGCCATTGCTTCAAGAAGGAGACTTCACCGGCTGTTACATGGTACTTTGCTCTATCAATACATCAGAACGCTTCTTTGTCTAATTCTTCATTCTTGCATCAAACATTTAAAGTGTATAGATCTATCCTCTTACTCTTTTCGTCTCGTCTCTAATGTGATACCGAAAAGGTGGACGACGCTCTAGCGTTGCCGTTTCGGCCGCCGCCGCCGATGGAGCCCAAAGAACAGCGGCGAAGGCGGGAAACGATCCTAGCGAGTGCCTATGACCCAGAAGCTGACGCCGATGAGGGAGAAGAAATTTTCGCGAACGGTAAAAGATTGCTAACCACACACATGCTTATGTCTTCTCTTTCGTTTGATTCCATCTCATGGCCCTTCATCTTTACTTGTTCCCTCCCTGTAATTCTGTCTCTGCAGACCCGGACGCAGACATATGTGCGTGCCGTCAAAGCTTGACCACCTTACACCTCGCGGGCCTACCTCGACTCAGCGATAAAGCCATTGCTACAATTGCCGCGGCCTGCCCTCGTTTGCATACCTTGGTGCTGGCATCGGATTTGAACGCTCTTGACTTGACGCGCAGTACGAAAGTGTCGCATGCAGCTCATAAGCTCATGACCTCGTTCGCGCAGCGCCCCTGTAAACCTGCACAAGAAGGGGGCGCTGCTGCTGGAGATTCAGAGATTGATGGTCAAATGACTGAAGGAGAAGCACGAGAAGATAGTGTTGACGGCTCAAATGCCAATGGGACAACTATGGCACTAATGCCCTCCTTGGAGCAACCTACTTTGTCATCGCAATCTTCTTCTTCTGAGCAGCACCATCACTTAGGGTACAAGGAAATGGTGCATGATCTCGACTACATTGCTCACGCGCACCTCCACGATAACCCGCTGCAGCGCCGTAAGTATTGTGTCGTGTTCGTAGGCAATCATGCCATAAATTACTTGTATTGTGAGTCCTTTACATTCACTCAATTATTACAAATATTCCTGATTTATCTATTATCCCTCGTGTGTTTCTATGCTCGTCTCTAACCGTGCTTATTGTTTCGGTCTCTTTCAAATAGAACACCACGCGCATCATCACCATCATCATCACCACCGTAAGTGTTACGAAACAACAGTGCCTGGCTATCTACCAGCAGTAAATATTCAATATTACCATGATGATATTTATCCTCATCAACAATTGTAGAAGCTCAGGTCTTCGCAACGGAAATGCTTTACTTAATTAGTTTTGCTGTTTGTTCGTCATTGTGTGCCTCATGTACTTGCCTAACACTTCTCCTCATTCCAGACCACCATCACCATCATGGTGGTCCCCGAGTCGTTATTTTGGGACGTTTAGTGGTGCTGGATGTCAGTGGCGCACCTCGCATCGACGATCAAGCGCTATGGATTCTCTTTGGGGGTGGAGGGCATCCTTCGAACAGTGGCAAGTCGTCAAGCAGCCAATCACCACGGCGCATTTCGAGCAGCAATGTTCGAGGGATGTGCAGCACAAGAGACCGAGGAAGCGCACCAACCTCGAGCAGGTCCTCCATTGATCATCCTGAGCCTCCTCAATCTGCTGCTTCTCCTCAACCAAGACCTTACGGTGGTGGTCCTCGAGCACTGAAGCACTTGAAACTCAAATGGTGCAACGCCTTGAGCGACAGTGGCACCTCCGCAGCGCTCGGGCTCTTGCTAGGACAGGGAGGATTTGCGTTAGAGTCCTTTGACGTTCAGGGGTGCCCTCGATTGGGAGATGAGACCGTGATCATGCTAGCACGACTGCAGCACGAGCTACAGGCAGTGTGGCATGCTCCGAAGTCATCTTTAAAGCGGATCAATTTGTCAGGCTCCGCTGTCTCCGACTACGGGCTAGTCCTTCTGATTCAGAGGTATAACAACACATTTTCCTCGTTTGAGAGGGAAGTTCTTACATGCCATCTTCAAAGGCTCCTAGACTTTTTAAACAACTACCTGAAGCCTTCTTCTCTATGATTCCTTTTGTTTGTACTTAACTCGGTGTACTCTTCTGTTTCTTCTCTTCGACAGTTTATCGCGCCTCGACCTGCCACATCACTGGCAGCCGTCTGAGGAAGACGAAGGAGAAATAGACGAGGAGTTGGCGATGGGTACTGGCGGCTTTGCTACTACATTAGAACTCGCGCTGCAGGAGGTATGTGCAGGGTAGTGGTGAATCAGGAGATTTGGGACTCTCCTTCATCTTTGTTGGCATATAAAGCCACCTACACTTACGCGTCAATCTTTTGATATCAGGTGGGTAAGCTGAACCAATCCACAGTGCCGAGTGACGTGCAATTGAGTTCAAAACGACAATGGCTCAAGGCTTACATGGAGAAAGACCGCAAGAGATCCGTTAAGCTTTACAGAGACGCCCAACAGGTGTGTATGTGTGCGCGCCCCACTGTCTCCCTACTCTGCTTGAGTGCTCCTACTTCTGTTCACTCAAACGCACATCTGTCCACTTGCCTACAGGGTTATTTCGGGAATTACGCGGCCACTGGTGGGGGCTATCCAGAGCTCTCAGCCCGAGAAGACAGTGAAGATTTGTGGCACGATTGGGGCCGGTGTCGGGCCGGCGATTTACCCCGAAATCCCGGCGGCGGCGCCACCCCTCTCAAGAGTCGATCTCCGCTTCCTTCTCCTTCGTCTACCAATAGTAATGGTGCACTTCAGCCTAACGCCCCCCAGATATTACCGTGGGCGCTCGAGCCAGAGAGTGGCAGGATTCGTAGAGGAAGGAGCGTGGGTCTGCACGGGCGATTTGTGGTCGGAGGAAAGGCGCTGCCGTGGATCCACACTGTGAGCGGCTTTGTGAGTGATCTAGTCGCTGAAGGGCCGTCGCCAAAGAACAAAGATAAGGGTGATGAAGGAGCAGTTGCAATCGTAGGAGCAGGACAGACCACTGAGAATACTGTGGCTGTGAACAACAACGAGAACAATCACAGAGGCAGCAGCAGTGGTGGTGGTGGGCGGCTGCGATGTCAGTTGCAGAGCCTCGAGTTAGCCCAGTGCGACAAGGTTGGATCCTCGGTGATTCAAGTACTAGCCGAATGCGCCGCGGGCTCACTCACACGGCTGGACATTCGGAACTTAGACGACTTGAGTCCCGCCAGTGCCACACTTGGATGGCTAGCGCAGTGCAAACGACTTCAGGAGGTACAGGGTTGTGGTGAAGGAAAGAGGGGTGAAAAGAAATATGGAAAGAATTTTTTGTCGAGCATCCCTAACTATAATTCGCCGAAAAGGTAGAAATAGGTTGCTTGTTGCATTCGTACTATTAGTTCTCAAAGGTCATCCTAACCTGCACTATCAACCCTCTCTCTCCACTACATGTAGGTGGATATGCGCGACTCGGGCCTTGGGGAAGATCACGCACGCACACTCGCTAAGCGCTTACCCTTTGCCATGAAGAATCACCTCGACCGCCGCCTCTTGCCTCGACCTTTAGCTGTGCGCCTCTTCAATGCACATGTATACGCGCAACGCACTTTAGAGGCAGCTGCGGTGCGCATACAAATGGACTGGCGACGATCGCTCGCCGAACGACACGTGAGTACTTCTCCGGAGAAGTCTTGAAGTATATACCCGCCAACTTCTGATTTGAAACTGAAAGTGGCCATTAGTTTTTGTCTTTTCGTCGTTGAAGCGACGATAGGCGTAAAATCGCATGCTTTTCTTGGAAAATAAAATATGGCTGTGTACTCATTCATTCCATATCCATGCATAAATGCACGTGCACGCAAATAGGTCGCCGCCGAGTACGAGGCCCAAGTGTGGGCGTCAGTGCATTTCCAGCGCTACGGTCGGGGTTTCTTGGCTCGAGTGCACGCAGCAGTGCGAGCCTGGGCGGGGGATGAAATGAGAGCCTGGTGGCGAGACTGTGCAGTGAGACAAGCAGAGCGAGCGCAAATGAGAGCGATGGCGGCGGCGAGGGCGGAAGCAAGGAGATTGTGGGGCTGCGTGCTGAGAGTACAGCGAGTGTTCCGAGGGCATCTAGCGAGGAAAAGGGTGGAAATCGCGAGGCGAAGAGAAGAAAGGGTGGTGTCAAGATGGGAGCGTTTTAATACTCGACTGCACGCGGCACGAGCCTTCATGAAGGTGAGATAGAGTGGCTTAAAGCAAGGTTTATAGAATTAAAGGAGGATGGGAGTAATGCATGTGTCAAGAAAGGGACAAAATTTTCAAGGTGGACGAGCAAAAAACATATTGTACACATATGGCTTTGAATGCTCAGTATGCTGACTCTTCTTTCAATTTCGCATCCTACTCTAGGTCGTGGCCATGGCGGTGAAGATGCAAGTTATTTACCGTAGAGCGCGTGAGGCCTCGTACAGCCGTCGCTTGGATGAAGCCAGTTTGTTGATACAGCGCATCTGGCGCGGGTGTGAGGGGCAGCGGCGCGCAGGCATAGTGCATGAAGCTCGGTGGCGCTTGCTGACTGCAGCGACTATATTCACGCAGCGGAATGCGAGGAAGCGGTGGCTTCAGAGAGACATTGCTTCGAGGGCGGCGGAGACAAAAGCACAGGCCGAACTTGAGCTCCGAAGCCGCATCTCGATCCAGAGATGGTGGGTGTCGAGACGGGCGCGCATGCACTTTTTGATCGTCAAGGCCGAGCTCAAGATGGAGAGGGACATGGCGGTGAAGATTCAAGCGTGCTACCGGGGTCACCGGGTGCGCTACAACAAGGCCCTCAGGAAGGCGCGACTAGTGAGCCACTGGGGCTTCTTCTCGTATTACGTGTATCACCGCAAGTTCAAGGGGGAAATGGCGACCCTCATCCAGCAGGGCTACCGGGCGATGATGAAGTCCCGGTGGGAGCACCGTGCCGCCACCAACATTCAGCGCGTGTGGCGAGGTGGCATGGCGAGGGAAATGTACGCTGAAATGCTCTATGAGCGCGCCGAAAGAGCGGCCCTCGTGATCCAGCGCACCTGGCGCCTACATGTAGCACGGCGGAGGCGCAAGATGATGATCGCGATGAGGCGCGCCGCAGCTCACTCGATTCAACGCTGTTTCCGGGCCTGGCGATTCCGTAAGTATTTACGGGACACACGGGCGCAGGCCTTAGCGAAACGATTTGAAGGCGAGAATGCATTCAAAGAACAAATGCTGGAGGAAAAGCACCGCCAGCTGTTGGAGGGGCTCATGATGAAGGGCCAAAACATTGCAGCTGCGAAGATTCAGCGGCAGTACAAGGGGTACTTGTTCCGCAAGAAGGAGGCCGCCAAGACCCGCATGCGAGAAGAAGCCGATCGGCGGGAGGCCATGCAGCGCGAGGAGCGGCTCGCTAGGATGAAGGAGAGGAAGGCCCAGGCGAAGTCTACGGAGGGGCGACTCAAGGAGGGCCTCAAGGGAGTGGGGAGCATGTTCAGCGTCAAGGCTAGCGAGGGGAAGCCCTTGGCCAAGCGAGTGGAAGAGGCCAAATTGAAGTTGAATTATTCGGTGAAATTGCCGAAAATCAACTTCAGCGGCCGGAAAAACACCGAAGAAGAAGAATACCGCAAGCAAATGTTGGACGGCGCTGTCATGAACCACCACACGTGCGTCTTTCTCTTTGCTTTGAGTAGTATTTTTCGCGTAGTTTCATCTACTCGTTTCCTTCTGCGTAGAACTATTATTTGTTAACTCCAATTCATGCCTCTTTATTCTTGTCTCTCATGCACTTCGTCGCATCTCCTCTCTCCTGTGACGTTTGGCAGGCGCACCTCAGTGCACCAAGGCATTGTCGGCTTGCACCTCACGGTGGGCCCCACTGAAATTCAACAATTCGCGGAAGCGAGCGCGCGCCGTGTGCTCAGAAAAGAGGTGCCCTGGACTCGGGTCGAGAAGGATTTATCGGGGATGGACCGCAAACAAGTGTTTTTATGGTACCTTAAAGGCGAAGGCAGGGAAGTGTTCACCGACTTGCAAGTGGCACTGGCACCAGATCAAGCGGAACGAGTGAACGAAAACAAGATGCTCTCGCGGTACAGCAGCATGAAGAAAGCAGGCAAGACCTGCGTGGGGCACAAGGACTTAACCTTC
>Ga0307931_1001125_pt1 | contig 17538 bp, 18 predicted proteins | sample OrgLakmetageno47_FD_201816 | JGI IMG/M metagenome (GOLD analysis project Ga0307931, IMG submission 201816) | Saline water microbial communities from Organic Lake, Antarctica - #47 | ecosystem: Environmental > Aquatic > Non-marine Saline and Alkaline > Saline | place: Antarctica: Organic Lake... | reverse complement strand
CCAATGCCCCTCCCCCTCTCGAGTTATTCAATACTTGCTTGTTTTGCGCAACGCACGCGCATTCCCACTTCTGCCCGCAGCATTGGCTTCTGTGTCATTTGGGTTTGTATTAGTTCGAGTTCGAGTTTACGTGTGCCTCCTGAGGAGAGTTCTTCTTCGAGACATTTTCAGAAGTCAATCCGCTTGAGAGAGAGAGAGAGTGAGCGAAATCGTCGGAAAGAATTTCAAAAAGTTAGTACTGTAGTAGTACAGTACAAAAAGAAAGGGCGGACACCAACGAACGAACCACGAACGAAATTCCATTTAAGATAAAGGATAAAGGATCATTCATTACCCAGTCCTTATAAAGGATATACCCTTGCTATTACCGTATTTTTGGCAAGAATGTTGTGAGGAATGTTTGATTTTTGTTTGTGCACGAAAAAGTGTCTCAAGCCCCTGATGACATATGCTCCTTCAAGAGAGTAATCAGCAACACTTGCGTTACCCGGGAGAAAAATCGAACAAGGGCTCAAGTGCTTTGATCAAAGGAATTTTTAGTCGAGATAATTGCTCTGATAGGACTGATAGGTAGCATTCTGGAGGCGTTCGTTTTTTTACTCCATCTGACTACACGTAGAATAGGCGAACATGTCGGCAGAGCCAAAGGTTTCCCCCGCTCAGCAAGCGACCGCTGGTGATTTGGCGAGCAGCTTCACAGAGGCTCAGTCGTATTCTGATGATGATATAGCGTGCAATGATGCACGTCGGCTTTATACTGACGTGCTAGCTCAGAACCCAGATTGGACCTCGCTCACGAAACCCCAAGCTGACCACATGAAAGGCGTTGTGAAGATCCTACGCACCGGTGCGAATAAAGGGCACGCTCTTTCACAGCATTCTCTTGCTGTTGTGTGCTCTGCGGGACACGGTGTCAGGAAAGATACGAATGAAGCATACAAATTGTGGGTCAAAGCAGCTCAGCAAGGTCTAGTGAAATCGATGGAAAACTTGGCGCACATGCTTTACTCCGGAGACAAAAGCGTGAAGCAAGACTTCGCTCAGGCTATCAAATGGTGGATAATGGCTGCAGAAGCTGGAAGTGCCCGATCTCAGAACAACGTGGGCTCTTTGTATCAAAACGGCCAAGGTGTGCCCAAAGACAAGACAGCTGCGATGGCATGGTTTCAACGGGCAGCGAACCAGGGCTTCCCAGAAGCGCAATTTGCTCTCGCGCAATACCACGAGCATGGCTTCGGTGGTTTACCACAGAGCACGGCAAAAGCTCGGGAACTTTACAGCCTCGCAGCTGCAAAGAACGTCCCAAAAGCACAAGAATATCTTGAGCGGCTCAGCGCAGAAGCCGAACCCGCTGACATGCAAACCAAGCCGAAAATGTATAATATTATATCATTATAAACGAGAATGTACAGATAGGCATAACAGTGGTGCCGTCCATACTTCCGCTTTTGATGCACTATAGCTGTAGATACAGGGATCTTGACATGCGGGCGTAAGTGCATACAAAAACAATTTAGTGAATTCATTCGCAGTGTTCGCGATTCTCAATAATGTGAATGCTCGTGAAAAAAAAATATTGTACTAGTATGGTATAAAAAGAAAAATGAGGGAAAACCCAAACTCAGTAAATACGAGAGAAACTGCCGCAACTGGCTAGTTTTATTCCGGGTTGAATGGGGGTTCCGGTGATTACACGTGAAGAGCATTGCACTTACAGGGGGAATACAGATAGGATTGATCTGGGCAGTAGTGAGATGACTCCTTACACCATTGATTAGACAAACTTACTGCCCCGAAGTAGCGGAAATGGCCAGGTCTTAGTTCGAACGACAGAGAGTCGTTATAGCTTGAGAAAGGAATAATCAACAAGTAGTGGGCTCAGTTGAACAATTCCTCAAGTGGCGGATCATCTATATATCGCTTTCTCGTTTCGCACAGACCGATAACACGACACAAGATGGACACAAAAATTCTAGCGCTGACATAGTGGATGCTGGAATGGCCTCGGTGAATGGCAGCATGGGTCGAGATGACGACTAGGTTAAAGGTTTAATTTTCTCCGATGGCGCATCACGGTGGGAACTGGACGAGTGCGCTTATAGCTTGGGCTTGACTCCGGGGGACTAAAAAGATAAATCCCTTCTCCGGCGGGCTGAATCAACAACTAAACAGTAAGTATAGAAAAAGTGTCCGCCCGGGCTGCCGCGCCATTCATATTGAACTCGTGCCTCATAGGTACGCATACAGGCAGCGCCGACGCAGTCAAACGCGAGCAAAACAGCTTCTCGAAGGAAGCGGATTCCTGCGTCCTGATCGAATCTTATCTTCTCCGTAATTTGCAATTAGATTGTAGTAGAACCGTAAAGCCCGCACTGCCGTGATGCCGTGATTATTCATATCTTAGTTGTGTTCTATCAAACTTTCCAGTCATAAATTCATAACTTTTTATGAAGAAGCACGTAGCTACGGGATACTGACTGTGTAACATGCCTTATTTGTCGGACTGGATCCAGTTATCCAGTGCGCTCTCGCTCTTGTACTGTGCATGAAGCAAAAAAAGCTGGCTTCGATACTAACAATTGAATTTCTAATCCCAAATTTCAAAGGTATAGGAACAGACGATTTAAGGCTACTAGATGACGAGCCCTTCCGGACAAGTCGCTTTACTTACACAAATAACTAATAACAACAACAGCAACAACAACAACAACAACTGTAACAAATGATCAATAACAACTGGCTACGGACATGGACATTAAAAATATTGCACTCGCCTGACCAGCTTCTTAGGTTTAGTTTGCGCTGCTTTGCTTTTCTTCTCTACCTGTTGGCCTACTAATTCCGGCCCCTCGGGGCCTGTCTCAAAATCTTGCACTCCGAGCCTGCCTTTCAGTCCAGCCTGGGAGAATCTGCTTCCTGCTCTGTTACTTACTAAATAAAGTTCCCCCTGGGGGAATCAGAACCATACGCACAGCACAGAAACCAGTAAGAAGGGAGTTAAGATGAGTAATTCTCGAATGACGCAGGATTTAGTGTAATACGTACTAACCGAGATGATAGCCTGCCGTCCAGCTGGCGTTATCATTAGTAGAGCCACTCAGGTTGGGCTGGAGAATATACATCTTGGGTTGGCGCTTGCTTTCATGTAACACAGATTTCGCAGCGCAAAATTCTAGATGCAATTTGTAATGGTGAACGTGTTATAACTTTCGAGCTCTCGCGAAAAGTGTCCACCTTTAACCATTAACCTTTAACCGTGTTTAACGTTTAACCTCCGGCTGCCGGTAAATGCGGAGAGTATGAGAGCAAACGGCAAACGCTCGCAGATACGAAATCAGACTTGGAGTTAAACAACCATGAATTTATCTTGGAGTTTGAAGTAGGCCCCAAAAGAGGCGACCAAGCGGGTGCTCGTAGCACTGATCATATCACGAGAGAAAGAGAAAATATCTTGTCTCTTGACCTTGTTGGCGCCTGACGCAAGCGCGTTATACTTTTGAAGTTAGATGGCTTATTGGCCAGAAGACTCACAATATCTGTATGTCAATGAGTCAAAACTGCTCGCTCATCAGCGCCCTTGATTCATTCCGTTTTTGGTTCGAAACTTTTTGTATATAGTGGACATCGCGCTCACGAGCTGGGGGTCGCACTCATGGTGGCCCTGCGCTTCGTCTCCATCATCCCGGTCGCTTTGCTCGCTAATCCATGCTGATATTTCTCTTGAACGACCCCAGAATTCTCGACTGATCACTTGTTGTTTCTCGGACTCCAGTATTGGATAGTTAACTGGGATGGCCTTGTTGATGGCATCCAGGCCGTGCCATATTGATTTGTAGGCTTCAGCAGTAGTCAACCCACATAAATGTCGACGAGATCAGCTAGCTGGCCACCAGCCAGGAAACGCATTATGACTGCAAGACGCGTATGCGGATCTATTGGGTTGCCTGAGACACCAATATGCAACCATGTTAAAGGAAATGGAGGGAAAATATACTGGAGGACAACTTGAGTTCATACCACCGTTAACTTTTTACTACAATTTGGCCAAACTGGGCGCTGTCCTACCTCGTGAACGGTGAGAGTCCATTGCAGAGAGGTCGTTCCAAATATGACTGCAAAGATCGTTGAAATCGTTCTCAGTAAGTCGATAGCGTCTCTTGAACATGGTATTGCCCAAGCGACCGACGTGGTCTTCCCACGAAAAATCAATCGGGGGCAAGTCTGATTCGTCACTATCTTCGCAATCGTCGTTACGAAGTAGATATGCCATAGAGACTCGTGAATTCAGTGCATTCTCTTCAAGCCGCTGTCGTTTCGTGCTGTGCTCACGAAGGTCAACTCGACCTTCCAGGTCATTGAAATCAGACATTTTCAAAACTTGGTCGTCGATTCTGCAACTCACGCGAGTTTGTTGCAAGTGTTTACAGGGATCGTCAAACCAAAGACAACGAGGCAGAGAAACCCATGCAGAGTATGCAGAGTGAAGCAGAAAGGAACCAGAAGATTTCCCAAACAAGCAAACAATGAAGCCGTCCTGAAGCAGACGAAACTCGAGAAAAGATAATCAACAAAGCGATTCAAGGCTGTTCTCATCATTACTGCACACATTGGTAGTAACTTCAAGCTACTCTATGTCGCTACCTTGGTTACAGTGGCTTGCAATATCGCTGCGAGCTACGATTACAGTAGAAGTAAGTTGTCAAGCGTAGGATATATGTTCGGCGGATGCGTTTACAGTACGAGTGAATACATTTATCGTTTTCACACTTAATAAAACAACAAGACCATAAATATCATAGTATTCAATTTAGCGTTTGGCCCATGGTTTCAAGCCAAGTATGGCGCGCAGGCAGCCTCTTCGTGATTTTATCTCTGAATGTGGCCTACATTTTCCCAGAGACTGGACTGGGCATAGACCCCCAACTCGGCGCCATTGTGCTCGTTTTGTTGGTAGCTATCCTTGCTGCAGTAGTCTTTCGAGTGCTGCAGGCTCAGCGCATCGCGAAGGGTTCGTCTACCAACAGCCACCAAGATAGTGCAAGTGCTCGTGGCGCTTTTGCAGAGGATGCGTTGCCAGCGGCGCTCGACGCACTCATGGTGGCAGACAGCAGTTTCATGGCGTTCAGGGAAGCGCTGGTGCGTGCTCAAGGCGTGGGCCTCACAGGTAGCCTTGAGGCAGCCGCGCTCGCAAAGCTAGCGGACCTCGCAGCGTCAGAGCTGGACGCAGCCGTTGAAGGCACTAATCTGGAAAAGCTGCAGGCTATACTAGCAGCGCTGGAGACATCTCCGCACAGAAGTAGCAAAGACGATGGGCACAGCCAAAACAGTGGGTCAAAGCCTAGGATTAGCCTGGAGCAACGCGAATCAGCAGAGGCCACGGCTGCATGTCTCGAAGCACTGCCCAAAGGTGCGGCAGCTTGCCAGGCTGCCCTCGGAGGCCCCCATGGTGCTCGGTGTTCCTCCGCGGCTCGTGACGTGTTGGAGCAAGTTGTGAGCTACGGCGACAACATCAAGCTCGTGCCCTTGGTGGAAGCAGCAGCGCGAGGTCATGCGGTCGCTGTGTCGGCCTTGCTCGCAGCAGGCGCCAATCCTGACGGCGCGGACCCTACAGGGTGTGCTGCGCTCGCGTGGGCAGCTCGCGGTGGTCACGCTGTGCTCGTGGCTTGCCTGTTGGCGCGCGGCGCAGCGCAGGATGCTCGCGACCGCAACGGAGCCACAGCTTTGGATTGGGCTACTCAATTGGGCCATGCGAACGTTATATCTGTTCTTGAGGGCCATAACAACTCTACCTGATCGGAGTGGCTGCGGGGATTTACTCATGTATGGAGCTCAAATGGGAGCGCCGGTTTGATAGCACCTCTCCATTGATTTAGCCCTTTTACTTGTCCGATTTGTTGCGGTATGCTTCACACTCCGCTTAATTCTTTGGGGTTGCCTGCCTGCTAGCTGTGGTGGTGGTGAGCTGTGAGAACAAGCCGTAAGCTGCTGTTGTCTGCAGAATACTTTCAGGATTTCGGCCACCTTAACATATAAAATATGCACTTGCATCTTTATCCCTTCGTTTAGCCCAAAGGAACTGCGATGCTTTACGCGAGCACACGCAATAGGAAGTTACTCAGCTACACGCAACACAGCCCAGTCGGCCATGTTTCAGATGTAAAAGATATATTGCGCAATTCCGGCTTCCGGCCTATGGTTATTAAATAAATAATATAACATCGACTTCTTTAAGTCTTTAAGTAAAGATTCAAGCGGGAGTAATGACAGAAAGGCAACACCAGTTATGTTGACTATGGTCCACCTGCTGACTGCCGAGGTTTTGTCTCTTTTTGGTACTGGCCCCGAAAGGCCCCGAAGGGTCGAAATTGGAATCAGAATACCAACAGGTAGAAGTACAAAGCACCAAGACTAGGACCCGAAGGAGTTGCTTGTACTAGAAAAGGGAGTAATCAGGCACACGTGCCAGAGTGGCCGTAGGTATCAGTTTCTCCACACAAGCCTCGAAGGGCCGGTATTAGAATTAGAATACTAACAGATGGAAGTACAAAGCAAAGCAGGTCATATAAGGAGAGTTGCTTGTACTAGAAGAGGGACTAATCAGGCACATCTTCCCGAGTGGCCGTGTGTCTCTTTTTCTCCACAAAAGCCCGCGGTCCAAAGTGGCACGCTCTTTTACTCTCGTCGTTTCTGGCTTAGATCCCAATCTTGTTCGTGTGCGGGCGCCTCGCGCACTAGCTTTGTCCTAACTGCTCGCTACTCTCGGGGTCGTGATGGGACTTCTTTCCTTAGGAGCACTCAAGGCAAACCTTTACTGATTTCCCTTGTGATTGTTTCCTATTCAGGCCCTTCGGGGCATGTTTCAAAATTTCAGCCCCTCGGGGCCTGTTCCAAAACATCTCTACAAAACAACTCTGCCAGCAGCGCTGAACGTAGCCAATGCTGTGGGCTGAATTTTATGTGCGAGCGATGCGTGTAAGTAAGGATGAAGAGGAAGTGAAGTCCCCTAGTGCTATTATCAGTAAGTTGGGATTTCGAATGTCTCATATGGCCATGATGATTCCCTTTCATCTTGAATTCATCCCAAATGCTACGAAAGCCACTGTGTTTTGCGGCCAGATTTGTTCGCAAGTGCGATGCGTTGAAGGCAAATTCGTGAGATATATTGTTTCGAGAGCAGTGGTGTGGCCTCCAAATCGAACGATAGTGGGAACTGTTCATTGATTGGTTTGAAGTCAACCTACAGAAATGTCGTAGCTCTGCGGCACTGAAATGAGCGTACCGTGCAGTCCGCAAATTTCTATGGGGCCGCAGTATTTGTTTTGTCATCGACCACTTCATTGTTAACCCAGCCTAGGAGAAAGAAGAATATAATTCTTTTATTTGTATCTGTAGTTTAATGACCCCAAATCTTTCATTTGTATCTCTATTGGAGATATGTGGAGATTTTTTCTTAGTATGTGGACAGTGGTTTTATAGTTATTCTGCAGCAGTATCTGTGAGGCTTCAGCATCGGGCGAGACAGAGAAGGGTAGAAACGCATATAATTTTTAGCGCAATAGACACATCTCATTCGTAGGACCGCTACCATCACTTCCATGACCACTCAGGCGAGTGTGCTTGATTAGCTCCTCTTCTGCCTGTGGTAGTGCCTGCATTGCTTCAATCGAGGACCATGCCAATACTCATTTCGGCCTTTGAGCAACAATTAGATTAATAACGCCTACTAGGTCTTGCCGATTTGAGTGGTTCGACTTTGCTGTGGGGAATGAATTGTTTTCCTGTATAAAAGGACTACAGTACGAACGGGGTGATGGGAGCGCGACTTGGCCTCCGTATTGTAACGCCTAGGAGAAAGCCTGCTTTGCTTTTCTTCTCTACCTGTTAGCCTTCTAATTCCGGCTCTTCGGGGCCTGTCTCAAAAGCCTACTTGGTGAAATTAGTGTTGCTTTGCATTATTCTTTCGGGGGGAAGCCAGTGTGAATCTGAAGAGGAGTATCGTCTCAAACTCGACGTCGCATGATGAAGGAGTGAAATACCTTCGTCTTTAGCCTCGAGTTCTGTGGCAAATCGTTTCTGCTATCTTCTGCATCATAAACATGGATCCTAGAGGGTGATCACAAATGGCGCATGGCTCAATGCGGAAATAAATTCGTAATTCAAAAAGAGGCATACAAATGTCAAGGTCACGTAGCCCTTCTCAAGTATCCGTAGCAAAAAATGTTCACGTAGTCCTTCTCAAATAACCGGAGCATAAACATTCTTAAGGAAAAAGGAAGTCCTGCCTGGGAGTCGAACCCAGAATCCCCGGTTCCGTAGACCGATGCCTTATCCATTGGGCCAACAAGACATACAAGAGGACAAAATTTTGGCATTTTGAAAACATTATCAAAATCTCTAATACCTTTACTTACCACTACAGATCTACAGATGGTGATATGAGTGAAGTGTTTTCATATAATTTAGTCCGAAGGTCTAGCTAGACCAAATTCCTTGCAAGGATGAATAAAAGAGCTCAAGACAAAACAAAAACATCCACTTTTAGCTCCTCTGGTGCTTAAAAAACCGCGATAACTGTCAACCTACTTTGGTCCACACTTCAAAATTTGGGTCGTGATGCGATAACACATTTCCTGCGAAGGCATCTCCAACGAGAATAGGCTCTCTATCTAATTTCCTCCATGTTTCTCCTACTCGGTTCGATACTTGAATTTCCTCTGGAATCAACTTCCAAATTCTTATGGGCACAGCCACTCACCATCCACGTGACTTTTTGATGCAAGCAGCGCGTCGTAGCCCACGCAACAAATCGCTAGGGCGAGATTCCCAATGTTAACCAGGGATTCGACACACGAGTGATTATCCAGCTATCTTGCCTTGTCTTTTTGAGTTGATAGAAGCATTTGATGATATTGGAAGTTGAAAGCACTCAAATTCCGTACCTTTTACCCAAGCTCGATGGCTGGCGGACAGTCCGAGGGTGAAAGCAGAGCAGAAATGTTTATATCAATGAAATGGCCGACTGCAGAGCGTTGATCCGTTGGCTCTGAATCCGTGGCCTGAGCCAATTTCAGCTTGTCTTATCTCATTTACCACACAAAACGCTTTCCCGATATTGCGGTGTTCACGCAGTTTCTATGATCTCACATCCTTGCAGTTGCGATAGCGGTGCATGAAATAGACTCCTCGGTGTTCGTTGGGACAACGCAGTGCCAATACGGGAACTGTATATAATCCAGGTTCTGGCTCCTGTGCTATTGAGATTCGTCCTCGTTCTTATTTCGATACAGGTTCTGAGGGGCCGGAATTAGAAGGCTAACAGGCAGAAAAAGAAAGCAAAGCAGCTTATCCATGCGCAACGTGGCCGCCACCGACACGGTCATGGCTAGCTAGGAGAGGAACAAATACTAGAAGACTTATAAAAGAAAACCTAATCAGGCACACATGCCCGAGTGGCCATGATGATGGTAGTTGCGGCCTCCTTCTGTGCTCTGAGAGTACTGCTTACGATTTAAGAGGAGAGGTCCCGCCCGCAGACGAGAGAGGCTACAACGGCGTACAAATACTAGAAGACTTATAAAAGAAAACCTAATCAGGCACACATGCCCGAGTGGCCATGATGATGGTAGTTGTGGCCTCCTTCTATGCTCTGAGAGTACTGCTTATGATTTAAGAGGAGAAGTCCCGCCTGCAGACGAGAGAGGCTACAACGGCGTCTCTGAGGCGAATCAGAAGAAGAGTAGGAGAGTCGCCCGCCCATGTGTAATGTAATTGTAATGTGTGACCCCACACTAGTGTACGTGCGAGTCTAGTCTAGTCTAGTTAATACTCTCCCAAAAACAAAGAAAGGCAAGTACACAGCAGTCACAGAGGCACATAAAGAATGCACTTGAGCTGCATATGCGCTAGCAAATTCGCTCCAGAAGGCCAATTAAGGCTCCAACTGGCGCCTTTCCTCCGAACAAGTCGGCGGGACTGAGTGCTCGTTCGTGTGTCACCACCAGGTCCAAGAGGCAATTCTCTGGGCTATTTTGCCCCAGCAGGGCATCGTCTCAATGTTTTTCTCAGGCGTCGGGCGCCAGCCGATCTCAGCATCGCCTGTCCTCTTTCTTGCTGCGAGCTGCGAGCTTCTGCCAAAACAAGAAACAAGGCTTATGTATATGCTTCAATGTACTTTTTTCTATATGGAACTTATTGCACCTCAACACAGCATCTACTCAGCTATCTATCAAGACTAGTCATCTCGAACCCACTCGAGCAAGTTCGAGTATCTACTTCAATTGCGCAATGCCAGCTTTGAAGTTGAAGTCTTTGGTATTTCTTTTACTTTCACTTAAGGCGCCGCAATTCGCTATACTTGATACTTGCCTGGCTCTGATACAAGAAAAAGGATGATTTAAATTAAAAAATGAGTGCATTAAATACTGGAACTGTAGCACGTCAGGAAGACTTTTTCATATTTGAGGAAACTCATCGCGCGAAGAGGAAGCCACGCGGAGCGCACGCCATCTCACCGACCGCCTATTTGCTGCTGAGTACTTCAAAACACTGAAAATCAAAGCACCTAGAAGGCACAAAGGCGCCGCATTATAAAGCCAGGCATAAATCCGAGGGATGCCTGCATGAATTGCATCGAGAGGCCGAGAGCTGCTTCAGGAACATAAACCAAGTATGTCAGCCAGTCGAAACGCGACCCAACGAGACGGACGCCAACAGTTTGCCCGAAGATAAGATATTTCGCACGCAAAACTTCAAAGAGTCGCAGTGGCAAAGGTTGCGTGTTTTCAGGGTAGCTGCTCACTACCTTCGACATCTTGAGATGGAACGCCAAGCGGTGGTGAAGCAAGTAACTGGCGGCCGCGTTAGGCGTTGGAGTTGACGGCTGTGCTTTCAACATAGCTTGATAAGCAGAATCAAGGCCAACTTCAGCAGCGCCTGTGGTCAGCAAGGACAAGTATCGCGCAGAAGGTGGCAATTCGCCACCCCCGGGTACGCGACGCTCTGGCAAACACATGAAGGCCACGACGCCCTCTACACAGTCGCCGTCGTAGCACGACAAGGTCACAAGCTCCTCGGAATACCACGCGCCGCCGCCTTCCCCATGCCAAAGAATACCAAATTGCTGAGGCTCCAAATCGAAACAAATCCCGTGCACCTCTGCGCCGGTGCACGGCTCTAGGGTAGCAAAGCTAGGCTCGGCCGGCGGGAACCCCAGCTGGCTAAAGCGCAGTTGGTAGCCTCGTAGAATAGCTGGACGAGCTCGGAGCACTGTAATTCCACGAGATTGCATTTTTTCAGCTGAAAGGTTACTGCCAAAAGCGAAGTTGTGAACGAGGCCAGAACTGGGGTTGAGGCATTTCTCTGGGAACGCGTATGCAATGGGCGTATCCATCGTGAGTCTTGTTGTCTTGGTATCGTTATCAAATCTGATGATGCTTCTTCTGTGGATTTGTACAACCTGAGGAAGCTTAAGAGCTCTTCGGAATAAATGACTTCTGAAAAGTGATATCCTAAGGTACGAAGTTCGTAGCTCAGATATGTCAGAGATTAAAAGACTCTCAAGTCACGGGCTAATTTCTCTTTCTTTGTATCTGTAACTGGCGCCACGAGATTATTTTCTTCACGTCTTGCATCAGCTCTCGTGTTCGATGTTCGGTGTTCAGGCGTTCGGTGTTGTTGGGTGTTGGTGAATTCCCAGATTTTTTTCTGGCTACACAACACTTACTAAGGCGCCAGTAACGTTCAGTGATTACCCATAGAAAGAGCATTAAAGGGGCCTAAAAGTCCCAGGAGATCACATCAGGTCCCTTGGGGAGGTGGCGCCGGGTATCCCTCCGACCCCCAGAGGGCGACTCTTGGATCTTACCCCAAATCCCTCTCTGTAAAAGCGCGCCAAAAAAGGGGCGCGCGCGGGAAAAAAGCGCGCGCTTGCGCGCAAAATATTACGTAATAATGGCCCAGAAGGAGGACTTTTTCTGGGGCCAGGAAGTTGGCTCGTTACTTCAGCACTTGCCGATTTCAGAGCGCAAAGTAGGCTTCTATTCAGTGGCAGGAATTGAGCCATCAGAGTTCGATGATTCAGGAGTTGTACGCCGCACAAACCATGACCGAGCGTGGGTAGCAACGCCCTTGTATCGTGAGGTGCGTCTGCTTCTCGAAGCACATTCATTCGCTGGCTACCTAAGCTAGCGTACTGGATTAGGTAGCCATGACTATCAGTAATGGATGGGCTCATAAGGCTCATTAGCTACTCCAAAAGTGAGAACAACTGCAGCACCTAGTGCTCATTTGTACTTATCCCTGCTTGACCCTAGTCTACTACTTCTCGGTTGAACTTAATTTCATGATTGAGCAACACACTGCACCCCTTTTACCAGGATGGTGGAGATGTTTGGTTTGGTGCTGGTATATGCGACGGGCTAGGATTGTTTGGGGACGGTATCGCCTCATATGTCTCGAAGGAGCTGGTAGCGAGTTTACGCCGGCACCAGCTACGGACTCGAAAGCCTGAATTAGCTCTCAAGGAGGCCTTTTTAGAATGCGACGATACGCTCAGAAATGACGAACAAATTCGGTAAGCAACCCGTTACTTAACTTGGTTTCCCAAACCAAGGCAGGAAAAGTGCAAAAGAAAAACTATTTGAACACTGTATCTTAGATTGGACTTCAGCAAAATTTTAAATGTGGAGTGTTTGGGAGATAGAGTGCTTTTCATGCTATCTACAAGTAAGTACATTGAGAGGAAGATTAACCCCTCGGTGTGAACGAATGGCGTCAGGATGAATGCTGTAGGCAGCGGCACCACCGCGCTAATGGTCGTCGTGCACAAGTTCAAGCTGTGGTGCGCGTGGTGCGGCGACTGCGGCGCGGTTCTGGGGCGCCGGACCGTGAAGGCGGGCACGAACCCGGGCGACAAAGCTGCAGTCGCGATGGCGGCGCAAGGCGGCGGTGTCCTCAACGATGACGGCGAAGACGACCACTTTGACGTGAGGACGAGCTCGTAGTCGCACCTTGGGTAGCGTTGATTTGAGGATCCTCCAATTATAAAGTCCTTGTCGATACTTGTTTCGTTCTTGAATTACTTTACTTCTCTTTAATCTTACTTTTTGGAATCAAATCCCTCTCAAGTATCGTTTCCTTTTCTCTGGAAAACAGCTCGAGGCCCGCAAAATAACCCGCGAACACACGCCCACGGACCTGCGGGAGCGCGCGCGGTGCTTAGACGCCGGCGCCCACGTGTCACAGCCGACGGAGCCGGGACTGGCCGACGCGCGCCTGTGGCGCAACCCGGAAATGACCGAAATTGGCATCACGGTGCGCGTGAAGCGGTTTTGTGCGCAGCGCTATATAGTAGTTGCTATCACAGCAAAAGAGAAGAAGAGAGAAGAGGATGGATTCGAAAAAGAGGATGCGCATTCCTTTCTTTTTTGAGCTCCTCATCCTCGAGTACACTGTGACAATTGTTTCAGGTTTCAACTGTTGTTGTTGTTGCTCTCGCTTGATCGGGTTGATTCGTTTTCAGTTGAGCCGATCTATCGGCCACCATGGAGCACGCAGCGTGGGGGTGATTCCCGACCCAGAAGTGAAAGAAATTGCGTTGACCGTGCTCGACCAGTTTGTCATTTTGGGCAGCGACGGCCTCTGGACTTTCGTGGAGCCTCAGGAAGCGGTGGAATTGGTGGCGTTTGAAATGGCCGTGGCAGCAGGGAGCTTCGGCAGCAGCAGCAGCAGCAGCTCGAGCAGTAAAAAGAAGGGCAAACAAAAGAACGTGCGCGGCACCGGAGGCGCGGACCGTGCGGCGGAACGGTTAGTCGAGCTGGCATCTCAGAGGTGGGCGGAAGAAGAAGACGACTTCCGGGACGACGTCAGCGTGGTGGTGGTAGCCCTCCCCTTGCACGCGAGTCAAGCCGACATGCACGCCGCGATGGCCAAGCAGAGCACCACGAAAGAGCGCAAAGAAATGTTAAGAACAAAACAGCGCGCCAACAGCAAAGAGGATTTAACCGGAGCTGAACCTGGAGCTGATGCTGCCACAGACGGCAAGAACGGAAATTCAAGTTGATTTCCATCATTTCGTCAATTTATTTCCTGTTTTATTTCCTCCGCCTTCATTTTATAGTAACATTGTTTTTATGTATTCAGCTGCTGCCAGGGCGCGCAAACCAGCAGAAGCAGACGAAACTAGTTTCGTCAATTTCCTTCCAATTGGGTCTTTTAATATCTATTATTATCAGGAGACTGTAGCTTTCCCTATTTCTATGTCTAAAACCCTTAAACAAGACACAGGAACAGTAGCAGGAGCAGAATTGAATCCTATCCTCGCGGCCCACCGGCCCTTCAGTAGTCATTTGCATTAGCATTAGTCTTGGTAACCTCCACCTCTTACTCCACCTCAATTGCACGCCCCGCAGCCCGCAGCTGTTAGCTAATACTCTAACACGAACACTATTAGCCTATTAGTAGTTAGTAACTGTTAGTGACCTCTGGCCTCTTACTCCAATTGCCAGTGTCCAGTTATCTCAAAATTCTAAACATTAAGGAGGACGAGGACACTGTTGTATCTCTAATCTATAATTATTTACGCCAAAGCAAAGCAACGAAACAACAAATCAGGAGTCAGGATATAATCACACGAAATTATGAAGGACTTGATTCATGACACTGCAATTCGGCCGAGTTGACTGACATAGCCATCCCTGACCTAGCAAGGCAAGATCAGAGGCCGCACCGATTCAATATTGAGTCCTCAATTACCAACTTCGGCCATTTCCACTTGCTTGGCCCAGTTGGCGATGCTGGTGACGTCCTCCGGCGAGATGCCCATCTCCAAGAAGTCCTCGGGGCACGAAAGGAAAATGGACCGTGTGTCGTATTCTTCCTGAGAGACACGCGAAGAAGAAAGAGAAAAGAGAAAAACACGAGGAAAGAGAATGCAAAGAACGAGAGGACTGGTGATGAGGACCATCAAGAAATAAAAAAGGTGGCGATGGGCATGGAAAGCAGGAGTTCTAGAAGCACGTTTGGTTTCCATCTAATAATAATAATGAGATTCAGAAATAAGTAGTATACGACCAACACGAACCTCGCGAAGGCGTTTGGCCGTGGCCACGGAGCACTTCAAGTAACTGAGCACCACGGGAAGCCGCGCCGAACGCCCGGGCACCTTCTTCGGAGACGGCTGGTCGTCCTGGGGTTCAGGCGCTGCTGGCGTTGGCGCTGGTGCTGCTATTTCTGAGAGACCCTCCCTGTAGGCCTCGGGTGGCCCACCCATGGATGGGACAAACGACAAGCCCGGTGGGGCCTCCGGCGCAGCAGAAGAAGCAGGTTGCTGATGGTGGCTGCTCCAGTCCTGCTCGCCTGCTCCTCCCGTAGCTGGTGCCGCATTCGGAAGCCAGCTGCTGTTGGTGCCGAGAATGGTGCCGTTGCCCAAACCCCCAGCGACGCGAGGCGAGTTCGATGAGGCCGACGTTGGTGACACTTCGCCGCCATTGCTGCCTGGCGGCCCAACTGGAGCAGACAAAGTCCACCCAGCAGCCGGAGAAGTGGGGGCAACGTCCTCGAGAGGCGGCAACGACGACGACGACGGTGGTGGTGGTGCCTGTAGCGGGTACGCTTGGCTCGCTGGCCACCCCGTCGGAGGTTCCGGCATCTGAGCGGTTGCTCCTGTGGGCGCATCAGCGGGCCAAGACGCCGCCACAGTGACGTTCTGAGGAACCTCCACCGGAGGAACCACTTTCCGAGGTGCTGGCGCAGCTGGCGCAACTGCTGCTGCAGTCGTTGTTGGCTTGTGCTTCTCATTTGCAGTAGCGCCAGCGGCGGCGGATGCGCCCTTGTGCTGGTAGCGGCAAGCGTCGCCCTTGTGGCAGCGGCCTTTCGCGAAATGTATGCAGTGGCTGGCAAACTGCGCTTGCGTCCATTCGCTGACGCCGTCGTAATACTCGATGAATTCCTGGGGCACAACGAAAAGCGCGGCATGCGCATGTTATACATCGAAACATTTGCGGGAAATTCACATGAAGAAGGACAAAGCTATAAACAGAAACTCAAAAGGCAGAGAAAACGAGAAATAGAAGAGAAAGATGACAAAACTTATTGAAGGAGCAGTTGCGGCAAGAATGATGGCACGGAAGTGTCTCCTACTTGTTTGGTGTAAAGACCGCCGTCGTCCGCGATCCGCCGCTTTTCCAAGTCCGCCGCTGTAAACTGATCACCAGTCACAGCACATGTCTCTACGATTGCGCCCGTATCTATTGCTGCTCCTGCTCCCGCTGCTGCTCCTGCGGCTGCCGTTGTGGTAGGTGCAGGTGCTGGACCTTTCTTGTCTGCCTTGTTCTTTTTGCCTGCTTTCTTTGAATTTCGACCAGTAGTATTGTCGCCACTTGCTGCTCCTGCTGTGTTGGCTCCCGGCAGCGGTGGTTTTGCGCTAGGCGCCCCTTGGTTGCGCGGCACGTTGCACACTTCGCAGCGGCCTTGGTCGGGGTCGTTGCTGAAGGTGCAGGCCAGGCAAGTCCACAGGTGACGCTGCTGGGGGGTGCCGCCGCAGAGAACGCCATGGGGGTTGTCGTAGCCGCCGTTGAAGGTGGGGGGCACCGCGGTGACTTCGGCGGGCCGGGCCGAGCTGCACACTTCGCAGCTGAGCGCTAAGCTGCGGTTGTGGAACGTGCACGTGTCGCAGGCCCACAACAAGTCCCCCGCGCCTTCTGCCGTGGTCACTGCTTCGAAACCCGTTTTTTTCGGCGCGGGCGCTGCGGGAGGCGTAGGCAGCGCCGCAATGGACTGCCCTAGCCGCAAAGGAGGATTCTGATTAGGTCCACCACCGGAATGAAGGCCCACGGACTCTGTGATGGCCTTGGCGAGGTCGCCGTTGTCGTCGTCGTCGACGTAATCGTTGTCGCTGTCACTGGCGTTGGCTTCTTTCGCCATCTGCGGTGCTTTCGAGATACGGCGCCCGCCACTTTTCATCGCCCCTTCCTTGCTGCCTGTGTTGCTGGCGCTTTTCCCACTTCCTCCTCCGGCGCTATTGCTCCTGCCCTTTTTCTGCTTGGAAGTGATCGTGGCGCCTGCCACACCTTTCCTCAACGCGTCCACATCCTCTTCCTCGTCGTCGTCGTCATCCTCTTTCCCACCGTTCTCCGCTTCAGCTTGCTTCCTCGCCAATCGCGCAGCTTTCTTGGCCGCGTGCTTCGCAGCTTTGGCCTCCAGGCGAGCGGTTTCGGCGGCTGCAGCGGCGGCTGCTTCTGCGGCGGCTTTTTCTTTGCGCTCGGCCGCTGCTTCGCGTTTCTTGGCAGCTTTCAAAGCCTGTTGGGTTGCTTTGTCGTCTCCTGCAGCACTAGTGCCAGGAGCTGCAGCCTTGGCTCCTTCCTTCTCCCGCTTCTCATTTTCCCTGATGAGTTGTGAAAGTAAACTGTATGAGTGAGGGGAAGTTGAAGAAAGAGAGATAAAGAGTATGAAAAAAGGGCAATGAGATTGTTGCGATTTCGTATACCTCTGCACCTATAGCACTATCCTTACCTCTGCTGCTCAGCTGCTTCAACGTCTTCT
>Ga0307931_1001121_pt1 | contig 17558 bp, 11 predicted proteins | sample OrgLakmetageno47_FD_201816 | JGI IMG/M metagenome (GOLD analysis project Ga0307931, IMG submission 201816) | Saline water microbial communities from Organic Lake, Antarctica - #47 | ecosystem: Environmental > Aquatic > Non-marine Saline and Alkaline > Saline | place: Antarctica: Organic Lake... | reverse complement strand
TGGAAATAAACGGTCAGTACAGGGTTTTTTTTTTTTTTTTTTTTTTTACGAGAATGCGTCTATGATTATAATTCTCAAACCAAACAACAAAAAGAAACACGAGAGGCGAGATCAAGGGATTAAGGATCAGGATCAAAGCGACGAGGGCGAATGCTTAAATCCAAAACCCATTCCCCGTCCTTTGACTAGCAACCACCCCCGAATTGGAAGCAGAAGCGCGAAGGGAAATAACTCGCGTCTAATGTCGGCACCCCTCCTCTGACGCCGTTTCGTTTGCCAGACCGAGCAACCAAAAGCCGAGGCCAATGGTTTCCTTCGCATGGACTTCGCATCCACACACCGGTGGAATATTCAGACGTCGCTGTAAACCATGTCCACGTCACCGCCGCCCCCCAAACAGAAGCGCTTCTCGGCTCTTGTCGGCTTTGTTGGACGAGGGCTTGGTGGAAGCAGCGGTGGCCGCCGCGGCATGAGCTGCAGCGCTCGTGCCCGCGCGAAGCATGCTGGAAGCTGCGCCAAACATGCCACCTTTGCGCGCAGAACTGCCGCTGCTGCTACTGCCGCTGTTGCTGCTAGACGAAATTGGCCCTCTTGCGCCTGCAGCAGAACCATAACGAGGGTGATAATTGCTGCTCGGACCGAGCGTTTCTTCATCGGCTTCGCGCCGGTCTTCAGGACCCGGCGCCGTCGTTGGTTCTCCTGTTGCGGCGTCGTGCTGGTTTGCCTCGAAGGGCGGTGCTTCGTCGTTGGGCGGAGACTGCGGCGACAGCACCAGCGACTTCTTGCGGCCTGCGCCCCCCGTCACGAGGTGCGCCACCAAGTGCTTCACGTACTTTTGCCCCAGCTGCTTCCAGGTGACCACTCGCTCGCTGCGGTGAAACGCCGGCGACGTGAGGCGCAGCCGGTCCCGGTCCAGCTGCACGCCTAGCTTCTTGCCGAAGCCCACAGTGGTGAGGGCGAGCTCCACTTCGCCAATTCGGAAGTACTTCAGGTAAACCCCACCTGCTTCAACGCCACTGCTACCGCTGCCGCCGCTGCTGCTGCTCACAGTATTGCTGTTGCTGGAGGTGGTTGCAGTGCTACTGCGGCTGGTACTAGCACCTCGGCTGGTGCTAGTCCCTCTGATAGACGGATAGCCACCCCAAGAACCACCACCAGCGCCGCTAGTAGAAGTATGATGGTCGCCTTCGTCATTCTCTTCGTCTGAGCTGCTGTCCTGGGCCAACTCTCGAGACCCCCCCACTGCTGACCCCCCAAACAAACTGCTGCCGCCGCTGCCCAAAGCAAAACGGTTGCCGATCAAAAAACGGTCGCTGGCGGCTGCGCCGCCCGCAGACAGAGCGGTGCTGGTTCCAGAAAAACTCCCCAAGCCGTCTCCACTGCCGCCAGAACTGCTACTGCTGTGGCCGTGGCCGTTGTGACCGCTGCCATGGGGGTTGCTCACGGGGCCCCGGAGGTTCGCCAAGGTGGCCGCAGCCTGCCTGGACTGCGCGGGAAAGAAATAGGCGTTCAAAAACGCCGCCACGTCAGCGCTGAGTTGCACTTGCACCGTGTGCTTTTCTTCCGGAAACAGCGAAATTTGCAGCTCCGTGAACACTTTCACTTCTGCACCACTGCCACTGCCACTGCCACCATTATTACCACTGCTACTGTTCCCGCTCCCACCAGCGCTGTTGTTGTGGTGGCCCACGAGCATGGGGCGGGTCGCAGTCGCGCGGACTTGAAGCATGTTGGCCCCCGGCGCGAGAGCGTGGCGCCTCCCGTTGCATTTGGGGGCGCGCAAGCTCGTCGCACCGCAACACGTCCACTCGCAGGCAGCTGCCGACGCTGCTGCGGTGACTGCAGCCGTGGCGGCTGGCGAAGGAGATGGTGACGTCACTGCCCATCCAGCACCTGGGATATCGCCACTGTGCACTCTTGCTGTGCTCTTTCTCAGGTTGCCACAACTGCTCGAGCCGCCTTGGTCGGCGCTGCTGCTATTTACAGTCTCCCCACTGCTGCCGTACTGGCTACTGCTAGTAGTGCTCGTCGTAGCACTGTCGCCGCCGCTATCAGGGCTGAGAGGGGAGTCTACAGCACCATTCGTGGGAGTCACTGCACCTGCTGTTGCCTCAGAAGAAGGCGATGCAACGCTAGGTTTCGGCCCAGGAGCATCAGGAGCTGGAGGAGGAGGTCGGAAAGAGGGCCCAAAAAAGCCTTCTTCGCCCCAGTCGTTGGTGTGGCAAGCACATGCGGCTTGATGATTCGCCTCCGGCTCAAAAGGGCGAACGCAATGCTTGCAGAGAGGCGCAACCTTGCGCCGTGGCTTGAAAATGACCTAATGTGGTATACATGCGCATGCGTTCGCGAGAAAGTCAAAACAAGACAAAAACGCAACGAAATGGAGATACAGGGAGCGCACGCGGCAAGACAGTACAGCCAACAAGTACCTGCGCTTCATTTTTCAAAACATTATTGAAGCAAAAGATAAGCAAGCAAAGATAAGGAAGAAGTCAACTCATCGCTCACCTCTGCATCCGGGAACGCTTGGGACTGCGGCCCTGGCTTCGCGTTAAGCATGCAAAACGACTCGAGCGTTACCACAGACTCGACCTGGTGGTCGGACCAAAACCGGTGCTTCCCCGACAAGCCGCTGAAGCCCACCTTGTAAAATGAACATTTGTTGATGGGAATATGACGCAAGAAGTAGAGCAGGAGAAAGTTCAAAACATGCAAAATTGCGAATGAAAAATTCAGAAGATGAACATGGTGGAGAGTAAACTAGCTATTCAAACTGAGGTCACGGGGATTAATAATACGTGCGCTACGTGTGCTGTGGGCGAATTGAAGATGGACGCGCACTCGCCCTAATATGATAATCCTTCCCTAATATATATACACATACACATCATTCGCAATACCTTCACGAGGTCCCGCCGCGCCCCCAGGGCAGAATCTTGCGCGCCTCCCGACTCTTCGCGCAGCGGCCGCAGCACCCAGACTCCTGTGCCGAGCGAGTACTCCACCACCTTCGAATTGAAAAAACAAACAGACAAGAAACAAATGGCATGCAATCGTTCATAAAACGAGTTGCATCGAAAAATGACCACGAAAACAGTGTAGGTACGCATCGAACACATTGTCCGCCACTGCGATTTCATTTGCTCCAAAGTACTTTCCCTCACCTTGGTGGCTCGAGGCGGATGAAGTTGCCGCTGCAGCGCTAGCGACGCCAGCTCGCCTTCCACCAGTGCCTTGAGCGCGTACCTAATATAATACAATATAGTAGTAGGACAACAAAAGTGAGAACGTGGGAATGAATAGAAAAAAAAATGGGAAAAAAAGCACACGCACACGCACAACGTATTTGTAAGGGATTACACACGGTAGGCAGTGCACAAATAGCAGAGTTGGACACAAAAAGAGAGCAGAGCACGCACCTTGAGTCGCGTGATTCAGCGTCGACACGTAAACTATTGGCCTGTGCGAGTAGAGTCCAATGTATACAAAATGACGCTTAGTGCGCACAATGCTTAAACTTTGCGTCCATTGAATATTTTTCGCACAATGAGAGCAACTATTGCAGCACATTACCACCGCCACACAACTCACCTGAACGACATGATACTCTGCGTTGGTGCGCTTGGCGTCAGCGGCGCTATCCTTCCTCCCTCGGGTGGGCTGGTAAGGCGGCGCGAGCAAGAGGTTCTGTAACGCGTCGCTGAGAGTCTCAAACTCCCCGCTGTCTAATTCCACCTGGTAGTGAGAAAGACACGTTAAAAACAAACACATACATGAGACCAAGGCATTCAAATATCAGAGCAATAGTGAGGATTGATTCAATTCCGAACAAATCTCTCCTTTCTACAGCTTTATCGCTACTCCTCCTTTTCACCTTCACTCTCAGCCAGCAAATGGCGTTACATTTAATTTAGGATTAGGTTGTTTATGCCTCCTTCTTCCTTACCGTCACTTCCGGCAGGTCAATTCGCACCCGCTCAGCCAACGAGCCCACTGCTTCTACAGGGGGCTCATGCTCGATTGGGTTGCTCTTGCTGCTCAAGCCTTTCCTATTCGTGAAGGACGACGACGACAGCGATCGTTTCTTGCTGCGTTTCTTCTTGTTGGCGGCAGCTGAGAGCTTTTTATTGACACTTTGGTTGGAGCTCCTGCGGCGGTGTTGGTGGTGGAGCACCGAGTACAGAGGAGGAGGCATGTGAAGCTGAGACGCGCTGCTGTTGCTGTTGCTGCGGCGTGAGCGGTTGCCTGTCTCCATAGGAGCAGCTCCAGAATTCGTCCGCCTTCTTCCTTTCCCATCTTCTTTTCCTCCTCGTTCCACGCCTTCCTTGCCCTCATCATCCTCTCCATCATCATATTGCTCATTTTCATCCTCGTCACCTTCATCAAAGCCTTCGCTGTCCTCGAGCCGCACAGCATCGGTCATGGCCACACACGCCGACCGCCACGCCGCTTTAGAGACCGCAAAGAAATGCTCGGTGCGGTGGGTTAGCCCAAATGGAGACATCACCGGCCGCAACAGAACTGATGACGAATTCTGGCGTGCGTCCTGGAACAGCAATGATTATCGTGTACCACGTTAGCCCCAATATGAACGTCAAATCAAAATGATGAAACAGAAAAAAAAATCGAACTAATTGCATTTTAAAAAAAAAGCACACAAAAGTATTATAAGTACACACAAGCGCAAGCGTAACAGCAAGTGTTATCATGCAAAGAATGGGATGCCAAAGTATCCAAATCATCCAAGTGAAATGCTTGTATAAATAGGGAAGTGTCAAATCTACACACCTGCAAATCTTTGAGCCAGCACACCCCTGCGTTTACGTCAACATCCATCGACATGATGTACGCTAACGCGCCGTCAACAGTCAAAAGCCGCTCGTGCTTCTGGTACACGGCTAACCCACCGGCGTGCTTGGACGTTGCCACGCTACTTGCACCACCATTGCCGCTGCCACTGTTGCTACCTTGAGGGTTCTCGTTCGGAGTCTGGTTGTTCTCAGCTTGTTTGCGAGAATTGGGGTCCTCTGCAGCGCCATTGGTCTTTTCATTCGGGCAGCAGTAGAACACCCCTAAATCTCGCCCTACGAGAGTCGCGGCAGCTACCCCCAGCACCACGGAGCCTCGGGTCTTGGGGCACAGCAAGTTGGCCTGAGGATTCACAAACTGCACCCGGTACCTGCACACACATGTGGGGTAAAATTCATAGGAGGTGTGTGAAGGAGGAAAAAGGAAAATAATCTAGGTAGTGCGAAAGTTCAAGACTTTAAATCGAAGTAAAGGGTAGATATTTGATTACAAAAGTTATAGCTCAAAGAATAGTCGAGCAGATCAGAAGTTTGCACAAGTTACGCGCTGAATCTCTCACATTATCAACACACTAACCCGCACCCGTGTACCGTATGGTGTTTTCAAACGTGGCCGCCGCTGCGGCGGCGTGAGCAGAAGCTGCCGCTGCTGCTGCGGCTTGCGCCCTTGCTTCCGCTTTGGCTGCCTCGGTGAGCCTCTGCCCTGACGACACATGTCCCATGCCTCTGCCTCCACCTCCACCGCCGCCGCCATTGCCGCTACTGCCGCCGCCTCCAAGAGAGGACCCGCTGCTCAAGCTCCCGCCGCTGCCGCCTACAAACCGCTCTGGCACTGACGCATCACTGCTGCCCCTCGACAAAAACAGTTTGGACAAATGGTCGATCGGAGCTTGCGGGCCTGTAGAGACCCCTACTGGAGCAGATAAACCAACACAACCGCTACTACTGCTGTCAAAGCCGCTGCGATTGCCTCCGTTATGCCCTTCCTCACCTCCTCCACCTTCATTGATGCCACCTTGGCCGCTACTAGAGCCTTCTTCATTGCCACTGCTATCACTGGCAGCAGCAGCAGCGGAATTAGCCTCCTTTGCGGCCATCAGCTCGTGCCAGCATTCCATCAAGTACAGCAAACGGTCACGCGCCGCGAGTGTGTACACGAGCCGAAATTCGCACACCTGTAATTTTGACAAATACAATGTTGACATTGGAAAGAGCGCGATAGCATCCGAGTAATTTGGTTAGAAAAAGAAAGAACATAAACAACACACACCTCAACATCGGTCCGTAACAGTGGTGCCGCCGCCCACGCTTCATCGATATTATCCCCTGAGAAGTCTTCGTCGTCCTCGTCGTCATCGTCGTCACCATCGTCGTTCTCGCTGTTGTATTCGTCACCGCTATCACCAGCTGTAGACCCAAAGTCGCCACTCATAGCGCTGGCGCCACCGTCGCTCAAAACTGACTCAGACCGAAGGCGCTGCCCTGTTCCTTTTTGTAGAGGACTAGTACCAGCAGGAGGAGGCAACAATTCACCGCTCCCTAAAATCCGCCTACCGAAGCCGTCTCCTCCTCCTTCAGCAGTCTCGACAGGCACCAGAGCTTCGTCTCCAGAATCGTCTTCAGAATGGTCGTCGTCGTTGTCGTTGTCATTGTCGTCGTCAACAGCCCCTACAGCTGCTGCTGCTGACGTATCAAGGACCCCCGAAAAGGGGTGTTCTGGGTCCAACTCGGAGCTTCGTCGTCGCTCGATTTGGAGGGCAGAAGCAGCGGCAGCCGTGGCTGCTTGAATGCTGCTCGTACTGATGCTGGACCGCCGCCGCCGCATGAGGACTGCACCGCCAGTGCTGCTGCCTCCGCTGCTGATGCTGGCACGGCGGTGGCGAATGGAAGGACTCAGTAGTTGCTCAGGGCTGTATGACTGCGCGCCTGCTGCTGCTGGCGACGGCGGTAGATTTGTCGACTCACCAAGAGGCAATGGCTGTGCTGGTGTGGGTAAACAATGAGGCGGTGGCTGCAGAGACACGTGATTGGTCCCGAAGAAAAACAACGACGGTTCAAAAGGGGGTTGCTCTGCTTCATTGTCCTTGCCATCGTGAGCAGCAGCAGCAGCTCCGGCACCAGCGTCGGTCGGCACTCTGCCCTGGCTTTGTTGTTGCTTCGTCGAAGGCTCTTTGGTCTTCTGAGGAGCTTCTTTACCAATTCCATGCCCTTCATGTGCTTCGTCTCGCGGTTGCCAGTCGCTGGCTTGCCTCACTGATATGTTGGCGGCTGCGAGCACCACATCCCGTCCTCCGTTAGCCGACAACGATGATGATTGGCTGTTGTTTGTAGACATCCCTAAGCCACCGTGCATCGACTGTTGAGCGCTCCGAACCAGGTGCCGCTGGTATTGATGTGCCAATCATTAAGACATATATTGTACCAAACAAACGCGATAGCAATATTGATAAGAGAGTGGCCACTTAAAGGACTTGGAGGGTACGAAAAAAGTAGCAAAAAAACAAACAACATTTGCATCCTCATCGTAATACTAGTCACTGCACCTCGATACACACATAATAGGTACGGTACCTGATCTAAGAGGGCGCGCAATAGCGCAGGCCCGCGCCCAGCGCCTACAGCAGCTGCAGCGGCCTTTTCTTCTTCTTCGTCGTCGTCGTCGTCGTCTTCGGGTCGACTCCGAACCCGCTGCAGCACAGCCGCCACCGACGGCCAACGTGAGGTCGACGATGAAGGCCGCTGCGCACTTTGCCCGCGCAGAAGATCTCCTAGAGCACCGCCGCCGCCACCTTCTATGATGGGGTTGAGGCGTGCGCCCGTGCCAGAAGAAGAAGAAGAAGAAGATGATGATGATGAATTATCTGTTGAAGAAGTGTCAGCATCTCCAGCTTCTGCGCTATTGGCAGCACTAAGTTCTTCTGAAGATATACCCAGTGCTTCATCATCCTTCTTCTTACTGTCGTCATTGTCGTTGGTGCTGTTGCTTGCAGTGGCTTTGCTCAGAGGTAAAAGCTGAGGCAATGCAGCAACAAAAGCATGTGGTTGAGCGATGATACGCGCCGAATGCAGTTTCGAGTCTCCCATTTCCGCATTCGCAGAAGTAGCGTGCAACGGTCCAGCAACCGCAGCAAAACGCCTCAGAGGGACCAGATTAGTGCTGGCATCGCTGCTATCACTGCTGCTGTTGGCAGTGTTACTGCTGCCACTATCACCAACATCGACGAAAACGTCCTGGAGTCGGTTGTCGAGTGCGAGGCGAAGATACGGCAGTGAAGTAGACATTGGAGCCCTTTGCTTCTGGCGTCGTTGCGCTTGGCGGTGAAGCAATTGACTTGGCACAATTGAGCGACTCGAAGACTTGGTCGCATCGAGACGCCGCAACTTTTGATGCATGGGAACGAAAGGAGAATAGAACGAGGGAGAAATTCTATGAGAAATCATAAATGTACAATGAAAACAAGTTTATTAAAGTAGAGATGAAAATGAAAAGAAGCTGACAACTCTGAACGCAGAAAGCAATCATCATCCACATCTATAGCATGTTATCGCATTACGCACTTCGAAGACGAGGCCGTCGCGATGGTCGCTGGCATTCGATCCGTTATTGGCAGCACTACTCGTTGACGACTCCGAAGATGGCCAAACGCTCACGAAAGCCGGTGAATGGCGGCACCGTAAATTTAGGGCTACAATGACATCAGGCAGGCTGCGCGGCTTCACTTGAACAGCGGTCTCTTTGGCTTTGCTCAACGGATGAGGTGGAAGCGGAGAAGAAGGCTGCGGTAGTGGGTTCAGAAGCTCTTCTTTACGAGAATCGCTATCAAGGTGGTTGACTGCATCCTCGTGAATGTCGAAGTCGCCTCGTCCATCGGTGTTGTCCTGAGCACTAAGACCGTCAGATGAAGGCCTGTTCTGTGCACTGGGATCCATGTCTGAATTAACCAAAGAAGAGGACGATGCGCGAGGCGGCGCGACTACCCAAGCCAACAAGTCTAAAGGTAAAGCTGCCCACACCCCTACATCACTCTCTAAGTCCAAAGCACTGGCGTGCGCGTCGGCTGCTGCGCTAGCGTGCATAGCCCGGTGCAACATTCCCAAACCACCACTGCCACTGCCGCCACCGTGAGTGCTGCTCCGGGTACTGTTATTGTTGTTGAAGTCGCTGTTTTTGGCATGATTCGGCCTTGCACTGCAAAGGCTGTCGAGATAAGACGAAGGACCAAGCGCGGCAAAGTCAAGCGATACACTCACTCCTCGGCTTCGGAAATAGGATAGAGGGTCCCAGGCATGGTCGTTTGCAACGGCTTCAAAAGCAGCAGTAGCAGTAGCAGATGCAGCAGCCACAGCAGCAATGGTGTTGGTGTTTTTCATTGACGATGGCAAACCGCTACGAGAGCTCCCTGGCAGAGCATTTAGGTTGCTATTCTCGCTGTCACTCCCCTCAAGAAAAGAAGCTTCGCTGTGCGTTGAAAGCGGGGATAACATTTCCGGTGGAGACGCAGCATTCGAATTACTGGCGCTCTCACTGCTTTCTGGAACAGCACTAACTGCACTTGTAGTGGTGGTTGTGAGACGACGTGCAGCAATTGCTGCAGCAGCCGGCGTAAGCTGCGTGTGGTGCGCAAAAGGGGCGTCGCACTGCCAATCGAGCACAGCTGTCGCACTCAGGCGAGGCAGCAGAGCCAGGAGCTGGTGTCGCCGCCGCGGATCTGCCCTTTGCTTTCCACTGCTGCCACTAAAGCCGCTGCCGCTGTTGAAGGTTGAACTGCGGCCTCCTCCAGTGTCAAAACTACAAAAACCAGAAGGAGAAGTAGTCTTTACGTCATCGTCACCGCTGCTGGTACAATCACTCGAAGGCCACCAATCCGAAGGCGCAACAGCAGGCACGCTGAGGGTGACGGAGGTCAAAGACAAAGCATGCACGTCACGCCTCTTATCGCTGCTGATCTTACTGCTCTTACCGCTGCTGCTATTCGAAGAGGTGCCATCATTCCCGTGACTGAAATTACCACTGCCGTCGAAACTGCTCTTGCTGCTACTATCAGGTTCTAGACCATGATTATGGATGTAAGAGGCAGGGGCATCACGGAGGTTTCCTCCAGCACCGTCTGATAAGGTTGAAGGATCAAGAGGCGCCTCAAGGTACTCAAGACGGTTCACATGCCACATCACACAAGGCGCAGGAAGAGGAGGAGGACGAGGAGGAGGAGGAGAATGAGAAGAAGCTCCTTCGTGATCTCCTGGTGTGGCGCCAGAACCTGATAACACCTGGCTTGGGCCGCCTTGCTGTTGCTGCGGGCGCGGCGGCAGTGGTGGCGGCATCGCCAAGGAACCGCTTCGGGCCCGCCGGGATGATGTTGGCTTACTGGCGCCACTGCTATCTGCCGCCGCTGCTGCCGCCTCGCGCGCTTCTCGAGCAAGGAGGTGGGCTGGTTTCGGGGGTTCTGCCAGCACGAGCTTGAGGGTCGCGTCGTTGGCCACCAAGCGCATTGGCCCGTGCAACTGCAGCCGCCTCGTGTCCCACCACGGCAAGGGAGGCGGCGGTGGCGGTGCCAGCACTGGCGGTGGTGGTGGCTGCAATGACAGCGAATGATGATGTAGGTGGTCAAGGCGCTTATCATCGCTCGCCGGTATTTCTTGAGGGGGAGGACTGGGCGTGAAGCGCTTCACTGCTGCGGCCACAGCGTCGAGCTGAGGGGGATAGGAAGCGCCGTTCCAGGCCACGCGCAGGCCCTGAAAATGCAGGGATGGGTCGAGGTACAGCTTTTGAGGCATTTTGGCCGAGAGCAACATCACGGGATAACAATTCCCATCAGCGATAGAACCTCCAGAGATATCTCCACTACCTGTAGCAGCAGCAGCAGCAGCACTTGCAACACTGTCAGGGGAAGTTGCTGCCACTGCTGAATCACCCATCAACATGTTATTGAAGTCTGTGGCAGTGGCTTGTGCACCGTTGGAGCTATGAAAGAGGGGCACTGCTTTGGATTCGCTGAGATGAGGCAGCGCAGCCAGGCTAGCGGCAATAGCAGGGGCGCACACGATGCGAAGTGATTCCCAACCCACCAACTCGTCAGTTGCCACCTCGTCGGTGCTCTTGTCACTTCCGCTCATACTGCTGCTGCTGCTGCTACTGCTATCAAAACCATCGCTGTTGCTGCTACTGCTCTTGCTTGGCGTAGGTTTAGAGCAGAGGCCAAAGGAAGCGTGGTCAAGAGACAAATCGAGGCGGCTGCCCATGACCATGCCAAACGCATACACAGGGCTCTTAGCTCGCTTAACATCTTCTTGTCCACTCGCACTGTGATGATGAGTTTTGTTACCCGTTGAAGCAGCGGTAGGAAGTGTCATCGATTGCTTCCCATTGTCATCCCCGTCGTGAGCACAGACGGCAGGATCCAGGCGCTGCAATTCGCGTGCGAGCTCATACGGGTCTCGGACCACCTCTGATGCCACCGCCAAGTGAGACGCTCGGAACTTCGCCAAGCACCAGCATTGCGACATCTCCAGAGTTGGCTCTGCATTGATATCATTACTTGTAGGTGTACTGCTGCTGCTGCCGCTGTCGCATGCACCACCCCAAAGTTCAATGTCGACGCCATCTTCGGCGGTCCAGTTGAACGAAGCCCAACGCGCTGGCGCTGCTGCCACCGACACCGCCGCTAGGTAGCCGTCAGAAGAGGAGGAACTTGAAGAGTTGCTGGAGAGTGCAAGAGCAGGTACCAAGGCAGGATTACGGGTGGCAACATGGGTAGCTGCGGCAGCGGGTGTAGTACTAGCAGCTGAGGTAAGACCAGAAGAAGAAACAGTAGTTGAGGTCCCGAGGTCCAAACTGCCAATACCGCGGGTGCAGGCCACTGACGCAGACCGGCAAGCCGACTCTTGGGCCAGAAAAGCGTCCAAGAAATCGCCGAACTCCAAGCAAGGCGGCAAGCACAATTGCAAGCCCTTGGTGGTAACCTTGTAAGCTTCTGCAGGGGGCAGCGCACTAAGAGGCAAAGGCTTGCTAGCAGCATGAGGTGTCAATTCGGCTGTAGCTGCTGCTGAGGTAGCTGCTGGAGGAGCAGGATTTGAGTCGCAAGCAGAACAGAGCGGAGGTGGAGGTGGGGACGGTGGTGGCGTCAACGTGCGAACAGCTTCAAGGTGAAGGCAGCGCAGCAGCGGTGGAGAGTGCAGCACTGCTGCCGCTGCTGCTACAGGAGGACTCGCGGTGTCACCACCAACGGTACTCCTGCCACTGCTGCCACATGCGCCACTGCAGGCGCTTTCGGCACAAACGCTGAGGGCTTCAACCGTAGCAACGGTGATGTCTTCGCCACCGTTGCTGCTGCTGCTGCCATCGCCTGCAGATTCTGCATTGTCGCGGCTCGACTGCTGCTGCAGCTGCTGCTGCGACAGTGCTCCAGCTTGTGCAGTCACGATGAGCCGCGTGTGCGCGTCGGCGTGCAGAGTGGCTTTGAACCCTCCCTGCAGATGCACTTGTACGGCCACCGGTGCACGGCGCGTTGTCGCCGTCGTCGAAGCATTTGATTGGTTCAACAGCTTAGGCTTCGGTGGGAAGAGCGCTTTGAGCGCGCGAGATTGAGCTGCCATCGCCACGCTCAAGAGACGAATCAAACGCACTTGGGACGCGCCACTCCACGCACACTCCACAGCAGCAGCAACAGGAATCGCGCTGCTGCTGCTGCTGCTCACACCCTGGTGCTCTCCTACGCCTTGTGCAGCGGTATTTTTAGCGTTGAAGCTAATGTTCGGGCACTGGCGCAGGTCGGCCTCTGCCATCGCTGCTGTAACGCGCACGGACGGCGCGGACAGGATCGGCACGAGAAGGAAACCATTCGCTGCAGAACTACGAGGCGCTGCTGATGCAGATGCTGCATCAGATGCTCCTGACGCTGATTCTGTTGCTGCACGTACCGATCTGGAGTTGAGAGGGCCTGCTACTATTTCGTGCAGTGCCAAGTTGTGCACGTGAACTTTGTCGAGGCGTTCTTTCAAGCGGCCGTTCAGCACCCCAGAAACCGCCACAGCCCCGCTCGCCATTTTCAAGCCGAGCTGACCGCTGCCTGCCAAGCCAGTTGCACCGCTCAAGACCGCAGCGCGCCGCGCTATTTCTGCAGCGCCTACTACATTGAGGTCCCCAATGACCATGGCATCATAACCGCCGCTGCTGTTGTTCATGCTTTCCTCTCCACTACCGTCATGCTCCCTGGCTGTTACCGTGTTGACTTTCGCCCAAGCAGAAACCGTGCCTTGCGTGGAGGCTGCGGACGCAGCCAGGTCATACCAGGTGAAAAGGGGCGCTGGAGCCGCGTCCAGGTGCACTTTCACGGAGGATGCGGCAAACCAAGCACAGGACTGCTGCAGGCACGCCGCACCCGCAAACGACGACGATGACGTCGTCGACGACGACGAGAGGGTTTGACCACCCTTTGGTTTACGGTTGGAAAGGTTGCTTTCAGCAGCTGTTGCAGCAGGGCTGCTGTTTCCCGTGCTACTGTTGTCGGCGCGCGCGTGAACAGGAGGACGAAGGAGCTCAGTGGAAGTAGGAGGAGGGCCATGCAAATCAACCAAGGACAATTCAGCGCTCTTGCAGCCTAAGCGCACTTGGCGGGGCCACAGTGCAGGCAGCACAGATGGAGAAGAAAGTGGTGCTGAAGGGAGCGTGGAGGAAAGCGGGCCGAGAGCTTCTGAAGTCTTTCCTGAAGTTACTGTCGCTGCTGCTGCTGGTGATGATGATGTTACTGCTGCAATTGCTGTGGAAACTGCTCGGAAACGGCAAGCAGTATTAAGGGCGTCAGGCCCCAGAACGATGTCGAGCTTGTCCCAATCGAACGCCATGGGGGCGTCCCACATCGAAGCACCGTTGCGGCGCAGCAGAGGCGGCACTGCTGCGGAGCCCCGCAAGGATCCGCCCGCGCCCGACACGACCACTGTTTCGGTGTTAGCAGGGGTGGCTGCCGAAGAGTCACCTGTAGAAGGACGAGCAGTAGCAGAATCAGTCGAATTACCAACGGCAGACGAAGAAGAAGGAATCGCAACAGTGTTGCTCGTAATAGCACCTTGGCATGCATGCACTGAGGCCGAGGCAGTTCCGAGCTCCAGAGAGAATGAAAACCGTTCCAAAGCGCTGCTGCGAGTGGTACTGCTTGCGCTGCTCGCATCACTGCTGCTGCTGCTGTTGGAGGCTAGATTCATATTTTCTAGTGGTGCCGCAGCTTGGAACAGAAAATGGACTGCTTTTGTGCCCAAGACAAGTTCGCTGCACAATTTCGCCGTGCTTGCACTGTTCTCAGATGCGCCACTGCTATCAAGTGCACTGCAACCGCTGCCTGACCCATAGTCGTCGGCGCAGCGCAGCACAACAGCAGCTAGCTCGAGCGAACACCGCCGCGGCAAATCTCGGCGGTTCAAGGGCTTTGGTGGCGGAAGTGCTTGAGGCTCAGGAGGTGCATCCGTACCTGCGTCGGGGGATGCTTTTGCAACCTCGCTGACACCGTCACCAACAGCACCTCCAGCCGTGGCTGAAGTATCCGCGCCAGAAGAGGTAGCAGCGCGAGGAGTATTCCCAGGGGCTACAGGGCGGTTATTGGCGAGCTTTGAGGCAACGGCGAGCGCACACACCCCACCCGACACTTCTACGGGGCCACCGAATTTCACTCCAACGTCCAGAACAAGCCGGCGCGCCAGGTCCACTTCGACGCTGAAACTGCACGAGTCTGCGCACTTGATCTGCGGCATTGCTTCTGGCTTAGAGTTGGCAATGCTGCTTGCAGGAGCAGCTACAGGCACTTTGCTGGACGTTTGGAGTGCTGCCATGCCCTCGGACAGAGCCGCACCACCGGCGTGGGCCTCGAGCAGGCGCACTTCCGAAGTCACGCGCAAGGTGCCACCCGGCGCTGCGTCAGCCGTAGTCGCGCCGCCGCCTTCGCTGTTCGAGCCCCCGGTGCCAGCGCCCGAGGCGCCTGCTGCTGCTGCTGCGCCAGGTGATGCGGGCTCTGCCACCTTGATGGGCGGCGTGTACAGAGCTTGTAAAGCCACCCGGTTTGCTGTCACCGTGCGCACGAGGCCGCTGCCCTCCAGGGTTTCTTCGGCAGAGGGCTCCGAGACAACTAGCTTGAGGAGCCGTGCCAAGGCCACGAGCATCCGCAGGCGCCGTGGGTCACGCAGCGCAGTTTCCAGTATACTCTCCGATGTAAGGCCCGCTGTAGGCGTAGAAGTTGCCTTGTTGGTTGCGGCTGAGGTGACTTTGGGTGGGCGGCTTGCGGTGATGCACGGGCGTGTGACATGAAGGCAAAAAGGGCGCTCTTCGAACCAGGATAGCACCACGGCGAACAACTGCACTTCTAGCGCGATTGCATCACATCGAAAGGCTAACCCTGGCCGCGTCGATGAGGCTTTCACCTCTGCCACCACTCCTTCGGCACACAGCTTGAAAACGTTCACCCGCTTGAACGAAAGAGACTTCCCACTTTCGATGAGTGCAATGCTAGCAAGAAGCGTTAGAATGGCCGCTAACACAGCTGGGTGCAGCAAGCACGCAAAAATGGCTAACCGAACGATAAACACAAGCCAGGTCATCATTGCGATGTCCAGAATGTTGATCAGTTGAAAGAGAGCACAGTCCTGAATTGAATATATCACCTAGTTAGCCAGCTACTCGTAAGCACGGAGAGTAACGAATACTTAGGATCACAATCCTACTGTGAAATCGGGTCTCTAGCGACATGAGCTAGTTGGATGGATGAGTTGATTGCGCCATTCCCTCCCCATCTTCATATTTTTTTTCCCTTCCCTTCGCAGCTAGCTTCCTTGCTCCTTGTCTTGCTGCTGAATTCATGTACTGGATGCCGAATCTTCTTCTTCTGCTCCTGATCTCCTGATGTAATGTAACTACGATCCCCCTGTATTTCTTCCTTGACGCCAGGTCGATGTCGATGATTCGATGATCGATGATCGATGATACCTTTCGAAGTTTTTTGTTGAAGTCTCTAGCTAGAGTTCTCTACTATCCAGCACCGTGAAGCTGCGAAGCCTTAGATCTCAGATGTTTGCTTCGAAGTTATTTGTGCTGGCGAGCCTCGTGCTCCAGTGCTATGCTTTCAATCCTCAGCCTGCTTTCCCGCGCTATGGTAATCATGCGCGGCGAATCATCTCTGCAAACGCCGCACCGGCACCTCCTGCTACTAAGGTGAGCGTTTGACATGAAGTAGAAGTGCACCTATATAATGACAGTCCATGCATTGACCAGTACCATTTTACTAGTGCGCATCACTTTTTGTTGACGTGTTGCTTCCATTAATTGTTTTGTGTCTTCGTTCAAGACTGTGACGATAACGAAGCAAAAAGTGAAGGAAGTAGCCAAGACCCCTGAAGTAGCGCCACCTGAAACGAGGGAGCGCACCGACTCCGCAGAAGTGCCCATGTGGAAAGTAATCCTGCTCGGCGACGAAGAATACGACGAAAGCTACGTGAAGCAGTCCCTCAAGCAAGTGGTCGAAGGCATGACTACGCAAGCGGCGGAAAAGTGCTACAACGAAGCGTCTTTGCATGGGGCTTCCGAGCTCGTCATCGTACCACAGGTTCAGTAAGACAGTGACTTGTACACGAAGAATGCACGCATACAAGCATCACTGCAAGCATCACTGCAAGCACCGTTACTTTACGATTGCTTTACTACTATTTTCTGATTTTGTCTATTAGTACACCTGACATCGCATCGCTCTGCTGTAACAATACTTTGTGGCTCTTTTGTTTCATTTGAACAGGAACACGCGGAGCACTATGTCCAACAGTTTCATCGAATGGATCCCATGATTTTCTGTACGTGTGAGCCAGAGAAAGAGTGAGAATTGGTACACTTGGGCTTAACTGCTGGCGCCTTTGGCTTGAGGTTGCCTTGTGCCTTGGTGATTGGGTGATACGGAGCTGGAGCTCAGGCAATATGCAACTATTCCCACGAAAGCCATTGGCGCGTTCCAAACAAGCGACCATTCAATTGTAGTCCTATCCAGCAAAACAAATGACGAGGTTCCTTGTGCTTTATATAGCCGCAGGTATCTACGTATGAAACACGCTACCGCGCACGTCAAAAGAAAATGAAGAATGAAGAAAAAGAGGAAGTAAACACCAAATCTCAATCTTAATCTTAATAAAAAAACCCTGTACTGACCGTTTATTTCCAAAAATGGGCGAATGCCGGGAGGTGCTGGGCGGCGGACCAGCACCTCCTTCGAAGCTAGAAACGCTTCGAGCGCAACCGGGATCTCAAACTTAGTGAGGTAAGGTGTTTAGAGTATCGACGGTCGTTTACGACCCGACGCGGCACACCTTTCCGCTAACACGTTTAAATTAACCCCGTACATGAGTCTTTGTCTGTGAGTAGTTGTCCAGGATGATTTCGAGGACAGTATGGACTGCAAACTCCGACGGAACTCTGACACCGGAGCTCATGGCTGTGAATCCAGAATCGCATTGTAGGCATTGTAGGACTTCAAAAGTGGCGACAATATCCCACGGTCCGTCTGTGAGACACAGTCATGAACGGTGGGCATCAGGGGAGGGAACGGATTCCTAGGAACTTCGGGCCACCGACAGATGATGAACCCTTCCGTTATGAATTTACAGCACCGCTTGGTACTTGAATTATCCGTGGGACTCTCGTTTGATCAAAGGCAGGCACAATGGAGGATTGATTTATTTTGGCAGCAGCTACAAGCATTGTCAGCACGATCTTGCCGATCACTAGCG